>Ga0335069_10012772_pt1 | contig 11801 bp, 10 predicted proteins | sample Lox_Sample_11_FD_206714 | JGI IMG/M metagenome (GOLD analysis project Ga0335069, IMG submission 206714) | Soil microbial communities from Loxahatchee National Wildlife Refuge, Florida, United States - Lox_Sample_1.1 | ecosystem: Environmental > Terrestrial > Soil > Wetlands | place: USA...
CTTCGACTGGAGCGGCGCGGCGCCCCGCGTGGCGGCGGTCGGTCCCGGCACCGCTGCCGCGCTGGAGCTCCAGGGGATCCACGCGGATTTCGTTCCCGCCGCCCACACCGGGGCCGCGGTAGCCGAGGAGCTCGCGCGCGGCCAGGCACTCGCGGGGCGCCGCGTGCTGCTGCCGCGCGCGCTGGAAGGCCGGGAAGAGGCCGCCGGCATCCTGCGAAGCCACGGCGCCGCGGTGGACGACGTGCCCGTCTATCGAACGGAGGCGGCCGAGCCCACGGATGCGGAGGTTTCCCGGCTGGAGCGGGGGGCGGACGCGGTGCTGTTCATGAGCGGCTCGGCCGTCCGCGCGTGGTCGGATCTCATGCAGAGCCGGCCGGCCCTCCGGGAGAGCCTCCGCGGCGCCGTGCTGGCAAGCATCGGTCCTTCCACTTCCGCCGAGGCGCGGCAGCGGGGAATGCGCGTGGACGTGGAGGCGGAAGCCCACTCCATCGACGGCCTGCTGGATGCGCTTCGGCGCCACTTCTTGCAACGGAGAACCCCATGACGCCCGCGGAAACCTCGGTGGCGGAAACTTCGATGAGAGAAACGATGAGAGAGCCTCCGATGAGAGAAACTTCGACGGAAGCTTCGACAGAAGCTGCGGTGGCGGAGCAGGCGCTCAGGCCGCGGCGGCTTCGAACGCTTCCGGGACTCCGGGACCTCGTGCGGGAGACCTCCCTGGCCCCGTCACAGCTCATCTACCCCTTGTTCGCGGTGCCCGGCAGGGACGTGCGGACGCCGGTCCAGTCCATGCCCGGCGTCTTCCAGCTCTCCGTGGAGCACCTCGCCGAGGAGGCGCACCAGGCGGCGGCGCTCGGGGTGCGCGCGGTGCTCCTGTTCGGCATTCCCGGGAGCAAGGATGCGGCCGGCTCGGAGAGCCACGCACGGGACGGCATCATCCCGCGCGCCATCGCCGCGGTGAAGGACCGCTCCCCGGACCTCGTGGTCATCACCGACGTGTGCCTGTGCGAGTACACCGACCATGGACACTGCGGCATCCTGAACACGGGTGACCCGCGCCCGGTAGCGGCCCTGCCGGAGGGCTACGTGCTCAACGACGAAACACTCGAGGTGCTCGATCTCATCGCCCTCTCCCACGCGGAAGCCGGGGCGGACGTCGTGGCCCCCAGCGGGATGATGGACGGCATGGTGGGCTCCATCCGCCGCGCGCTGGACGGCGGCGGCTACGCGCACCTGCCCATCCTCTCCTACGCGGTGAAGTACGCCTCCTCGTTCTACGGGCCGTTCCGCGAGGCCGCGCAGGGAGCCCCGAAGTTCGGGGACCGGCGCAGTCACCAGATGGATCCGGCCAACGCGCGGGAGGCGCTGAAGGAAGCCGCGCTGGACGTGCAGGAGGGCGCGGACCTGCTCATGGTGAAGCCCGCCCTGCCGTACCTGGACATCGTGCGCCAGCTCCGCGACCGGTTCCCCGGTCATCCCCTTGCCGCGTACAACGTGAGCGGCGAGTACGCCATGCTGAAGGCGGCATGCGCCAACGGCTGGCTGGAGGAGAAGCGCGCGGTCCTCGAGGTGCTCACCTCCATCCGGCGCGCGGGGGCGGACCTCGTGATCACCTACCATGCCAAGGAGGCCGCGCGATGGCTGAAGTAGCCAGTGTCACCCCGGCGGGGCCGGCCGCGCCGCCGGCCGCGGCGTCCCGTGAAGCGGCCGCGCCCGGGCTGGACCTGGACGAGAAGGGCCGGCCGATCAACGGCGAGCCGCAGAGACTGGCGCGGCGCCTTTTCGTGCAGCTGCTGGTCTTCGATGGCTGCTCCGATCCCCGTGCGGTGAAAGACGCGCTGGATCGCGCGGCCATCCACGGGGTCCTCTACGAGGACGTCAACGACCCCCACGGGATCGGCGTGCTGACCTACGACGAGGATCCCGCGTACTTCCTGGACGCGGTGAGGCCGCTCGCGCTGGGGGAAGGCTTCCGCGGGCTTCACCTGAGAGAGGAATACACCATGCTCGGCCGCACCTACTCCATGGGCTGGGAGGCGGACCTCGAGGAGGCGCTGCTCACCCGGCCGCGGAGGAACCTGGTGGACCCCTCGCTGAAGTGGGCGGTCTGGTACCCGCTGCGGCGGTCCGGCTCCTTCGAGGAGCTTCCCGAGGCGGAGCAGCGGGCGGTCCTGGCCGAGCACGGCGGCATTGGCCGCCAGTTCGGAAAGGCGGGCGTGGCGCACGACGTGCGGCTGGCCTGCCACGGCCTGTCAAAGGAAGACAACGACTTCATCATCGGGATCCTGGGGTCCGAGCTGTACCCGCTTTCCGCCGTGGTGCAGCGCATGAGAAAGACGCGCCAGACCTCCCGCTACCTCGCGCGGCTGGGCCCCTTCTTTGTCGGCCGTGTGTGGTGGCAGGCGCCCCAGGCATGAGCTCCGCCATGTCGATGACGGCAGGGGCCGCCCCGGCCCTGCAGGACTCCGTCTTCCTCCGGGCATGCCGCCTCGAAGCGGTCCCTCACGTGCCGGTGTGGTTGATGCGCCAGGCCGGGCGCTACCTGCCGGAGTACCGCGCGCTCCGCGAACGGCACACCTTCAGCCAGATGCTGGCCTCCGCCGAGCTCGCCGTGGAAGCCACGCTGCAGCCCATCCGCCGGTTCCCGCTGGACGCGGCGGTCATCTTCATGGACATCCTGCCGCCGCTTGCCGGGATGGGACTTGCCATCGGGTTCGGCGCCAACGGCGGCGAGGGACCCCACGTGGACAATCCGATCTCCTCCCCGCGGGACGTGGACGTCCTGGCGACGCCGCCGGCGGCGGAGACCCTGGCCGTGCACCTGGAGGCCATCCGGCTGGCGCGGCGCGAGCTGGAGCCACGAGGCATTCCCGTGATCGGTTTCTGCGGGGCGCCGTTCACGCTGGCGAGCTACGCAATCGAGGGCGGCGGCAGCCGCAGCTTCGCAAAGACCAAGCGCTTCATGTACGCCGAGCCCGCCGCATGGCGGAGGCTCATGACGCGGCTGGTCACCGTCCTCTCGGACTTCCTGGTGGCGCAGGCCCGCGCGGGCGCATCCGCGGTGCAGGTGTTCGATTCCTGGGCCGGCACCGCGCTCGGCCGGGAGGACTACGTGGGGTCGGTGAAGCCGTTCACCACGCAGCTGGTATCCGCCGCGCGCGCCGCCGGTGTGCCACTCATCCACTTCTCTACCGGTACCGCGGGGTACATCGAGGACGTTGCAGCCTGCGGCGGCGAGGTGGTCGGAGTGGACTGGCGCATGCCCATCGACGAGTACCGCCGCCGGATCGGGCCCGGACCGGCCATCCAGGGCAACCTGGACCCCGCGGCGCTCCTGGCGCCGTGGCGCGAGCTCGGGCCGCGCATCGACTCGGTGCTTGCAGGCGCGGGGCCCCGGGGACACGTGTTCAATCTCGGGCACGGGATCCTGCCAGAGACGCCGCTGGACGCGGTGGCCCGCCTGGTGGACCGCGTGCACGAATGGAAGGCGGCAGCGGGGTGACGGACCGCATCGGAGTGCTGCTCATGGCCTACGGCGGCCCCGAGTCCCTGGACGAGGTGCCCGGCTACCTTGCCGACATCCGCGCGGGCCGGCCGACGCCCCGCGCCGTCGTCGCGGAGATCACCGAGCATTACCGCCAGATCGGCGGACGCTCGCCGATCCTCGCCAACAGCGAACGGCAGCGCGCCGCGCTGGCCGCGGCGCTCCAGCCGCGGGGCTGGCGCTGCTACCTGGGGATGCGCCACTGGTCGCCGTGGATCGAGGAAGTGGTGGCGGCCATGGCCGCGGACGGGGTCACGCGCGCCGTGGCGGCGGTGCTGGCGCCGCACTACAGCTCCATGAACATCGAGCGCTATTTCCAGAAGGTGCGGGCAGGAGTCGAGCTGTACCGCGCGCCGATCGAGTTCACGTTCGTGAAGAGCTACCACGACGCGCCGCCGCTGCTGGATGCGCTTTCGCGGCGCGTCCGGGACGGGCTGGACCGCTGGCCCGACCCGCAGCGCGGCTCGGTGCACGTCGTGTTTTGCGCGCACAGCCTGCCCGTCCGAGCGCGCGCCGAGGGAGACCCCTACGAGGCGCAGCTCCTGGCCACGGCCCGGGCCGTGGCCGAACGGGCGGGGCTGCCCGGAGAGCGCTGGTCGTGGAGCTTCATGTCCGCCGGACGGAGCCCCGAGCCGTGGATGGGGCCGGACCTCGTGGAGCACCTGGACGCGCTGCACGGCCGGGGCGTCCGCTCCGTGCTGTGCGTGCCGGTGGGATTCGTCACGGACCACGTGGAGGTCCTGTACGACGTGGACATCGAGGCGGCCCGCACGGCGACAGAGCTGGGCATGAGGCTGGAGCGCCCGCCGTCCCTGGACGATGACCCGGGCTTCATCCAGGCGCTCGCGGATGCCGTGACCGCGCAGGCCGAGGTGGCGGGATTCCTTCCCGCGGGAACCACCGAGGGGCAGTCCGTGCGTGCCGCGGCGCGGAACGGGGTCCGGGCATGAAGCGCGTGGTGATCGTCGGGGGCGGAATCGCCGGGCTCTCGGCGGCCTGGAGCCTGTCGCGGGAGACCTCCCGTGGCCTGGAGGTCACGCTCCTGGAACGCGAAGAGCGCCTGGGCGGGAAGCTTCGAACCGACATCGTGGACGGGTTCGTCCTGGAACAGGGGCCGGACAGCTTCCTCACCACGCGCACGGAGGCGCTCCAGCTCTGCGAGCAGCTCGGCATAGACGGCCGGCTGCAGCCGCGCCTTCCGCGGCCGGTCCCGTCCTACATCGCGCACCGGCACGTGCTCTCCCCGCTGCCGGACGGCTTCTCCGTGGCGCTGCCGCTGGACACCGCGGCGCTGGCCATGAGCCCGCTGCTCTCCGAGGGCGCGCGCCGCCGCGTGGTGAGAGAGCCTGCCATGCCCACCTGGTCCGGCGCCGCGGACGAATCGGTGGCCTCGTTCATGACTCGAAAGCTGGGGGAAGAGGCGTTCGAGCTCCTGGTAGAGCCCATGGTGGGCGGCATCCACGCGGGGGACGCGTCGCTTTTGAGCGCGCAGGCCACGCTGCCGCGCCGGCCGCAGGGCGCGGGCCGCGGCGCGCGTCCCCAGGCCCTCACGCTGCCGGGCGGCATGGCTGAGCTCGTGCAGGCACTGGAGGAACGGCTCGCCGGGGTGCGCATCGTGCGCGGCACCGGCGTGGAGGCCGTGCGCCGCCGGGGCCGCGGCTACGTCCTCGAGCTCTCGGACGGCAGCCTCCGGGAGGCGGATGCCCTGGTGATGGCGGTCCCGGCGCACGAGGCGGCCCGCCTGTCGGAGCACATGGACTCGCTGCTGCCCGAGCTCATCGGCCTCATCCCGTTCGCCTCTACCGTGGTGATCCACCTGGCCTGGCCCAGCGAGCAGGTCCCGCATCCGCTGGACAGCTACGGCTACCTGATTCCCAGCATCGAGAGGAGCGACCTGGTGGCCTGCACGTGGACCAGCCGGAAGTTCGAGCGCCGCGCGCCGGACGGCATGGTCCTCATGCGGTTCTTCGCCGGCCGATTCGGCCGCCGCGACCTCCTGGGGATCCCGGACCGGGACCTCGTGGCCCTCGCGCGGGCGGACGCGCAGGCCACGCTCGGGATCCGGGCCGAGCCGTCGTTGCAGCTGCTGCACCGCTGGAGCAAGGGGATGCCGCAGTACACCGTGGGCCACCTGGCCCGCGTGGACGACATCCGCGCGCGGGTCGCGCAGCTGCCCGGGCTCTTCCTGGCCGGGGCGGCGTATGACGGCGTGGGAATTCCGCAGTGTGTGGCCTCGGGGGCTTCCGCGGCCGCGTCCGTAATCGAGTACCTCGAGGATTGATTCCCCCGGGAACCGTGGAGGATTGAAAATGACGACCACGTTGAAGCTCGACAAGTCCCGCGCGTACTTCGCCGAAGCCTCCCGGCTGCTGCCCGGCGGGGTGGATTCCCCGGTCCGGGCGTTCACGTCGGTGGGCGGCGACCCGCTGTTCATCGAGCGCGGGGAAGGACCCTGGCTGTTCGACGTGGACGGCAACCGCTACGTGGACTACGTGCTCTCGTGGGGTCCGCTGGTCCTGGGACATGCCCACCCCGCGGTGGTAGACGCCATCCGCGCGGCCGCGGAACGAGGGACGAGCTTCGGCGCTCCCAGCCCGCTCGAGATCGAGCTTGCACGCCGCGTGCAGGCGTTCTTTCCCAGCGTGGAGGTGATGCGGTTCGTGAACTCCGGCACCGAGGCCGTGATGAGCGCGCTGCGCCTGGCGCGGGCGTTCACGGGCCGCGACCGCGTGGTGAAGTTCTCCGGCGGCTACCACGGCCACGCCGACCTGCTGCTGGTCCAGGCCGGCTCGGGCGCCGCCACCCTGGGTCTGCCCGACTCGCCGGGGGTGCCCCGCGCGGTGACCGCGGATACCCTGTCGTGCGGCTACAACGACCTGGCCGCCGTGCGGAGCATCTTCGCGGCCCACCCCGGGAAGATCGCGGCGGTCATTGTCGAGCCCGTGGCGGGCAACATGGGCGTGGTGCTGCCCGAGCCGGAGTTCCTCCCGGGGCTGCGCGAGATCACGCGGGCGGACGGCGCCGTGCTCGTGTTCGACGAGGTGATGACGGGCTTCCGCGTGCACCCCGGCGGCGCGCAGGCGAAATACGGGATCGTGCCCGACCTCACCGTGCTGGGCAAGGTGATCGGCGGCGGCTTGCCGGTCGGGGCGTACGGCGGACGGCGCGACATCATGAAGCTGGTGGCGCCCTCCGGCCCCATGTACCAGGCGGGCACGCTGTCCGGGAACCCGCTCGCCATGAGCGCGGGAATCGCCACGCTGAAGGAGCTCGGGGCCCCGGGCGCCTGGGAGCGGCTCGAGCAGCACACCGCGCAGCTGGCACAGGGGCTCTCCGAGGCCGCCCGTTCCGCGGGGGTTCCCCTGCAGGTCGCGCAGGCGGGGTCGATGTTCGGCGCCTTTTTCTCTTCGCGCCCGGTGCGGGACTGGGAAAGCGCAAAGGGCTCGGATACCGGGCGCTTCACGCGCTGGTTCTGGAAGATGCTGGAGCAGGGCGTCTACCTTGCGCCGTCCCAGTTCGAGGCGGGGTTTGTCTCCACGGCGCATGGCCCGGCGGAAATAGAGGCCACCCTCAAGGCGGCGCGGGCGGCCCTTGCCGCCATCGCCTAGCTATCCCGGGGCGAATACCAGCAGCGCAAAGACCACGGGCAGGTACACGATGGATGCCCGCAGCACCAGCCGCGCGCTGGTGCGGGACCTGCGCAGCAGGTGCGCCACGCCGGCCGCCAGGAAGGCCGCGCCCACGGCCAGGGAGCCGGCGAGCGCGATCCACCCCGACAGCCCTGCCAGGAAAAGCGCCGCGCTCAGGACCAGCAGCAGCCCGAGGGACGTCACCATGACCCAGCCCGCGGCTGCCCCGGTCGGCTCCAAGACGGGAAGCACGCGGATGCCCGCCCGCGCATAATCGTCGCGGTACATCGACTCGATGGCCAGGAAATGCGGGAACTGCCACAGGAAGAGCACCCCGAACAGGATCCATGCCTCGGGGTCCAGCGTGCCGCGCGCGGCGGCCCACCCGATGAGCGGCGGCGTGGCCCCGGACAGCGCGCCTACCACGGTATGGAGCACCGTGCGGCGCTTGAGCGGCGTGTACAGCAGGTCGTAGACCACGAAGGTGGCCGCTCCCAGCACGCCGGCGATCAGCCCCGAGCGCATGCCCAGCAGCGCAATCCCGGCCGCGGTGGCAATCACCCCGAACGCGAGCACCTCGCCGGGCGAAAGCCGGCGGCTGGGGATGGGGCGGTTCTTCGTGCGTCCCATGAGGAGGTCCACGTCCCGCTCCAGGTACTGGTTGAGCGCAAAGATGCCCGCGGCGAGAACGCCCGTGCCGAGCGTCATCATCGCGAGCCGAAGCCAGTCCACGGAGCCCGGCGCGGCGAGGTAGAACGACGCGACGGCCACGATGAGCACGAGGCTGGTGATCCGTGGCTTGATGAGCTGCAGGTACGGCATCATGGCTCGAGGCCAATGTACCCAAATCCACTGGCCGCGAACACCGTTCCCATGCTTCACTGCCTCTCATGTTCTCCCGCAGGGTCCCGTCCGACCATTCCGCGAACTCCCTGTCCTCCGCGATCGCCCGCCGGCGCGCGGCGGGGCTTCCCATCATCGACCTGACGGAGTCCAACCCGACCCGCTGCGGGTTCCAGGTGGACGCCGCGCGCATCCTGTCCGCGCTGTCGCGCCCGGGCTCGCTGGTCTACGAGCCGCACCCCCAGGGCCTGGCGCTCGCGCGGGAGGCGGTCGCCGGGTACTACCGCGACATCGGTGCGACCGTGGATCCCGACGAGCTGTTCCTCACCACCGGGACCAGCGAGGCCTACGCCATGGTGTTCAAACTGCTCGCGGATCCCGGTGACGAGGTGCTGGTGCCCACGCCGGGCTACCCGCTGCTGGACGTGCTCACCCGGCTCGAAGGGGTCCGGCTCATCCCGTACGCGCTCGGGTGGCGTGCGCCCGGGCCCGCCTGGAGCATCGACCTGGAGCTGGTGCGGGCGAGCGTCAGCACCCGGACACGGGCCATCGTGGTGGTCAGCCCCAACAACCCCACCGGCTCCTACCTCAAGCGCGCAGAGCTGCACGGGCTCTCCGCCCTGTGCCGCGACCTGGGCCTGGCCCTCGTGGTGGACGAGGTCTTCTCCGACTACGCGACCGGCCCGGATCCCGAGCGCGTGCGCACCGCCGCGGCCGCCGGGCGCGAGGCTCTCACGTTCACGCTCAACGGGTTTTCCAAGCTCGTGGGGCTGCCGCAGCTCAAGCTGGGCTGGATCCACCTGTCGGGACCCGGCGAGCTCGCGGCGGCGGCGCGCGAGCGGCTGGCGTATGTCACGGACGCGTTTCTCTCGGTCTCCGCCGCGGTCCAGCACGCGGCGCCGCAGGTATTCGGCATCCGGGCTTCCATCCAGGGTCAGATCCGGGAACGGCTGCGGGTCAACCGTGCGGTCCTGGAAGCCGGGCTCTCTGCCGTTCCCGGATGCCGCGTTCTTCCCGCCGAGGGCGGGTGGTATGCCGTGGTGTCTCTTCCCGCCGGGGTGCCCGACGAGTCGCTCGCCGTGGACCTGCTGGAGAAGGACGGGGTCCTCTCCCACCCGGGCTATTTCTATGATTTTTCCGGCGGCTCGTTCCTCGTCCTGAGCCTCCTGTCGCCCGAGCAGGAGTTCCGTGAAGGCGTGGGCCGCACGGCCGCTCGCCTCCAGGCGGCGGTCAGCGGGCCGAGGTGACCGGCAGGTAGATCAGGAACCGGCTGCCCTGGCCCGGGACGCTTTCCACCTCGATGGTCCCGTTGTGCTGTTTGACGATCCCGTACGTCGAGGAAAGACCCAGCCCGGTGCTGCGGGCGTGCTGCTTGGTGGTGAAGAACGGATCGAAGATGCGCCCCGCGGTCTGGGCGTCCATCCCCACGCCGGTGTCGGCCACCGTGAGCAGCACGTAGCGGCCGGGCGACAGGTCGTGGCGGCCCGCGGCCGGCCCATCGTCCAGCACCACGGGTGAGGTTTCCACCAGGATGGTACCGGCCCCGGGGATGGCATCCTGCGCGTTGAGGGCGAGGTGCAGGAGGATTTCCCCGATGCGCCCCGCGTCCGCGAGCACGGGGCCGGCGCGGTCGGCCAGCTGGTACTCGATGGCGATCTCGGGGCGGATGGCCGCCCGCAGGAGCGGCGCCTGGTCGCGCACTGCCGTGGTCAGGTCCAGCGGGCGTCGCTCCAGCGCCTGCCGGCCGCCGAGGGCTACCAGCTGCCGCACGAGGTCGCGCGACCGGGCACCGGCCTGGATGATCTCCCGCACCGAGGAATCCACCGACGGATCCCCACGAGAAGACTCCCGCAGGAGCTCGGCGTGCCCGAGGATCACGGTGAGCAGGTTGTTGAAGTGGTGGGCAACGCCTCCCGCCATGATGCCGAGGCTTTCCATGCGGCGCGAAGTCGCGGTGCGGCGCTCCCACTCCAGCCGCTCGGCCTCCGCGCGCGTGCGCTCCGAGATGTCGACCACCACTTCCGCCACGACCCACTTGCCGAGGTCGACCCGGTAGGGGATGGCGGTCACCTGCGTGGGCCGGTTGGACTCCCGCGGGCTGGACTGCTCCATGACCTGCACGGTCCGGGTCTGCAGAGCCCGCTGCATGGCACAGTCCGGGCAGGGATCGGAGCGGCCGCGGAAGTACTGGTAGCACGTGCGGCCCTCGGGGTCTCCCAGCACGCGGCGCCGGGCCGGGTCGATATACTGCACCACGTAGTCCTCGTCCACGAGGTCCAGCCCCGTGCGGGTCGCGGCCAGCACGAACTCCAGCCGCTGCAGCAGGGCATCGCGGTCGGCAAGCCGCTTCTTCTCGCTGGTCTCAAGCGCCTCGGTGGCGCGGGCCAGCTCCTCGCGCGTGCGCAGCTCCCGGCGGCTCGACCGGTCCTGCACCCACGCCAGCACCGAGATGCCCACCGCGATGGCCGCGGAGTTGCTGATCAGCCACGCCTTCTCCGCGGAGCGGACCGCGCCGCCCGCGGCGAGCACGTAGATCCCCATCGCGGCGAGCGGCAGCAGCAGGATGGGCGGCAGCCAGCGCCGAAGCGGGCCGGCGAACGCGAAGTCGGCGAAGATGCATACCAGGAGCGAGGAGATGAGGGCGCTCCGCGCGAAGTCCGGCAGGTCCTGGCGGGTGACCAGCTGGGCGGTGATGCCGCACATCATGACCATCAGGCCGCTGAGCTGCGCCGCGTGCAGCACGGCGGCCAGGCGCGGCAGCCGCGGGAAGACCAGCAGGGCCCAGGCCAGGAACGCGAGCGGCGGCACCAGGGCGCCGATCCTCCAGGCGGCGATACCCGCCAGGAACGGGAAGGAGGCGTCGATCACCATGAAACCCGGGATCATCGCCGCCAGCGCGACGGCCAGCACGAGCCCTACGGAGCGGGTTGCGCGCGCCGGTTCCAGCTCACGGACGGGGCCCATGGGCGCCGATGATAGCACGAAATCCCGCGCCGCGTTTGCCGGCGCGGGGGTGGTCCATTATCTTGTCAGCGGAGGTACGACACGTGAGACGTTCTCTGGTGCTCCTCTTCTCGCTCGTCCTGATCACCGCCCTCGGCGCGGCCGCCTTTGCGCAGGGCCTCGCCACGACGACCAACAAGACCGTCGTCGACGGGGTGGTGAACGCAGCCGAATACAGCTACAGCAAGACCTTCGAAGGACTCTCTCTCTATGCCAATCGCACGTCGGATGCCCTCTACCTGGCAGTGGTCGGGGACACCACGGGCTGGGTAGCCGTCGGCCTGGGCTCCATGCGCATGGACGGGTCGACCATCTTCATGGGCTTCGTCGGCTCGGACAAGAAGGTGCAGTTCAAGGTGCAGGCCGGAAGCGGCCACAGCCACAAGGATGTGCCTGCCGACGTGTCGGCGACGGTGGTGAGCTACGCCATCAAGGAGGCAGGCGGAAAGACCACGCTGGAGCTGAAGCTGAAGCCCGGCTCTTACCTCAAGCCGGGGCAGGCGTCCCTGGACACGATCTACGCCATGGGGACCGAGAAGTCGTTCATCCCGCGCCACTTCATGCGCGGCGCCATCAGCATCCCGCTGAAGTAGCGCGTCCCCCAAGGACCGAAGACGCCCCCCCGGGGGCGTCTTTTTTTGTTGCAGCTTTGGCACGGATCTTGCTGACCATGGGGCACCAACCTTGGGAGCCACGGCGTGAAGGCGCGGATGGCGAGCCCGGCGCCCCGGCGGCTTGCCGCGATCATCGGCAGGCACCCCTGCCTTCCGAGGCTTTCATAA
>Ga0335069_10012773_pt1 | contig 11801 bp, 7 predicted proteins | sample Lox_Sample_11_FD_206714 | JGI IMG/M metagenome (GOLD analysis project Ga0335069, IMG submission 206714) | Soil microbial communities from Loxahatchee National Wildlife Refuge, Florida, United States - Lox_Sample_1.1 | ecosystem: Environmental > Terrestrial > Soil > Wetlands | place: USA: Florida...
ACTACCTGCTTCTGCAAGCCGATGACATCCATGCCGAAGCTCACATCGCGCCGGTCTTTGGCACGGATGCGGTCGGCGATCACATTGATATCTGCCTGGGCCTCTCGTACAGAAACATTGGATTTGAGGCGGGCGATGATGTTGTAGTTCTCATCTCCCCTGCGCTGCACGGCATCGGGTCCTAATGGCAGCGGTAGAAAGATGTCCACCTTGTCCATCGGGCCTTCAGACGGCAGTACTTCCGAGTTGAGGCTAAAGTTGCGCCGCAGTACTCCGACGACGGTAACCGCCTTTCCATTGAGGGTGATGCTCTTACCTATGATGGCCGCATCGGAGTTGAACAGGCGCTCCCAAGCGCCATTGCTTAAAACGGCGACTGCGGGTTTGCCGGGTTTGTCTTCTTCGGGCAAGAACGTGCGGCCAAGCAGAGGTTTTGCGCCGAACATCGATAAAAGACTTGATTGGGCGCTCAATACGTCAATCTGTTCCGGCTGGCCCTGGCCCGTCAGCGTGAATGAGCGGCTCTGTGCAAGAGCCATCTGATCGAACGAATGGTTCTGGTTTTGAATATCGATGTACTCACCCGGAGATGGCCAATCACGAAGGATGCCGATTCCTGGAGAATGCAGCCAGATCACCACCAGTCGGTCCGAATGTGGGTAAGGCAAGGGGCGCAACAGCAGCGCATCCACTACGCTAAAAATGGCAGAATTGGCGCCGATTCCGATACCCAGAGAGGCCAAGATCACTAGAGTCAATACCATGCTCTTCCGAAGCGTCCGAAAGGCGTAGCGCAAGTCCTGAAGAAACGACTCGAGACCCATCGTTCCACGACGCTCGCGGCAGTCTTCCTTGATCTGCTCGATGGCGCCGAACTCAATTCGCGTCAGCCGACGAGCTTCCGCTTCCTGAATGCCAGAGCGAATCTTGTCAGCGACCTGAGACTCGAAGTGAAAGCGCAGCTCTTTGTCCAGCTCGGCTTCCAATTGTTTGCGAGAGAAGACCCTTCGCAACCAACTCATTAGATTCCCTCCAGGGTTCCTTGGAGAATGAGACTCACTACATCCGTCAGGCGCGTCCAGTTCTCGGTTTCAGTTTTGAGCTGGATTCGTCCCTTGGAGGTGAGCTCGTAGAACTTCGCTTCACGGCCGCTTTCGGCGAACTTCCAGCGGGCGCTGAGCAACTTTTTATATTCCAGACGATGCAGTGCGGGGTAGAGAGAGCCCTGCTGGACCTGGAGTGCGTCTTGCGAGATCTGCTGTATTCTTTGCGCAATGGCGTAGCCGTGGATGGGACCAAGGGCGACCACCCTCAGAATGAGGAGATCGAGTGTGCCCTGCGGGAGATCGAAGCTGTCAGCTGACTTCTTCATACCTTTGGCTTCTACATATACATCGCCAAATGTAGAAGGTCAAGGTATATGGCAATTCTGAATCTGGTAGAGTGCACAATCTGGGTTCAACTATTCATTACAGGCCGACGCACTCATTGACCCAGGGTTGAGCGGCATTCCGAGGATTGGTCCCCGAAAACGCCGAACGTACCGGCGATCATTGTTCTGTGCTCGTTCTCGAATTCCGCGGACACTGTCCGACTTTTCGTTCCCGATCCGGGATCAATGAGCGCATCGGCGATGATGCGCTCGTTGGTGACCCGCAGCACGCGCGAGACCGATCTCCTTTTATCCGACCAATTCCCATGGCTGTTCGTCTACTGATGCATGCGCGCTAGAAGAGCGGCGTAGCGGGAGTCGTGACGAACAGAATCGAGCAGTGGGTCCACGCGGATAAGTGCCATGTTGAAGCAGTGGCTGTCGAGCGCGCGCTGGAATGAGTCGAAGGCATGGTCGAGATCGTTGACGCGAAGATCGTCGACGCCGATCTCGTATGGCGTGCAGGACTTGGCTGAAGTGGTGAGCAGAGCGTGGGCGCGCGCACGCCAATAGGGCTGCCATCCGTGCTCCTTGTACACCCCAAGAAGAGTTCCAGTATCGAGGTGGGGCTGGTCCTCGTGCAGCGCTAACAGATCGTACTGCACGGCCTTATCATGGTCGCCTTTCTGCTCGTAGATAAGACTCATGTAATTGTCGATGGAGCCTGGCTGGCGTTCCATCTCAGCAGCGCGCTGCATTTGAGCGAGTGCGTCGTCGTAGTACCGGGCGAGATAGAGAGTGGCACTCAGCCTGCGGTTGATGAGGAAGGAAAGCGGATCGAGGTCCAGCGCGCGGCGCATATGAGTGACGGCATCCTGGGGGCGGTCGACGGCGTCAAGGTAAGCAGCGTACTTGAACTCGGCAATAGAATCGTTGGGATTGAGGGAGATGCCGCGGGTCAGGTTCTGCTCGGCGGCGGTCCAGTCCCACTCATAGATGGTCTGAACGCTACCAAGCTCGGTGTAGGCTTCGCCGTTCTGGGGGTCGAGCTCGATGGCGCGCTGGGCTGCGGCGAGCGCTTTGGGCATGAGCCGATCGGGCGTGCCAATGCCGAAGGCGGCGGCGGCGTCAAGCGCTGAGGCGTAGCCGGCGTAGGCGGAAGCGTAGGTGGGGTCGAGGGCAATAGCCTGCTCGAACGATTCGAGGCTGTGAGCGAAGTCCTGCTTGTTAAAGAAATAGCGGCCGCGTAGATAGGCATCATGTGCGGCGGGGTTGACGGGCGGGCGGGGCGAGGGCGGAGCAAGGGCGAGGCGGGCCTCGGTGGCGATCTGCTGGGCAACGCTATCCTGGAGAGAGAGCACGTCGCTGCTAGGTCCTTCGAAGGACTGGGCCCAGAGGTGGCGGTCGGTGCGAGCGTCAATGAGCTGCGCGGTGATACGGATACGATGGCCGGAGCGGACGATGGAGCCTTCGACGATGGCATCGACACCGAGCTGACGGGCGATTTGAGGGAGCGACCGGCGTGAGCCTTTCTCGGCCACAACTGAGGTGCGGGAGACGACGCGGAGATTGGGGATACGGGCAAGTTCAGTGATGAGCTCGTCCGTCATGCCGTCTGCGAAGTACTCCTCGGAGGGGTCGCCGGAAAGGTTTTGGAGCGGCAGTACGGCAATTGACCCGATCGCCGCGCCACTGCCTCGATGGAGGAAGCGAACAGCGAGCGGATGGGGGCCGAGGGTGAGTATCGCAATCGCGACGAGGACGGACGCGCATAAGGCGGCAACCAGCACAAGTTTGTGCCGGGAGTGAACAGCCGACCGGATGGAGGGCGCAGGAGGAAGATCAGCAATCTCGGGCGGAACAACGATCTGCGGAGGAGCGGAAGCCTCGATTGAAATCTCGGGAGCTTGAGATGCCACCGTAACCTCTGGCTCAATGGCCGTAATGGTTGCGATGAACCGGTAACCGGAGCCGGAGATTGTCTGAACAAACTGCGGCATGTCGGGGCTGTCGCCAAGGGTTTGGCGAATTTTACGGATGGCGGTATTGATTCCGTGCTCGATATCGACGAAAACTTCCTGTTCCCAAAGGCGGCCGGCGATCTCTTCACGGGTGACGATTTGTCCGTGTCTGGTGACCAGCAGGACGAGAAGTTCGAGAGGCTTCCGCTCGAGCCTGAGCCTGCGACCCATGCGGCAGAGTTCAAACTTGCCGGAATGAAGGCTGAATTCGCCGAAACAATAGAGAGCAAAGGGCACAGGTCTCTCCGAAGTAGCTGAAGTATAGCATTCGAAAAAAATCATCGCGCATGGTTCTACATTAGATTGAGTCACTTACGCCTTCATCTTTCTTCACCTCTGGATTTACCTTCCTCCATTGTTCGGAAACTTAAATTTGGGTTCTATCTGATTCCAGCCGGCGAATTCCCCCGGCGAAGGAGGAAGCAAATGAGATCAGAAAATTGGAAGTTTGTGCCGGCGCTTAAGCAAGGACCGAGGTCAAAGCTCTCCACACTGGGGTTGATCTGCGCCCCCCTGATACTGATGCCAGCACTGGTTCAGGCACAGGATTGGCGAGTGCAAGTGGGCGCGCAGAGCAGGGATATGGGACAGCAGGTGATTGCTTTCCTGCCGAATGAAATCTGGATTCATGCCGGCGACTCCGTCGCTTTTACGGTCGCAAGCGACGAACCCCACACGGTTACATTTCTGACGCCAGGCCAGGTGCGACCGCCTTTTCCGGTTGGCTGTCCAGACACAGGTAGCGGCACAACGCCGAACCCAAGCGATGAGGATGGTTCGACCTGCGTAAATAGCGGAACGCTGACCAAGGGGCAGGCATACACGGTGACATTTCCTACGGCTGGGGATTACAAACTTGTTTGCTTGTACCACCAGAATCACACCGCTGTGATTCATGTTCTCGATCTTTCTGCAGACCTGCCGCATAACCGAGAGTTCTACAGAGCTGAAGCCGCGGACATGGAAAAGGACATGCTTTCTTCCACCGGCCATATGATGGATCACGACATGGGCGGTTCAAGGGATGACGTAACAGCGGGAACGGGCAAGATCGTGGCGACGGGCGGCGGTTCTGAAACGTTGTCGGTAATGCGCTTCATGCACCCCGACAAGGTTGTGCATGTTGGAGACACGGTGGAGTGGACAAACGACGATCCGATAACGCCACATACGATCACCTTCGGGACCGAGCCGGCCGACCCCATGCCGCCTTCTTCGAACGTAACCACGGATCCGGATGGAGCGCTGCACGCTACCTTGAGTTCGCCCGGAGATAGTGCACATTCAGGCTTCATCGCCGCGGCTCCGCAGGACCAGATCGGGTTACCGCAACCGCCGGCGGGCACAACTCGCTTCCGGGTCACATTCAAGGGACCGGGTACCTATCAATACAAGTGCGCGCTGCACGATAACCTGGGGATGCTCGGTAAAGTGACCGTTTTGCCGTGAACTGAAAAAGGCTCAACGACAAGGCAATGGCTGTACGCTAGCAGGGGACGCGGCAATGCTTCTCCAACATGCGCGCTCCCTGCTAGGGGCGATGTTTGCCTCGTGATTTGCCGGGAACTCTCTTCGGGATTTTACTCGCCGTTTTTAGCCTCAGTCACGAATCCAGACGATCGCCAGACTGATATCAGTCCAACGACTCTCGCTTGCAATATCAGGCCAAACCACTCATCCAGACGCTCCGGCGATCCAGTTGGACGTAGAGTCGCCTATGGTGAGAACTGCTGCGTCCTGGGCCGCCACACGTAATGGTAGCGAACGTTAACCGAAAGCTTCTGGTGCTACTGGATAATTCGATGAAGTGGGCTCTGCAAAAAGCTGAACCTACAACCCTTCGGTTAACAGCCGAGAACTAAAGGCCGGAGTAGTAATGTTTTCAACGGAGTAAACAGGAGCGAATAGGCGTTATCGGAGCCTCTTCGGTAACCAATTGGACCAAATTCTGGTCCAAGTTCCAGTCAACAGAGTCCCGGTTCTCACTACCTGATCGTGGAGAAATCAGCACGCTGTGCGGATTCTTGAAGAACCCAAGAGGTTCCATTTGCAAGCCAGGGTCTCGACCATACAGGACCAGAAAAAGCGGTGTCGACACCCTTGAGCGTTTCAAATGTCGGTTGTTTCAGCGACGGTCGTTGAACCAGTCAACAATCATGCGATTGCGTCCTTCGCGGTTCTGCGGCAGTGGATGGCCATCACGCTCATAAATGTGAAGGGCGAACACTTTGTTCTTCTCTTGAAGTGCTTCCGCCATTCGGAGGGCTTGGGTCACCGGGACCATTCTGTCGGTTCGGCTGTGGAGGATGAGGACTGGTACGTTGATCTGGTCCGCCCAGTACACTGCCGAACGCGCCCGATATCCCTCTTCGGCACGGTGCTCAAAGTCAGGCCAAGTATTCCGAAAGCCGTCGATGAATGGATTCCCGCTAACCAGATTCATCTCCGGCCTCGAATCGACCCACGCTTTCACATCTGTAACTCCGCCGATGACGGCGGCGGCCTTGATTGGAATTCCTCGCTTGATCGCAAGGTAGGTCATGGTGCCGCCACGCGACAGGCCGAGCATGTAGAGCCGCTCAGGGTCTACGAAGTCGAGGGACTTCAATGCTGGTACAAGATTGAGAACATCGTCGACTTCGACACCGCCCCATTCGTCCCGTTTCACCGTCGGGCCCTGGTAGCGGTAGTCGGAGGCGATGACAACAAAGCCGGCCTTGGCGATCAGGTAGAGATCGGCAACGTCAAGGCATGAGGTATTCATACCCACACAAGGCTGGCCATTGTCTCGAATGCTGCCAAGTTCGCCGTTGCCTCCGCGGTTGAAGATGATCGCCGGCCATTTCCGCGTGCCAGTGACTTTGGGCCTGATCAGAAGCCCCGGCACGTGCATCCCGTCGCTGGCATACGTGATTTCGAGAATGTCGAACTGCGTTTGCGTTCGTGTCTCTTCGTAGGCGGCCCGCGGAAAATAGCCGTGACCGAAATCGTCAAGAGACTCGTATGCCGGCAAGGGCGATCGGGCTCTCGAACTCAAAATCAGGCCGTCAGGTTCTTGAGCAGCAGCCGCTGTCAGCGCCGACGCACACGCCAAGAGCGGAAAGAGTAGAAACAAACCGCGGATCACTCTCTTTCGCATTGCGTTTTCCTCTTTACCGTCACTGTCGGAGAATATCCGGAGCATTTCACATCCGCGCCCGCGGTCTCAGTATTCTGCTGAGATTGCTTGGCGGGCTTTTCGCTTTCGCCACCAGATTGCGACTCCGGTGTAAGAAAGCATAGCGAGAATAAGGCCGAAGAGGCCGATAGCAATCCGGAAGGGTAGCCAGTCGCGAAGATCGCCATAGTGGATTCCCCAAAGCACCGTCGAGATCGTGTTGCCGAGATGTTGACCTCGAGGAAGGTCTAGTTCGCGAAGGTGGCCGGTGTTGCCGTCGAGCAGGATGGTGGTGTCCCAGCCGTGACCCCGCCAGTCAATATCGGACCGCACCGCATAGGTATATGCGCCGTACTCGGGAATGTAGGCCATGCCGTAAGGGCGCTCTACCGTGAAGTGATGCAGATGCGCCTGCTCGGCCATCAATTGTTCGCCCGCAGTCTCAGCCGCTCGCCAGTCGAGTTTGGGAATTTCCAGGGGCTTCGAGAGCATCTCTCCCGTAATTCCATCATCGATGCCGCGGTAGTCGAAGAGCGCGTGCGTCACTGGCTCATAGACTTGGCGAAGGCCGAGCATCACACTGGACCAGCCGAAGATGAACAAGAGCGGCCAAAGCCACAGTCCGCTCGCACGATGAAGATCAAAGTGAATCCGCGCGGAGTTTGCGCGCCATTTGACGAGCCACGACTGCCGGAACCGAATCCAGAACGGGCCAGAGCTGCGGGGGAGGGTAAGCCAGATCGCGAGAAGTGAATCGATGGTCCAAATGAGAGCGATCACTCCGACGAATGTCCAGCCAGCACCGGTGCCAGTAGCCAGGGACGTGTGAAGGCTGTAGACGAAGGGGAGAACTCTCTGCCGAAATGGAGCCCGATCGTGCCAGCCGCCTTCCATCGGACTGGAGCCGAGAATCTTGCCAGTCCATGGATCGAGAACCAGGTGAGAGACATCGGCGAGATACGGCTGGCCGGTGGCCGGATTTAATCGGCCTCGCATCATCATGTTCACCTGATCGCCGTCGATGGAATAGTAGGCTGCTCGGAGGTGTGGATATGCGGCCTCAGCATTCTGTGCGAATACCGCGAGCGGAAGCGTCGATTTTCCCGACTGTCGCGCTGCGTGCAAGCCAGGATTGAGGAAGTGATCGATCTGCGTACCGAATGCAAGGATGCTTCCGGTGATACCGACGATACAGAGGAAGAGCGCGATGGCGAGACCTGTCCAACGATGGATGAGGTTGATGATGTCGCGCGGTGTGGTCTTCGTCTTCATGATAAGGCTCTTCTTGGGTGCCTAAAACCGTACTTGAATTGCAGGCGAGACGCTGAAGGGCGCGCCAGGCATTCCCTGGGCGGGATTCACGTTCGCGAAGTAGCGACGGTTGAAGAGGTTTTCAATGTTGATCTGAGCTGAGAGCCGGGCTTTGCCCCAAGCATGCTCGTAGCCGGACATGAGGCTGGTGACCGCAGTAGAAGAGATGCGGTCGGACTCAAATCCAAGCGGGTTGTAATTCACGTCGTAAGCGGTCTGGTAGGCTTGCTCGCCGGAATGCCCGTTGAGGCCCGCACCGAGGCGGAATCCGCGGAGCAAGCCGGTCTGCGGTTCCCACGTTCCCCAAATGCTCTCAGTGAAGTGTGGCGTAGAACCGAACGGAAGGCCCTTCTGCGAGGGGACGCCGGAAGTGGCAATGGAATTGGTGTCAGAGGTCGTGATTGCCTGGAAATTCGAATAGCTACCGATGACGCGGAGGGTTGACGTGATCTGGCCGGCAAGGTCGAACTCGACCCCCTGGGTTCGCGCTGTACCGATGGCGATCGTGAGCGCAGGGTTGGAAGGGTCAGGAGCGGGAACGTTGTGCTTGAGGATGCGATAGACGGCTGCTGTCGCCGTAAGTCGACGGTCGAGCCACTCGGACTTAACACCAAACTCAGTCTGGTCTGCGGACTGAGGTGGAAGGGACTTCTGGCCAGGCGCGTTCACGCCAAGGGCGGAATCGCCGTAATTCGAGCTGTACGAACTGTACAACGAGACGTTGTCTCTTGGTTGCCAGAGCAGGCCTGCACGGGGATTGGTCGGGTGTTCGTGCACATCGGTTGTGCCAACATAGCTGCCCGCGTAGTCTTCGAACGATTCAGCCCAGTTGCGGCGGACGCCGCCAAGAACGAAGACATGACCGGGAAACTCCGCGAGGTCCTGGATGTAACCTCCATAAGCGATATAGCCCAAAGTGTTGAAGCCGAGGCCGGAGGGATCGGCTGGCGGAATCGGCTGGTTGTAGTCCGGAGCGTAGATATTGATGAGCGCAGGGAAAACTGTGTTGTAGTCGTAGGCGCCAAAATCCTTCGAAAAGTCGAATCCGATAAGGAAGGTGTTCTTGATCGCGCCAAGGGTGAATTTGCCCGGAAGGTCGGCCAGAATCTGGCTGGTTCGATGGTGGAAATAGTCTTCAGTGAAGCCGAAGCGTGACAGATTGCCGCTGGAGGCGGCATCGCCTGTATAGACCTCGTCCAGGGGCGTGGGCGCGTCAACGTAAAAGTACTTATATTCGAGCCGGAGCGGCCAGTTTTCTGCCAGGCGGAGGGTAATCTCGGGCCGGGCGGCGAACTGAGTTGTCGTGGTCTTATTCGAGCCAGTGTCAATGAAATTCGATGAGTATGGGACTTTGGCCGGCGAGCCAATCGCAACGATCTCACCATCGCTGACCGAAGACGACACAAACGGGATTCCGTTATCGAGGTAGTCGCTGCCCTTCTGATATTCAAAACGAAGGGTGAGGCTGGCAAAGCTACGAGGTTGCCAGGTCACCGATGGATAAAGATTGAATTCGTTGGTGTGAACGAAGTCGCGGAAGGAGCCGGCGTCCGTGCCATCAAAGGCAACGCGAGTGAGGAGCTTCGTTTCGACGACCGGCTGATTCAAGTCGACAGTTGTTCTGTAGAACTGGTGGTTACCGGACTGCTGCTCCACAGTCCCAAAGCGCCCTGGGTGGGGCTTCTTCGTCACGACGTTGACGAGGCCGCCTGGTTCACCCTGACCATAGAGGACCGAGGCCGGGCCTTTGACGATTTCAATGGACTCGACGTTCGCCATATCTTGGGGAAAGCCGGAGTCGGAGTATTCATCGAGGCGCATGCCATCCTGATAAAGCAACGAAGCGGCATCAAAACCACGGATCGAGAAGCTGTCCGATGTACCGTAACCATCGTTGCTGGGGGCGATGCCGGAGACATTGGTGATCGCGTCGACCAAATTGACGGTTTGCTGATCCGCCAGCACCTGCGCAGGTACAACGGCAACGCCAATGGGGGTCTCCATTAGAGGAATGTCGACTTTGGCTGCAGCGACGGCGTCGGTTGCGGTGTAGGCTGCGGGAGCGGTTACGGTGACGGATTCGAGCTTGGCAGCTACCGCCAATTGAAGAGTGAGGTCCAGGGGCGATTCGCCGAGCGAAAGCGATTTGCGGAGTGGAGCAAAGCCTTCGGCCACCGCGATGAGCTGATATTTCCCGGGCGACAAATGGGGGAGGGTGAAGCGCCCTGTTGAATCGGATTGCGCAGAACCGACGATACGACCGGAGGCATCTTCAATTGTTAAGGAAGCGGAGACGACTACGCTGCCCGTCGGGTCTTCGATGTGGCCGGTGATCTGCGTGAGGCTCTGCTGCGCTCTGACTAAGGGGACAACCTGCAATTGGTGCAATAACGAAAGGAGGATGAAGGCGTGAACCAGCCTGGCGTGCATGTAGCGACCTCTCTGTGGAGCAAAGAACTGTGCAACGGAAGATGCTGGCGGGAATTCGACGGCAAACCGCAGGGCTATCTCTGGACAAATCCAGCACAACGTGCCGGTCTTTTCCGCTATAGGTTTTTTATCGCGGCAGCCGATCCTTCCGGTTGCGACATTTTGTCGCACATCGAGGAAGTTTCATTCCCTAAAATAGAGTTGCTCGCGTCGGCGAAAGGCCGCCACGCGAATCGTCGCGATCTTGGCCAGCCATGAGAGTTTCTGTCACAGATCGACAACACTTCGCGGAGAAGGATCTCCGCCCGACCAGCGAACTTGCTCCAGCGCTGGTCTTGCCCTGGCTGCAGAAACTCCGCTACGGAATTCTCGCCAGTGAGTGTGTTCTGATCTTTATTGCGTTTATATTCGCTCGTGGCGAACTACGTCTTGTTTGGCTCAGCATTCCGCTCGTTATCGCATTGGCCTCAAATCTTTGTCTCGGCCTTATCTCGAACATGATTGGAGCCAGGCGGGCGCTCGGGAGCATGCTCATCCTCGACGTGCTGTTGCTAACAGCTTTGCTCGCCTTCACCGGAGGGCCTGCAAACCCCTTCAGCCTTCTTTTTCTCGTGCAGATTACACTTTCCGCAGTCGTACTGAGCAGGGTCTGGACTTGGTCGCTCGGCCTTCTCTCAATCCTGGGATTCGGCTTTCTGTTCTTTTGGCACGCACCCCTCTCCATGTTTGAAGGTCATCATGCATCCGGTAATTTCTCAGCTCACCTCATCGGCATGTGGATTGCCTTTGTCGCAGCCGCCATCCTGATCTCGCTCCTGGTAGGGAAGGTTTCACAAACTCTGCGCAACCATGAGCATGAGCTTCTTCGCTTGCAGAGCCTTGTCTCAAGGCAGGAGAGAGTCTCTTCGCTTGCGGCATTAGCTGCCAAAGCGGCGCATGAGATGGGAACACCTCTTGGAACGATCGCAATCGTCGCCAAGGAACTGGAACGATATGCGCGGGATGTCGAGACCAATGAGCATGTCAGCGCAGAGGCAAAGCTGATTCGTTCCGAGGTTGAGCGGTGCAGTCACATCTTGCGTGAGATGAGTTCGCAGGGGGCCGAGTTGACCGGTGAAACCCCCACTCTCATTACAATCGATGTCCTTCTTCAGAAGCTTCGCGATAGCTTCCCGGAACCGCAGCGGAATGCCATCCAAGTCGATGCCCCTCCTGAGTTATCCGCATCACTTCCCATCGAGACAACACGTCAGGTGCTCTCAGCGCTGGTTAAGAATGCCTTCGAGGCTAGTTCAACAGGACAAACTGTCCACGTTGCTGGGGAGGCAAAACCGGGAGTTCTTCGCTTTATTGTGAAGGACTCCGGGACTGGAATGTCCCCTGAGGTGCTCGATCGCATCGCTGAGCCGTTCTACTCGACAAAGCGGCCGGAACGAGGAATGGGTCTGGGAACGTTTCTTGTGAGAGTGTTCGCTGAAGATATGGGTGGCGCGCTGATTTTCGATTCTGC
>Ga0335069_10012774_pt1 | contig 11801 bp, 9 predicted proteins | sample Lox_Sample_11_FD_206714 | JGI IMG/M metagenome (GOLD analysis project Ga0335069, IMG submission 206714) | Soil microbial communities from Loxahatchee National Wildlife Refuge, Florida, United States - Lox_Sample_1.1 | ecosystem: Environmental > Terrestrial > Soil > Wetlands | place: USA: Florida...
GCGGGACGCGTTAGAAGCGGAAGTCGGCGACTTGTTGTTCGCGGTCGTGAACCTCTCCCGCAAGCTGGGCGTCGATCCGCGCGCCGCTCTCGAGAAGGCCAACGCGAAGTTCACGCATCGCTTCGAACGCGTCGAACGGATGGCCGAGGAGCGCGGGCTCGACCTCGGGACGATGGGATTGGCGGAGCTGGACCGGCTCTGGGACGAAGTGAAGGCTCAGGGCCAGAGCTTGTAGAGGGTGCGCGGGAACGCGATGGCTTCCCGGATGTGCGGGATGCCGCAGATCCACGCGACGGTGCGCTCCACGCCCAGGCCGAACCCCGCGTGCACGAAGGTGCCGTACTTCCGGAGATCCAGATACCACCCGTACGCCTCCTCGGGCAGTCCTTCCGCGCGGATCCGGGCCAGCAGCTTGTCGTAGTCGTCCTCGCGCTGGCTGCCGCCGATGATCTCCCCGTACCCCTCGGGGGCCAGGCAATCGTTGTTCAGGACCGTGCGGGGATCCGCGGGGTTCTCCTTCATATAGAAGGCCTTCACCTCGCGGGGGTAGTTGAAGACCATCACCGGCCGGTCGAACTGCTTGGCCAGGAGGGTCTCGGCGTCGCCCCCCAGGTCCCGTCCCCACTCCATGTCCGCGCCCAGTCCCTTGAGCTTTTCCACCGCCTCGGTGTACGAAATCCGAGGAAACGGCGGGCGGACCGCTTCCAGCGGCGCCAGATCGCGCTCCAGTTCGGTGAGCTCCGCGCGGCGCCGCTCGAGACAGCGGCGCACGATGTAGCAGACGAAGTCCTCCTGGAGCTGCATATTGTCGTTCGAATCGTTCCAGGCGACCTCGGGCTCGACCATCCAGAACTCGGTGAGATGCCGTCGCGTCTTGGACTTTTCGGCGCGGAAGGTAGGGCCGAAGCAATAGACCTTGCCGAGCGCCGCGGCGGCGGCTTCGACGTACAGCTGGCCGGTCTGTGCCAGGTAGGCCCGCCCCAGATCGAAGTACTCGGTGGCGAACAGCGTGCCCGCGTGCTCGCCGACGGAGCCGGTGAGGATCGGCGTGTCCACCAGCGTGAACCCGCGCTCGTAGAAGAAGTCGCGGATCGCCTGGATGACCTCGGCGCGCACCCGTGCGATGGCCACCTGGCGCCGCGAGCGCAGCCAGAGATGCCGGTGCTCGAACAGAAACGCGGTGCCGTGCTCCTTGGGCGTGATGGGGAAATCCGGCGAGGGACCCACCACCGAGAGGTCCTGGACCGTCAGCTCCACGCCCCCGGGCGCCCGCGCGTCGGCGCGCACCGTACCGGAGACCGCGACCGACGTCTCGTGCGTCAGCCGCCCGAACGCCTCCCAGGCCGCTTCGGGCACGTCCTTCTTGGAGAGCACCGCTTGCAGGTATCCCGTGCCGTCCCGCAGGGTGATGAACGCGATCTTGCCGCTCGAGCGGGTGGTCATCACCCACCCGCGCACGGTCACGCTCTGGCCCGTCTGGCCGGCCAGGTCCTCGATTCGCGTTGGTTGCGGCATAGCGGCGGCATACTAGTGGCGGTGCTCGGGACTGTCAACGCGATGGCGTGCGCGCCCGTGATCCGGCACGGCCCGGCGGAGCAGAACGTGCTCTGGCCGGTGTATCTCGGGTCTCCGGCCCACGACATGTCCGCCACCGCGCGGATGGACTCGCTGCCTCGCCTCGCCTGGCGCCGGCACTCCGGCCGCGAAGTGCGCGGCGCTCCCGCCGTGGGCCAGAACGTGGTGGCCATCGGCACCACCGAGCGGATGGTCGTGCTGCTGGGCGCCGACTCGGGCCAGGTGCTGTGGGATCACCGGCTCTCGGGCACCATCCACGGCGGCCCCCTCCTCTCCGCCACGCGCGTCTACGTCGCCACCGAGGAGAGCCCGCAAGGCCGGGTCTACGCCCTCGCGCTCGCCTCCGGGAAAACGGTGTGGAGCGTCAAGGCCGGGGACGTCGCGGCGTCGCTGGCCCTCAAGGACGGGCAGCTGTTCGCGGGAACCGAGACCGGCCAGGTGCTGGCGATCGACGCGGACAGCGGCACGATCCGGTGGCGACGCCGGGTCTCGGGCTCCGTGCGGGCCGCGCCCGTCCCCACCGCCGCGGGGGTCTTCGTCGCCACCACCGACGACACCCTGTACCTGCTCGACCCCGCGACCGGCGACGTGCGCCACCGCGCCGCGGCGCCGGGCCCGGTGCTGGCCACGCCGGCCACCGACGGCAACCGGATCTACCTCGCGACCGTCAGCGGCGTGATCGCCGCCCTCACGCCGGGGACGCTGGACACGGCGTGGACGCTGGACCTCGGCGTCGGCGTCTACGGCTCGCCGGCCCTCGCGCGGGACACGCTGTTCGTGCTGACCCGGACCGGCCGGCTCGTGCTGGTGCCGGTGGCGGCCCCGGCGCAATCGCGGAGCGTGGAACTCGGGATCATCGCGGTCGCCGGCCCCACCCCCCTGGCGCGCGACGTGCTCGTCGCGGATGTGGCCGGCACGATCCGGTGCGTGGACGCCCTGAGCGGCGCCGAGCGGTGGCGGGTGTCGGTGGAAGGACCGGTGGAGCAACCGCCGGTGGTCCGGGACGGCCGCCTGATCATCATCGGCGATCGCGGCGAAGTGGTGGCGTACCAATGAGGCGGGCCACCCTGCTCCTGATCCTCGGGCTGACGGGCTCCGCGGTCCGGGCGCAGTCGGTCGTGGACTCGACGCCCCGTTCGGCCTGGAAGCACGCCGCGGTGCACTACGGGAAGTGGGTCGCGGCGGCCGGGGCGGTCACCTTCACCGCGCTCGCCATCGAGCAGCATCGGCACTCGAACACCGCCTGGAACGCCCTGCTCGGCATCTGTCTGAACAACAGCCAGAACTGCGCCATCGGGTCCGACGGCCGGTACCGCTACTATCCCGCCGAGTACGACTACCAGCTCGCCCTGTACTACGACCACCGCGCCCGGTGGCGCCTGGTCGCCGGACAGGTCAGCCTCCTCGCGGCGGTGGGCCTCTTCGTCACGGAGATCCGGGGCCGGTCCCACACTCCCCGCAACATTCCGGTCCATCCCCTGAGTGTCTCGGTCGCGCCCACCCCGGACGGGGCCGGCGTCGCTCTCCGGCTCGCCTTCTAGCCGACGCGAAAGAGCTCGAAGCCCCGTTCGTAGCGCTGGAGGATCCGGGCCCGGTAGGCCGCGTGCTCGGGCCGGGTCAGCGCCGGATCCGCCGCGATGATCGCGCCCGCCGCCGTGCGCGCCGCCTCGAGCAGGGGCAGGTCGGTATCCCAGTGCACGAACCGCAGGGCCGCGCCGCCCGACTGCCGGGCTCCCGCCAGCTCTCCCATGCCGCGCTCCCGCAGATCCAGCTCGGCGATGGCGAAGCCGTCGGTGGTTTCGGTGAACGCGCGCAGCCGCTCCGTCGCCTCGGGCACGTCGGACAACAGGATGCAGTGACTGCTTTCGCTGCCGCGGCCCACGCGCCCCCGCAGCTGGTGCAGCTGGGCCAGGCCGAACCGCTCGGCGTGCTCGATGACCATCACCGTGGCGTTGGGGACGTCGATCCCGACTTCGATCACCGTGGTCGCCACGAGCAGCGGCACCGTGTTGTCTCGGAACGCGCGCATGGCGCGATCCCGGTCTTCCGCCTTCATCCGTCCGTGTACCAGGCCGACGCGATCGTCGCCGAAGATCTTGCGCAGCGCATCCGCCATCGTGGTCGCCGCCCGGAGATCCACCTTTTCCGATTCGTCGATGACCGGATAGACCACGTACGCCTGGCGCCCGGCGGCCAGCTCTTTCTTCAGGAAGTCGTAGATCTTCGGCCGCGCCGACTCGGTGCGCAGCGCGGTCTTGAGATGGCCCCGCCCCGGCGGGCGCTCCTGCAGGCGGGTGACGTCGAGGTCGCCGTACAGGGTGAGCGCCAGGGACCGCGGGATGGGCGTGGCGGTCAGGAGCAGGACGTCCGGCGCGTCTCCTTTCTCGACGAGCGCCGCCCGCTGCTCGACGCCGAAGCGGTGCTGCTCGTCCACCACCGCGAGGCCGAGGCGGCGGAAGGCCACCGATTCCTGAATCAGCGCGTGCGTCCCGACCACGATCCGGGACGCGCCGCGGCCGATCCGGTCGCGCGCCGCGTCCTTCTCCGCGGGCGACAGCCGGCCGATCAGGAGGTCGGGGCGGAGGTCGAGGGGGCCCAGGAGGCGGGTGAGCGTGGCGTGATGCTGCTCCGCCAGGAGCTCCGTGGGAGCCATGATGGCCGCCTGGAACTCGTTCTCCACCGCGAGGAGCATCGCGAACAGCGCGACCACGGTCTTCCCCGTCCCCACGTCCCCCATCAGGAGCCGGTGCATCCGCTCCCGTGCGGTCATGTCGTCCGTGATCTCCCGGATGGCCTTCCGCTGGTCGCCGGTGAGGGTGAACGGCAGATGCTCCTTCAGCGCGGTGGTGAGCTCCCGGCGCAGCTCGAAGGAAATGCCGGTGCGGGCCCGCTTGGCGAGAAAGCGCGCGCGGGCCTGGACCAGCTGCTGGTCGAAGAACTCGTCGAACGCGAGCCGCCGCCGGCCGGCCTCCGCGTCCGCCGGCGTGCCGGGACGGTGGACGGCGGCCAGGGCGAGCCGCAGCTCCGGGATCCCCACGCGGGCCCGCAGCGCCGGGGGGTGCGGATCACGGATCAGCTCGAGCAGCGCGTCCAGGTGGGGATGGATGAGGGCGCGGATCTGCTTGTGGCTCAGGCCCTCCGTGGCCGGATAGACCGGCAACACGACGCCCCGGTCGGGGCCCTCTTCCCCCGGCTCCGCGAGGATGATGAACTCGCGCGGCGCAAGCTGGCGTCCGTGGTAGTACCGCACCGGGCCCGTCACCAGCAGGAGCTGCCCGGGCTTGATCGTCCGCTCCAGAAACGGCTGGCCGGGCCAGGCGCACTCGAGGACGCCGCTCTCGTCCTTGAGCACGGCGCGGAACACCCGGAGACCCCGCCGGGTGGGGATGATGCCGGTGTGCACCACGCGCCCCACGCCGGTCAGCTCCACGCCGGCGCGCGCCCGGGCGAACGGCGTCACGGTCGTCGCGTCGAGGTACCGGTGCGGGACGTGATAGAGGAGATCGCCCACGGTCCGGACGCCCAGCCGGGCCAGCGCTTCCGCGCGCTTCGGGCCCACGCCTTTCAGGAACTTGACCGGCGCGTTGAGCTCGAGCGACATCAGGCCCGCACCAGCCGCCGCGCGAAGGCCTCGGGATCGAAGGGCTCGAGGTCGTCCAGCCCTTCGCCGGTCGCGATGAAGCGCGGCGCCGCCGGCACGGTGCGGCGCAGCGCGACGACCGCCCCGCCCCGCGCGGTGCCGTCCAGCTTGGTCACGATCAGCCCCGTCAGCGGCACCGCGCGGGCGAAGAGCTCCGCCTGCCGCACCGCCGTCTGGCCCACGGTGCCGTCCAGCACCAGCAACGACTCGTGGGGCGCGTCGTGCGCCGGATGGGCCTTGCCCACGGCTCGCGCCACTTTCTTCAGCTCCTCGAGCAGCCGCTCGTCCGTGTGGAGCCGCCCCGCGGTGTCGATGATGACCGTGTCCACGCCGCGCGCCACACCCGCTTTCACCGCGTCGAATGCCACGGCGGCCGAGTCGCCGGTGCCGTCCGCCGCCGGGCCCACGAACGGTGCCCCGAGCCGCTCGGCCCAGACCCGAAGCTGGGAGACCGCGCCCGCGCGGAACGTGTCCGCCGCGGCCAGCAGCGTCTCCCGCCCTTCGCGACGCAGCCGGTGGGCGAGCTTGGCCGCGGTCGTCGTCTTTCCGGCTCCATTCACGCCGTAGAGCAGCACGACGGTCGGCGGGACCGCGGCGCGCACGATTCCGCCGGGCTTCCCGTCCCCGAGCAATGCGCGCACTTCACGCTCGAGCGCGTCCTCGAGCTCCCGGTCCGGCACCTTGGCGAGCCGCTCCAGCAGCTCTTCGGCCGCCGCCGGCCCGAAATCCGCCTCCACCAGCACCCGCTCGGCATCGGCCCGCGCCGCCGGGTCGCGGCGGGTCAGGACGCGGGACAGCTTGCTCCAGACGCCCATCAGGGAAGCCCCAGACGGCGGCGCCAGACCCACTCGCCCGCGAAGGCGGCGAGCGCCAGGGCGAAGAGCCACCAGCGGTCGCGCCAGTCGACCGCGGCGCGCCCCGGCTCGATCCGCCCGGCCTGCGGCGCCAGGACTCGCGGCGCGTGCCACTCGGCGGAGTTCTCATCCACCACGAACAGGCCGCGTCCGTGGCCCGCCGCGATCGAGTAGCGGTAGGTATTCACCGGCAGCGTCAGCGCCGCACGCCGGTCGGCGCCGAAGCGGAGGGTGTCCACCCGCGCGCCGCCGGGATACTCGAGAGATATCGGGAGGTCCCGGGGCGCGCCGGATCCCACCCACCGCCAGACCATGGGAAGACCGTTGCCGACGTCGAGCGACTCGGGCGCGGCCCATGCCGTGGCCCCCGGTCCGCCGGCCAGGAGCCAGTCCACGAGTCCCGCGACGACGGTCCGGTACGCCTGGCGGGCCGCGCCGCCCCGGAAGTCCCAGCGGTAGAGGCCGCTGACGTCGAGCGCGGCGCGGCGCCCGCGGGAGGTCTCGAGGAGCGTGGCGACGGGGCGCACCGCGCCGCGCCGCGCCAGCTGCGCCTCGAGCACCGGAACGACGCCGGAATCGGGCGCGGCCGGCTGCGCCGCCAGCGCCGGAGGGAGCGAGTCCCACGGCACCGTGGCGAGCGCGCCCGAGAGCGGTGAAGCGGGGGCGGGCGTGAGGTACCAGTCGCCGGAAGAGCCGGTCCCGGTATTCCAGGTGAGGAGGGCCGCGGCGGAGGTGACAGGCCAGCGCGCCGGGTCGCCCACCTCCACCACCAGCCGCGCCGCCGCCACCGCCTTCCGCACCTGATCGGGCGGCACGGGCGCCAGCGTGGTCCCATCGTTCCACGTTCCGGGAGCGATCTGCGCGAACGACTTCACCGGAACCCGGGCCACGTCACCGAGCGTGCGGGCGAGGAACGTGGCGTCCCAGTCGGGGGGCGCGGCGAGGATCACGGCGGCGGGATCGGAGGAGACGAGAAGCGGGAAGGCCATCGCGTCGTCACGGGGCTCGGAATCGGGAGGCCAGGTGAGGCGCACGTCCAGGACGGTCCAACCGGGACGCGGGAAGAGGGAAGCGGGAAGCGTCACATCCGATGTCAACGTCCCGCTATCGGGAAGCGCAACCACCTTCGATTCAATGGTCCTCCCGCCATCGGCGACGACCAGTCTTGCCCCCCGCTTCCCGCTTCCCGCCTCCCTCCTCCCGGCCATCCCGTATGTCACCCGCAGCGTGAGGGTATCTCCCGTTCCCACCTGATGCGGTCCTTCGACGGCGGATACGAACGCATCGGGGCCGGGGGGCGCGCCCACCACGACCACGCGGGCGCGGGCGATCAGATCGGCGGGCAGGAGGGCGACGTCGTCGATCGCCCCGTCGGTCACGACCGTGACCGGTCCCCCGCGGGCCGCCGCGGCGGCGAGGGCGGGCGCCAGGCGGGACGTCCCGTCCGCGGGTGCCGCCGTATCGAAAGCCGCGACGCCCGAGCCGAAGCGCCAGATGATGCCGTGGCCCGCGAGCGCCCGCGCCGTGTCGAGCGCGGCGCGCCATTGCGCGGGCCGGGACCTCATCGAGAGGGAGGCGTCGAGGAGCACGATCGGGTTTCCGCCCCCGGGCACGCGCCGGGTGAACGCCGGATTCCACAACAGCAGCACGAGGGCCAGGACGCCGATGAGCCTGAGGGTCACGCGCATGCCAGGGCCTCCGCCAGCGTGAAGCGCCCGTCGAAGAGCGCGCGCCCGACGACGACGCCGGCCAGGCCGGCCTCCCGCGCCCGCCTCAGGTCGTCCAGCGACCCGACCCCGCCCGATACGATCACCTCGAGCCCCAGGGCCCGCACCCGGGCGGCGCCGGCGACATCCGCGCCCGCGAGAGTCCCGTCCCGCGGCACCTCGGTGTACACCACGGTCCGGACCCCCTGGCCGTGGAGCCGGCGCGCGAGCACGAGCACGTCCAGCGACGGCGCGGCGGCTCCGGCCGGCGCGCCGCGGGGGGCGAGCCGTCCATCGGCGACGTCCAACGCCACCGCCAGGCGGTCGGGGCCGGCGACGCGAAGCCCGGTCTCCACGGCGCCGGCGTCCGCGGCGGCCGCCGCCCCCAGCACGACGCGCGCCGCGCCCCAGTCCAGCACTTCACGGAGGTCGCGCTCCGCGCTGAGTCCGCCGCCCACCTGCACCGCCGCCACCCCCGCGCCGAGGACGGCGCGGGTCACGGCGTGGTTCTCGCCCCGCCGGTAGGCGCGGTCCAGGTCCACGTAGTGGAGCCAGCGCGCCCCCGCCCCTGCGAAGGCGCGGGCCACACCCAGCGGGAGATCCGCGCCCGCGGGCGTGCGTGGGGCGCGCGCCACGCGCCCACCGGAGACGTCGACGGCGGGATACAGGTCCATCGGATGAACGGAAGCTAATCCCCGCGCGACGCGACGTTGGTGGCGGGTGGGGGCTCGAGCAGAGCGAGCAGCGTGCCCTTCGTGACGTCGAACTGGGGCTTGAGAGCGGTCGGCACCGGGCGCCCGGCGCCCATGTCCTTGCGCTGCGGATTGGTGGGGTGCCCGTTGACAAGGAACTCGTAGTGCAGGTGCGGCCCGGTGGACAGTCCGGTGGACCCCACGAACCCGATGGTCTCGGACTGAGTGACGCGCTGTCCGGCGTGGAGGCCCCGGGCGTACGCCGACAGGTGGCCGTAGATGGTCCGGATGCCGTTGGCGTGCCGGAGCTCGATCATCCGGCCGTACCCGTCGGCCTGATAGGCAAGGCGGATCACGGTGCCGTCCGCGGTCGCCCGGACCGGCGTGCCGTAGGCGGCGGCATAGTCGATTCCCTCGTGCTTCCGCCACCGGTGCAGGACGGGGTGATACCGGTTGCCGAAGCCGCTCGAGATCCGCCGGAAGGCGAGCGGCGCGCGCAGGAACGCGCGCCGGAGCGAGCGTCCCGACTCGTCGTAGTAACCCGCCCGCGCCGAATCGACCCCGGCGAACCGGAAGGCGAAGTTCGGCGTGCGGGCGACGTCCACGCGCGCGGCCAGAATCCGCCCGAACCGCTTCTCACCGGTGGGCGACTCGAGCCGCTCGAACAGGACTTCGACGCGGTCGCCGGCCCGCACGTCGCGCGTGAAGTCCACTTCCCAGTCGTAGACGTCGGCGATGGCCCAGGCGAGCGCCACCCGCTGCGCCGGCGGCAGCACGCTGTCGGGAATGGCCCGATCCAGGCCGTCGTAGAGATTGTCGGTGATGGTCCCGGTCACCCGCTCCCGCACCATGGACCAGGCGATGTTCTCGACCCGCTCGGCCCAGGAGGTGCCGACGCGGGTCAGCCAGATCCGCTGCTCGGGTCCGGTGCGGACGCTGATCCGGTCCGCGACCGAGTCGGTCTTCGGACGCCGGAATTCGAATACCAGGCCGGGCCGCAGGCGCCGGGCGTCGAGCACGTGGGCCGCGGCGAGCAGTGCGCCGTACGTGCGGCCCGTGATGCCGGCCCGCTGGAGCACGTCTCCCAGGGTCTGATCGGCCCGGAGGGTGTCCGCGAACACATCGTACGCCTGCGTCACCACGAGCGGCGGCGCCGTCAGCGGGTGCGGGCGGGCCACCAGCCAGACCGAGGCGACGAGCGCGACGCCCGCACCCGCGAGGATCGCCCGGTTGACCATCAGTCCATCTGCCGCCGGATGAAGGTCGGGATCTCCATCTCGTTCACTTCCGCGGTGGTCGCGGGAGGCGGCGCGGTGGGCCGCTTGGGAACCTCCACCGGCTTCACGTATCCCGGCGGCGGGGGCGGCGTGGGACGAGCGGCGGGACGGAACGGCAGGACGCCCGGCCCGGTCCGCGCGCCGCCGGTGGCCGCGGCGGCCGCGGCTTCACCCGCGACGCCCGCCTTGTCGAAGCCCGTGGCGATCACGGTGACCCGGACCTCGCCCTGCATCGCCGGGTCGCTCACCGCGCCGAAGATGATCTCGGCCTCGGCGCCCGCGGCTTCGTGAATCGCCTCGCTGATCACGGTCACTTCGCCGAGCGTCAGGTCCTCGCCGCCGGTGATGTTGATCAGCACGCCGGTGGCGCCCGAAATCTGGATGTTGTCGAGCAGGGGTGAGCTGATGGCCTGCTGCGCGGCCTCGAGGGCGCGGCTCTCGCCGCGGCCCACGCCGGTTCCCATGAGGGCCGAGCCGCCGTTCTGCATCACGGTGCGGACATCGGCGAAATCGACGTTCACGAGACCGGTCACGCTGATGAGCGACGAGATCCCCTGCGTGGCGTGGAGGAGCACCTCGTCGGCCTTCTTGAGGGCGTCCTGGAAGGGGATCCCCTTGCCGACGACGGCGAGCAGCCGCTCGTTGGGCACGACGATCATCGTGTCCACGTGCTTCCGCATCTCCGCGATCCCCATCTCGGCCTGCTTCATCCGCTTCCGGCCCTCGAACAGGAAGGGCTTGGTCACGATGCCGATGGTGAGAGCGCCCAGGTCCTTCGCGACCTGGGAGATGATGGGTCCGGCGCCCGTGCCGGTGCCGCCGCCCATGCCGCAGGTGACGAACACCAGGTCCGCGCCCTGCAGTGCGTGGAGGATTTCATCCCGGTTCTCCTCGATGGCCTGGCGGCCGATCTCGGGCCGGGCCCCCGCGCCGAGGCCGCGCGTGAGCTTCTTGCCGATCTGCACTTTGACGTCGGCCTTGTTCTTGAGGAGGGCCTGGGCGTCGGTGTTCACCGAGATGAACTCGACGGCCTGCACGCCCTCGTCGACCATGCGGTTCAGGGCGTTGCCGCCGCCGCCGCCCACGCCGACGACTTTCATCCTCGCGTTCTGCGCCACCGTCTCTTCGAGCTCGAAGATCATGGTTGCCTCGGGTCCCCGATCAAAAGAAGTCCTGCAGCCATCGCTTGACGGGCCCCAGGAGCTTGTCGACTCCGGGACCGGCCACGAGTGAGCCCCCTCCGCCGCCGCCACTCACCGCCCCCTGCACCTGCTGACGGGCCGCGTACATCGCCAGCCCCACCGGCACCGCGTACCGCGGCGCCTGCACACTGTCCACCAGCCCGCCCAGTCCCCGCTCGGGGGTGCCCGCCCGCACCGGCATGGCGAACACCTCGCGGGCCAGCTCCACCGAGCCGGGCAGGTGGGCCGTGCCGCCGGTCAGCACCACGCCGGCCGGCAGGCGCTTCGGATCGTCGTAGCCCGCCTTGGCCAGCTCGGCCCGCACCAGCTGGAAAATTTCGTCCACGCGCTGGTGGATGATGTGCGCCACCATGTCGCGCGGGGTCTGGCGCGCGCCCTGCCCGGGCGTGGACGGCAGCTCCACCATCTCGTCGGGATCGACCAGGGGCTGATAGGCGCTGCCGTACCGCTCCTTGACGCGCTCCGCGTCGGCCTGCGTGAGGGAGAGCCCCTGCACCAGGTCCGAGGTCACGTGGCCTCCCGCGAATTTGAGGGAGGCGAGGTGCCGGATCTTGCCCTTCTCGAAGATCGCGACGCCCGTGGACTGCCCGCCGATCTCGGCCAGCGCCACGCCCAGCTCGCGCTCGTCGTCGGTCAGCACCGCGTACGACGCCGCGAGGGGCTCGAGCACCAGGCGGCCCACCTTGAATCCCGCGCGCTCCACGCTCCGCCGGAGATTCTGCGCGGCGGTGCCCTGCACGGTGACGAGATACATCTCGACTTCCAGCCGGGTCCCCGTCATCCCGATGGGATCCGAGATCTCCCCCTGCTGGTCCACCCGGTACTCCTGGGGGATCCCGTGCAGGAGCTCGAGGT
>Ga0335069_10012775_pt1 | contig 11800 bp, 8 predicted proteins | sample Lox_Sample_11_FD_206714 | JGI IMG/M metagenome (GOLD analysis project Ga0335069, IMG submission 206714) | Soil microbial communities from Loxahatchee National Wildlife Refuge, Florida, United States - Lox_Sample_1.1 | ecosystem: Environmental > Terrestrial > Soil > Wetlands | place: USA: Florida...
TCTACCACACCCGGCAGGCGTTCTGGCTGACCATCGGCTGCCCCTGCTTGCACGAAAATGCCTGCTGGAACTCCGGCATGTTCTGCAGCACGCCGTTCACCCGGTACCGACCCGGCGAATGTGGGTCGGTCATGGCGCGGTTGCGCCTCTCCTCAGGCGCGCTGTTCTCGCACCAGATCTGCCCGTAGCCCAGGAAGAACCGCTGCTCCGGCGTCAGCCCGTCCACCTTCTCGTCCTTCCCCTTGAGCGTGTCCTTCAGAGCCATCAGCGCGATGCGGATGCCGCCGTTATCCGCGCTGTTCTCGCCCAGCGTCAGCCGCCCGTTCAGTTTCACATCGTCCACCGCGGTGAAACCCGAATACTCGTTGGCGATGCACGCGGCGCGCTTCTCGAATTCCGCGCCGTCCGCCTTGGTCCACCAGTCGCGCAGGTTGCCGTCGCCGTCGAACTTGCGCCCCTGGTCGTCGAACCCGTGCGTCATCTCGTGCCCGATCACCGCGCCGATCCCGCCGTAATTGAACGCAACATCGCGACGCGGATCGAAGAACGGCGGCTGCAAAATGCCGGCCGGGAAATTGATGCTGTTGCTCTGCGGGCTGTAGAACGCGTTGACCGTCGGCGTGGTCATGCTCCACTCGGTCTTGTCGGTCGGCTTGCCGATCTTCTCGATCCGCTGCTGGTACATGGCCTGCGCCGTGCGCAGCGAATTGCCCAGAAAATCGTCGCGCGCGATCTCGACTTTGCTGTAGTCGCGCCATTTCTTGGGAACGCCCACGTTGTTGGTGATGGCCTGAAGCTTGGCGATCGCGGCCTTCTTGGTGGTCTCGGTCATCCAATCGAGCGAGCGGATGTCCTCGGCCATGGCCTTCTCCAGCGCGTCCACAAGCTGCGTGATCTGCGCTTTGGCGTCGGCGCCGAACGCCAGGTCGATGTACTTCTGGCCCAGCAGATCGCCGAGCGTCCGGTCCACCGTCGCCACACAGCGCGCGCTGCGCGGCCGCTGCTCCTTCGCCCCGGTCAGGTAGCGCGTCCAGAAATCGAAATTCTCGTTCTCGAAGGACTCGGGCAGCGCCGGCGCCAGCGCGTGCAGCAGGTGATAGCCGAAGTAAGCCTTCCACGCCTCGATTTCATAGCCCTCCAGATCGATCGCAATCTTCTTCAGATAATCCGGCTGCGCCACGTTGAGCGTCTCGAACGCCGGCGCTCCAACCCCCTGAAAATATGCGTCCCACGGAAAATTGGGGGCCAGCCCGTCCAGCTCGGATTTCTTCATCACGTTGTAGGTCTTGTTCGGATCGCGCATGCTGACGCGGTCCATCGAGTCCCTTGCCAGGACCGTCTCCAGGTCCAGCACCATCTGCGCGTGCGCCGGCGCCCCTTCCCCGGTGTCCCCCACCAGCAGGAACATCTTCTTGACGTGCTCCCGGAAGCGCTCGCGAATCTCGACGCTCTTCGGATCGGTCTTCAGATAATACTCGCGGTCGGGCAGCGAAAGCCCGCCCTGGTTCAGCGCCGCGATCGTGCGCGTCGAGTCCTTGGCGTCCGGCCGCGAGCCGAACATAAACAGAACGCCGATGCCCAGCCGGTGCAGGTGGATGATTTCGGCGATCACATCCGTTTTGTTCGCCATCTCGACGATCCGCCCCACCTCCGGCCCGATGGGATCGAGCCCTTTCCGATTGATGGTGGCCGTGTCCATGCAGGCCGCGTATGCATCGCCGATCTTGCGATCCAGCGCGCTGCGCGTCTCCACCGCCGCCGTGGCGCCCTGCAGAATATCCAGCAGGACTTTTTCGTTGTGGTCGCTCAGCGCGGTGAACCGCGCCCATCGGGAGCGGTCCCCGGGCAGCGGGTTGTTCTTGATCCAGCCTCCACACGCATATTGATAGAAGTCAACGCACGGGTCGGCGGCTTTGTCCATCGCGACGCTGTCCAGGCCGGATGCAGGTGCAGCCGTTCTTTGCGCAAACGCGGCAAAGGGCAGCACAAGGAGAATAAGAGTTCTGAAACTCATGCAATGCCCCGATTGTAGCGCGCGGCGCTCCCACTCACACTACACTGGAGTTTTATGAAGCGGCTCACGATCTTCCTCCTCGCAGCCGTGCCCTGTTTCGCCCAAAAGCCCTTCGAATTCTGGCCCGGCGCCGCCTACGACCCCAAGGTCCCCACCATCCGCCAGGTCCTCGGCTACGACCCCGGCGATAAGCTGACCGGAGCCGTCGGGCTCACCCGCTACATCGAAGCGCTCGCCGCCGCCGAGCCCGCCCGCATGAGAGTTTTCGAGTACGGCGAATCGTGGGAAGGCCGCAAGCTCGTCTACGCCGCCATCGGCTCCGAGGCCAACATCCGCCGGCTCGGCGAAATCAAAAACACCATGCAGCGCTTCGCCGACCCGCGCAAGACCTCCGAATCCGAAGCGCGCAGCCTGATGGCGGGACTCCCCGCGGTCGTCTGGCTCTCCTATGGCGTCCACGGCAACGAAATCTCCTCCTGCGACGCCGCCCTCCTCACCGCCTACCACCTGCTGGCCGCGCGCAACGACAAGCTGGTCAACGACGTCCTCGCAAAAGTCCTGGTCCTGATCGACCCCACCCAGAACCCCGACGGCCGCGACCGCTTCGTCAACTACTTCGACCAGACCCGCGGCCTCGTGCCCGACTCCAGCCCGCTCGCCGCCGAGCGCAACGAACCCTGGCCCGGCGGCCGCGTCAATCACTACCTCTTCGATCTCAACCGCGACTGGATCGCGCTCACCCAGCCCGAAGTCGCCGCCGAGGTGAAGGCCCTGCGCGAGTGGCTGCCCCTGGTCTATGTCGACCTGCACGAAATGAGCGGCGAGAGCACCTACTTCTTCACACCCGAGGCCGACCCCTACAATCCGCACCTCACCGCTACCCAGCGGCAGAGCCTCAACCTGTTCGGCAAGAACAACGCGAAGTGGTTCGACAAGTACGGTTTCGATTACTTCACGCGCGAGGAGTACGACGCCTTCTATCCCGGCTACGGCGCGAGCTGGCCGCTCTACTACGGCGCCCTCGCCATGACCTACGAGCAGGCATCGGTGCGCGGCCTCGTGGTGCGCCGCTCCGACGATACGCTGCTCACCTACCGCGACACCGTGCGCCATCACTTCGTGGCCTCCGTCTCCACCCTGGAGACCGCCGCCGCCAATCGCGAGAAGCTGCTCACCGACTTCTACCGCTATCGCGCCAGCGCCGTCGAAGAGGGCCGCAAGGAAGCCGTCAAGGCGTTCCTGCTGCCGCGCGGCCGCGACGCCTCGGGCACCGACAAACTGGCCGGCATCCTCATGGAGCACGGCATCGAGGTGAGTCGCGCCAAAGCGCCCTTCCGCGCCGGCGACAAAGAGTACGCCCCCGGCACCTACGTGGTCCCGCTGGCGCAGCCCGCCAAGCGCTTCGTCCGCACCCTGCTCGATCCGCAGGTGCCCATGGATGACAGGTTCGTCGCCGCCGAAGAGGCCCGCCGCAAGCTCAAACAGCGCACCGAGATCTACGACGTCACGGCCTGGTCGCTACCGCTCCTGTTCAACGTCGAAGCCATCGCCGGCGATACCGTGCCCGCTGGCGCCCTGGAACCTGCCATCCCCGCGCGCATCCTGCCGGGCGAGGTGCACGGCGGGCAGGCAAGCGTGGCCTACCTGGTCCCCTGGGGGAGCCAGGCGGCGGGGCGCCTGCTCGCGGCGGCCCTGCGCCAGGACCTCAAGGTCCATTCCACCGACAAGCCGTTCACCCAGGACGGCGTGAAGTTCCCCGAGGGCAGCCTGATTCTCAAGATCGCGGGCAACCCGCCCGACCTCGCCACCCGCATGGCCCGCATGGCGCGCGAGACCGGCGCGCACATCTACGCGGCCAATTCCGGGTGGGTCGATGACGGCGTCAACTTCGGCAGCCGCTGGGTAGTGACGCTCAAGAAGCCGGCCGTCGCTATTGCCTGGGACACCCCCACGCAATCCGCTTCCGCCGGCGCCACGCGCTTTGTCCTCGAACGGCAGTACGGCTATCCGGTCACCCCGGTTCGTGCGTCCCAGCTTGCTGCCGGCGACCTCTCCAAGTTTCAAGTGCTCGTCCTGCCCTCGGGCGGCAGCTACGTCGCCGCCCTCGGTGAAAACGGCATCGACCACATCAAGGATTGGGTCAACGCCGGCGGCACCATCGTCGCGCTCGGCGAAGCCGTGAGTTTCCTCGCCAACAAGGACGTGGCCCTGCTCGATATCGCCCAGGAGAACGCCCTCCGCGAAGGAGAGGACAAGGACGACAAGAAAGACAAAGCCGACGAAGATACCGGGCGCGTCCCCGGCACCACCATCGCCACCGAATCCGACTTCGAGAAAGCCACAAAGGCAACCAGCGAGTTGCCTGACGTCGCCCCCGGCGCAATCGTCCGCGCGCGGGTGCGCCCCGACTATTGGCTAACCGCCGGCGCCGGCGAGATTGTATACGCCATGGCCGAAGGCCGCGCTATCTTCACCCCCATCAAGTCCGACAAGGGCGTCAACGCGGTGTACTTCGATGCCGCCGACAAGCTGGTGGCCAGCGGCCACCTGTGGGCCGAGAACCGCAAGCAGATGGCCTTCAAGCCGCTGGTGATTTCAGCCGCTTCCGGCCGCGGCATCGTGGTAGCCTTCACCGAGGACCCGAATTTCCGCGCCTTCAACGACGGCATGAACGTGCTGTTCCTGAACGCGATCTTTCGCGGCCCCGCCCATGCCCGGTAACGTTGGGCAGGTTTCCCACCTGCCCAGCTACCTCACCTCAGGCCGGATCTCCACCGCCTTCGTCGCCCAATCCACCGTCACCGTCGTGCCGTCCGCGAACGTCGTCCGCTCCCGCCGCCGTTCTTTGTCCAGGAATTCATGATTGGTCATCTCCACCAGCGCCAGCCGCTTGTGCAGCGCCGCCATGCGCCGTACCTGGTCGAGCCCCGCCGCGTTCCCCCGCCACTCCGGCGCGCTCGCATGAAGGAACCCTCGCGGGTCGGACGCCGAATAAGTAGTCACCACCGCGTCGTGATAGACCAACTCATACAGCGGCACCTGGATGGCGTCCTCGTGGTCCGGATCTGTGCCCGTGCTCGGCGACCGGTTCATGCGCGACGTCAGGTAGTCGGCGTAGGGAATCACCCAGTCCGAGCCGTCTTCCGTGCCTGCGATGCCCAGGTTGTTTTTCACCCATCGCATCACCGCGGCGCGGGCGTTCATCGAATCGGTCCGCGTGTTGGGGTGCTCCGGGTTGAAGTCCTCGTCCGGCGGAATGTAGCCGAACACGTCCTGGTAGCTGCCCTGGGGATGAATACCGTGCGCGAACAGCGCGCCATAGTTCTTCACCACGTGGCCCAACATGAAGCTGTTGTTGAGATATCCCTGCACCCCGCCGTCCCAGTGGTCCATCAGCGGAATGGAGCCGTCCTTCCAGTCGTTCTTGAATCGCGTGCCGGGGAACGCCGTCGGCGGGCGCGTTGCGTCCTCCTCGTGTACCGCGAAGTCCGGATTCCACGATGGCGCGTCCTGGTAATAGTCGCGATACTGGTCGTGCAGCCAGCAGGTGTAGCCAAGTTCCTTGCAGGTGTCGAAGAACAGCTTCATACCGGACCATCCGCCGGCGGCTTCCGCGGGCGGCAGCGCGTCCGGCGTCTGCCGGTCGTAGCCCTGATTCAGCCAGCCGGAGAGGCTTACGTTGAGATGCTCCCAGCCCTGCTTCTTCAGCTCGCGCAGGCGCGCCGTGTTCTCGGCAAACGTAACCAGCCGGTAATTGTTGGCCGGATTCTTCGTGTCGTAGCTGGCCGAGCCCGGCTTGAGATTGCGCAGCACCCGCATGCCCATCACCGGACTTCCCACCAGGTTCTGCACCACCGCGTTGTGCGCGATCTTGTCCTTCAGCGAAACGTACAGCCCCGAGTCCATCGCGTACCGCCGGTATCGCTTGGCCATCGCGACGTAGCCGCCGTCCGGCAGGAACACCATCCGCAGCCGCCGCGTGTAGCCAAATCGTCCGAGCTGCGCCCTCCAGCTCGGACCCATCTTCGTCGGACCGCCCGCCGGATGATCGAACGTGTACGCCGCGTCGTCCGGCGTCTCCACGATCGCCATCATGCCGGCGCCGCCCTTCAAAAATCCCCACCACGACATGGCCCATGTCTCGATCAGGTGGCTCTGGATCACGCTGTGATCGCCCGCCGCGCGATGAATGGGATGGTAGAGCTTGGGCCAGTCGCGCGGCAGCAGGGTGCCGTCGTCGCTCGGGATCAGCGTGTAGTCCACCTCTCGGCCGTCGGGTTCCTTCGGCCAGTTCAGCTCGCGCAGAGTGGCCCCGCGCTCGATTGCAGTAGCTTCGGCCGCCAGATCGTCGTCCTCCCCTTCGAGGCAAAGCGTCAACACCAGCCGCAGGTCGGCGCCGCGAAACCGGTCGAGCGTGAGCTTGACTCCGCTCTTGTATCCGGTCTGGTACGGCGTGATCCTGACCTCTCCCGCATCGGCGAGTCGTGCTCGGAGCTCCTCTCCCCCGGCTCGCACCAGCATGTCCTCCGCCGCCGAAGGCTGCATGTTCCATACAACCGTTCCCGCCTGCACGCGCACCGCGAGAGTCGTTTCGTCGAGCTCCACTACGTTCTTGTGTCCCGCGATGGTCCACTTCCCGCCAGAATGCGACACTTGCGCCGGGCAGATCGCCGCCATCAGGATCAGTCCCGCTATCTTCCGCATAAAGACCTCTTCTTTATCGCTAACGGTCAGCGGTATTATAAGCCCATGAAACCCCTCTGCGCACTCGTCTTTTTCGCCGCCGGGCTCGCCGCCCAGGACACGCCCGGACGCGGACTCTCCCAGCATCCCTTCCTCTACTGCGGCGAGTGGCAGGATCGCGGCCACTCCGATCAGTTCATGTACATCATCCGCGGCGGCAAGGTCGCATGGAGCTACTCCATCCCCGGCCGCGAAGAGTTGGGCGACTGCACCCAACTCGCCAACGGCAATATCCTCTTCTCGCGCCGCTTCGGAGCCAGCGAGATCACACCCGACAAGAAGATCGTCTGGAACTACGATGCCCCGCCCGAGACCGAGATCCACACTACCTGGCCCATCGGCGACGGCCGCGTCCTCGTGATGCAGAACGGCGACCCCGCCAAACTGCTCATCTTCCGCAAGCCCTCTGGCACGCCCGAGAAAGAGCTGGTGCTCGCCACCAAAAACCCCAAGAGCATCCACGGCCAGTTCCGCCACATCCGCATGACCGCCGGCGGCAACTTCCTCGTGGCCCACCTCGACCTCGGCAAGGTCGTGGAATACACGCCCGAAGGCCGCGAGGTCTGGAACGTGCCCGCGCCCTCCGCCTGGGCTGCCGTGCGGCTGAAAAACGGCAATACCCTGATCAGCGGCAACCAGCACGGCTACGTGCGCGAGGTGAATCCCAAGGGCGAGACCGTCTGGGAGATCAACAAAGACGACCTCCCCGGCATCACGCTCTACACCGTCCAGGAAGTCTCGCGCCTCGCCAACGGCAACACACTCATCAACAACTGGGTCGGCAGCGTGCCGCAGGCCGATTGGCCCAAAGTCGTCCAGCTCATCGAAGTGACGCCGGACAAGAAAGTGGTCTGGGCACTGCGCGACTGGACGATCCTCGGCCCCGCCTCCAGCACGCAGTTGCTCGACCAGGCAAGCGAGCGCTGATTGGAACAGGCTGACCTACAAAAGCCGCTTCAATCGCGCCGCCAGCTCCATCGGGTTGAACGGCTTCACCATGTAGTCGTCCGCGCCCAGCGCGAATCCGCGCAGAATGTCGCTGTCCTTCTGCCGCGCGGTCAGCATCACCACCCGGATCGGCAGGCCCTCACTGCGGATCGTGGACAGAATTTCAAACCCGTCCAGCCCCGGCATATTCACGTCCAGAACCACCGCGTGAGGGCACAGCTCCCGAATCATCCGCAGCGCTTCGGGTCCGGTGGATGCCGACCGGCATTCCATTCCCAGGTCCTGGAACGCGCCGCGGACCATCGCCAGCACGTACGCGTCGTCGTCCGCCACCAGAACTTCACCTGTCCCGCTCAAACCGTGTGCCGGCTCGGCCGCAGGCGCTCGGGGCGGCTCCTTCCTCGCGCGCGAGATGGCGAAGCTCAGGCGCATCACCACCTCCTCCGGTTGCCATCCGTCGATCAGGTACTCGCAAGCCCGCGATTGTACCTTCGGGTCCAGCGCCAGCAGATGCTCCCGGCCGCCGGCCAGCACCAGCGGCAAACCCGGCGGAAGAGCCGCGCTGCTCTCGAGCCATGGCGAATCCAGGGTCTCCGGCCGCACCTGTACCATCACCGCGCTGCAACCGCGGATGCCATCGGAATCCATCGGCTCATCCAGACGGAACCACATCGGCAGGGCGCCTGCGCGGCTCAGCCCGGCGCAAACCTCGTCGGCCATTTCGTCCGTGAAGCCCACCAACCCGATCCGTTTGTGGGCCAGCTCCTGCAGTATGGAATCCGGCATCGGAGTCTCCGAAGCCTCCTTCGGAGAGTCGAACGCGCGCGCCAGGTCCTGGAGCGCGCCGCGCAGTTCCGTCATTGTCCAGTCCGGCTTGCCCAGCACCGTCTCGCCGGCTCGCGCCTTCTCCGCGATCTCCATGTAGCCCAGAACGCCAGCCGACCCGATCCACTGGTGAAAAAGCCGCGCCGTCGCCGCGGCGTCCACCTGCGCGCCCGAGAACTCCAGCATGCGCCGGACGTGCCTTCCGGCGTCCGCCAGAAACGCGCGCCGCAGCCCCTCCATCTCCGGGCTGTCCAGCTTCAACGAGCCCGGCAACGCTTCGCTCTCATCCCGACCGGGCGGCGTCTGCGCCTGTCCGTGAAAGAACGCCTCCAGCCGCCGCCCCAGGGTGCGCGTGTCGATAGGTTTGATGATAAATCCGTCGCACCCGGCCGCGAACGCGCTGGTCTCCGTGTCCCGCGACGTGGACGCGGTCAGCGCCACAACCAGCATGTCCCTGGTGCGCGGCTGCGAACGAACCTGGCGCGTCAGGTCCAGTCCGTCCATGCCGGGAAGCTGCAGGTCCACCAGCATGAGGTTCGGACGGACCGTCGCGAGCGTTTTCAGTGCTTCCTCAGCCGTGGACGCCAGATACACCCGGTAGCCCTCGCTGCGCAGCACCGCCGCCGCCAGCTTCAGGCTTACCGGCTCGTCCTCCACGACGAGTACGGTTTCCCCTGCCATACCGCTACGCCCTTGACTATAGTCGGTTGCACGGCCCGGTTCAACGTTTCCTCTGGTAAAGACCGCGTTATCGTAAGGTTTTACCCATGACACCCGACGAATTCCGAAGAATCGGCCACCAGATCGTCGACCGCATCGCGGACTACCGCGCATCGGTCGCTCAATGCCCGGTCATGTCGCGCTCCGCGCCCGGCGAGATCAAGGCGGCCCTGCCCGCCGGCCCGCCCTCCTCGCCCGAGTCCTTCGAGTCCATCCTCGCCGACTTCGAGCGCATCGTGCTCCCCGGCCTTTCGCACTGGCAGCATCCCAATTTCTTCGGCTATTTCCCCTCCAACGGCGAGCTGTCCAGCGTCTTGGGCGACTACCTCTCCACCGGGCTCGGCGTGCTCGGCCTCAACTGGCAGGCGAGCCCCGCGCTCACCGAAGTGGAAGAGGTGGTCACCGATTGGATGCGCAGCATGACCGGCCTCTCCGGCGCGTGGAGCGGCGTGATCCAGGACACCGCCTCCACTTGCACGCTGGTCGCACTGATGTGTGCGCGCGAGCGTGCCACCAACTATGGCCTGGCTCGTGGCGGATTGCAGGCCGAGCCCGCGCCGCTCGTCGTCTACACCTCGGCTCACAGCCACAGCAGCGTCGACAAAGCCGCCCTGCTCGCCGGTTTCGGCCGCGACAACGTCCGGCACATCGCCAACGACTCGAATTACGCGCTCGACCCCGGCGCGCTGGAGGCCGCCATCCGCGCAGACCTCGCCGCCGGCCGCAAACCCTGCGCCATCGTGGGCACCACCGGCACCACTACCAGCACCGCGATCGATCCCATCGCCGCCATGGCCCGCATCGCCGGCGGACACGGCCTTTGGCTGCACGTCGACGCCGCCATGGCCGGCAGCGCCATGATCCTGCCGGAATGCCGCTGGATGTGGGACGGCATCGAGGGCGCCGATTCCCTGGTCCTCAATCCCCACAAGTGGCTCGGCGCCGCCTTCGATTGCTCGCTCTATTACGTGCGCGACCCTCAGCATCTGGTCCGGGTGATGTCCACCAGCCCCAGCTACCTGCGCACGGCGGCAGACGAGAAGGTCAAGAACCTGCGCGATTGGGGTCTGCCTCTGGGCCGACGCTTCCGCGCCCTCAAGCTCTGGTTCCTGATCCGCGAACAGGGAGTCTCCGGCCTCCAGGCCCGCCTGCGCCGCGACCTCGCCAACGCGCAATGGCTCGCCGCGCGCGTGCGCGAAGCCCCCGGGTGGCGATTGCTCGCGCCCGTGCCGCTGCAGACGCTCTGCGTGCGGTACGAGCCCGAAGGGCTCGCAGGCGAAGCCCTTGACCGGCACACCCAGGGCTGGGCGGACCGGATCAATCGCTCCGGCGCGGCGTACCTCACTCCGGCGACCCTCGATGGGCGCTGGATGGTCCGCGTCTCCATCGGCGCCCTCGGCACCGAGCTTCGGCATGTCGAAGCGCTGTGGCAATTGATGCAGAAAGAAGCACGCTGAAACGTGAAGCGCATTACCTTCTTGATCCCAAAATACTCAGCCCAAAATACTCAATCGACGGGATGCCTGACCTTACCCTGCTGAGCGTCTATTTAGTTGGAGGACGAAGAAAGGTCAATATGAAACCAAGATTTCCGTTACTTTGCAGTTGCGTGTTGCTCACGGCTGCACTGACTGCTCCCGCCAGCACGCCGGCGCCTTGCACTTGCACACCCGGGACTCCCACGGCGGCTTCCAACACCTGGGACTTCAAAGGTGAAGCCAACACGATCTTTCAGGACATCGAAACCGACGCTCGATCGATTCGCGCCCAGGCAGACCGGCTCGAGAGCTACCAGCGCGGCCCGGAGCTGAGTTGGGCAAGCCACGCCGATCATCTGAACGTTATCCGGGACGACGTCAACGACATGGGAAAGAAGCTGTGCCGCCTGGAAGTTATCCGCGGAGCGCTCGCGCCATGGCAGCAGGGCGAAGTGGACCGCATCGCGGGGATCGTCCCGCTCCTGGCGAATGAAACCGAAGACGCCATCCTGTTCGGCGGAGAGCACCAGCAGGTGTTGTGGCTCCCCGTTTACCAGAAGGACACCAGCAGCCTGTACGAAAATAGTAACAAGCTCGCCCAATCCGTCAATGAGGCCGTTAAGTACGCAGGCGTTTCGAAGGACTACCACACTCTGCGCCACGAGATGGGAACGAGCGGCGGGTTCTAAGGAGACGCCGCAACAACTTATTAACATGGAGGGGAATATGAGTAAGGTCAATCGTGTAATCTGGACGGGCGCTTTCTCTGCGCTGCTGCTGGCGGTCCCGTCGATCGCCGCGGAGCGGGCCGCCTGGCCCGCGGAAACGCTGAGTGGCACCATAGCCTCGGTCGATCCCGGCCAGCGGCTGCTCGTCGTCAAGGATTCCAATGGAGTGCCGTTCGATATCGTCGTCGGCAGCCATACCCGCATCATGGCCGCGGATCAGAGCCTCAAGCTCAAGGATCTCGACCAGGACGTTAACCGGTCCGTCTCCGTCAGGTTCGTCCCCGAGCGGCGCGGCGACGTCGCCCAATCCATCCGGATCAGCAGTTAATCCTCAGGGCGGGCCC
>Ga0335069_10012776_pt1 | contig 11800 bp, 9 predicted proteins | sample Lox_Sample_11_FD_206714 | JGI IMG/M metagenome (GOLD analysis project Ga0335069, IMG submission 206714) | Soil microbial communities from Loxahatchee National Wildlife Refuge, Florida, United States - Lox_Sample_1.1 | ecosystem: Environmental > Terrestrial > Soil > Wetlands | place: USA: Florida...
TGGGTGTTCTGGCGCTTCTGCATGGCGACGAGCGTTGCCTCGTCGGGACTCTCGATCCCCACGAAGATGGCGAAGAAGCCGACATCCTGCATCATCGCGAGAAGGGCATCGTCGTCCGCGAGGTTGATGGACGCTTCCGTGGTGAACTCGAATGGCCAGCCTCTCTCGGCCAGCCACGTCTTCAGGACGGGCAGGAACTGCTTCACGAGCCGCCGGTTCCCGATGAAGTTGTCGTCGACGAGGTCCACGTGGCCGCGATAGCCGAGGTCGTACAGCGCCTGGAGCTCGGCCAGCATCTGCGCGGGCGTCTTCGCCCGGGGCACGCGACCGTACAGCTCGATGATGTCGCAGAACTCGCACGCGAACGGGCAGCCCCGGCACCACTGGATGGCCACGTGCAGGTACTTGTCGAAGTCCAGAAGGTCGAAACGGGGACAAGGCGATGCAGAGACATCCGCCTTCGCGGCCTCGCGGTAGACCTTCTTTGCCGCGCCAGCCCTTGCGTCGGCCAGGTAGAGGGGGAGCGTGACCTCGGCTTCGCCAAGGACCAGGTGGTCGGCCTCCATGTAGAGGTGCGGGCTCGAGGTCGGATCCGGGCCGCCCACCACCACCGTCATGCCGCGTGACTTCGCGGCCCGGGTCACGGCGAGGCACCCTTGCTGCTGGGGCAGCATCCCGCCGGTCAGCACGATGTCGGTCCCGTCGAGGAGAGCGTCGTCCCATGTCTCCACGTTGCAGTCGACCAGACGAAGCTCCCAGTCCCTGGGGAGGAGGGCGGCCACGGTGAGGAGGCCCAGCGGCGGCGCCGGATAGCGCGCGCCGATCAGCCGGCACGTGTCGCGGTAGTTCCAGAACGACGCCGACCGGAACTCCGGGTGCACGAGCAGGCAGCGCATCGATTTCCCCCTCTGCGGCAACGCGTCCGTTGGGCGCCTTCCGCGCAGCGAATCCTTCGTCGGCCACCGCTCTCGCGCCGGGCGGCAATCGTGCCCTTGCTTTCGTGCATCGTCAAGGGCGAAACGTGTTGGCGGCACGCGCCCGGCGCATCGTGCGCAAGATTTGCAGGTCGTGTGGCAGGTATCAGCCCTGGTGACCCTTGTGCTCGCGGAGCACTCGCGCGAACAGCGAACGCTGGCGGTCGAAGAGGAAACCGAGCAAGACCTTCGACAGCGAGCCGTGCCAGTGCATCGCGTCGTACGTCTCGGGCGCCGCCCGGCGAAGCTTGGGCAGATTGACCCACGCCACGCCGGTGAAATCGTGGTGCTCAGCGTGATGGCCCACGTTGAAGGTGAGCCGGTTCAGCGGCCCGTAGTAGCTGAACGTCTCCTGGCTTCCGGACACGGGAAGGAAATGCTCCTGGACCCAGCGCCCGCCCAGGAAGTGCAGGCTGATCGAGAAGTAGAGCGAGAGCGCGAGGTAGAGGAGCGCCCACGGACCGAGCACGAGGTAGACGCCCACGTTGAAAGCGAGCTGCACGACGGTATTGACGATCATCCAGCCGTCGATGGGCCGGATGTTCTTGAGCCGGTAGAGACGGGTGAGCTGGATGACGGGGAACATGAGGAGCCAGAGCGCCTTGCCCACGGGCGACCGGCCGGCGAGCCTCGCCTCCCAGCGGCTGGGCAGATCACCGTCGACGTCGTAGACCCCGAGGTAGGCGTGATGCTTCAGGTGATAGGTCTGAAACAGCCGGGAGCTCGGAAAGAAGACGGGAAGGTTGGCAAGCATCCCCGTCAGGATGTTGGCCCACGAATTCCGGAAGACGAGCCGATGCGCGCAATCGTGGATGAGGACGCCCAAGGCGTGCGTGATGAAGGCGCCCGCGAGGTAGGCGGCGACGACGACGACCCACCACGGCCCGGGGGCCAGAAGGGCGGCCATTCCCATCTGGAGAGCCACGAGACCGACCACCCACCAGAAGGTTCGAGGATGGGGGCGAATCAGCTCACGGATCTCGGGGTGCCGGCGGAGGATGTCTCGGGCGCGGGAGCTGTGCGGCTCCGGATCACGGGTGTACGTGAAGTCCATGGGAGCGTACCGGCCGTGCGGCGGGCCTCGGGGCGAGTCGGACCTCGCTAGGGGCGGCCCTGGGCCGTCTCCCTCCTCAACCCGCGATCTCCGGCACCGCCTCCGCGATCCGCTCGGCCTCGGGGACCTGGGCGGCGAGCCGCTCTCGCCACGAAGGCACGTCCAGATCGTACGAGTGCTCGTCCAGGCTCTGCCGGTTCTTGATGGCGAAGTGATGCTGGTCGATCTGAAAGAGGATGTTCAGCACGGAGAGCTTGTAGTTCAGGATGTACTTGCGAAGGCTCAGGGCGAAGCGGAAGCTCTCCCAGTCCCGCGCGGCCGCCACCGCGGCCAGCGTCTTCAGGTAGAAGGCGATGTGGAGCGGATACGGGAGCCACATCTGCTTGGCGCCGCCTTCCACGAAGGCCTTGATGAGCCGCTTCTTCACGTTCTTGTAGTCGAAGATCCGGGTCATGAGCTCGATGTACTTCTTCTGGATCTGGAGCGGGCGCAGGTTCATGGGAACGAAGACCGTGTGCTGCGCGTCGTAGAGCTTCCATTCGCGCGTGAGGATGCGGCCCGCCTCGTAGTACTCCAGCCACTGCTTCTGATTCGGGACGAGGATGTTGCAGTACGGGTAGATGATGGCATTCCGATCGAAGAAGTCGAAAGCGGCATCGAAGGCCGCTTCCGTTTCCAGGTCCTGCCCGAAGATGAAGCTGGCCACCACTTCGATCCCGTAGCTCCGGAGCGTCTGGATGGCCACGTCGTAGTCGTAGCCGATGTTGTGGCCCTTGTCGTACTGCCCGAGCACGGCGGGCTGGAGGCTCTCGAGACCGATGAAGACCTGGAAGAATCCGGCCTCGCGCAGGAGCTCCATGGCCTCCTTGTCCTTCGTGATGTTGATGGTGACCTGGCAGCCGTAGAACGTCTTGAACCGCGGGTACTTCTTGTTCAGCTGGATGATGGCCCGCAGGATCCGCTTGAACTCCTTGGGGATGCCGAAGATGTTGTCGTCGACGAAGAAGATGGGTCGGCCCAGGACGCGGCCCAGGATGTCCTTCTGATAGACGCGCTCCAGCTCCTTGGTGACCGCCTCGGGCGTCTTGTAGCGCATCTTGTTGCCCAGCATGAGGATGATCGAGCAGAAGTTGCAATGGAACGGGCACCCGCGGCTCGCCTGCACCGTCATGTAGAGATAGTCGAGCCACTGCCGCGGGCGCGTCATCAGGCGGTGCTCCACGGTCTGCATGTCCGTGGGCTCCACCTGCTTGTAGACCCGCTTGAGCTGTCCCCGTCTGGCGTCGGCGAGGATTTCCGGCCAGATGTAGTCCGCCTCCGAGATGCAGATGCTGTCCACGTGCTCGAACACCTCGGCGTCCCGCTGGAACTGGTTCATCATGAAAGGATGGTAGCCGCCCATGATCACGGGGATGCCGCGCCGCCTGAACTCGTCGGCGATCTCGTAGGCACGTGTGGCGTGGGTAATCATGCACGTGATGGCCACCAGATCCGCCTTCACGTTGAAATCGACCACCTGCGTATGCTCGTTAACTGTGCAAATCTCGACATCCGGTGGCGCGAGAGAGGCCAGAGTGTCGAGAACGTTTACGTTCAGACCGCCGGCGCGGGACGGGAAGGGCCAATAGACGAGCTCGAAGAGCTTTTTCCATTCATATTGCGACCGGACGCTCGATCTCGGGTCCCGCTGCGGATAGACGATCAGAACTTTCATCCATTCCTCCTCGAGAATGCGCGGCATGCTACCCCTTTGACATGTCCCGGTCAAGCGCGCGCCGCCAGTCAGGCCTTGACGCCGACGGGACATTTGAACGATCCTCGGGGCACGCCGTTTCGCTCCGGAGGTGGAGAGATGTGGAGCACGTGGTTGCTCATCGTCGGCTCGGCCGTGGCCGTGACCGCGGTGGCTGCGTACACGTCGTCGATCTATCTGCATCGCGCCATGGCGCATCGGGCGCTCACCCTGCACCCCGTGGCCGATCACCTCTGCCGCACCATCATCTGGCTCACGGTGGGCGTGAACCGCCAGCAGTGGGCGGCCGTGCATCGCAAGCATCACACCTTCACGGACGTGCCCGGCGATCCGCACAGCCCCATGATCTTCGGTTTCTGGAGGGTCCAGTTCGGCAACTTCATCTACTATCTGCGGGAGGCGCGCCGCCCCGAGGTCGTCCAGAAGTTCGCGTCTGATCTGCCACCCGATCGCTGGGACCGATGGATCTACACCCGGACCTGGGCCGGAGTAGTCGTGGGCACCGGAACCATCATGCTCCTGCTCGGATGGTGGCAAGGCCTCCTCGTGTCCGCCATACACGGCGTCGTGCTCACGCTCGTGCTCACTCCCCTCATCAACGGGCTCGCCCACTGGCACGGAGAGCAGCCCTACGAGAACTCCGCGCGCAACATTCCCTGGCTCGTGTGGGTGACGGCGGGCGAGTCTCTGCACAACAACCACCACGCCCGGCCTCGGAGCGCCAAGACGAGCATGGCCCCGGGGGAATTCGATCCAGGCTGGTCGGTCATCCAGTTTCTCCAGCGCATCGGCATGGTCACGTCGGTGCGGCGGGGCTAGGCCCCGCTCCTTCGTCCCGTCTCGTGATCTCCGAGACCGTGAACTATCTGGCCGCGTCGTCGCCGCGCCTGCGCCGGCTCATCTGGAAACACGCCTACCAGACTCTCAACCGGCTCTTCGCCGACATCGACTGGCCCTACCTGAGCTACGGGTACGTGAAACTGGACGGCGCCGCCCGCGGGCCGAGACTGGATCCGGCCGATGAGGCAAGCCGTATCTTCGTCCAGCTCTACGACCACATGGCGGAGGGTGCAGGCCTTGCCGGCAAGCGTGTGCTCGACGTCTCCTGCGGGCGGGGCGGAGGCACGTCCCACATGGCGAAGTACCTGGCGCCGCGCCTCGTGGTGGGTGTCGATCGCTCGGAGCGCGCCGTGCTCTACAGCACCCGTCGCCATCGCCCGGGGAACCTGACCTACTGCGCGGGCGACGCGGAGGCGCTCCCCTTCGACGCGGAGACCTTCGACATCGTCGTCAACGTCGAAGCGTCACACTGCTACGGATCGATGGTGGGATTCCTGCGGGAAGTCCACCGCGTGCTTCAGCGGGGAGGCGACTTCCTGTGGGCCGACGTGCGCAACACCCACGAGCTTCCGGCGCTGGTCGAGGCGTTCCACGAGGCCGCGCTGCCCCCGCGCCACATGGAGGACATCACCGCCAACGTGCTCGCCGCGCTGGACCAGACGCACGCGCTCAAGATGGACGCGGTGCGACGGCACGTGCCCCGTCCCCTCGCCCCGCTCATGGTGGAGTTCGGCGGGATGCCGGGCTCCATCATCTATGGCGAGCTGGCTCGGCGCGACAAGGTCTATCTTCACTACGCGTGCCGCAAGGCGTGAGCGCCGGACGCTTGCCTAGCCCCGGTCGCCAGGCTGGGCGAGGCGCGACACGTCGCCGTCGAGCTTGCGCTGGAGCAGCGTCATGAACCAGCGCGACGGGCTCGGGAAGACGGGCGTGAGGCCGAGCGTGCGCGGATAGACGAGGATCTTGCGGCGCCGCTCGAGAGCCCGGACCACGAGCCGCGCCAGCTCCTCCGTCGTTCCCGTGGGCCCCAGCGCCATGGCGCGGCCCGCCCCGGGCACATTCTGGCGCGCCCCCGCCAGCAGCGCCGTCTCGGTGGGACCAGCCATCAGCTCGAGCACATGGACGCCCGACCCGCGCAGCTCGAGCCGCAACGTCTCCGAGGCGAGGGACAGGGCGGCCTTGGTCGACGAGTAGTGGCCCGTGAAGACCCACGGGGCGATGCCCGCGAGCGATGTCACGTTGACCACCGCGCCGTCCCGGCGCTGCCGCATGCCCGGCACCAGCGCCTGGATCAGCGCAAGCGGCGACCAGTAGTTCAGCTCGAACAGCTCCCTCATGGCGTCGCTGTCGCCGGCGCCGAACTGCGAACCGAGCACATTGGCGCCCGCGTTGTTGACGAGAATGTCGATCTGGCCGACCTCGGCGGTCGCGCGGGCGGCCAGATCGGCAGCCGCCCCGCGCTTGCCCAGATCGACGCCCAGCGGCCGCGGCCGTGGGTGGCCCGCGGCCGCGATCTCCGCGGCCAGATCGTCCAGGGCAGCTGTGCGGCGGGCGGCGACGACGACGGTGACCCCTTGGGAGGCCAGGGCCCTGGCCAGAGCCCGGCCGATCCCGACAGAGGCGCCGGTGACGAGCGCCCGCTTGCCCTTGAGAATCATCTTCATGGGCCGATCCCCTTTTCGGAGGCGCCACAGTATCTCAGAAGTCCCACCGTAGCTCCACGTAAGCGGTGGAGTTGTCGCGCAGGCGGCCGAAGAACGACGGCGTGGGACCCCGGAAGATGTCCCCTCCCACCGTGGCCCGCAGACGATCCGTGATGGCGTACTTGGCTTTGGGACGCACCGCGAAGTCGCCCCGGTTGAGCCCCACGATCGACCCCACCTCGGTCTCGAGCGTGTCGTTGAGCCACTTCTTGCCCAGGCGGAGAGAGATCGACTCCTGAACCTGGTCGAGCTGGCTGTTGATGCTGGCATTCGCCGTGACCACCGCTCGATTGATCGGGTTGGGCACGTCGATGGGGTTCTGGAAGTCGGAGATCACACGCAGGATGAACTGCAGATTCACGTTGAAGCTGCCGAGGAACGTCCGGTCGCCGCCCAGCACCATCAGGAAGAAGGGGCTCTTCACCGTGCTGTTCTTCCAGTGCTCCGTGAAGGTGTAGGCGAGCTCCGCCCGGAAGCTGTACGGTCCCCACGTGGTGGCGGCATCCGCGCCCACCACCTGGATGTGATGATAGGTCGGCGCGACCAGGACCGAGGTGAGCGTTGTCCCGATGATCTCGATATCCGGATAGAGATCGAAGCCGTCGAAGAACGACACCGACCAGTCGATCCCTCCTCCTGCGCGGTCGACCTTGAAGGCGAACTGGGTGACCGGCTCGCTGGGCAGCTGTCGCGGGCGGAGGACGTATGGGTCCGGCGGTGTCCGGAGCGGGACGATGTCAGGCTGAAACGTGGGCAGCCACACTCCCGTCAGGGCAAAGCCGGCCAGATGATACGTCGCCACGATGCCGGTGGTGCCCGTGCGCTGGTCGCTGTCCTCGGGCACGAGGAGCGTGAGGTTCCGGGAGGTGAGGTTGTCGGTGGGATTGATGCGATCGGCCCGGCCCCATGCAATGATCTGCTGGCCCACGCGAAGATCGAGGGAGCCGAAGCGGAAATCGAGATACCCCTCGCGCAGCTGGGCGCCCGTGGACCTCGCCTGGAACAGATTGTCGTTCATGAGCCAGGCGTCGGCGACCAGCGCCACGGGCTCGGCGAGCTGCGATCGTCCCCGCAGCCACAAGGCGGCCACGCCGAGATTGTCCTTGTCGTTGAGGTCGCGCGAGGAGCTCCAGTACGAGCCCCGAATGGAGCCGGAGATGTCCGTCTGCTCGACGATGGCGCGCCACGGGCTCCGGCCGCCCTCGGGGGCCGGCTCCTCGCCGCGAGCGTGCGGGGCCGGGAGAGACAGGAGGGCGATCGCCACCACCAGGGCGGCCCGTGGCGCCCGCGTCATCACCGCCCGCGCTCGAGATAGTGCACGTCGAAATACTCGTCGCTCAGTCCGCGATCGAGCTTGCGCTCGCCGAATTCGAGCACGGTCTTGTGGTTCCGCTTCTGGTCGGCCATCTCGGCCTGCTCCCAGCGCCGGTACTTCCCGAAGCGGCGAGGGCCCGTGTTCGTCAGCACCTTGAAGAGCTGGCCCGACCGGTCGTAGTAGTCCGTCTTGACGATGAGAGCCTGCTCCACGTCCACGCAGGACACGGTCTTGGCGTACGCGCTCTCCTCGATCAGCTTGCGCTCCCGGGGCACCGCCTCGATGAGCGTGCACGGAATCCCGTTGACCCGGTCCGTGCCCAGGGTCCGGTACTCGTAACGCTCGATCTTCGGGTCGGTGATGTCCTCGTAGGTGAAATCCGTGCCCATCCACGTGTCGCCGCGATTGGCCGTCGGCACGCGCCGGGAGGCATGGTACGCGGGCAGATAGATCCACTGATCCGCGTCGCCATCGCTGCGCTCGATGGTGAGGATGCCGCTGTGCGCGAACTCCGGGGGCGTGTGGAATCGGATGAGGCGCGCCGAGTCCTCGGCATTGCGCTTCTTCGTGTAGAAGGTCGCGGTGCGCTGCCGCGTCCGCCCGGTTGCATCGAGCAGCTTGACGGTGACGCTCACCACTTCGTCCTCCGCCCGCGAATCGCGGAGCGCGCGCCTCATGATGTCGCGCGCGCTGTCCTTGCCTTGCGTGAGAACGGGAGTGGGGAGGCCCACCGTCAGAGCAGCCAGGAGCAGGCACGCGGTCAGGGTCGCCTTCCGCGGTCGGCTCCTCCGGCTCGCGGCGGGCCCGGTGTCCCTAGTCAAGGACGCGAGACCGGATCGAGTCAAGGGTGGACCGGCCCACCACGTGGTGGATCCCCGGAAGGGAGCCGAGCGGAATCAGGAGCAGTGCCGGCCCAAGCACGGAGAGGAAAGCCGCGGGGGGGAACGCGTTCTGGAGCTGGATCCACGCTGCCCCCATCCGATCATTGAGATAGACGCTGACGACAGCGCCGATGGGGATGCCGAGGAGCGCCGCACCGATGGCGTAGACGACGGCCTCGGCGAGGACGGCGGTGGCGATGAGGCGCCGATTGTAGCCGAGGGCCTGCAGCGTGCCAAAGTCTCGCTCGTTCTCGAGCACCATCAGGTTGATGCTGGTCAACACGACCAGACAGGCCACGAACAGACTCACGGCCCCGCCGAGATCAAGGAGGACCTTGGTGGTGGCCAGGAGCGCGCTGATCTGACTCTGAAGATTCGCCTTCACGAGCACTTTGCCCACGAACTCCAGATCGTACGCCCGACTCCGTCCGCCATCGCCGGGGCCGCCGGCCTCGAGATACACGCCGGTGGCCTTGTCCGGGAACTGGCACACATCCTGAGACACGGCGAACGGCACGATCGACAGGCCCGCCACCGCCGCCCATGACAGGCCGACGAGGCGGACCGGATAGCGGCGGCCCATGGCCTCGACCTGGAAGACCTCGCCGACGGTGATCCCAAGGCGCTTCGCCAGCTCTCGCGTGAGCACGACTTCGCGCTCCGCGCCAGGCAGGGCCTTGCGGCCCTGGACCACCATCACGTTGACGAGGCGCGAATCGGAATCGAGCCCGACCAGGGTCGAGTCCGCGACCCGGTCGCCGGCCTGCGCCTGAACGTAGCAGCTCAGATAGGGCTCCACCCGCGTCACCGACGGCATGACCGTCTCGAGCTCCTTGACGCGCTCCAGGAGGACGGGATAGAGGAAGTCGACGGAGAGGCTCCAGCGGTCCTGTCCGAGCCATCGGCTCAGCGTCGTGTCCAGGGAAATGAAGCTCAGGCGATAGGCCGTCGCCACCCCGAGGGCCAGAGCCAGCGACAGGAGCGTGACGGCCGTGCGAAGGCGCTGGCGGGCGAGGCTGCGGAATGCGTAGCGATAGCTGGTCGGAAGGCGCCGGACGATCGCCCCAAGGCCACGAGAGGTCGACCCCGAGCGGAACGCGGCGGTTCCCGGCGACTCGCGGATCACCTGTTGCGCCGGGAGCCGGAGCAGGCGAAGCACCGGGATGGCCGTGGCCACGAGGGCGACCGCCACCTCGTAACCGATGCCCCGGAGCATGCTCGCCAGATCGATCGTCATGCGGACCTCGGGCATGCCCATGGATCTCGAGGAGACGGTCGCGAAGAAGTCCCGCACGCCGAACGACAGGAGGAGGCCCAGGAGGCTGCCGATGATCCCCAGCAGGAGGCTTCCTTCGAGGTACGCGCGGAGGAGCCGCCCGGGACCGTACCCGAGGGCCATGAGGGCGCCGATCTCGCGCCGCTCGAGGGCGATCATCCGGCTCACGTTGATCGAGACCACGATGAACGTGAGCGCCATGAGAATGGTCACGAGGGCCGGGATGAAGACCCACACGCTCTCCAGCTGCATCTGGATCCACTGGTAGCTGAAGTGTCGCTCCCGCGGACTCACCTGCTCGATGTTGAGCTTGCCGAGGCGCGTGAGGATCTCCTGCTTGACGCGGGTCGGGTCGGCGCTGCCGTCGAAGAGGAAGACCAGGTCGTTGACGAGCGTGAAGCCGAGGGCATCGGACATGGCCTCGAGATTGCCGAACACGAACCCCAGGCTCCCCCGCTCCGGGATGAAGTAGGTGGGATTCGAGGTCGACACGAAGTATTCGGGCGTGATGGCGATGCCGACGATCCGCCGGTGATAGAGGGCCTCCCCGACCTTCACGTCGATGGTGTCGCCCACCCGATAGCCGTGGTAGGCGGCCAGGGACGCGTCGATGACGACCGCGTCCAGCTCGTCGGAGCGAAAGGGCCGGCCGTGCAGGAACTTGAAGGAGTGGATGCCCGGCGTGGGAGCCTCCAGCGACGTCATGACCACCGTCACGGGGGCTCCGCCGTGCGGACGCACGATGCCGGGGAACACCAGCCGCCGCTCGATCCTGGCCACGCCCTCGAGGCGCGAGAGGGCGGGCAGGTTGCGCGCGTCGTCAGGAAGGAACCGCACCTCCAGGTCGGCAAAGTGGAGCTCGCGGTAGACGCTGTCCCGCGTCCAGAGGAGGCTCAGCACCCCCATGTAGATCCCCGCGTAGACTGCGACCCCGCTCGCGATCATGAGAATGATCGCGAGCGCGCGCCACTTCATGCGCCAGAGATCCCGGAGCACCTTGACGCGAAGCCGGCTCATGGCTCCACGGAAGCGACGGGGTGGCGCTCCTCGACATGGCCGCGCTCGATGCGTAGCACGCGGTCGGCGAAGGTGGTGAGCTTCGGGTTGTGGGTCACCACGACGATGGTGGCGCCCGTGCGCCGGCGCAGCTCGGTGAGCACGCCCATGACCTCGAGCCCGGTGCCCTCGTCGAGATTCCCGGTGGGCTCGTCGGTGAGGATCAGGGGTGGCTCCTTGGCCAGGGCCCGAGCAATCGCGACGCGCTGCTGCTCCCCGCCCGACAGCTGGGAGGGAAACTTGTCGACCTTGTCCTTCATGCCCACGGCGGAGAGATAGTGGAGGCCGCGCCGCCGGATCTCGGCGGCCTTGAGGGGCAGGATCTCCAGGGCCGCCTCCACGTTCTCGAGCGCCGTGAGCGTGGGCAGGAGATTGTAGAACTGGAAGACGAAGCCCACCTTGCCCGCGCGGAACCTCGTGCGGGCGCGCTCGGACATGGCGGAGATGCGCTCGCCATCCACGACGATGTCGCCAGCGGAGGGGACGTCGAGGGCGCCGATCAGGTTCAGCAGCGTGGTCTTGCCGCAGCCCGACACCCCGAACATGACCACGAGCTCGTCCCGCGCGATGCGGAGGTTGACGTCGCGCAGGACCTGGGTGGTCACTTCGCCGGTCCGGTAGCTCTTGGCGACGTGATCCACCGCGACCAGGAGGCTTCCCGCCGAGGGTGTGGACGGATCCCCGGGCCTCTCCGTCCGCACGGAAGGATTCATGCCTTACCCGCTAGCCTACATCAATGACTCGCTGGACGAACCGCTTCTTGAACCCGCGCGACCGGTTGCAGGCGCGCAGCAGAGCCTCGCGCATCCGGATCAGGGCCGGCCGTTCCAGCGATCCCAGGAGTCCCATGAAGTGCGTCACCCGGAGCACACGCTTCACCTCGCGCCGGCGCCGCGCACTGTAGCGCTGGCAGGCCCGGTCCATCTGATCCGCCGGCGCCGCCGCGAG
>Ga0335069_10012777_pt1 | contig 11800 bp, 12 predicted proteins | sample Lox_Sample_11_FD_206714 | JGI IMG/M metagenome (GOLD analysis project Ga0335069, IMG submission 206714) | Soil microbial communities from Loxahatchee National Wildlife Refuge, Florida, United States - Lox_Sample_1.1 | ecosystem: Environmental > Terrestrial > Soil > Wetlands | place: USA...
CGGCGGCGGCACACCATCGCCACCCAGAAGACTGGGAAGAATCCCGTTGGCGAAATACATATCCACTTCGCGCTTGTCTTTGGTCAGAACCTTGCCGCGATACTCGCACTCGAAGAAATCCTTCACGCGGGAATAGGTTCGCTCGGATAAATTGATCCGATTCGCTTGGCCGCTGGACTCCATGCGCGAGCTGTAGTTCACCGTATCGCCCCAGATATCGAACGCGAACTTATTTATACCCACGACGCCCGCAATGACAGGTCCAGTGTGAATGCCGATTCGCACTTTCCATTGCACTGGACGATCCGGCCGAGCGCGTTCTTCGACCGCGTGCAACATCTCAAAAGCGGCCATCAGAGTGTCCACCGGGTGCGACGGATTGCGCGTTGGCAAGCCGCTAATGCACATGTAGCTGTCGCCGATGGTCTTCATCTTTTCCAGCTTGTAGCGCGCTACGATCTGGTCGAAGGCGGTGAAGTAGTCGTGCAGCACCTCGACAAGCTGGTCGACCGCGAGCTTCTCCGTGGATAACGTGAAGTTGACGAAATCAGTAAATAGGATTGTGCAGTCTTCAAAGTATTTCGGCGATACCAGGCCCTTGGTGCGGAGTTCATCGGCAACTTCACCGGGCAGGATATTCAGTAATAACGATTCCGATGTGCGCTTTTCAGCCAACAGCTTCTCACCGGATTGGACGCGCTCGAAGACCACTGACAAAAGGTGGGAAATGGACTTGAGAACAGTTTCCGTGAATTCGGTACTGCGAATTCCGAAACTGCCGATCACGTCTTCACCGAATTGAACGGGAAAGATCGACACGCCGGCCGCTCGGTCGACCTGAATGGCCTTGGATGCGACTACCGAACGCAAAGCGTCGTCGGTGATTTGGTGGCTCTCCGCGGCGCGATAGAATTCACCGTCGCTGGTGGTGTAAAACGCAGCGCCTGGGACGCCGAGAATGCGGATGGCCTGGTTGACCGCGATCCAGACGGTCGTCTGCAAGCTATCGCTCGCCAGTAGCGCCTGGCCGAGCTCGTACAAACGTTCCGTCTCGCGCTCGCGCGCCAGCGCATCGGCAGCCCGTTTCCGTGCCCGCAATGCTGTTTGGCTCACGACGATGGCGGTAATCAAGAATCCAGCGACCGCCACGTAGGACTGTGGATCACTGGCCTTGAGTGTGTACGGCGGATCCTGAAAGTAGTACAAGAATCCCACGGCCGCTACCAGCGAGCAAAGGATCGTCTCGATCCAGTCCCAGATCACGGCAAAAAACAGAATTGCGAGAAGTAGAGAATAAGTGACCGTGGTGTTATTGAGGTCCTTATGGATATGGAACTCGAACAGCAGGATCGCGCATATTGTCCCGACCGATGCTGCCACGCGCCAGGCGGTCTGCACCCAGCGATTCATTAAATGCATGCTAGCAGTTTATCGGGATGAGCGCGGGTTTCCGTTAGTTATGGTAGGAAGGGACGAGACCATGTTGAGCCGACGGGGTTTTCTAAACACTGCTTACGCAACCCTTCCGGCCAGCATCTTAACTGGCGGGTCGGGGGACAAGCCCAATCTTCTGCTTATCTTGGCCCGTCAGTGGCGCCAGACGTTCGATCTAGGCGAGTCGGGATTGAGCCTACCCAATCTCGAACAACTTGCGAGATCAGGAATGCAGTTTGACCGCGCTTATTCCGCCTGCCCGTCGGCCGCGGCTGCGCAAACCGCTCTTCTCACCGGCCGATATCCGTTCGCGTCCGGTCAGCCGACGATTGCAACGCAGTTGAAGCAAAGTGGGTACGAAACCGAATTGAGCGTCGGGATTGATTCGGCCATCCGGTTCCTGAAGCAGAAACGCCAGCGCCCATTCGGTCTGATCGTGGCCTGGGACGCTGCACCGCGGCCAAGCGGGAGCGCAGCGCTTCGAAACGCTCTTACGCTGCGCCCCAACGTACCCGAAGACTATCAGGAGCAGGCCCGGACGGAACTTGCCGCTTATGACGAATGTTGCCGCGCTCTGGACGCGGAAATCGGCCGGCTGATGCGTACTCTCGAAGAGCAGCGCATTACGGACGAGACCATCGTCGTCTTTACGTCCGATCATGGCGCAATGCTTGGATCACAGGGTCTCGAAGGCGATGGCTTCCCTTACGAGGAGGCCACGCACGTTCCACTCATCATCCGGTTTCCGCGCCGCCTACGTTCCGGCCACACCGATGCGTTGGTTTCTACTGTAGATCTCATGCCCACTTTGCTCAGCCTCTGCGGAGCGGAGCCTCCCGATGGCGTGCAAGGCATGGATCTATCGGCGTGGCTCACCCGCGGAGAAGGAACACGACCGGAATCGATCTATTCCGTTGGCCAACTCGGAACACCAGAAGAGTGGCGCATGGTTGTGCGCGGTCTCGACAAACTTGTAGTCAATCGCGAACTCAACGTCACGCACTTATACAACCTGGGTTCCGATCCGTTCGAGATGAACGATCTTCTGCAGGATAAAACGCAGGACTTGAAGCGCGACGAATTAAAGGCCCTGCTGTCGGAATGGATGCGTCGCCTTGGCGATGGAGTCGACCGCTCGGGTTTGAAAAAACGCGACTCTCGCTAAGGACGAGCGGGCATCGGAGACGCCGGGGGGCCTAGGAACATCTGTTCAGTTTCCTTGTTGAGCATCACCCAGAGTCCGTAGATCCCCAAGGCGGTGCCGAACGGAATGTTGAGCAGGTCCACAGCGGAGAGTACGATCATCACGATGCGCCCCCAAGACTTGAATTGCATCACACCGATTCCCGCGACAATTCCTGGAATTCCCAGCACCAGACAAAGTACTCCAACAACGGCTCCGATCAAAGCGAGGACCGGTATCGCGGCCGGATTGTCGGCGGCCTGATCGGACGCCCCTACGATGGCTGCGATTCCGCCCATGGCGATCATCGCGATGATCCCGCCGAGCACGCAAAGGGAGCCAAAAATGATGTGTAAAACGCCTAGAATTTTGACATGTTGCGCCATTTTTCGCCCTCCGCGCTAATTTGATCCTTCCGACATTACTATACGGATACGGCTGGCGCAAGTTCCCGAACGCAGCTATGCGAGAATATCCAGCGGCATGAGAGGCGCGGTTCTGTGGGACATGGATGGGACGCTGATCGATTCGGCCGACTTCCACTGGCAGTCCTGGCGGGAAACCATGGCTGGCGAAGGCGTTTCTCTGACGCACGAACAGTTCATGGAGACCTTCGGGCAGCGGAATGATGCGATCATCCCGCGCTGGCTCGGCGCGGATGTTTCACCGAGCCGGATGCAAGCGGTTGGGGATGCCAAGGAGGAACTGTACCGGAAACTCGTCCGGACGAACGGTATCCAGCCGCTTCCAGGCGCCGCGGAATGGGTCCGGCGGCTTTACCGCGAGACGTGGCCTCAGGCGGTTGCCTCTTCGGCGCCCCGCGCTAACCTCGCAGTAGTACTAGAGGTTACGGGACTGGCTTCGTTTTTTCAAGCCATCGTCTCGGCCGAAGACGTAACGCTCGGCAAGCCCGATCCGCAAGTATTTCTGACCGCAGCCTCGCGCTTAGGCATGCCGCCCGAACGATGTATCGTAGTCGAAGACGCCGCCGCCGGGATCGAAGCCGCCCGCCGGGCCGGAATGCGGAGCATCGACGTGCGAGCCAAGTCATTGGCTGAGTTGCCGTTGGGAGCGTTTGAGGAGCTGTTGGCTATTAGCTATTAGCTTTTGGCGATTGGCTTTTGGGGATTGGCTTTTGGCCGGAAGCAGGAGAGACACCGGCTGAGAGCCAATAGCTAATCGCTAAGAGCCAATAGCCAGCGTAGCTAATCCCGATTACAATTGTGAGAGACGTCCAACACGAAAAGCCTTGCACGTTTAGGAGGTTTTTGCGTCAGCCTGTTATAGGCATGGCGTCCGCAGTACAGACTCTTGAGGAAGTGATGAGCGAACGGAGTTCGCCCCCACAAGTCGACGGCGGCTTACAAGCCGCGCAAGAATTGCAGAATCGCTTTGTTTCTGAGAACTTGCGGCGGGTGTTCTTGCTCATATATCGGATCGTCGGAAACGTCGCCGATGCCCAGGATCTGACCCAGGAAGCCTTCATCAAGGCTCTGCAGCGTCAGGATCAGCTCAAAGACATCGAAAAAGCAGCGCATTGGCTGTCCCGGATCGCCAGTAACACGGCCATCGACTTCCTCCGCCGGAACGGTAAGGTCAATTTCTGCGAAATCGATGCTTTGATCGAGCCTTTGAGCGAACCGTCCGATAGCCCGGAACAAGGCGTCCTCAGGAACGAACACCGCACCTACCTCGAAAAGGGGCTGACCGTGCTGACCGAACGCGAACGCACCGCGTTGCTGCTCAGAGACGTGGAAGGTCTGCCGGCCGATGAGGTAGCGCAGCAGATGAACTGCTCGAAAGCCACGGTTCGTTCGCATATCGCCAATGCCCGCATCAAATTCCGCAAGTACATCGAGCGGACCCGCCGAACGGCGGGAAGGAAGCAGTCATGAAGCACCCGAATGAGTCACAACTCGCGCTGTTTGCCGGCGGCGATCTTGGTTTCATGGATCGCTGGCGGGTGAAGCAGCATGTCTCGAGGTGCTCGTCTTGCGAGAGTGAAGTACAGGCGTTGCGTGCGGCTTCCAAACAGATTCACGAGATCGCCGGCGAGATGCCGGGAGATCTGAACATCGATCGGAACTGGGATCGGCTGGCCGAAGAGATGACCGGGAATATCCGGGTCGGTCTCGCGGCAGGCGAAGCGATTGCACGATTTGACCGGCCTTCGTCGAATGTGCGGCCAAGGCGTCTGGGCTGGAACGCGGGATTGGTGGTCGCAGGAGCAACCATCGTATTTGCCACCGCCTTCTGGATCAATATTCCACAACCGCAAAAGGACCATCTTGTGGGTGCGCTGGGCAAGATCCGGACCGAGAGGCTGGGCAAGGTGATCACAAACCATCCAGCTGCAACCGCCGAGGACGTCGTGCTGGAGGCATCCTCCTCGGGCATCCAAGTCAAGGAAAACGGCCGTACCTTATCGCTGGTGCATCCGCCCGCGGACCTAGTAACTGTCTCCGTCAGCATGAGAGGCTCCGCGGGCGTACGTTACGTCGATGCGGACACGGGTCAGGTAACGACCAACAGGGTGTATTATGCCGAGCAGTAAGACAGCAATCGCACGGGCGTTGCTGCCGGTGTTTTTCTTGGGCGTTTCCTTCGCCGGAGTCGCTCCAAAGATCGATTTCCCGAAGGATTCTCCCGTAGCCGTTCTCGGCGCTGACCCTGGAGATTCGAGCGAGACTCCGCGCGGCGGTGCAATGCTGGTCGACTTGCATACGGCCCTCACCTTGCGAAATTCCAGCCAGCGGCACATTCGCGGCATTACTCTGCTGGTGACGGCACAGGACGTCACCCCCGGTGGAAAAGGTTCGGTGACAGTAAACAGTCTGGACATCGGGCCGAACGAGACTTTCCCCATCCGTGTGGATTTGAGGCTGCTTCGGCCGCTTCAGGCTGGGAGTGGAGCGCCGGTTCAGATCGGATTGGATGGCATTCTCTTCGACGACCTGAGTTTCTACGGTCCCGACAAATTAAGCTCGCGGCGAATCATGACCATGAGCGAGTATGAAGCGCGGCGCGATCGCAAGTACTTCAAGTCGCTCCTCGCCGAAGGTGGCCAGCAGAAGCTGAAGGACGCCATGACAGCCAGCGTGGCGCATTCGACTGATCGCCCGAACTTGGATGTTCAAATGGTGCGCGGCGGCAGGGCAACGAACTTCGAACCAGAGAAGAACGTGCAGTTCGCTTTCTTGCAACTGCCGGACTCCCCGATCGAACCGATCGAGGGCATGGCCCGGATCGCTGGCAATGAAGCTCGCGCCCCGAGGCTCGAAGTCAAGAACAAGTCGGAACGTCCCATCCGCTTTCTCGAAATGGGCTGGATCCTGCGCGATGGAAGCGGCCGGGAATTTCTCGCCGGGTCGGTGCCGGCTGAATTGAAACTTGCGCCCGGGCAAAAGAGCCAGATTCTCGATAACACGACACTGAAGTTCCCCCAACGCGGCGGCTCACAACTCGGCATTGAGGGAATGACCGGGTACGTCAGCAGCGTCGAGTTTTCCGATGGCACGGTGTGGATTCCCAGCCGCGCCGATCTCGGCATTCCACAACTGCAACGAGTGATGGCTCCCTCCGATGAAGAACAGCGGCTGGTTCAGCTCTACGTCAAGCGGGGCATGAAGGCGCTGGTCGCGGAACTGAATAAGTTCTAGGGCTGAGCCGGCGGGAATTCAACGCCTCGATAAATCCGCCGCAGAGGAAGTGTCACGCCGCTCGAGTGCAGTACCAGGTTGTCATCGAGCTCTTTGTAATCCCGCAGAACCCACGTGTCAGATTCTCCGCGTATGTACTGCTCGACACGCACCTTGTTCTGATCCACCAGAATGTATTCCTTAAGTGAGGAGACGGTGCGGTAACGTTGAAACTTCAACCCACGATCATATGGTTCCGTTGACGGTGAAAGAACCTCAAAGATCACTGTGGGATTGAGAAGCGTGTCCCGATGTCCGTCCAAGAGAATAGGCTTTCCACACACGATCGTGACATCAGGGTAAGTGGACATGTCCGCAGACACACGAACACGGAAGTCCGAGGTGAACACCTGACATTCGCTGTCGAGCAAGGCCTGATCGACTGCGCTTAGAATGTTCCGTTGCAATTGCGAATGGCGCATCGTTCCCCCCGCCATCGCGAACATCTCGCCATTGACGAATTCACTGCGGAACTCGGCCGCGCGTTCGAGCGCGAGGTACTGCTCCTCTGTGAGTTTGCTTGTTGGATTCGATGCCACAGGCTCTCTGAGGCCAAGTTTAGCATCCGTTTTCGGAACCTCATAGCCGCGTCTTATTGCTCACTGCGGAATTTTCGGATTGGGTGTCTTCACCCAGTGCTCTTATTCCTCAATGGGTTATCGGCACGGCGAACCTTCCGGCGGCGGGCGAGCGAATTGCATCCTCCGCGGGCAATATGAAGGATTTCTTGCGCAGCACCGAGCATCTGAGCCGCGTAGTCCTGTTGCTAGCGCTTGGACTGATCGTTTTCCTCCTGATCCGACAAGCAGTCATTCCGGCGGAGTTCGGCAAGTACGGACACTTCCGTCCCGGCGCGCTGGACGACATCCGCGCCAGGCCAGTGAATTTCGCCGGCCGGGAAGCCTGTGAAGCCTGCCACTCCGATCAAGTGGAAGCGAAGAGCAAAGGCAAACATGCCAATATCGGCTGCGAAGCCTGCCATGGAGCGCTGGCAAAACATGCCGAAGATCCGACTTCGGTTGTTCCCGAGCTTCCCAAGACTGAAGTGCTCTGCGCCAAATGCCATGAGGCAAACGCCGCGAAGCCGAAAACCTTTCCGCAGGTTGTAACCGCCGACCACTCGAACGGAATGCCGTGCAACACCTGTCACAAGCCGCACAATCCCAGAATCTCAGGAGACTAGCCAATGGAAATGACCCGGCGTGAAATGTTGAGGCAGAGCGGCAAGTTCATTCTCTTGACGTCCGCCGCGGCGACTGCCTGGGAGTACGTGCTGGCGGGCAAAGCGGAAGCCTCACCGAACTACGACATGACCAAGCATTGGTGGTCGATGATTATTGACGTCGACAAGTGCATCGGCTGCGGCAATTGCGTGCGCGCGTGCGCGACCGAGAACGACGTTCCCGAAGGATACTTCCGTACGTGGATCGAACGCTACCACATCGAAGACTGGCATTCGGATCATCCCGAAGTCGACTCGCCCAACGGCGGTTTCGATGGCTTCCCGGACAATCACAAGCAGGGGAAAAACTTTTTCATCCCGAAAATCTGCAATCACTGCGCTGATTCGCCTTGCACGCAGGTGTGTCCGGTCGGGGCAACGTTTGTGACGCCGGATGGCGTCGTCCTGGTCGATGAAAAGTATTGCCTCGGCTGCCGCTATTGCATTCAGGCTTGTCCCTATGGATGCCGCTTCCTGAATCCGAAAAAGAACACCGCTGAGAAGTGCACGCTTTGCTACCACCGGATCACCAAGGGCCTGACGACGGCCTGCTGTGAGAACTGCCCGACCGGCGCGCGTGTGCTGGCGGATCTCAAGAACCCCAACGATCCGGTGCACGAATTCCTGCGAACCCACAGCGTGCAGGTATTGAAACCTCACATGGCCACAGGCGCCAAGGTGTTCTACAAAAATCTGGACGGAGCCGTCCGGTAAGGAGAGATGATGCAAACCCTTCTTCATGCCGTCGAAGGCTACATGTACCCCAATGAAGTTGAGCTGCAGTGGAGCATTCTGATCGTCTTGTATCCCTACATCACGGGACTTGTGGCCGGGGCTTTCATCCTCGCGTCGCTCGAGCGCGTGTTCAAAGTGGAGGCGGTAAAGCCGACGTACAGATTAGCGCTGCTGGTCGCGCTCGCGTTCCTGTTAGTTGCGCCGTTGCCGTTGCAACTCCACCTTGGTCATCCGGAGCGATCTTTTGAAATGTACCTGACCCCTCATCGATCCTCCGCAATGGCCATGTTCGGATTCGTTTACCTCTGGTACCTGATGGTGGTTCTGCTGATGGAGATCTGGCTCGACTACCGCAAGGACATCGTCGGTTGGGCAGAATCTAGCAACGGCATCAAAAAGCTGATTTACCGGATCCTGACGCTTGGATCTCGCAACATCAGTCCGGCTGCGTTGCGCGTGGACGATAAAGTCGGGTGGTTCATAACATTGGTCGGAATACCTTCAGCCTTCCTGTTGCACGGATACGTAGGGTTTATTTTCGGCTCGATCAAAGCGAATCCCTGGTGGTCAACGCCGCTGATGCCAGTGGTGTTTATCTTCTCGGCAATGGTCTCGGGTATCGCGGCCGTACTGCTCATGTATATGGTCACGTCCAAGCTGCGGCGGACGAAGATCGACATGCGCTGCGTGGATAAGATCGCGCAATATCTGCTCTATGCGTTCATCATCGATTTCTCGCTGGAGATGCTCGATCTGATTCATCGTTTATACGAAGCCGACGAGTCACTCCGCGCGTTGGACTTCATGGTTCATACCAAACTGTATTTCTCGCAGGTGATTCTGCAGATCTTTGTAGGGACTCTTGTACCGATTGCCCTCTTGGGCCTCACCCAAATGGTGAAATTCACCGAAGGCGCGAGAAAGGTTATCTACTCGGTGGCTGGAGGCATCACACTGATCAGCATCCTCGCGATGCGCTGGAACGTTGTGATCGGTGGCCAGCTCTTTTCGAAGAGCTTTCTCGGGTACACAAGTTACAAGATGGAGTTCGCCACGCGAGAAGGCTTGCTTCCCGCGATAGCGCTCCTGATCCTGCCATTCTTGATTCTCTGGGTCCTGGTGAAACTACTTCCGCCGTGGCCTAAAACTGAAGCAGCCTAGCCTGACGCACGCAGGTCTAAACCTGTGTTGCTGCCGCAGCGCTTTCACGCGCGGAGGACAAGACCATGGGCCTCCAGTCAGAAGTAGAGACCCGACAGCTCGAACAGTTGATTCAGGCGGTGGACGATTTGCGCCGCCGCGTGACGGCGCTCGAACAACGTCAACCTCCACCGAACAACGGCCAGTCGCTCCTGGCATTCCCCGAGCCGGCCGGAAGTGTTCCAGTCGCCGGATTGCCCACTGGTTTACTCCCCGCAATTGGCCGGCTGCTGCTGGGCATTGCGGGAGCGTATTTTCTCCGCGCGATCACCGAGGCGCATGTCCTGCCGCAACTCGCCGGAACACTGCTTGGCCTGGCATATGCCGCTGCCTGGCTGCTCTCGTTCCTACGGTACGCGCCATCCGATCGCGTGATCGTCGCGTTGCAAGGACTCACCGCATCGCTGATCGCCGGTCCGCTGGTATGGGAATCAACGATCCGGTTTCACTCGCTCTCACCGGGTGCAGCAGCCCTGGCTCTAGCGATCTTCATCATCATCGGGCAGGTGGTCGGATGGCGGCCGAATCTTGCGCTGATCGCGGGAGTCACTGCGCTGGCGGGATCTGTCACAGCGGTCGCTCTAATCGTCACGACGCTGAATCCGGTCCCGTTCGCAATCGCTGTTGCAGTTGGCGTCGTCGTTGTGGAGCTTGGCGCGGGCCGGGATCGCGCATTGTCGATGAGGGGGATCATTGCAATCGCGGCGGATTTTTGCGCATTCCTGCTGATTTACGTTCGCACGCGTCCTCAGGGACTACCGGAAGGCTACGCGGCCGTTCCAGTTCCGGTCGTGCTTGGGATCCTGATCGCGCTCGCAGTGACCTACGTTGGCAGCATCGTGGCGCGGACTCTCGTTCGCAGGCTCCCAATCGGGTGGTTCGAAATCTTCCAGGTCGCGGCGGCCGTATGCATCCCGTTGACCGGAGTCTTGCAGATCACCCACGTGTTGACCGCGCCTGGCGCCGCGTGTCTCGCAGCCGGTGCGATCTGCTATCTCGCATCGTTTACGAAGTTGCTGGCGCGCACTGTGATCGGACGAAACTTTCACGCCTACGCGATCTTCGGTCTCCTTCTGACCAGCGCGGGAATCCTGTTGTTGTTTTCAGGCGCGCCGGTGGCCGCAATCGGACTGCTGCTGGCGCTTTTCGCAACGTGGCTCGGCGAGCATGGACGAGGAAATACAATACGAGTCCACGGAGCGTTCTACTTTGTAGCCTCGGGTTGGAGTTCGGGCTTGCTAGCCTACACGAGCGCGGCTATGATTGGGAGCGCGAAACAGAACCTCTCGATTGTGGCTGTGATATGCGCAATGGCGATTGCCGGGGGTTATGCGCTAACACTGGCGCATTCGAGAGTCCGCACTTGGACCGAACGCATCGCCCCAGCAATCATCGCTGCACTGCTGTGTTGGACCGCCGCTGGACTACTGTCAAGTGTCCTTACTACTCCATTCGACGCAGCCCTGTCCAGTTCGATTCGGACCGCGCTCATCTGCAGTATCGGCGTTGGGCTGGCGTGGTTCGGCCGGCGCCGGAATGTGCCGGAATTGATCTGGCTCCTGTATCCTTGGATGGCATTCGGCGTGGTAAAGCTACTGGCCGAAGATTTCCGGCAGGGAAGCCCGGCGACCCTGTTCCTTTCGCTGCTGCTCTACGGCGGCACACTGATCGCTCTGCCGCGACTCTGGCGTCGAGCAAAATCCGCGTAGCCTGATTTATCCTAGGAGCGAGCACTACAATGAATCTCGCAAGGCTGTTCTTGATTCCTCTCGCCGTTTTGAGCATCGCAGCGACGGCCAGCGCGCAACAGACCGAACTGAAGACCAAGCCCGACGTCATTGTCGGTGGCGACCAACCGAAGCCTGGAAAGAACGTGACGACCCGCGTTGTCCAGGGCGTCGTCAGAGATGCCGCTGATAATCCGGTGTCCGGCGCGGTAGTCCAGCTCAAGAACGAGAAAACCTCGAAGGTCATCGACTTCATCACCAAAGATGACGGTAAGTACGTTTTTCGTGAACTGGGCCTGGACATCCAGTATGATCTGCTGGCGAAGCGCGGCGACATCACCACGGTGGTGAAAAAGCTGAGCCCCTACGACACGCGCAAAGAAGTGACGTTGAATTTTAAGCTGGAACCACCCGCGAAGCAGCAGTAATTGACACTCGGATGATATACTCGATGTGTTGGTGGTTTTCCCGAAACCGCCGCACTTCTCGTTGATCGGGGCGTGGCTCAGCCTGGCTAGAGCGCCTGGTTCGGGACCAGGAGGTCGGTGGTTCGAATCCACTCGCCCCGACCAAACTTCCCTTTCATTTTCATGACGCTAGC
>Ga0335069_10012778_pt1 | contig 11799 bp, 9 predicted proteins | sample Lox_Sample_11_FD_206714 | JGI IMG/M metagenome (GOLD analysis project Ga0335069, IMG submission 206714) | Soil microbial communities from Loxahatchee National Wildlife Refuge, Florida, United States - Lox_Sample_1.1 | ecosystem: Environmental > Terrestrial > Soil > Wetlands | place: USA: Florida...
GCGGATCCCGCGTCACGTACCGCGCCCGGCGGACGGCGAGCTTCGTGGCGACGATCGCGACGAGCACGACGGCGACGAGCATCACGAGCAGCGTCAGGAGGCTCGTATGGTGCGTCCGCGCCGCGACGGAGGCGCCGCCGGACGGCCTCGCCGGCCCGGCCGGGCCTGTCTCTCCGTGCCGGTGGGCCACCTGCGGGACGGTGGTCGCGCCGGCCCCGGCCGCGCTGCCGCCGGCGCGCCGGAGGTCGAAGCCGGGCGACGCGGCGGAGTACGGCGCGGTCAGCTCGCCCAGCTCCGGCCGGCCGCTCGACGGGGTCGGGTCGAACGGCAGCCAGCCGTAGCCGCGGAACCACACCTCCACCCACGCGTGCGCATCGTGGTCGGTGACCGTCCAGACCCCGGACTTCGCGTCGTACGTCCCGCTCGAGAAGCCGACGGCGACGCGCGCGGGCACGCCGAGATAGCGGAGCATCAGCGCCATCGCGCCGGCGAAGTACTGGCAGTAGCCCTTCCGCACCTCGGCGACGAAGCCGACGAGCGGCGCGGCGGCGTACACCGGCGGATGGTCGTCGTAGCGGAACCCGCCGTTGCTGCGGAACCACGACTCGAGGTCGACCGTAGCCGCGTACGGCGTCGGCGCCTTCCCCGCGACGGCGTTCGCGATCGTGTCGAGCGAGATGTAGCGGGCGATCTCCGGATGCGCGTCGAGCACCGCGTTCACGCGCGCGGCGCGGCCGGGCGCGCCGAACGGCGGCATCGTCACGCCGTGCCACACGTCGAGGAACGCGCCGGGCTCGACGAGCGAGCGGGGATACGACGGCGCCGAGCGCGCGAGCCGGGCGGGCGTCGGCCGGGGCGCATAGCTCCAGACCGTGTACCGGAACCCGCGCGTGAGCCCGGAGGGGAGGTACGCGAGCCCCTGCTCCGGCCGGACGAGCGGCGCGTCGCCGGCCGAGAACCGCACCGGCACCGTGCCGCCGACGAGGCGCGTGTCGGCGAGCGCCTGCACGGTCACGTCCTGGCGGACGAGATTCGCGCGCACGCGCGCGGCCGCGGGCTCGAGCGTGTCGCCGGCCAGGACGGGCCCCTGCACCCAGCGGTCCGCGTCGAAGTCGTCGAGGAGCGCCGCGCGCCAGTAGAGCCCCGTCGCGGGAGCCTTCACCTGAAGCACCGTCGTCCGCTGCCGAGCCCAGGTGATCCCCTCGTACTGCCCGTTCCAGATGTACGAGACGCTCACCGGCTTCTGCGGCGCGGTGTAGAAGTCCCAGCGCTGCCAGGCAACGAGCTGCGACTTCGCCACCGCCGCCGAGCTCGACGCGGCCAGCGCGACGACGGCGACCGCGGCGGCGGCCGGAACCGCGAGGCGCGGTACGCGGCGCGCGGTGAGACCGCCGAGCACGACGAGGACGCCGACGAGGACGGCGACGCCGCGTCCGAGCGCGCCTGCCGGGCCGGCGAGCGTCGCCGGCCAGCCCGCGCCGACCACGAGCACGAGCGTCGCGACGATCGCCCGTCGAGCCGCGACGGCGAGCCCGAGCGCGAGCACGAAGCCGAACACGGCGGCGAGGATGACGCCGCGCATGTCGGCATGGACGCGCGGGTCGAAGGGCGTGCGCACGTCGTAGAAGTCGAGAAAGCCGTTCGAGAAGCGCGATGCGAGCGTCCCGACATGCGGGAGCCAGACGTCGAACGCGATCCGCGTGCCGACGACGAGCGCCGCGGCCGCGGCGGCGATCCGGAGCCGCCACGACGGGAGCAGCGCGGGCACGAGCGCGAGCGCGACGATCGCCGCCACGCGCCGGAGCCCGTCGGCGGGCCGCTCGAGCGCGAGCCAGAGGGCGGCGACGACGACCGCCGGGTAGAGCGACACCGCGAGCGTCCTACGCACCGGCCGCCGCCTGGACAGGACGCGCACCGAGCGCGGCCGCGAGGTCGTCGCCGTGGCGGACGACCGCGACGGGGACCCCGGCAGCTTGCAACCGGAGCAGTGCAGGCTCCGGCTCGGCCACGCGGCCCGCGAACCCCGCCGGCTCGACGTAGACGAGCGACACGCCGCGCCGCGAGAGCGCGCGCTGCACGAGCCGGTCCGCGAGCGGCCCGTCGACGCGCGAGGTGACGACGACGAGCTCGAGCGAGCGCGCGACGGCGCTTCCCGCCGAATCGAGCAGCGCGAAGGCGGGCGTCCGCGCCGTCGCCTCTGCCGCGGCGAGCAGCTCGAGCGCGCGCGGCCAGTCCCCTGTCTCGCTGCCGATCGGCTGCTCCTCGCGCGCCGCGTCGTTGACGACGAGGACGCAGCGCCGCTTGCGGCGCACGTGCATGAGGAGGATCGACCCCGCGGCGCGCACCGCCGCGTCGAAGGTCGAGTCCGGCGGCTCGCCGACGACCGGGCCGGCGTCCCCGTCGAGGAGCACCGCGATCTCGTCGCGCGGCGCGTCCTCCAGCTCCTTCACCATCAGCTGCCCGCGGTGCGCCGTCGAGCGCCAGTGCACCTTGCGGAGCGACTCGCCCTGCTCGTACTCGCGGACGCTGTGCAGCTCGAAGCCGGTCGGCCGGCGGAGCAACAGCCGCCGCCCCTCCTGCGCGTGGGCGCCGCCCTCGGAGAAGAGCCGCTCGAGCTCGACGAGCCGGGGGTAGACGACGAGCGCCTGCTGGCCGCCGTGCACGATCTCGGTGCGCGCGAGCCCGAACGGGTCCTCGACGGAGAGACGGACGCTCTCGAAGGCATACCGGCCGCGCGGCACCCGCAGCAGCTCGTAGCCGCCGGTGAAGCGGCCGCCGCGCTCACGCTCGAGCTCGACCCGGCGCTCGCCGAGCCGCCCGAGCGTCTCGTGCGCGACGAGCGACGGCGGCGCGACTGCGGACGTCGGCTCCACCTCGAGCCGGACGCTGACGTCGGCGCCCTCCAGCAGGTCGCCGCCCGCACCGTGCCGGTCGACGCGCGGCGGCCGCGCCGAGAGCCGGATCCATCCGAGCGCTGCGACGACGGCGACGACGAGCCCGATCGCGACCGGGTAGAGCGCCCGCGCGCCGAAGATCCACGCGACGACGTAGACGAGCAGGCCGAGCCCGAGGGCGGCGCGGCCGCGGTTCGTCATACGGGAACGGGCGTACGGTCGAGCGCTTCCGCGACGAGCGCCTCGCCGTCGAGGCCCGCCGCGCGCGCCTCCGGAGCGAGGATCAGCCGGTGCGCGAGCACGGGCGCCGCAACCGCCTTCACGTCGTCCGGGACGAGGTAGTCGCGCCCGTCCGCGAGCGCGCGCGCCTTCGCGACCCGCAGGAGCGCGATCCCGGAGCGCGGGCTCGCCCCGAGATAGAGCCTCGTGTCCGCGCGCGTCTGGCGCAGCAGCGCGACGACGTACCGGCCGAGGCTCTCCTCGACGTAGACGGTGCGCGCCTGCTCGGCGAGACGGAGCACGTCGGCGGCGCCGGCCACCGGCTCGAGCGATTCGAGCGGCGGCGTGTGCGTCTGCTCGTCGAGCATCTTCGCCTCGTCCGCGAGCGGCGGATAGCCGAGCGTCACGCGCATCGTGAACCGGTCGAGCTGGGCCTCCGGAAGCGGGTAGGTCCCCTCGTACTCGATCGGATTCTGCGTCGCGATCACCATGAACGGCCGCCGGAGCGGATACGAGACGCCGTCGACCGTGACCTGGGTCTCCTGCATGCACTCGAGAAGCGCCGCCTGCGTCTTCGGCGAGGCGCGGTTCACCTCGTCGACGAGCAGCAGCTGCGCGAACACCGGGCCGGGACGGAACTCGAACTCGTTCTCCTTCTGGTTGAAGACGTTGACGCCGGTGACGTCGGACGGGAGCAGGTCCGGCGTGAACTGGAGCCGCGAGAACGAGCAGTCGAGCGAGCGGGCGAGCGCCTTCGCGAGCATCGTCTTCCCGACGCCGGGGAAGTCCTCGATGATCAGGTGGCCCTCGGCGGCGAGGCAGAGGACGACGAGACGCAACGTCTCCGCCGGCGCGTGGACGACGCGCGCGAGGTTCGCCGTCACGGCGGAGACGAGGTCCGCCGGCGCCGGCGCCGGTGCCGCCGCCGGCTCAGCCAAGGAGGGTCTCCACCTCGTCGAGGATCGCCGCGGCGATCTCCTCCTTCGGCGCGCGCGCGACGGTGCGCTCGCCGCGCGCGGAGACGAGCGTCACCTCGTTGTCCGCGGCGTCGAAGCCGATGCCCTCGCGCGACACGTCGTTGTAGACGAACAGGTCGGCGCGCTTGCGCGTCCGCTTCTCGCGCGCACGCTCGAGGCCGCGCTCGCCCTCGTCGGCGGCGAAGCCGACGAGGAGCCGGCCGGGGCGTGCGTCGGCGCCGATCGCGGCGAGCACGTCCGCCGTCGGCTCGAGCTCGACCGTCCACGTCGCCGCGTCCTTCGGGCGCTTCGCGGCGATCGCCTGCGCGGGCCGGTAGTCGGCGACGGCGGCGGCCATGATCACGACGTCGGCGTCGGTCGCGCGCGCGAGCGCCTCGCGCTCGAGGTCGGCGGCGGCCGGCGTCTCGACGAGCTCGACACCCGCCGGCGCGGGCACCGCGAGGTTCGCGCCGAGCAGCGTCACGCGCGCGCCGCGCCGACACGCCTCGGCTGCGAGCGCGACGCCCATCCGTCCCGACGAGCGGTTGCCGACGAAGCGCACGGAGTCGAGCGGCTCGCGTGTCCCGCCTGCGGAGACGAGCACGCGCTTCCCGCGCAGCGGCCCAATCCCGACCAGCAGCTCCTCGGCGGCGCGGACGATCTCCTCGGGCTCCACCATCCGCCCCACGCCGACCTCGCCCTCCGCCGTCTCCCCCTCGTCGGGCCCGACGAGGACGACGCCGCGCGCGCGGAGCGTCTCCGCGTTCGCGCGCGTCGCAGGGTGCGACCACATGCGCGGGTTCATCGCCGGTGCGACGAGCGTCGGCCCCCGGTGCGCCAGCGCCGCCTCGGTGAGGACGTTGTCGGCGAGCCCGTGCGCGAGCTTCGCGAGCGTGTTCGCCGTGCAGGGCGCGACGAGCAGGAGGTCTGCCTTCGTGAGATGCAGGTAGACGTCGTCGCCCGGCGGCCGCCGCGCGAGCGCGCGGAACGTCTCCGCCGTGACGAACCGCTCCGCCCCGGGGGTGACGAGCGGCACGACGTCGTGCCCGCCCTTGACGAGCAGGCGACAGACCTCGCACGCCTTGTAGGCGGCGATCCCGCCGGTCACCCCGAGCAGCACGCGGGTCATGGCCAAAATGATGCCTGTCGTGAAGTCCTTCGTCCGCCCCGACGGCCGTCGGTTCGTCCGCGATCCCGACGCGGAGTCGCTCGCCCGGATCCGGGGCGACGTCTACTGCACCGCGGAGGAGGGCGCTGTCGGCCCCTATCTCGCTCTCGGGTTCGTCGCCCACCGGCGCGAGGGCACGTACCTCGTCCCCACGCGCTCGACCCGCGCGGAGACGCCTCCCGGCATCCGTCTCCTGCGGGCCGATCAGGTCGACGAGACGTCGCTGCGGCGCCTCGACGACGCGCTGCGCCAGGACGTGCCGGGCACCGACGGATGGCAATGGGACGAAGCGGACTTCCATGAGGAGACGTACGGCTCACCGCACTTCGACCCGGCGACGTACCTCGTCGCGGTCGACGAGGCGAGCGCCGACCCGGTCGGCATCGCGCGCGTCTGGATGCGCCCCGGCCGGGCGAGGCTCGGCTTCGTCGGCGTCCTGCAGCCGTACCGCCGGCGCGGTCTCGGTCGCGCCCTACTCGCCGGGGTCTTCTCCGAGCTCGACCGCCGCGGCGTACGCGAGGTCTCCACCGAGATCGACGAGACGAACACGGCATCGCGGGCCCTCCTCGAGGGACTTGGTGCCGAACGCACCGGAACAACAGTCGAGCTGATCCGACACGCCTAGGCAGGTGCCGACCCGGCGCCAACCGGGCCGACCCGGAGCCGGAGCGAACGCGGAGCATTCGCGAAGGCCGGACTCATTCGGCCCGGGATGGGCGCAGCCCACCGCGGGTCGAACGGCCGCGCGCTCCGCTCAGATCCCAACGAAGACACCACGCAGCGCGACCGGGACCGCGCTCCCGGACGCGCGCAGTTCCGCCTCCCAGCTCCGAAAGCGCAGCTTTCGGAGCTACGACTTCGGGTAGTCGTACTTGAGCATGCCCTGGGAGACCTCCTCCAGAGCCATGGTCAAGTAGTTCTTCGAGCGGGACTCGACGAGCGGCGGCGGGTTGTCGTCGAAGGTGCCCTCGCCGAGCTGGTGGTGGTAGTTGTTGATCTGGCGGGCGCGCTTCGCGGCCACGATGACGAGCGCGTAGCGCGAGTCCACGTTCTCCAGCAGATCGTCGACACGGGGATGGATCATGGTCGCGACATGGTACCGGCAGGCGCGAGCCGCTGCCGGACGATGCCCTCGAGCTCGGCCGAGGCCCGCTCCAGGTCGTCGTTGACGATCACGTGGTCGAACCGCTCGGCCACGAGCAGCTGCTCCCGCGCGACGGCGATCCGCTCGTGGATCTCCCCCGCGCTCTCGGTCGCCCGCTCGCGGAGCCGCCGCTCCAGCTCGTCGATCGGCGCAGTGATGAAGATGGTCACCGCGTTCGCGATCCGGTCCGCGACGTTCAGCGCGCCGTCGGTCTCGAGCTCGAGCACGCAGGCCCTTCCCTCGTCGACGATCCGCTGGATCTCCGAGCTGAGCGTCCCCGAGCGCTGGCCCCACGGGAAGTCGTGGTGCTCGAGGAACTCGCCCGCCTCGAGCCGCCGCCCGAACTCCTCCTCCGAGATGAAGTAGTAGTGGACGCCCTCGATCTCGCCCGGCCGGCGCGGGCGCGTCGTCGCCGAGACGGCGAGCTCGAGCTGCGGGAAGTCCGCGAGCAGGCGCTGGATCAGTGTCCCCTTGCCGGCGCCCGACTGACCGGTGACGACGAAGACGGGCAGCGGGCTACCGGTTGAAGAGCTCAATCAGCTCCGTGCGCTGACGGTCGGAGAGCCCGCCGACGGTCTTCGACTGGCTGATGCGGCACATGTTGAGGAAGCGCGCGGCCTTCACGCGCCCGAACTTCGGCACCGCCATGAGGATGTCGATCACCTTGGCGGTCTCCACGTACTCCGGCGGACTCCCCAGGATCTGCTCGATCTTGACCTTTCCGTCCTTCAGATCCTTCTTCAGCTTCGCCCGCCGGACGCGGACGTCGTTCGCACGTTGGAGCGCGTCCATCCGCTGGTCGAGCGAGCGGACGGGCGCGTGGGTCTGCAGCTTCGACGGTGACATAGGGGCGTCCGATCATAACAACGCGCCCAGTGTGATCAAGCGGTGACTTTTCGCCTCGTGTGCGGGAGTTTTTCCACATCGTGCGCACGGGCGAAAACGTCGTCAGGACTGGCAACAGCGGCCCGCTCCGCCGCCTCCGCGAGCTCCGCGCGGACGCGCGCCGGCGCGTCGGGATCGGAGAACAGCACCGTGCCGAGCGCGACGTCGCGCGCGCCGCACGCGATCAGCTCGAGCGCGTCCTGTCCCGTCGTGACGCCGCCCATGCCGACGATCGGGAGCCCGGTCGCCGCGTAGCACGAATGGACTACGGCGAGCGCGATCGGCTTCAGCGCCGGCCCCGAGAGCCCGCCCGTGGTGCGCGCGAGCACCGGCTGCAGCGTGCGCGGATCGAGCGCCGTCCCGCGCAGCGTGTTGATCAGCGAGAGCCCGTCCGCACCCGCCTCGGCGACGGCGAGCGCAACCGCCCCGACGTCGGGATGGGCGGCGGAGAGCTTTGCGTAGAGCGGGATCGCGGTCGCCTCGCGGCAGGCGGCGACGATCTCCGCGGCGCCGTCCGCGGCCTCGTCGACGTTGGGGCACGAGAGGTTCAGCTCGATGACCGCAGCGTCGCTGCCGTCGAGGCCGGCGCAGGTCTCGGCATAGTCGCGAGCCGAGAATCCGCCCACGGAGACCCAGATGGGTATGTCGAGAGTCTCGGCCAACCGCGGCAGCGTCTGGCGAAGGAAGACGTCGCGCCCCGGATTGGCGAGGCCGATCGCGTTCAGCATCCCGTGCGCGGTCTCCGCGATCCGCGGGGGCGCGTTGCCCTCGCGCGGGAGGGGCGTGATCGTCTTCGTGACGAACGCGTCGAGCTGCCGTGCGACGTCGGGCGCGACGAGCGCGTCGAGGCAGCCGGACGCGTTGAGCAGCATCACGCCGCGATCTCCTTCGTAGCAAGTTGCAACGTGGTCCGGGAGGCGTCGATCACGGGTCCTTCGACGCACAACCGCTTCAGCTCGCCGTCGATCTCGACCGCGCAGCCGTAGCAGGCGCCGTACCCGCACGCCATCGGCGCCTCCCACGCGAGCTGCGCGGACGGGCAGAGGGCGGCGACCGCGCGCAGCATCGGCTCGGGCCCGCAGGCGAGCACGTCGTAGCCCGGGCGGATCGCTTCGGTGACGAGCGTCGGCTCGACGACGACCTCCGCGCCGGGGAGCAGCTGCGCAGCTGCGGCGTGCTCGTCCGAGCGGAAACCCACCAGCGCAGGCGCTCCCCCGAGCGCCTGCGCCAGATACGGGAGCGGCGCGATCCCGATCCCGCCGCCGACGAGGAGCGGGCGCTGGACGTCGAGGCGATAGCCGTTGCCGAGCGGCCCGAAGACGTGGATCGCATCGCCCGTCCCGAGCCGGCAGAGCGCCTCTGTTCCCGGCCCGACGGGGTCGACGAGGAACGCGAGCTCGCCCGGCGGCGCGAGGCAGAGCGAGAGCGCCCGCGGCAGCAGCCGTCCCGGCGCCTCGAGCATGAAGAACTGCCCCGGCGCGCCCGGGTCGAGCCCGCCCCGCGCCAGCCGCAGCAGCGTGTACCGCCCGACCGCCTCGGCGCCGACGACGCTACGCCGTTCGCGTCTCGACATCGATCCGCTCCTGGAGGGACATCGCCTCTTCCGCGCGCGCGTTCGCGATCGCGTGCACGGCGGCGGCCGCTCCGGACATCGTCGTGATGCACGGGACGCGCCGCGAGAGCGCCGCCTCGCGGATCGCATAGCCGTCCGAGCGCGCGTTCTGTCCCTCCGGGGTGTTGATCACGAGGTCGCAGCGTCCGCGGCGGATCAGGTCGATCACCGTCGGCTCCCCGTCGACCGCCTCGCTGAGCTTGCGCACCGCCTCCACCTCGAGCCCGGCCGCGGAGAGCGTCGCCGCGGTGCCGTGTGTCGCGAAGAGCGTGAAGCCGAGCCCGAGCAGCGTCGCCGCGATCGGCACCGACGCCATCTTCTCCGCCGGCCGGATCGAGAGGAACACCGATCCGGAGCGCGGCAGCGCGCGCCCGGCCGCCCGCTCCGCCTTCGCGAACGCCGTCGGCAGGTCGGCCGCGCTCGCCATCACCTCGCCGGTCGAGCGCATCTCCGGCCCGAGCACGGGGTCGCTGCCGGGGAAGCGCGCGAAGGGGAGCACCGCCGCCTTCACGCTCCACTGCTTCGGCAGCCGCTCCGACGGCAGGCCGAGATCCGCGATCGTCGCGCCGGCGGAGATCCGGCACGCCGCAGCGACGAGCGGGATCCCCGTCGCCTTGCTCACGAACGGGACGGTGCGCGACGCGCGCGGGTTCGCCTCGAGCACGTACACCTGGCCGTCGCTCGTGATCGCGAGCTGGACGTTGAGCAGCCCGACGACGCCGAGCGAGCGTCCGAGGATCCGCACCGCGTGCTGGATCTCCTCCGTCTGCGCCGGGCTCAGCCCGGGCGCCGGCAGCACGCACGCGGAGTCGCCGGAGTGCACACCGGCCTCCTCCACGTGCTGCATGACCGCGGCGATGTACGTCTCGCTCCCGTCGCAGAGCGCGTCGACGTCGACCTCGACCGCGTTCTCGAGGAACCGGTCGACGAGCACGCGGCCGTGCACCGGCACCTGCGCGACCGCGGCGTCGGTGTAGCAGACGCGCATCGAGCGGCCGCCGAGCACGTACGACGGGCGGATCAGCACCGGGTAGCCGATCTCGTTCGCGACGCGGACCGCGTCGTCGCCGGAGTCCGCCATCGCCCATGCCGGCGGGCGGAGGCCGTGGGCGCGCAGCAGCCCGGCGAACCGCTCGCGGTCCTCGGCGAGGTCGACGGCGTCGACCGGCGTGCCGACGATCTCGTACCCCGCCTCGGCGATCGCGTGCGCGAGCTTCAGCGGCGTCTGCCCGCCGAACTGGATGACGACGCCCTCGGGGCGCTCGCGGTCGCAGACGGCGAGCACCGACTCGAGGTCGAGCGGCTCGAAGTAGAGCCGGTCGGAGGTGTCGTAGTCGGTCGACACCGTCTCCGGGTTGCAGTTCACCATCACCGCCTCGTAGCCGAGCTCCCGGAACGTCGCGACCGCGTGGACGCAGCAGTAGTCGAACTCGATCCCCTGCCCGATCCGGTTCGGGCCGGAGCCGAGGATGACGACGCGCGGCTTGTGCCCCGTCGGAGCCTCCTCCTCCGCCTCGCCCCAGGTCGAGTAGTAGTAGTTCGACGCCGCCTCGACCTCGCCGGCGCACGAGTCGACGCGGCGGTAGACCGGCCGCACGCCGCAGTCGCGCCGGCGCGCGCGCACCGCGGCCTCCGTCGTCCCCGCGGCCGCGGCGATGTCCGCGTCGCCGAGCCCCAGCCGCTTCAGCCGCAGCCAGTCGTCCGCGACGAGCTCGTCGAGCGGCCGCACGGCGGTCTCGCGCAGACCGTCGTCGATGCGGGCAAGCTCGGCCTTGAAGAACGGATGCACGTCCCCGGGGACCTCCGCAAGCGTCTGCCACGGCGTCGCCGCGCCGCCGTCGAGCTCGCGCGAGCGCATCGCCTTGAGGAACGCCTCGGCGAACGTCCGGCCGATCCCCATCGTCTCGCCGACGGACTTCATCTGCGTGCCGAGCGTGCGGTCCGCGCCGGGGAACTTCTCGAACGCGAACCGCGGGAACTTGACGACGACGTAGTCGAGCGTCGGCTCGAAGCTCGCCGGCGTCGTACCGGTGAGGTCGTTCGGGATCTCGTCGAGCGTGTAGCCGACCGCGAGCTTCGCCGCGACCTTCGCGATCGGATAGCCCGTTGCCTTCGACGCGAGCGCCGACGAGCGCGAGACGCGCGGGTTCATCTCGATCACGCGCACCTCCCCGGTCTCGCGGGAGCGTGCGAACTGGATGTTCGAGCCGCCGGTGTCGACGCCGACTGCGCGCACGATCGCAGCGGCCGCGTCCCGCAGCTCCTGGAACGCCTCGTCGGGGAGCGTCATCTGCGGCGCGACGGTGACGGAGTCGCCCGTGTGCACGCCCATCGGGTCGAGGTTCTCGATCGAGCAGACGATCACGACGTTGTCGACGCGGTCGCGGACGACCTCGAGCTCGAACTCGTCCCAGCCGCGCACCGACTCCTCGACGAGCACCTGCGAGATCGGGCTCTCGCGCAGCCCGATCTCGACCTGGCGGCGAAGCTCGTCGGGGCTCGACGCGAAGCCGCCGCCGTGACCGCCGAGCGTGAATGCCGGTCTGATGACACACGGCGTCATCAGACCGGCCAGTTGATCGGTGTCGGTCACGATGCTCGACGCGGGAACACGCAGCCCGCACGACTCGACCGCGGCCTTGAAGAGCTGCCGGTCCTCGGCGCGGCGGATGACGTCGAGCTTCGCGCCGATCAGCTCGATGCCGAGCTCGGCGAGGACGCCCGACTCGGCGAGCTCCTGAGCGAGGTTGAGCGCGGTCTGCCCGCCCATCGTCGGCAGCACGGCGTCGGGCCGCTCCCGCCGCAGCACGTCGGCGACGCCTTCGAGGTCGAGCGGCTCGAGATACGTCCGGTCGGCGAAGCCGGGGTCGGTCATGATCGTCGCCGGGTTCGAGTTGACGACGATCGTGCGGAACCCGTCC
>Ga0335069_10012780_pt1 | contig 11798 bp, 11 predicted proteins | sample Lox_Sample_11_FD_206714 | JGI IMG/M metagenome (GOLD analysis project Ga0335069, IMG submission 206714) | Soil microbial communities from Loxahatchee National Wildlife Refuge, Florida, United States - Lox_Sample_1.1 | ecosystem: Environmental > Terrestrial > Soil > Wetlands | place: USA...
AGCTCGACGAGGCACTGGCGCAGCGTCTGCAGCAGCTCTTCGTGGGCAGCATCGTTGCGATAGTTTCCCGACGCACTGCAGGCCGCGAGAAGCGCGGTCAGGGCGATTGGCGCGACGTACATCAAGGTTGGGTAACGCGAAATCACCGGCCCATGATGCCACCACCTGCGCGGATTTGCGGCACGTTCACATCGATGAGGCGGTACACGTTTTCTCTGGAGCCACGGGCGACGTCGTTGTGTGGTTGGTGTGGGACTTGCGGGCGGCAAATAAGCGTTTTTCCCTAGAGCCAATCACTGTCAGCAATTTCCACGAAGCAGACGGCGGGACCCGGACGTAGAGTCTGATCATGTCATGCAGAGGTTGTTGCGTGTGGCTTCTTGCTTGCGCGTCTCTGGCACTGGTCGCATGCGGCGGTGGCGGCGGCGGGGGCAGTGAAGCCATACCGCCGTTCGACTCGTACTCCTCCGTTGCCGTGGCGGACCTCAACGGGGACGGCCTGCTGGATGTGGTTGCGGCATATACCCACATCTCCGCTCCTCCGCCGCACCCGGGCTTCGTGGCGGTATACCTTCAGAATGGGGCGAACCCGGGACATTTTCTGCCGGCATTGACCTCTGCCGTCGGCAATGACCCGGAGTCGGTAGCCGTTGCAGATCTCGATGGGGACGGCCGGCCGGATATCGTAACCGCCAACGCAATCCTCAGCGCGAATGGCGCGGGAACCAGTAGCGTCAGCGTGTTGCTCCAGGATGCGGCTCACCCGGGGCACTATCTCCCTGCGGTGAATTACGCGACCGGGCCGGATCCGGTGTTCGTGGCGATCGGCGATGTCAACGGCGACGGCAAGCCCGACCTCGCGGTCGCCGACAGCACCGGGATCTCCGTGTTGCTGCAGGATTCTGCGGGAAAGTTCTTACCGAGGACCGCGATCGCTACGGGCGGTCCGTGCTCGTCGGTCGCGATCGTCGACCTCGACGGCGACGGGACGCCGGACCTTCTCGCAACCGATGCGGTGAGCGTACTGGTGTTGTTGCAGAATCCGGGGGACGGCAGCAGCTTCCAGGCTCCGGTCCGCTATGCGGCGGGCCAGCAGCCGCTCAACGCCGTTGCGGGCGACCTCAACGGTGACGGCAAGCCGGATATCGCGGTTGCCAATATCGGCACACCGTCCGATCTGACCAAGGCCAGCGCCTCGGTCCTGTTGCAGGATCCGACACGCACTGGCGCCTTCCTTGCCGTGGTCAACTATGCGACGCAAGCGAACTCGACCGCCGTGGCGATTGCCGATCTCGATGGAGATGGACGGCCGGATCTTGCCGTCGCCAACTCCGGAACGCTCGCGGGTCCGTGCCCGCCGGACTGCAATAGCGTGAACACGGGGGTCTCGGTGCTGTTGCAGGACGGCACGACCGCGGGCCATTTCGGGACAGCCGTCAACTATGTGGCCACGGGGAATGATTTCGTCACCGGGGTCGCCGTCGCCGATGTCAACGGAGATGGCAAGGCGGATCTGATCGTCCTCCAGGCCGGGGGCGTATTCATCCGGCTGCAGGATTCGCTTCACCCGGGTCAGTTCCTCGCCGCCCGGTCGATCTCGGACTGATGCGACGTGACCAGTGGCTAATCGAGTGGAATGCGGTCCTTGTTCTGAGCGAGCCACGCGTCAAACGTCTGAAGCGAAGGATTGAGGGCACGACTGATGTCGAGGTCGCGCGCGCCACAGAACGCCTGTGCAAAGTCGCGGTTGAACTGAAACATGTTGCCGAGGTCATCCGCGCCAGGGAATCCGTAGCCCCGGTACACCTCGGGGGACACGGCGTCGTATGTCACGTCCTTGCCCAGAGCTCGTGTGAGCGCCGACGCCATCTGCGCGCCCGTCAGATGTTCGCCAGCGATGCCGACCGTATGACCGAGGTACTCGCTGCCCTTCTTGAAGATCGCATATGCACACTTGCCGATGTCCTCTGAGGCAATGCCCGGCAACTTCTCATGCCCGAGCGGAAATGCGATCGCTAACCTGCCGTCGGAGCTCTTCTTGGGACCCATACCGAAGTAGATCAGGTTCTCCCAGTAGAACGAGGTCAGCAGGAACGTGGTCGGTACTCCCACCTCGGTGAACAAGGCGTTGGCCTCGCCTTTGCCATCGAAGTGAGGGACTTTGTACTTACCCATCAGCGTCGGCATGCGGTTGTCGCTGAGTGCAATCCATTTGCGCGTGTCCTCGAGGGTGGACCAGATGACGTGGCTGACGCGTGCGTGTTTCGCGGCCTGTGCCATCGCCCGTGCCTCAGCCAGCTCTCTCTCGGGCGAAAAGTGCGCCCAGTAGAACGTCACACAATAGGCCCCGTGGGCGCCCGCAAACGCCCGTTTCAGGCTCTCGCCATCGTCGACATCGCACCCGACGGTTTCGGCGCCCAGCGCGGCGAGCGCCCTGGCCTTATCGGAATTGATATCCCGCGTCAGCGCGCGCACTTTGAACGGACCGTTCCTGTCGTTGAGGATCGCTCGGACCAATCCGCCACCTTGGGCGCCGGTTGCACCTAGGACGGCAATCACTTTCTTTTCGCTCATCGGGGTCGCTCTTTGTCTGATATCGGGTTGGGGATCGTCAACCTACACATCGGCGATCTCAGCGCAAGTCCTCTCGCCGTCACCTTGGTGGAACCGGCGGGGCTCAAGCCCGCGCAGCTGCAGCGGCCAAGCCTCAGCCGGATATCACCGGAATCAGATAGTCGGCCTCGGCGCATAGGCGGCATCTATGGGAATCGTAGAGACAATTGATTGGACGCCCGGGCTGGGGCCTCGTACGTTGGCCGACGTCGGAACGACATCGGGAACTGAGCGAGCGAGAGGGTGGTACTCGGTAAGTCCGTATCGACTAAGCCACGAGGCGCGCATACGGTTCTTCGGCTTCAGGCAATTGAACAGGAGTCACGGCATGGGTTACGTCAGCGGGCGCACCCCATCTATCAACATCGGGATCAGCGACGCCGACCGCGCAGCGATTGCCGGCGGGCTTTCGAAGCTCCTGGCGGACACTTATACGCTTTATCTCACGACGCACAATTTCCACTGGAACGTCACGGGACCGATGTTCAACACGCTGCACGCGATGTTCATGGTGCAATACACGGAGCTGTGGAATGCGGTTGATCCGATCGCCGAACGCATCCGCTCGCTCGGTCATCCCGCACCCGGCAGCTATGCGCAGTTCGGAGAGCTCGCCTCGATCAAGGACGCGCCCGCCACGGCGCCGAAGGCGATGGACATGGTTCGGATCCTCGTCGAGGGTCACGAGGCGGTAGCCAAGACCGCGCGCAAGATTTTTCCTATCGCCGATGAGGCTGGAGATCAGCCGACCGCGGATCTCCTGACACAGAGGCTCGACGTCCACGAGAAGACCGCCTGGATGCTGCGCAGTCTTCTCGAGGAGTAATCATCGGAGAGTAACATGGCAACTGAGAGCAAGTGCCCGTTCGCGGGCGGCAGTCACGCGCACACTAACCGTGACTGGTGGCCGAGCCAGGTAGACCTTCGGGTTCTCCACCAGCACTCGAGCCTCTCCAATCCGATGGGCGACGCTTTCGACTACGCGGAGGAATTCGAGAGCCTCGACCTGAATGGCGTGATCAAGGATCTTCATGCGCTGATGACCGCCTCGCAGGATTGGTGGCCGGCTGACTTTGGCCACTACGGGCCGCTGTTTATCCGGATGGCGTGGCACAGCGCCGGCACCTACCGCATCGGCGACGGCCGCGGCGGCGCCGGAGCCGGGCAGCAGCGCTTTGCGCCACTCAACAGCTGGCCGGACAACGCGAACCTCGACAAGGCGCGCCGGCTGCTGTGGCCGATTAAGCAGAAGTACGGCCGGAAAATCTCCTGGGCCGACCTCATGATTCTCGCGGGTAACGTCGCCCTCGAGTCGATGGGCTTCAAGACGTTCGGTTTCGGCGGCGGGCGCGCGGACGTCTGGGAGGCCGAAGAGGACATTTACTGGGGACCGGAAGGCAAGTGGCTGGCAGACGAGCGCTACAGCGGCGACCGTGATCTGCACAATCCCCTCGCCGCCGTGCAAATGGGCCTGATCTACGTGAATCCGGAGGGGCCGAACGGCAAGCCAGACCCAATCGCGGCGGCCAGGGATATTCGCGAAACGTTCGCTCGTATGGCGATGAACGATGAGGAGACGGTCGCGCTGATTGCCGGCGGTCATACCTTCGGCAAGACCCACGGCGCGGGCGATGCCTCCCTCGTGGGCCCGGAGCCGGAAGCCGCTCCCATCGAGGAGCAGGGTCTCGGATGGAAGAGCCGATTTGGCACGGGCAAAGGCGATGACACGATCACGAGCGGCCTGGAGGTCACCTGGACCACGACGCCGACCAAGTGGAGCAGCAATTTCTTCTGGAACCTGTTCGGCTACGAATGGGAGCTGACCAAGAGCCCGGCCGGTGCGCATCAGTGGCGACCGAAGGGTGGCGCAGGCGCCCGTACGGTGCCCGATGCGCATGACAAGTCAAAGCGTCACGCGCCCTCCATGCTCACCACCGACCTCGCATTGCGGTTCGACCCCGCGTACGAAAAGATCTCGAGGCGCTTCTACGAGAATCCGGATCAGTTCGCCGATGCATTTGCCCGGGCGTGGTTCAAGCTGACGCACCGGGACATGGGTCCGATCGCGCGCTATCTCGGCCCGCTCGTGCCGAAGGAGCAGCTGCCGTTCCAGGATCCAATCCCTGCGGTGAATCATCCGCTGATCGGGGAGCAGGACATTGCCGCTCTGAAGGCGAGGATCCTCAAGTCTGGCCTGTCCGTTTCCCAGCTGGTCTCGACGGCCTGGGCGTCGGCCTCGACGTTCCGCGGCTCGGACAAGCGCGGCGGAGCCAACGGCGCGCGCATTCGCCTGGCGCCGCAAAGGGATTGGGACGTGAACCAGCCGGCTCAGCTGAAGAAGGTGCTGCAGACGCTCGAAGGGGTCCAGGAGGAGTTCAACGCTGCACAGTCGGGCGGGAAAAAGGTCTCGCTGGCCGACCTGATCGTTCTCGGCGGCTGCGCGGCAGTCGAGAAAGCCGCGAAGGACGCGGGGCAAGACGCGAAAGTCCAGTTCACAGCGGGGCGCATGGATGCCTCGCAGGAGCAAACGGACGCCGCCTCCTTCGCGCCGCTCGAACCGACCGCTGACGGATTCCGCAACTATCTCCGCGGCCAGCAGCGCCTGTCGGCCGAGGAGCGGTTAGTGGATCGGGCGCAGTTATTGACGCTGACGGCGCCGGAGATGACGGTGCTCATCGGCGGACTGCGCGTTCTGGGTGCAAACGCCGGGAAGTCTGCGCACGGCGTCTTCACCAAGCGGCCCGAGACGCTGACGAACGACTTCTTCGTCAACCTTCTCGACATGTCCACGCAATGGCAGCCGTCCGCTGGCGCTGAAGGCGTGTACGAGGGGCGCGACCGCGAGACCAACGAGCTCAAGTGGACCGGCACGCGAGTCGACCTGATCTTCGGTTCGCACTCGCAGTTGCGCGCTCTCGCGGAAGTCTATGCGTGCGCGGACTCGAAGGAGAAGTTCGTAAGAGACTTCGTGGCGGCGTGGACCAAGGTGATGGACCTGGATCGCTTCGATCTCGCCTGATCTGGCGCAGATGCTCAGCAGGCACTCGCGATGAGCGCCCCCCGGCCCGAAGTAATTCTCGCTGTGAGCCTCAAACCAACCCACCGAGAGCCGGCTCGAAATGATCTCTTCGTGATGCTGGGCGCGCAGGCCAATTCCGGCGCTCAGGTTCCGGCCCGAGGCCATGCCCCTCTCCCCGAATCGCGGGGAGGGGGCTGGCTTTGGCGCAGTGGCGACCGAGGCCGCAGGTGGTCCGGATCACTTTCCGGGAGTGAGCGAGCCACCCATGATGCGCTCGCAGGTGCCCTTGGGTAACTTGATGAACTCCTTTGCGCTCTTGTCCTTTGTGGCTGCCCTGCGCAAGCGTGTGCGGCGCCGGCGCAGTCATTCTTGCCTGCCTTGGTGACGCCGTAACACTTCTCCGAGCTGTTGTCGTCCGCCGCAAACGACATCGTCGTCAGCATGAAAAGGCTGCTCACGGCTGCAGGGAGAATCACTGTCTTCGAGGTCATGTTCGATTGCTCCTTTGGGTGATGAGATAGCCAGGCGCGGTTCGATGCGCGACCGGGCACACGAGTTCTTGAGCAGGTTGTGCCAGGTGAATCACCCGGCGGGATTCAAGCGGTTATGCAGCTTTGGTCGCAGAAATCGTCAGGGCGGAGATTCCGCGGCCGCAATCCGTCGCGGAGCCGCAGCCGGTTGCGGGCGCGCTCAGGGCACTACGTGGTTTCCGTCTGCCGCGAAGCTCACGGGCCCTGTGAAATTGCGCCGGATGGATTGCAAGACCGCGTCCTGGTTCTGCTCTACGGCGGGCGAGATGTGGCTCAACAGGAGACTGCGTACGCCCGTGGCCCGGGCCAGCTCACCGATCGCGCCTGGCGGTGTGTGCAGCGTGTACAGGATCTCCCGCGAGCCCGGGGGATCGAGGACCACGCTGTTGAACACCAGTAGGTCGCTTCCCTTGGCGATCGCGCTCAGGCCAGACAGACCTCGCGCGTCGATATCGCCCGAGAAGGTGATGCTCTTGCCTCGATAGTCGATTCGATAGATGACCGCAGGTGCGTCGCCATGATGTCCGGCGACCGCTGTAATGACGAGACCACCCTCCTTGAAAATTGCTTCCGGTACCGGGTGTTGCTGAACCTGCGCGGGGATGTCGTGTGCCTGGACAGTGATCGGGGCGGCAAAATCGCTTAAGTACGCAAATGCTCCGTTTTTTCCGAACAGCAGGTCGAGAAATCGGCTGGTGGAGGGAAACTGCGCGTCTTCCTGCCGCGCCCCTGTGCCTGTGGGTCCCCAGACCTTGAAAACAATCGGGTGTCCGGTGGAAACGGCGCGCGCTTTGAACAAGCCGGCAAGCTCACCGGCATGATCGATGTGCAGGTGGGTCAGAAGAACGACGTCGGTGTCCGACAGAGATAGCTTCGCTTCACCGAGCCGGACAAAAGCCCCGGGGCCGGCATCGACGAGTATCCGCGGAGTGCCATCGATGAGCACGAGATAGCAGGACGCGGCCCGTCCGGTCGCTCCGGGTCCCCCTGAGCCGAGCACCACGAGCTCCAGAGGCTTCGTCGAGGTCTGCCCGAATGCCGAAGAATCGAGGCCTAGACATGTCGCCGCCAGTAAGGCAACAGATCGCACCAGCAACTTCAGAAAATCCACGAGCTGCTCTCGCGACAAATGGTTCTGCGGGCCCCTCGGCCAGCTGCATCCGCAGCCTCGCCTTAACGGAGCGACTCTATCAAAGTTCACCGTTCTTAATGACAGCTTTCAGGGCGCGATATCCGGCTGATTCTCCGGGTCTACTCATCGTGGAAGCGCTGCGGGAGGGTTTCCGATGAGATACGCATTTCGACGATACTTGCCCTTCGCCGCGATGCTGTGCTGCGTTTCGGTGACGAGCGCCCAACCTCGCCCAGTGGTCCTCGAGCTGTTCACCTCCGAGGGCTGCAGCTCGTGCCCCCCCGCGGACGCCTACGTCGGTAAATTGAGCGCACGGTCCGACGTCCTTGCCTTGTCGTTTCACGTCGATTACTGGGATGACCTGGGCTGGCGCGATCGGTTTGCCTTGCCCCAGTCGGCTGCGCGGCAGAGCACTTATGCCCGAAACCTGGGGCGTTCGTCAGTCTATACGCCACAGCTGGTCGTAGACGGACGCGAAGACAATGTGGGTTCGGCCGCAACGGCGATTGCCAGAGCTCTGAGCGAGAAGCGGGATGGCACCCCGGTGAGAGTGTCGCTGCGGGACGCCGAGGTTCTGGTCGAGCTCGGTGCCTACCCGAATGCCAGCTCCAGCGAGGTGGTTCTCATTGCCTACCTGCGCCATGCCGTCTCGGTCATCGGCCGCGGGGAAAACGCGGGCCGCACGCTCGAGGAGTTCAATATCGTGCGCGCTATCCGCACGCTTGGGTCATGGAAGGGGCAGGCGCAGAGCTTCAACGTGTCCGTGTCTTCACTGCCGCCGGATGCCACTGACGTGGCGGTGCTCGTGCAGCCGTTCGGGCAAGCACCGATCATCGGAGCGGCGGCCCGTGCGGTTCGCTGAGGGACCCTGAGCCGCCGATGTCAGCCGCCAGCTGATCAATGTTCAATGCCGGTTCACACACGAGTTGGCGGCTCGACTGCGAAGTCCTGGTCCACGGCGCTTTTGCCGACGGGTCCGGCTGGAAGCCGGTGGCCGGTATTCTGGCGTGGTCCGACGCGAAATTCCGCGAGTTCGTGAAGCGAATCGGTTGGCACATCGTGGCCGCTGACTGACTCGCCCTTCGTGCCGACTTCCCAGGGGGAGCGTCACTTGCAAGACTTACGTTAGTGCGGTCCGCGATTAGCGGTCGCGGTCATGGTTTAAAAGTCATTGAATAAAAGGGATTTGTTTCCGGCACCGACCTGGACGCGACGGTGTGCGGTACGGCTTCTTTGAAAATCCCTTTTTCAACGAATCAGGAACAATTTGACGGCGAGAGCGCTCCTGCGACTTCCAGCGTGACCCTGCAAGACCCAAAGGTCACTCTACCTGCCAGGAACGATCGCAATGATCGGCTGTTCAGGCTGAAGTGACCGCCGGGAAGATTCGCAAAAGCGAGGTACCACACTCTTCACGAATCGGAATAGCGTCAGACCACGAGAGTCCCCTCTAGGGGATTGATGAGCCGGGCGTGGCGCGATGAGCATCCATTTCATACTGCGAAGGCGTCACCCTGGCGTGAGCGAGATATTCCCGGATGGAATGGATTCCCTGTCTGTCCAGCACATTGCTGTGGTGGTGCGGGCGATGCAGGATGCCTTCGACTCCATTCAGCCGTACCCGCAGACGTGCGCCGGACAGGGGCTCCACCGTCGCTCCGAGGTGATTAAGGAGGGACTCAACCTCCCGCCAATGAATGTTGCCGCTCGCTGGCTCACGAAAGAGAGCGCGAATGAGGTGTTCGTGTTTGTGGCTCATGGGTGAACCCCTATGCGGTCGCGGGCCTGCGCGGCTGACGACTAGATTGCGCCCGCATACTCGGCGCGGGCAAGTTTCGGGGTTGTCCGGCGCAACGAATCCGCGGCGCGCTCTGGGTGTCCCAGTCTGGCCTCCGATGCCGCCACCGTCCGCCTGATCGTTACTCGCGTCATCGATCAATAGCTCTTGCAGGGCGGCGGCGCCGATTGCACTCTGTTCTTCGATGTTGGTCGACCGAGCAGAGCAAGGAATTGTCTGGGTCACCATTTACCCGATGGAGCGGATGCAGCCTCTACATCGGGGCGTCTTCTAGCGAGGAGTCTGTCGCGCCCGGTGCATCTGCCGGGCGCGCGATCTTCGGCGGGTCTCAGGGACGTCGGGGATCAATAGGGCGAAATCAGAGCGGGGCGATGTGCCGAGGAACTTGCGAACCTGATTGCCCCACGCACAGCGGCCGCCGTGCAGAGGCGCCTGCCGCCGGTACGTTACTTTGAAGCAAAGAATCGATCGCGGACTACTGCGTACCAGTGTCCCGCCATGAGCAGTGCGCTGCCCACGATCGAGAGTGCGATCAGTTCCATAGGGACTCCTGATGTTGGATCTACGGGGACACGTGCCGATTTGGGGGCGTCCAGACTCAATTTCAAGGGGCGGGTCACCGGGCGGTAGTCCCCAGATCGAGGTGGGGAAGAGGGGCAGGGCGCCCAAAGGGAGCTAGGCAGCTCCGTGCTCTGCTGCGCCGCAGGGGGTCTCCTCAAATAGGGGGAATTGCTGATGCGCAGCGCAGTTGTCGAGGATCACCCTGCACTCGTCGCTAAGGAGTGGGGGTATTGAAAATGAAACTGCGTACGATGGAGTTGACGGCGATAGCAGCGGGATTGGTGGTCTTCAGCGGGGCGTCATTTGCTCAGCAAACTGCGGAAGTTGTTGTTGAAGCAGCACGTCCACAAGTGACGCACTCAACCGCAAATGGCTTTCCGATCGATGTCATCACAATTCGACACCGGGTGAGTTATAAGGACATTGATATCAGCACGAATGCCGGTGCAGAGGTACTGCAGCAGCGGATCAAGGACGCAGCAAAGGAAGCATGCAAGGATATCGATAAGCTGTATCCGAACGTGTTCGTGTCGTCCGGCGTCGCTGTATGCGAGAAGGCTGCAATTGATGATGCAATGGTTCAGGCGAACGCCGCGATCGCCAACGCTCGAAAGACCGCTGGCAAATAAGTGCGGGCTTTCTTGACTGCCTGGCGTTTGCCGGAGTGCTCCTTGCGGGCACCGTAGGTTGAGTTGGTAGGGGAGCAGGATTTCGCTTCCGTCCAGCGGCTGTTTCCGCGTGTGCCGCCAGCGTCAGTGCGAGCGAAGCGTAAAGCAGTGGCGCGTCAGGGTACTGGGGCCTAATCAAGTGGCTCGGCGGTGATGGAAACGTGAGCAAACGTGGCGGCAGCAGGCGGCCACGACCCGGCGGTGGACACACCGTACGGGGTTCTACATGCCCGACCGCTGCTCGGCGTAGGATGGGGTGAGTGAGCCCTGATCGTGCAGGAAGGCGGTCGCTGCGGAGATGACTTCATCGTTGTGTCCCACCCACATGTGGCCACCGGTGTGGTAGCCGATGAAGCGGCAGTGTGGGATATGGCGGGCGAGATACACGGCGTTGGCGTAGGTCCGGTACAAGTCATCCTCGGCGCTGATCGTCAGCGTCGGTGCAGTTATCGATTCCAGGGGTTTCGAGAGTCCTTCGACAGTCAGTTGACCTTCGAGTGCCAATCCGACTTGCCGCTGACTGACCGGCAAGATGTCCTGCAATATCGCCGCTACACGCGCCTGCTCGCCCGGGCTCGCTGCTGCGATCACTGCGGGCGGTGTGCCGAGCACGGTACGATCTGCCATATCGGGCATGAACTTACCGAGTGCCCAGAAGAGAAAATCCGAACCCAGAAACCGGTTGACCAGATACGCTTCCGCCGGTCCCAGACGTGTGGTCGCATTTGACGCACTGCCGGGATACCACCAGCCCGGCATGAGCAGGACAAGGGCTGTGCATCGCGCCGGATACCTCAGTGCAAACTCCAGTGCCGACGGCGCGCCAGCGGACACGCTGATCACCGCAGCGCTTCGTACCCCGAGCGCATCGAGCAGACAAGCATGCGCGTCCGCCTGCAGAGCGATCGACGGGTGCGGCGGGGCTGGCGTGCGCAGATACCCGAATCGGGACATCGTGATCACTCGATAGCCCTTCTTGGCGAAATGGGCACCGAACGTGAGTCCCTGATCAAATCCACCCCCTGCACCGTGGACGCCCAGGATCACCGGGCCGCTTCCCACCTCAGCGTATTCAATCGGTCCGCAGGGTGTGGAAATGATTCGGCTGCCGGTGGCTACGCGGTTGCGGGCGCGGTTGATGTCCCTGCGATAGTCGTAGCTGATCCACATCGATCCAGCTGCTAGTGCAAGTAGCAGAGCAATCGCGATGACGGGCGAGTACGGGGATTTCGCCACTGCCTGGTCTCACCGCCAAAAGTGACCATGATTAGGATCCTGCTGCTCGCCTTACAATTGGGGAAAACCACACCCCCAAATCGAGCGTGGTCTGCGTCGTCCTGGAAGGCACGACGCTGAAATCCATGATGCTTCGTGGGAGGGTATCAACCGTTTGAGCTTTGCGACTACCATACTCCTGTACAGTATGAGGCGGATCTATGAGTCATACGATCAGGAATAAGGCCAACCTTCTGGTGCG
>Ga0335069_10012781_pt1 | contig 11798 bp, 7 predicted proteins | sample Lox_Sample_11_FD_206714 | JGI IMG/M metagenome (GOLD analysis project Ga0335069, IMG submission 206714) | Soil microbial communities from Loxahatchee National Wildlife Refuge, Florida, United States - Lox_Sample_1.1 | ecosystem: Environmental > Terrestrial > Soil > Wetlands | place: USA: Florida...
CGCAGCGCACCTGGCCAACGCCGGAATCCCGGTGATGCTGCTCGACCTGGTTCCCGAGGGAGAGACGATCCGCAACAAGCTGGCGCTGTCGGCAATTGCGGCCCTGGAAAAGACGAAACCGGCGGCACTGTTTGAACCGTCGCTGGCGGCGCTGATCACGCCAGGGAATTTTGAGGATGATCTGCCGAAGCTGGTGCAATGCGACTGGGTGATTGAGGCTGTCGCGGAGAATCTCGGGATCAAGACCGCTCTGCTTGAGCGCGTTGTGCCGTATCTGACGCCTCGTGCCATTCTGACAACGAACACGTCAGGGCTGCCCGTGAAGAAGATCGGTGCGGGATTGAAGTCGCATCGCGAGCGCTTCTTTGGCACGCACTTCTTCAATCCGCCGCGCTATATGAAATTGCTCGAGGTGATACCAACTGCAGAGAGCGACCGCGGCGTGGTGGCGGCGTTTGCGACGTTTGCGGACCGCATTCTGGGCAAGGAAGTGGTCTACGCAAACGACACGCCGAATTTCATCGCGAACCGGATCGGCATCGCGGTGATGTTCACGGCGGCGACGCTGATGCTGGAGCAGGGGCTGACGATCGAGGAGGTGGATGGGCTGACCGGGCCAGTGCTGGGATGGCCGCGGACGGGGACGTTTCGGCTGGCAGATATGGTCGGCATCGACATCCTCGCGCATGTGGCGGCGAACTTTCCTCAGGGCGTGACGCCGGGTGGGTTTTCCGGCGTGCTGAACGAGATCGTGAAGCGCGGCTGGCTGGGCGACAAGACGGGGCAGGGCTTCTATAAGAAGATGCGCGGGGCCGATGAGAAAGAGCAAAGGCTGGTGCTGGATCTGAAGACATTTGAGTACCGGCCGGTTGCGAAGGCTGCGCTGCCTTCTCTGGAGATGGCGAAGAACGCGTCAACGGTGCGCGAGAGGTTGAAGCTGCTGCTCGGGAACGATCCGGCGAAGGACAAGGCGGCGCGGTTCCTTTGGCCATTTCTTTCGACGCTGTGGAATTTTGCGGCGGAGAGGATCGGCGAGGCTGCGGAAGATGCTGTCGCGATCGACCAGGCCATGCGCGCGGGATTCAACTGGGAGATGGGGCCGTTTGAGATGTGGGACGCGGCGGGGGTGAAAGAGACCGTCGGCCGGATGAAGATGCTTGGGCTGCCTGTTTCGCACGCGGTTGAGACTCTGCTGGATGCGATGCCCGAGGCCAATGACGTTTCCTGGTACTCGCCAGATGGCCCGCAGTGCTTTAACCCCGTTTCCGGAGTGTGGGAGGCGATCCAAGCGCAGCCGGGTCATGCCCGCATCGCGGAGTTTCGGCGCGCGCATGGTGTGGTGCGAAGCAATGCGGGCGCGTCGCTCGTGGATCTTGGAGACGGCATCGGGTGCATTGAATTGCATTCGCTCAAGAACGCGATTGGCGGCGACGTGGTGGCGATGATCTCGTCGGTGCTGAATCCTGCGTCGGACACGGTGCGGGATTTTGCGGGATTCGTGATCACGAGCGATCGCGAGCGATTCAGCGTGGGCGCGAACCTGATGCAGTTGCTGATGGCTGCCCAGGAAGGCGAGTGGGATGAGGTGGAGATGGCCATTCGCGCATTCCAGCAGATGTCGGCGGCCATCAAGTTCTGCCCGAGGCCGGTGGTGGTGGCTCCATTCAACCTGACGCTGGGCGGTGGGGCAGAGATATGCCTGCACGCCGCACAACGGCAGGCGCACGCAGAGACGTATATGGGGCTGGTCGAGACCGGGATCGGGGTGATTCCCGGAGGAGGCGGGACGAAGGAGATGTTGCTCCGCGCGGTGGATGCCGCGGCCGCGGTAACGCCGCCCGATCCGAAGGATCCGCCGTCGCGGTTTGCGCAATCAGCCGAATTGGGCGCCGCGCTCCGCCGGGCGCTTGAGACGATCGCGATGGCGAAGGTTTCGACGTCGGCAGCCGAGGCGCGTGCGCTGGGGCTGTTGTCGAAGGCAGACCGCATCACGATGAACCGCGAACGCCTGCTGCCGGATGCGAAGGCGGAGGCGGTGGCGCTGGCCGAGGCAGGCTACTCGGCTCCGCCACCACGGACGCAGATCCCCGCCCCGGGCACCGCGGCCCTCTCGGTGCTGAACACAGGGATCTTTCTCATGGGTGAGGCCGGATACGCGTCGGAACACGACCAGAAGGTCGCGCGCTGGGTTGCGTACGTGCTTTGCGGGGGGCGAGTGACCGCGGGTTCGCTGGTGAGCGAGCAGTACCTGCTGGATCTTGAGCGGGAGGCCTTTCTATCGCTGTGCGGCGAGCGCAAGACGCAAGAGCGCATTGCGTTTACACTGAAGACCGGCAAACCATTGCGCAACTAATCTGCAATGAAGTACGCGGCAATCATCCCGGTCCTGGCGGCATCGCTTGCGATGGGTGGCCCGTCGGGCACAGGACAGAGCCTGGAACTGGACGCGGGAGAGACGGCCCATTTGACCGAGAAGGGTGAGGTGTTGGTCGAGGGAAGGCAAGTCGCTTACCAGATTCGTCATCTGCCTGTCAGTTCATTTCCTGAACTGCCACCCGCGGTTGCAGAGCAATTGACGAAACGCGGATGCCTGATTCCGCAGACCTACCAGGCGCATCGGCCGGAGAATGTCGTACGCGCGAGCCTCGAGCAGCCGGGCTCGACTGACTGGGCGATCCTGTGTGCGACGCAGGGCACGGTTGCGCTGCTGGTCTTTTTCGGAAGCGACGTCGAGCATCCTGCGATTCTGACGACAGCAGCGGAGAGGGAGAGGCTGCAGGTGCACGATCTCACCGGCGTGATGGGATTCAACTGGGGGATCGATCCGGCGTCACCGAGGCAGGTGAGGGACGCGCAAGCAGCAATGGAGCACAGGCCGCCGCTTCTCGATCACGATGCGCTGGCCGAAACTGTCATCAACCAGCGCACGGTGTATCACTTTTATGCAAAGAATGGGTGGACGACGCTGAAGATGCCGGAATAAAGGCAGCTTTGAGCCACAAGCTTTCAGCTGCCAGCTTGTTGCGTTGCCGTGCGATCCTTGACGCTCACGTTATGTAACAAGAGCATGGTGTCGGCTTGAGGACGCATCTGTTGATTGCGCTGCAGCATCGAAAGACTGGACTCAAGGAGCATATAGATGGCCGAAGCTGTGATTGTCAGCGCCGTTCGCACGCCTGTTGGGCGCGCACCGAAGGGGGCTCTCTCCACTACCCGTCCTGATGATCTTGCGGCAATCGCGATGAGTGCGGCTTTGGAAAGAGTGCCGGGGCTGGACCGTGCCGAAGTCGAGGACGTGATCCTCGGCTGCGCGCAGCAGGAGGGCGAGCAGGGCTGGAACATGGCGCGCATGGCGGCGCTGCGCGCGCAGTTGCCCGTGGATGTGCCGGGAATGACGGTGAACCGGCTATGCGCCTCGGGACTGGAGGCGATTGCCCAAGCCAATATGCGGGTTCGTACCGGCACGCAGCGCGTGGTGGTGGCAGGCGGGGCTGAGACGATGAGCATGCTCCCCATGGGCGGACTGAAGCCGCGGCCGAATCCGTGGCTTGAGCAGAACTATCCGGCGGCGCTGCTGACCATGGGCCTGACTGCGGAGCGTGTGGCGCGGCACTACGGGATTTCGCGTGAGGACCAGGATGCGTTTGCGCTCACCAGCCATCAGCGGGCGGTTGCGGCGCAGGCGGCAGGAAGATTCGATGAGGAACTGGTAACGGTGAAAGTAGCGACGGCGGTTCCAGGGGCGAAGGCCGGAAAGCCGGTGGTGACGGAGAGCGAGTTTGGCGCGGACGAGGGGCCGCGTGCGGATACTTCGCGAGAGGCGCTGGCCGCGCTCAAACCGGTGTTTCACGCGCAGGGAACAGTGACTGCGGGCAACGCTTCGCAGACTTCCGACGGCGCAGCGGCAGCGGTGCTGATGGACGCGGAGCGTGCAACCGAGCTGGGGGTCAAGCCGATTGCGCGGCTGGTTGCGTATGCGGTTGCAGGCTGCCTGCCCGAGGAGATGGGCATGGGGCCGGTCTTTGCGGTTCCGAAGGTGCTCAAGAAGGCCGGATTGAAGCTGGAGGATATCGGGCTGATCGAGTTCAACGAGGCGTTTGCGGCGCAGGCGCTGGCGGTGATGCGCGAGCTGGGGTTCGATCCGGAGAAGACGAATGTGAACGGCGGGGCGATTGCGCTGGGACATCCACTGGGATGCACGGGCGCCAAGCTTACGGCAACGCTGCTCAGCGAGATGCGGCGGCGGCAGGTGCGGTATGGCATGGTGACGATGTGCGTGGGGGGAGGGCAGGGGGCTGCGGGGATTTTTGAAAGGCTGAACTAGCACTTCGATGGAGTGATGCGCGCGGTTATTGATGTAACTTGCGGCCAGGCCACGATCCGAGCAGAATCGCAGCAGCAACCCTGCATCACGTCGCGGCGCATTCACCACGACTTTGGAGTCGTTCCATGAAAGTTTGTGCGATTTCGCTGGCGGGTGCGCTACTGGCGCTTCACATCGCGGCTCAACAACCCTCACTCGACGTTCAAACAACCGACGGCCGGTTGACGTTTCACATTGGCGAACCAATCGTTCTCAGCCTCACTATCGCGACCACGGTCGACGGCGTGTACGCTGTTGCCCCGTGGGTGACTCCGCGGGGCGGAGAATTCGACCTCGACATTGTGGAGGTCAGTCCTGCGACTGGCTGGTCCGATCCCCTGGCGCTGTATTTCAAGCAGAGGATGGGAAGAACAGGGCATGGCTGGGCACCGCCGCCGCTGGAGCAGGCCAAACCCGTGCACCTGTCGTTGACCCTCAATCAGTGGGTTCGGTTCGAAGAGCCTGGTGACTACGCCGTCACAATCACCACACACCGCATTTACAGTGCTAGGGGCAAAAAGGACCGGTCCGCCCCGAGTTCGACCGTCAAGCTGCACATCATCGCTGCGCCTCCGGAATGGCAGTCCGCCCGTCTCGCCGAGATTCGCTCCAAGCTGCCCGTTGACGATCCTCTGAAGATGGACGCGGCCGCCTTGAGCGCGCTGATGTACCTTGGCACGCCGGACGCCATTGACCTGCTCACCAGGCTGATGCGCAACCTTGGGTGGTACGTGGAGAACGATGCCGGCATTGCCTTGGACGGCCTTTCGGATGCAATGCGGCCCGTCGCCATTCAGGCGATGGAGAGACGCATCGCCGAGCCGGACTTTCCTGTCTCGCAGCGATTCTTTTCTACGCTTTCGTTCCTGCACGTCAAGCCTGGATCAGACACGGATAGCATTACTGCACAGTTAACCGCCAACAGGACCGTTCTCTGGCTCCAGGTCTTTGCCTCTGTGCCTGCAAAGGACGAGCATGCTCGGGCACAGACAGTACAGACGCTGCTTTTCTTTGGACGCAACATCAAATCGCCTGAGATTGAGTCGCGAATGAGTTCGCTGCTTTCCGCTTCGTTTCTCGATCTCGATGAACGCAGTCAGATTGACGACCTGTGCCAGCACTGGGAGATGCTGCGCGCGCCCACCTTTCTGCCAACGCTGCAGAAGCTTGCAGAAACTCCGGCTATTCACGACGAAGCAGCTTCACCCTACTCGACTACCGATCTGAAAGCGGTGGCGTTCAGGCGATGGTATGACCTGGACCCTGCCGGCGCGCGAGAAGAGGCTCTGCGGCAAATTGGAACCGCGTCGCCGGCTATGCCGGCACAGGCCATCGCGTTCCTTCCCGATGAATCGCTGCCCAAATTTGAACCGATCTGGGCAAAGGCCTTTGTAGACACAACCGATCAGTTGACGGAACGCAAACTTGGTTCGCTGCTTGTCCGCTTTGGAACCGGGACAGCAACTCCCCTGATGATCGCCAAACTCAATGCGCCGGTTAAAACTTCCTCGTGCGACGGTCATGTTTACGCGCTCGCATACCTTGCGCGGTTCAGCCCATTGGAAGCAGCGCAGCGGCTCCGCCATGAGATCGCCACCGACGAAGCCCACTGCGGCGGGTTCTTGTTCCAGTGGATTTCAGATCAGGCTGTGGCGCCGATTCTCAATGATATTGCTCTTGAGAATCTGGACAACACCAACGAAGGGGTGTTGCGCGGCGCGATCGAATACCTGACTGCCTACGGCAGACCCGAAGACAAGGCTCCGATCATGCGGCGCTTTCTGAAGTGGACGCCGGACTGGAAGAACTACCCCAACTATTTTCGCAAGCCCCTCGACGGCCCTCCGACGGACCCGGGCAACGCTGTTGTTGGAGAGGAACTTGGGCGTGCGCTCATTGCCAACCAAGGTTGGCTGGCGGACAAGGTTTTGATCGACAGCGTGATCTCCCGGTGCGCCGGTCCGATGATGTGCGAATCGCTCCGTGGCCTGCAGAATTGGAACCAGGCGCCGTATCAGGTCTCGCTACCCGATACCTCCGAGCCTCTCGGCCTCGCTATTCCACTCGGTTTTGGTATAGCACAGTATGGTCCGCGCACAATCGAGCTGCTCGATGCCAAACTCCAGCAATTCCCGCGCGGCACAATTTTTGTCCTGCAACCAACTCCGGACAACGACAATCTTGACGACCAAAGAATCAAGGCGAAGGTGCGGGACCTTTTTCAAAAGCGTGGCATGATTCTTGAAGGTCCCGAACAGAACCCATGGATTCGTCATCCGTCGCCGAAAGACGGCTCACAGAGCCAGCCCAGGGAAACTCCACGCGCGTGATCGCGGGCGTATCACCAGCCAAAGAGCGACGCAGATGCTTGGGCTCCGGTCGCAGCGGAACTCACATGGCAAGCCCTGCCGGGGCTAGGGCAGGATCACCAACTCCGGTTTGCTGCCGCCACTCATTCCGTAGACTGCGCCCGAGTAGAAGGCTCCCGCGTCGTACTTGTAGCAGCCGGGGGTTTCTGCTTTGACGGTTACAGGCTTACTCCCGCCGCCGCGGATGGGATCATCGGGAGTGAAGGGCGAATCTGCCCCGAAGAAAATCGTGAAGCCTGTGTTCTTGCTCGACGTCATCCACACAACGGTAGTACCAGCCTTGACGCAGAAGAACTGATTGCCTTTCGCATTCGGGAGCCCCGGTTTTACGCTAGCGCCGTCTCCAGATTTTCTGATGTCGACTTTGCAAGCCTCGGTGGCCGATCCGCAGGTGTTGGCGGCGTTGCACTGATCCTCAGGTTTCGGTTCATCACAGATGTACTTGCTCTTTTTCTGGGCCAGGGTGCTGCCCAACAGCAGGAAAGCCATCACCAAGACGACACTGCACGAACGCAGTCTTCTTCTCATGATCGATACCTCACAGGAATTGTGAAACCTCAATGTAAGGCCTGAGTTGGATCGGGTTACTTCTCCTGCTCTGTACTCGAGGCCGGCCACACGATGATGTTATTGAGCTTCCAGGGGTTCATTCTCAGATCCCACTGCGGCTCGCCATCCTTGTTGATGGTGAGCTGAGTTGCCGGGTAAAGAACGCCTGCGCTCTTCTTCTTATCCGTGTCGTCGATGTTTATCTCACCCGCGGTCAAGTTGAAGGATTGGGATTGGGAGTCCCAGTAGGATTCTCCGAAAGCGATCTTGCGGTTCGTGATGAACCGGATCGACCGCCCGGTGGGGGTCTTGATCGAGCGAATGTAGGAGACGTCGAAACCGAGTGTGCCTGGCATCGAGATCCGGCCCACTACCTTCATCTTGGAAAGCGCGTTGACCAGGCCGTTGTTCTGACCCTTCTGAAAGGACTCGATCAGAATCTGCCTGTCATCTGCGGTGGAATACTCGTAGATGACTAGTCTCATTGTGCCGTTTTGCCCCAGCTGAGTGCTGGTGCCGTAGGCTGCGGCGTCGATGGTTTCGTATTTCTCGCGTGCGAGTCCAGGGACGGCTGTCATGGCTACGATCGCAGCCGCGGCGGTACTCATCTTCAATCGCTTGGATATGATGTTCACTTTGTCCTCCATTTGCACGGGGCCTGACAGCGGGTAACCGAGAAGCGGCGAGTGCGTAACGGGCTTGCCGGGGGATAAGTCCACCGATTTCACCCGGATCTCAGCGCGACGTCAAGCTAGCAGAACCGGATACCAAAAGACACTGCCAGAATTGCCAGTCCAATTCACTGCCCGCGACAGGCATTACGCCTTTCGTCGGACCCCTGACGAGGCAGGGCGGGCCCGTGCGCCCGAGGATGGCGGCGATCCATGGGCCAAGCGACCAGCTGGCTACGGGAAAAATGAAAACAGCCGGGGAGAATCCCGGCTGTTTGTGTTTAAGACGTAATCTGGCTTCCAGCGCGAACTACGCCTTGGCGGTGGAGAGGGCCTTCAGGCGGGCGTTGAGGCGGCTCTTGTAGCGGGAGACAGTGTTGGAGTGGAGGACACCCTTCTGGACGCTCTTGTCGAGCGCGGAGACGGTCTCGCGGTACTGCGCCTGAGCGGCCTTCACGTCACCCTTGACGATGGCCTCGCGCAGAGCGCGGAGGCTCGAGCGTACGCGGGTGCGATTGGCGCGGTTCACCGCAGTGCGGGTCTCGGTCTGACGAGCGCGCTTCAGCGACGATACATGGTTTGCCATTTTGCTTCCTTAGAATCAGTGAGTTATGCGGGCCAGAATGCAGAAACAGCCGCATCCCTCGCAGTTTCTTAGTTTACGGGAAAGAGGAGTTTGGGTCAATCGAGGGCCGTCTCAGGCTCATGCTGCCGGATGGAGTTTTGCCGACCCCGGCGAAAATCGGCCTAGTTTCCGGGTGGCCGACCACTCGGGACCTAAATTCACAAAAGCTCATCCAAGATTGCTAAGGATCGTTGTCGGCCTAAGACATTCAAGGTGCAGTTGAAGTGATCTGTGGCACATGCAATTTTTGCGATCGGCACATACGATGCCGCCATGAAAGCACGTGTTGGCAAGTTCATCGTATGCATGGCGACGGTCTTCACCGCTTCAACCGCGTGCCTGCCAGTTCTCGGGCAGGCATCTTCCCCGGCAAAGAATCAAGGGATCAAGCCGCCCACGACGACGAAGCAGTGGACAGGCGATATGGACGAACTCCTGAAGCGTCGCGTGATTCGCGTAGGCGTTCCGTATTCCAAGACTCTCTATTACACCGTGAAGGGGGTGCAGTATGGCACCGCATACGAGACGGGCAAGGAGTTTGAGAAGTACCTGAACAAGAAGTATCCCCAGGCAAACAAGAACATTAAGGTCCTCGTTATGTTCTTCGTGACCCCACGCGATCAGGCCATTCCGCGACTTCAGAATGGAACGCTGGATATTCTGGCGGGCGGAGTCGGTATCTCGGCGGAGCGGCGGAAGGTCATCGACTTCTCCGATCCCATCTATAGCGGCACGAAGGAAATTGTCGTCACCGCGCCCAACGGGCCGCAGATCCATTCCCTCGATGACCTTGCAGGCAGACCTGTTTATGTACGCAAAAGCTCCACTTACTACGAGCACCTGCAGGGTCTGAACGAGCGATTCAAGAAGGAAGGCAAGGCGGCCGTGAATGTGCAGCCGGTGCCGGAAGATATAGGCGACGAAGATCTGCTCGATATGGTCAATGCCAGTCTGGTGCCGACGATCGTGGTGAGTGGCTGGACGGCGCAGCTGTGGAAGGGCCTACTGCCCAAGATGCAGGTTCACGACGACGTTCCGCTCAGCACTGGCGGAGAATTTGCCTGGGCGGTGCGCAAGAACTCACCGAAACTTCTGGCGGACATCAACGATTTCTTCAAGACCCACAAACAGGGCACGGCCTTCGGGCAGCAACTGCTTTCACGATACGTGGGCGGGACATACATGCTGAAGCAAGCCGTGTCTGAAACGGCGATGAAGCAGTTCCAGGCTACAGCCGCTCAGTTCCAGAAATATGCAGGCCAATACCAGATGGACTATCTGCTCATGATGGCGGAAGGCTTCCAGGAGTCGGGTCTTAACCAGAGTGTGAAGAGTCCCGTAGGAGCTATAGGTGTAATGCAATTGATGCCCGCAACCGGGAAGGAGATGAATGTTGGCGATATCACCCAGCAGGATCCGAACATCCATGCGGGTATCAAGTACTTCCACCAAATGGAAGAGAAGTACTTCGGCAACGAGCCGATGGATGAGCTGAACAAGGTCCTGTTCACGTTTGCCGCTTATAATTGCGGTCCGGGACGCGTGAAGCAGTTGCGCGCGGAGGCAGCACAGAAAGGGCTCGATCCCAACGTCTGGATTAACAACGTGGAGGTCATTGCGGCAGCCCGCATCGGTATGGAGACGGTGACCTATGTCTCGAATATCTACAAGTACTATGTGGCGTACAAGCTGATAGCCGTGCAGGATGAGCAGCGCCGCAAGGCGCGAGAGTCAATCGCCGAGCCGAGGTAAATGGTGTGCAAAAAGGAGGGCCGGTCGATTGTAGCGGAAGAGTGACCGGCTACTCCATTGAAAATCACCTATGCTATGTGATGGTCGGGTTGGTAGTAGTGATGCGCAGGTCATAACCGAACTTCCTGAGTTGTCTGGCCAGGTATTTGGCTCGATGCATGAGTGCTTGCGGCTCCGAGCCGATGCCCTGCTCTATGTAGTCGACGTCTTCATGCAGGATCTTCCAGGCCACCCGGCATAGGCGATGAGCGATGGCCCATATGGCAGATTGATAGCCGAGCCGGGGCAGCAGACGGCGGCAGGGTGAGCATCGAACGGAGGCGTGCGCCCGTACGTATCGAGAAGGTGAACAGTTGTTTGGATCTTCATGGCGGGTGGGATTGACGGAATGAAGGACCGGCGCTACTCTCTCCCCATACACAGCTACTTGGCCGCTCATGCCAACTCGAGCAAGGGTAACAACGGACGCAGTTTAGTGCGCTTTCTCCCGCTGTGTGGAAATAATCCCGCCCAGACACCATCAACCTTTCAGCCAGAATCATCCAAACCAACAGAATCTGTCTGCCTGCGAGGCAGCGCCATGGAGGCCCCCTGAACGCTGATCTGGAGATCACGCCAAATCTTGAGCCCCTGTTTGGGACCCGCGACGAAAACCTCAGATTGATGGAGGATTCACTCGGAGTCAGGATCGACCTGAGATCGGACGCTGTACATGTGGAAGGGCCTGATGATGCAGTGGCCAGAGTGCAGCGCATCTTTCAGGATTTCGAAGCGCTCAGACGGCAGGGGATCAACCCGCACAATGGAGAACTGAATGGAATGCTGCGGCTGGTGGTGGCCGATCCGGCGACCACGCTGCGTTCGCTGGCCGACTCGGGCAAGCAGCGCTCGGCGGGCGTAAAGCGCACGGTGCAGCCGCGCTCGCTCAACCAGCGCAGATATATCGAGGCCATCGAGCAGTTCGACATGGTCTTTGGCGTTGGGCCCGCGGGCACGGGCAAGACCTATCTCGCGGTGGCGATGGCCGTCTCTGCCCTGAATGCGAAGAAGGTGAGCCGCATTGTGCTGGTGCGGCCCGCGGTGGAAGCCGGCGAGCGGCTGGGCTTTCTGCCGGGCACGCTGCAGGAAAAGGTGGACCCGTATCTTCGCCCGCTGTATGACGCGCTGTATGACCTGCTCGATCCAGAGAAGGTCGACAAGATGCTCGAGAAGAACGTGATTGAAGTGGCTCCGCTGGCGTTTATGAGAGGGCGGACGCTGAATGATGCGTTCATCATCATGGACGAGGCGCAGAACACGACCATCGAGCAGATGAAGATGTTCCTAACGCGCATGGGCAACAACTCGAAGGCGGTGATCACGGGCGACATCACGCAGATCGATCTGCCCAATCCGCGGAAGTCGGGCCTGCTGGATGCGATCAACATTCTCGACGGCGTGGAGGGCATCCAGTTCTGCCACTTTGCGGA
>Ga0335069_10012782_pt1 | contig 11798 bp, 10 predicted proteins | sample Lox_Sample_11_FD_206714 | JGI IMG/M metagenome (GOLD analysis project Ga0335069, IMG submission 206714) | Soil microbial communities from Loxahatchee National Wildlife Refuge, Florida, United States - Lox_Sample_1.1 | ecosystem: Environmental > Terrestrial > Soil > Wetlands | place: USA...
ATAACAACAGCAGCAGCAGCTCACCGATTCTCATCGGCACGTCACTGTCGTTGACCGGTGACTTCTCGGCGGACGGCCAGGCCTTCCAGCGTGGCTACCTGCTCTGGCAGGACGAGGTCAACGCGCACGGCGGGCTGCTCGGCCGCAAGGTCAAGATGGTCTTCGAGAACGACCAGAGCAGCCCGACCACGGTGGCCACCAACTACACCAAGCTCATCGCCCAGCAGCACGTGAACTTCGTCTTCGGGCCGTTCTCCACGCTGCTGACGGTGCCGGCCGCGAAGGTGGCGGCCCGCTATGGTTACGCGTTCCCCGAGGGTGCGGGCGGCGGGCCCGCGGTGTTCGCGCTGAACCTGCCGAACATCTTCGCGCCCAGCCCACCGGTCGCCGACCAGCTGGTGCCGTTCGCCGACTGGGTGGCGGCGCTTCCGCCCAGCGAGCGCCCGAAGACGGCCGCCTACCCAATGGTGAACGACCCGTTCGCCGACCCGATGACGCAGACCGCGCAGGCCATCCTGCAGAAGGCCGGCATCAAGACGGTCTACTCGAAGGTCTACCCGGCGGAGAACCCGGACTACAAGGCGGGCGCCGACGCGGTGGCCGCGACCGGGGCGCAGATGGTCGTGCTCGGCTCGGTGGACGTACCCACCGCCAACGCGTTCATCCAGGCCTTCCGGCAGCAGCACTACAACCCGAAGATCTTCGCCGCGTCGGCCGGGCCAGACCAGGGCCAGGCATTCCTGAGCGCGGTCGGGGCGAGCAACGCCACCGGGATCATGGTGCCTAACGGGTGGTACGGCGGGGTGCCCAACCCGCTCAGCCAGACCATGGTCAAGGCCTACATCGCCAAGTACGGCGGCACTGCGTCAGACATCAACGCCGACGTGGCCGAGGGCTACTCGGTCGGCGAGACCCTGGCCGCTGCGGTCAACGCGACCCACAGCCTGAGCAACTCCAAGGTCATCCACTACCTGCACAGCGGCGTCACGATCCAGACGGTGCAGGGGCCGGCCAAGTTCGCCAGCAACGGCGAGAACGTGGTCGCGTCGAAGTTCATCTTCCAGTGGCAGAAGGGCAGCAAGTTCGTCCAGGTGCTGCCGACCAGCGCGGCCGGCTCGGTGGCGATCGTCAACCCCAAGCCCAACTGGGGCAGCTGAGCACGGAGTTAGCTTACGGTGCGGTGCGCGGAGCGGCCCATGGCTGGCCAGCCAAGGATCGGCCCAAACGGGCCAAACTGCGGCGGGCGAGGGCATACGGTGCCGATGACGCCATGTGCGCTCCGCGCACCGGGGCACCCACACGGAGCTGCCGGGTGCCCCGGCATGGCCACAGGTAAAGGAGAAACCGGATGAGGCGCGACCGCGCCAGGTTCTTGCCGCTCGCTGCCGCTGGCGCGGTGATCGCGCTGACGGTGGCCGCCTGCGGCGGTGGCAACGCCAGCAGCACCACCAGCACCAGCAACGGGGCACAGCCGATCGAGGTCGGCATCTCGCTCCCGCTGACCGGGCAGTTCTCCGCGGACGGCATCGCGACCGAACACGGGTATCAGCTCTGGGCCAGTGACGTCAACAGCCTCGGCGGGCTGCTCGGCCGGCCGGTGCAGCTGAAGATCATGAACGACAACAGCAACCAGAACACGGTGACCAAGGACTACACCACGCTGATCACGCAGGATCACGTGGACCTGACCCTGGCCCCGTTCTCCACCCTGCTCACCTCCTCCGCCCAGCCGGTCGCGGAGAAATACCACTACGCGCTGGCCGCCGGGTCAGCTACTGGCGGCCTGGTCTTCCAGAAGCCGGATCCCTACTTCTTCAGCGTCAGCGTGCCTGACGCGATCGAGATGACCCCGTTCGCTAACTGGGTGCTCTCGCTGCCGGTCGGCAAGCGGCCCACCACCGCGGCCTACCCGATGGTGAACGACCCGTTCGCCGACCCGCCGGTGATGGCGACCGAGGCCACCCTGTCGGCGCACGGGATCAGGACCGTCTACCCATTCCCCAAGAACCCGGTCACCCCGAACGCGACCGACTCGAACCTGACCCCGATCGCGGACGCGGTCGCGGCCAAGAACCCGCAGCTGGTCGTGCTCGGCACGGTGGACGTGCCCAGCCTGCTCGCCTTCGTGAAGGCGTTCGAGGCCAAGAACTTCACCCCGAAGATCCTCATCGCGACGTCCGGGCCGGACCAGGGCGAGGAGTTCCTGCACCACATCGGCACGCTGAACGCCGACGGGATCATGGTGCCGGACGGCTGGTACGGCGGCGAGGCCAACGCGCTCAGCCACGTCATGGTGCAGGACTACATCGCCAAGTTCGGCGGCACCACCAACGACATCAACGCCGACGTGGCCGAGGCCTACTCGGCGGGCGAGACGCTGGCCGACGCGATCAAGGCGACCGGCAGCCTGAACAACGGCACGATCGCCAACTACCTGCACACCCACACCGTGCAGACGGTGCAGGGCGCGGCCACCTTCAACTCACTGGGCGAGAACACCGACGCGCTGCACCAGGCGTTCATCTTCCAGTGGCAGAACGGCCAGTTCCTGCAGGTGCTGCCCGCGGCGAACTCGGGGGCGGCGGCCGAGGCGCTCAAGCCGGCCTGGCAGGGCGGCTGACCCAGCGGGCTCGATGAGGACGCGGCCCGCACCCAACTAGTTAGCAGGATGAAGGGCATGAACCAAGGATGGGACGCGAACTCACCGAAGCCATCGTCGACGGCATTCTCGGCGGCGGTGTCTACGCGCTGATGGCGGTCGGGCTCACGCTGATCTTCGGCGTGCTCGACATCATCAACATCGCCCAGGGCATCCTGGTCGTGCTCGGCGCGTACCTCAGCTATGTGCTGTCGGTGCACCTGCACCTCGACCTGTTTGTGGGCCTGCTGGTGACCGTCCCGGCGATGTTCCTCGTCGGGATCGCGATCCAGTGGGCCTTCATCAGGCCCTTGCGCGGCCGGGAGCGCACCTCCATGTCGCTGCTCGCCACGTACGCGGTGGCGATCATCATCGAGGGGGTGCTGTACCTCATCTTCGGGTCCAACTACGTGAACCTGAACGCCTCGTACGTCACGTCGGGCCCGAAGATATTCGGCTTCTACCTCGACTACATCTACATCTACGGGTTCGTGCTGGCCTTGCTGCTGGTGGCAGCGATCTACTACATGCTGTACCGGACCCAGTTCGGCCGGACCATCCGGGCCACCATGCAGGACCACACCGCGGCCCGGATCGTCGGCATCAACGTGAACCGGGTGCAGATGCTGACCTTCGGCATCGGGGTGGCGGTCACCGCGGTGGGCGGCATGGTGTTCGGCGCCACCGGCGGCGGCTTCAACCCGAACACCGGGTATGACCTGATCTCCCGGCTGCTCGCCATCATCATCCTGGGTGGCATGGGCAGCATCGTCGGGGCCATGCTGGCCGCGATCTTCATGATCACGCTGGAGGCGGTGGTGGACGTCCTCTGGTCGCCCAGCTGGTCTGTGGTGGTGTTCTACGGCGTGCTGGTGCTCGTCCTGGCGATCCGGCCGCAGGGCGTGCTGGGCCGGAAGGAGGCCCGGGCGCAATGAGCACGGATACCTCGGCAAGCACGGACACGGAGCGCACGCGCCTGCTCCCGGCGGTCCAGCGCGGCATGCTGCTCCGGCTGGGCGGGCTGGCCGTCCTGCTGGTCGTCGCCGCGATCTACCCGCTGGTGATCACGAACGCGCTGTACACCCAGTTCGCCGTGGACACCCTGATCTTCGTGGCCGCGGCGGTCGCGTGGAACCTGTTCTCGGGGTTCTCCGGCTACATCTCGCTGGGCCAGGCGGTGTTCTTCGGCACCGGCGCCTACACGGTCGGGCTGCTGACCAACCACTGGAAGGTGATCGGCGGGACCATCTTCGCCCTGCTCCCGCTGGGCGGGCTGGCCGCCGCGGTGGTCGCGGTGCCGTTCGGCCTGATCGCGCTGCGGGTGCGGCGGCACACCTTCGTCGTGATCACCATCGCGATCTTCTTCATCTTCCAGCTGATGGCCTACAACTTCGCCTTCACCGGGGGGAACCAGGGCGTCAGCAGCCCGTTCTTCCTGTGGAACGCGGCCGACTACAACAACCCGTTCTACTACGTCGGGCTCATCCTCGCGGTAGCCGCGATCGTGCTGTCCTGGCTGATCCGGCACTCCCGGTTTGGCCTGCAGCTGCTGGCCATCCGGGACGACGAGGACCGGGCCCGCGGGCTCGGCGTGCGGGCCATGCGGGTGAAGCTCACCGCGTTCATCCTCTCCGGGTTCATCACCGGCATGATCGGCGGGCTGTGGTGGTTCTTCATCGGCCAGGCGCTGCCGGAAACCGCGTTCGACCCGAACTTCGACCTGTCCGTGGTGCTGATGGCCTTCCTCGGCGGGGCCGGCACGCTGGCCGGGCCGGTGCTCGGCGCGCTCATCCTGGAACCGCTGCAGCAGTGGGAGGCGATCACGTTCACCAATGGCTTCGTCGCCGAGGTCTCCCTGGGCGTGCTGTTGCTGGCGGTGATCCTTTTCCTGCCGCGCGGCATCATCCCCACCGGGAAGGAGCTGCTGATGAAGTGGCAGGCCATCCGGGAGCGCCGCGGCCAGCCGGCCCCGGGCGGTGCGGCCCCGCCGGCCAGTGGCACGGCGGTGCCCAGTACGGGTAGCCAGAAGACCGGGAGTGTCCGATGACCGCGCTGCTGCGCACCGCCGGGGTGACCAAGGCGTTCGGCGGCGTCCAGGCCCTGGACGACGCCTCCATCGAGGTAGCAGAGGGCAGCATCGCTGGGCTGATCGGCCCCAACGGCTCCGGCAAGACCACCCTGTTCAACGTCATCACCGGCTACGAGCGGGTGGACAGCGGCCACGTCTACCTGGGCGGCAAGGAGATCACCAACGCCGCCCCGGACAAGGTGTTCGCGGCCGGCATCGGCCGCACCTTCCAGCTCACCCGGGTGTTCTCCCGGCTCACCGTGATGGAGAACATGATCGTCGCCGCCCAGCACCACGAGCGGCGGCAGGGCGTGCTGCGCAACCCGTTCGCCCGGGCGGGTGGCCCGGCCACCCGGCGCCGCGCCATGGAGCTGCTCGAGTTCACCGGCATTGCGCACCACGCCGGATCGCTGGCCGAGACGCTGTCCTACGGCCAGCGCAAGCTGCTCGAGATGTCCTACGTACTGATGGCCAGCCCGTCGATCGTGCTCCTCGACGAGCCGGCCGGCGGGGTCAACCCGACCCTGATCACCATGATCGCGGACCGGATCCGGCAGCTCAACGAGCAGGGCACCACGTTCCTCATCGTCGAGCACAACATGGATTTCGTGATGGGACTGTGCGACAACGTCACCGTCCTGGACTACGGGACCGCAGTGGTCTCCGGGCCGCCCAGCGTGGTCCGGACCGATCCGAAGGTCCTGGACGCCTATCTCGGCACTGCGGAGGATGACGATGACATCCCGGTCGGCTGACGACACCACCCCCTGCCTGGTCGTCGAGGACGTGGTGGCCGGCTACGGCGGCGGTGACGTGCTGCACGGGGTGAGCATGCAGGTGGCCGAGTGTGGCATCACCTGTGTGGTGGGGCCCAACGGGGCCGGCAAGTCCACCCTGCTCGGCAGCATCTGCGGGCTGCTCAAGCCGCGGCTCGGCCAGGTCACCCTGCGCGGCGAGCGGCTGTCCGGCCGGACCCCGCGCCAGGTGCTGGACATGGGCGTGGTGCTGGTGCCGCAGAACCACAGCCTGTTCCGCGAGATGACGGTGCGGGAGAACATCGTGCTCGGCGGCTACATCCTGCGCGAGCGCGGGCTGGCCGACAAGAGGCTGGCCGCGGTGCTGGAGATGTTCCCCCAGGTGACGGAGTGGCTGCCCAAGAAGGCGGGCAGCCTGTCCGGCGGCCAGCAGCGGCTGGTCGAGTTCGCCCGCTGCCTGATGCTCGACCCGAGCCTGGTCATCCTGGACGAGCCGTCCATGGGCCTGTCGCCGAAGGTGCTCAAGTCGGTCTTCGACGCGGTCCGGATGATGAACGCGCAAGGCAAGACCATCCTGCTGGTGGAGCAGAACGCGCGGGCCGGGCTGCGGCTGTCCACGCACGGCGTGGTGCTGGAGAACGGCCGGGTCCGGCTGTCCGGCACCGGCCACGAGGTGCTCAACCACCCGGAGATCGGCGCGCTGTACCTGGGCGGCGCGGTGTCCGACCAGGAGACCCCGGAGACGAAGGCCGCCGAGGCGCGTGCTGGTGAGGCACCTGCTGCTGAGACACGGGCTGCTGAGACACGGGCCGCCGAGACACGGGCCGCCGAGCCGGACCAGCCGCAGTCCACCGCGAACGGGCCAGTGTCCAACGGCACCGTGTCAAACGGCACGGGGCCGGGAGCCGCCCGTTGATCATCGACGCGCACCGCCACGTCATCGTCCCGGAGATAACCGCCCGGACCGTGCCGGAGGCGTGGCGGCCGGCCCTCCGCACCGCGGACGGCCGGACCGTCCTTGGTTTCCGCGGCCGGGACATCAACTCCGTGCTGGGCGAGTTCACCGACGTGGCCGTCATCCTGGCCGAGGCGGCCGCGGCGGGGGTGGATCACCTGCTGCTCTCGCCGTGGATCAACCTGGTGCCGGTGGACGCGGCCCCGGATGAGGCGCGGCTGGTCTGCCAGGTGCAGAACGACGCGCTGGCCCGGCTGGCCGCGGCACATCCGCAGCTGAGCGCCGTGGGCGCGGTGCCGCTGCAGGACCCGGAGCTGGCCGCGCGGGAGCTGCCCGGGCTGCTCGCGGCCGGCCTGGCCGGGGTGGAGATCCCGTCCAGCGTGGCCGGCCGGTACCTGGGTGACGACGTCTTCCTGCCGTTCTGGGAGGCAGCGGCCGGCACCGGCGCGCTGGTCTTCATCCACCCGTCCACCCGCGGCTTCGGGGTCTCCGCGCTGGACGGCTACTACCTGTGGAACTCGGTCGGCAACCCGCTGGAAACCGCGGTGGCCGCCGCGCACATCGCGGTGGCCGGCGTGCTCGAGCGCTTCCCCCGGCTGCGTGTGCTGCTCGCGCACGGCGGCGGCGCGCTGCCGGTGCTGCGCGGCCGGCTGCGCCGGGCCTACGCGGTCCGGCCGGAAGCGGCCGCACGGACCGCGCAGGGCCCGGACTGGTCGCTGCGCCGGTTCTACTACGACAGCGTGACCCACGACGCTGCGCTGCTGGCCGACCTGGTCGGCTACGCCGGGCCGGAGCAGATCCTGCTCGGCTCGGACCAGCCGTTCGACATGGGCACCGACCACTGCGTCGCGGAGGTGCGCGCGCTCGGCCTGGGCAGCGGCGAGGAGCTGATCCTGGGCGGCAACGCCGGGCGGCTGCTGGCCATGGCCGATGCCTGAGTTCCGGCACGCGGGGGAGCTGCTCGCCGCGCTGCTGGCCGAGCACGGGGTGCGGCACGTGTTCGGGGTGCCCGGCGGGCAGACGCTGGCGCTGTACGACGGCATCCTGGACCAGGCCGGGCTGACCCACGTGCTGACCCGGGACGAGCGCTCGGCCGCCTACGCGGCGGATGGCTACGCCCGGGTGACCGGCCAGGTCGGTGTGTGCGACGCCACGGTCGGGCCCGGCGCGGCCAAGCTGCCGTCCGGCCTGAGCGAGTCGCTCGGCGCTTCGGTGCCGGTCGTCGCGCTGGTCAGCGACCTGCCCGCGCGGCTCGCCCCGCACCGCTACCGGGGCGCCGCGTCACAGGCCCTGGACCAGGCCGGGCTGCTCGCCCCGGTCACCAAGTGGCAGGCCACGGTGCCCGAGGCGGCGGTGCTGCCGGCCCTCCTCCGGCAGGCGTTCCGCGAGGCGGCCAGCGGCCGGCCAGGCCCAGCCGTGCTGTTCCTGCCGCAGGACGTGCTGGACGGGCCGGTACCTGACGGCGTCACCGCCGGGCTGGCCAGCAGCGCCCGGTTCGGCCGGTTCCCGCCGTTCCGGCCCGCCCCAGAGCAGGCCGACCTGGCCGCGGCGGCCGCCGTGCTGCGCGCCGCGCACCGGCCGTTCATCCTGGCCGGCGGGGGAGTCCAGCACTCCGCCGCCGGGGCCGCGCTGACCGCGCTGGCCGAGCGGGCCAGCGCGGCGGTCGGCACCACCCTGTCCGGCAAGGGGGCCATCGCCGAGGACCACCCGCTCAGCGTCGGCGTCACCGGGTCGATGGGCACCTCCGCCGCGGCGGCCGCGCTCAGCGAGGCCGACGTGGTGCTGCTGGCCGGCTGCAAGGCGGGCAGCGGGGCCACCTCCGGCTGGACGCTGCCCCGGGCCGGCCAGGCGGTGCTCCAGCTCGACCTCGACCCGGCCGAGCTGGGCCGGGCCTTCCCGCTGCGCGCCGCGCTGCTCGGCGACGCCCAGGCCGGGCTGGCCGCGCTGCTGGCCGCCCTCGGGCACGAGCCGGAGGACGGGGAGCCGGACCGGTCCGCGTGGCGGGCCCGGCTGGCCGGGCTGACCGCGGCCTGGCGCGCGGCCCGGGACGCCGAGCGGGCCAGCGGCCAGGTGCCGGTCGCGCCGCAGCGGGTGCTGGCCGCGCTGGAGGCCGCGCTCGGCGCGGACGACGTGCTGATCTGCGACGCCAGCCTGGCCAGCGGCTGGGGCGGGGTGTACCTGGAGCAGCGTCACCCGGGCCGCCGGGTGCTCTGCCCGCGCGGGCAGGCCGGCCTCGGCTACGCGCTGCCCGCCGCCATCGGCGTGGCCACCGCCGGCCCGGGTCACCGCACCGTGGTGCTGACCGGCGACGGCGCCCTGGGCTACGCGGCCGGCGAACTGGCCACGGTAGCCGAGCTCGGCCTCCCGGTGACCGTGCTGGTACTGAACAACCGCTCGCTCGGCTGGATCCGCTGGTACCGGCGGATCACCTTCGGCCGCGGCTGGGAGGACGACGACTTCGCCGACGTGGCCTTCGCCGCGGTGGCCCGCGGCTTCGGGCTGCATGCGGCCCGGGTCAGCGAGCCCAGTCAGCTGGACGGCGCGCTGCGCGGCGCGCTGGACGGGCCACCCGCGCTGCTCGACGTGGCCACCGACGCCTGGCAGACCCCGATCACCGCGCACCGGAAAGCCATCGAGACAGCGAGCCAGGCTGGATATGGAGGCTGAACCCTGATGCCCCGTCATCCCGACCGCCGGATCGAGCGGATGTCCCAGCCGGACGCGGCCCGGCTGCTCGCCGCGAGCGGGGTGGCGGTGCTGGCCACCGGCAGCGTGGAACAGCACGGCGGCCACCTGCCGCTGGGCACCGACGCCTTCGCCGCGCTGTCCGTGGCCGAGCGGGTGGCCGCGCGGCTGGACACCGTGGTGGCCTCGCTGGGCCTGGTCGGCGTGGCGCACTACCACCTGTCCTGGCCCGGCACGCTGTCGCTGCGCCCCGCGACCATGGCGGCCGTGCTGGTCGACATCTGCGCCGGCCTGGCCGCGGCGGGCGCCCGCCGGATCCTGGTGGTGAACTGGCACGAGGGCAACTCGGCCACGTTGCGGCTGGGCGCCGACGAGGCGCAGCAGCGGCACGGGGTGCAGGTGGTGATCGCCGAGGCGCACGTGATCACGCACACCCGCTTCCCGGACGAGATGGAGTTCACCCACGCCGGGTCGATGGAAACCGCCGCGGTGCTGGCTTACGAGCCCGGCCTGGTCCACCTGGACCGGGCCACCGCGCCGAGCGACCGGGCCGCGGGTGAGGCCGCGCACGGGCTGTTCCGGCGGCCCGACGTGTACCCGGTGCTGCGCGACTTCCACCAGGTGGCGCGCACCGGCTGGTACGGCCGCCCGGAGCGGGCCGAGGCCGGCCGGGCCGAGGAGATCGCCGAGGCGGTGGCCGATCACGTGGTGCGCCGGGCCCGGGAGATCTGGGCCGCGCTGGGGGAGGACGCATGACAGCTGACCGGCCGGCCACGATGCGCGCGGCGGTGCTCCGCGAGTTCGGCCAGCTCACGGTCGAGGACGTCGAGCTGCCCGCGCCAGGTCCCGGCGAGGTGCTGGTGCGGGTGCGGGCCTGCGGCATCTGCGGCACCGACCTCAAGATCGTCAAGGGCGCCTACCGCGGCACCTGGCCGCCCGCGCTGCCGTTCATCATCGGCCACGAGTGGTCCGGTGAGGTCGCCGGGCTCGGCCCGGGGGCCGAGCGGAGCGGGCTGCGCCCCGGGGACCGGGTGGTGGCCGAGAACCACACCGGCTGCGCCAGCTGCCCGATGTGCCGGGCTGGCCGGTACAACCTGTGCGAGCGGGTCCGTGAGCCCGGCTTCAAGCTGTACGGCCACACTGCGCCCGGTGCGCTGGCCGAGTACGCGGTGCGCCCGGCGGTGGCGCTGCACCGGGTGCCGGACTCGGTCACCGGCGTGGCCGCCGCACTGGTCAACCAGGGCGCGCTCACGGTGCACGCGGCCCGCCGGACCGGCCTGGGCCCAGGCGACAGCGTGGCCGTGTTCGGCCCCGGCCTGCTCGGCCTGCTGATGATCCAGGTGGCCCGGGCCGCCGGGGCGACCGACGTGATCATGGTCGGCCGCGGGCCGCGGCTGGCCATGGCCCGCGAGCTCGGCTGCACCGCGGTAACCGACTACGAGCAGGACGACCCGGTGGCCGGGATCCGCGCGGCCACCGGCGGCCGCGGTGCGGATCACGTGTACGACTGCTCAGGAAACACCGCGGTGCTGGCCCAGGCCCTGGGCGCGGTCCGCCGCGGCGGGTCGGTGGCGCTGCTCGGCCTGGCCGGCGGCGCCACCGCGGACCTGCCGGTGGACCGGGTGACTCTCGACGAGCTCAACGTTCTCGGGGTACGTTCGAGTCCAAACGCCTACCCTGCGATGATCTCCCTGCTGGCCTCGGGCGCGATCCGGACCGAGCCGCTGACTGCCGACCGTTACCCGCTGGCCGACGTCGCCGCGGCATTCGGCGCGCTGGCCCGCCGGGAGTCCATCCGCCCGATCATCACCATGTAGTCCCGGCCCTGGAGCACGCCAATGCCAGTCGTCCGTGATCCCAGTGACCTGCCCGCCCGGCAGGGCGCCGGCTGGACCGAGCAGGCCTGGGCCGGCCCGGAGCAGTTAGGTGCCCCGGTTCCCATGCAGGCCTGGCGCTGGACCCTGGACCCGCACGCGGTCAGCCCGCTGGTGGGGCTGGGCGCCCCGGAGGGCCTGCTCTATGTGCTGGCCGGGGCCGGGACCGCGGAGGCCGGCGGCGGCCGGTTCGCGGTCGGCCGGGATAACGTGCTGTGGCTGGGCGGCTGCCCGGACATCACACTGCATGGCGGGCCGGGCGGGCTGGATGTGCTGATCGCCCTGGCGCCCGCCCGGGGCAACGGCGCCGGGCACGGCCGGGGGCGGCCGGAGCTGTTCACCGCGGCGGACCTGCCGCACCTGGTGTCCACCCGGGACACCCGGGACCGGCTCGACCTGATCACTGACTCGGTGCCGGTGGGTGCCCGGCAGATCCGCGCCGACCGCATTGTGTACCACCCCGGGGACAGCGCAGCCGCGCACTTCCACGCCGGCTGCCACCACGTGTTCTGCGTGCTGGCCGGGCAAGGGCTGCTATGCACCGACCGGGCGGTGAGCCGGCTGGCGACTGGGATGAGCGCGCTGGTCCTGCCCGGTGAGCTGCACTGGTTCGTCAACGACAGCGACGCGGATTTCTCCTTCGTCGAGTTCTGGGCGCCGCCGCCCGCCGACACCGTGTGGCCGGTAGCCGGGGACCGGTGCACCTGGGCACCGGCCAGCTGAGCACCCCGGAGGTTGAGGATGGAGTACACCAAGGCCGAAGCCAAGCAGGCGGCCCGGGAATGCTTCACCGGGCTGTGGGCGGCGACCACCACGCCGTTCG
>Ga0335069_10012783_pt1 | contig 11798 bp, 6 predicted proteins | sample Lox_Sample_11_FD_206714 | JGI IMG/M metagenome (GOLD analysis project Ga0335069, IMG submission 206714) | Soil microbial communities from Loxahatchee National Wildlife Refuge, Florida, United States - Lox_Sample_1.1 | ecosystem: Environmental > Terrestrial > Soil > Wetlands | place: USA: Florida...
CGACAGGCTGCCGGCCAGGCTGAAACCGCCATTGCCGCCGCCGCCGCCCACGCTTTGCGCCAGGATGCCGTCCGAGAGGGCGCCCGTCGCCGAAAGCTGCGCGTAATTGTGCACCGTGACCGTGTTGCCGTCCTGGCCCGCGCCGCCCTTGCCGCCGACGCTGCTGGCCGAGGAGTCGTCGGTCGATCCCGAGATCGACGCGCTGAATCCGCCGTTGCCGCCGCCGCCGCCGATCGATTGCGCGATGATGGCGGTCGCGTTGTTTCCGGTCGTCGAGATGATGTTGCCCAGCGTCGTGGTGACCGTCACCGTGCCTGCGGTGCTGGCCCCGGACGCGACGCCGCCGGCGTCGCCGCCGATCGAGTTGGTGGTCGCGCCGCCGTCGAGTCCGATGGCCAGGCCGCCGCTGAAGCCGCCGTTGCCGCCGCCGCCGCCGACGCTTTGCGCCATGATGCCGACCGAACCGTTGCCGGTCGTGGTGATGTTGCCGTTGCTGGTAACGATGACGTTGCCGCCCTTGCCGCTGGCGCCGCCCTTGCCGCCCGTGGAATCGGCCTTGCCGCCGCTGCTGATCGACAGCGAGCCGCCGATGGACCAGCCACCGTTGCCGCCGCCGCCGCCGATGGACTGGGCCAGGATGCCGTCCGACAGGTCGCCGCCGGTGACGAGATCGCCCACATTGTTGACGGTCACGGTTCCACCCTTGCCCGCGGCGTTGCCCTTGCCGCCGGTGGTGGTGGCGCTGGAATCGTCGTCGGAGATCGATCCGGCGATCGAGAAGGCGCCGTTGCCGCCGCCGCCGCCCACCGATTCGGCGAAGATGGCCGCGGCGTTGGAGTTGGTGGTCTTGATGAGGCCGCCGAGTTTCTTCACCGTCACGTCGTCGCCGTCGCCCGCCGCACCGCCGTCGCCGCCGGTGCTGGTCGCGTCGGCCTTGCTGTTGAGCGAGAAGCTGCCCGAGATCGACCAGCCGCCGTTGCCGCCGCCGCCGCCGATGGACTGCGCCATGATGCCGGCGGAGCCGGCGCCGGTTGTGTAGATGTCGGTGCCCGGGATGGAGGACGTGGCGGTGGAATTGACCGTCACCGTCACTGCGCCGGCGTGATTGCCGGTGCCGCCCTTGCCGCCGATGCTGGTTCCGGACGCGCTGCCGCTGTCGGAGAGCGAACCCGCGATCGAGAAGCCGCCGTTGCCGCCGCTGCCGCCGATCGACTGCGCCAGGATGCCGTAGGAGAGGCTGCCCGAGGTGAAGATCGTGCCGTTGCTGGTGACCGAGACCTTGTCACCGTAACCGCCGTCGCCGGAGCTGCCGCCGGTCGAATTGCCGATCGCCATGTAATTGAGCGTAGCTGCGACCGACAGCGAGAAGCCGCCGTTGCCGCCGCCGCCGCCGATCGATTGCGCGACGATGCCGCTCGAATTGTCCTTGATCGTCGTGATCGAGCCGTTGCTGGTCACGTCGACCGCGCCGGCGTGGTTGCCGCCGCCGCCGCCGCCGCCGATGGAGTCGCTGAAGGCCGCTCCGGCGCTGAGCGCGAGCGCGCCCGAGAATCCGCCGTTGCCGCCGCCGCCGCCGATCGACTGCGCCAGGATGCCGTCGGCACCCATGCCGCCGATGTTGAGATCGCCGGTATTGGAGACGTGAACCGTATTGCCGTAGCCGCCCGAGCCGCCGTCGCCGCCGAACGACAACGCGGCCGCGCCGCTTGTTCCGGAAATTGAGACCGCCGCCGAGATGGAGAAGCCTCCATTGCCGCCGCCGCCGCCGATCGATTGCGCCGTGATGCCGCTCGAAAGATCCCCGAACGTGCTGATGGTGCCGACGTTGTCGAGACTGACCGTACCCGCGTAGCCGCCGCTGCCGGCGTCACCGCCGAAGCCGAGACTGACCGAGGCATAGGGCGAGCCCGAGCCGGAGAAGTCGAAACCGCCGTTGCCGCCGCCGCCGCCGATAGAGCGGGCGAAGATGCCAACCGCCTGGTTGCCATAGGTCGTGATCGAGTCTTGTGTATTGACCGCGACTGCGCCGCCGTAATTGCCGGCGCCGCCATTGCCGCCGACGCTGGCGCTCAAGGCCGCGCCGGTCGAGATGCCGACCGCGACGGAGAAGCCGCCGTTGCCGCCGCCGCCGCCGATGGATTCCGCGTCGATGCCGTCCGAGAACGCACCCACATTGGGGCCTGAAGCCGCCAGCGAACCAGTGATGATCGTTCCGCCGCCGGAGACGTAGACGTCGCCGCCGTGCCCGCCCATCGCGCCCTTGCCGCCGAGGCCGACCGCGACGTCGCCATAAAGACCGACCGAAGCCGAAATGGCGAAACCGCCGTTGCCGCCGCCGCCGCCGACCGATTGCGCCAATATGCCGGTCGAGCGGTCGCCGCCGGTCTGGATCATCGATGAGGCGGCCGAAAGAGAATTCGAGCACGGACCGCTATTGGTGTTGACGCAGACCGTGCCGCCATCGCCGCCGGAGCCGCCGCCGCCGCCCATGGCGAAGGACGCGAACACGCCGACGCCCACTGCGCCGCCGCCGTTGCCGCCGCCGCCGCCGACCGACTGTGCGAAGATGCCGGCGGAATCCGAGCCGCCCGTAATGATCGAACTGGCGTTGTTCACGGTGACGGCGTGGCCGGTGCCGCCTTCGCCGCCGCTGCCGCCGAAGGATGCGATGCCGCCGGCGAAATTGCCGTTGCCGCCGCCGCCGCCGACCGACTGGGCGAAAACACCGGCCGAGAATTGGGCTGTCGTCGTCAGGCCGCCGCTGTTGTCGACCGTCACAGAGCCGCCGTCGCCGCCGCCGCCGCCTGCGCCGCCGAAGGAGACGACGCCGACAGCGCCACCGCCATTGCCGCCGCCGCCGCCGACGCTTTGGGCGAAAATCGCCTGCCCGCCGCTGCAACCGGCGCCGCATAGCGCGCTGATCGTCGCGTCGTTTGTGACCGTCACCGTGTTACCCGCGCCGGCTGCTCCGCCAGTGCCGCCGAAATTGGCGAGCCCGGCCACCGCTACGCCGCCGTCGCCTCCGCCGCCGCCGACGCTTTGCGCGAAAATGCCGGCGGCCAAGGTCGAACTGGAGATGTTGGTGAAATTCGCGTTGCCGCTGACCGTGATGGCGCCGTGGTTCTCGACGTCCACGGTTCCGCCGTTCTGGCCGGAACCGCCGCTGCCGCCGAAGCTGGCGAACACGCTGCCGCCGGTGCCGCCGGCGCCGCCGCCGCCGCCAATGCTCTGGGCATAGATGCCGGCCGACTGATTTCCGGTCACGATGAGGGTTGCGTAGTTGATGACCTGAACGGAGTTGCCCGAGCCGCCGGCGGTGCCGCTGCCGCCGCCGCCGTAGAACAGGCCGACGCCCGAGCCGCCGGCGCCGCCGCCGCCGCCGATGGACTGCGCGTAGATCGCCGACGATCCGACGCCTTGGGTCGTGATCGTTCCGCCGGTGGTATCGATGGTGACCGTTCCACCGTTGCCGCCGCTGGTTGAATCCGCCGCCCAACCCGCCAAGCCGAGGAAGTTGTTGCTGCCCCCGGCGCCGCCTGCGCCGCCGACGCTTTGCGCGAAAATGCCGAACGAGTTACTGGCGCCGTGAGTGGTGATGTCGCCGCTCGACGTGATGTCGATGGTTCCGCCTGTTCCGGTGGGTCCGCCGCCGCCGCCGCCGAAGCAGCCGGTGCCGCAGGAACCGCCATCGCCGCCCGAGCCGCCGAGACTGAGTGCGACGATGCCCGAGGAGTTGTCCTGCAAAGCATCGATCGTCGCCCCATTGTTGATCGTGATCGTGTTGCCGGTGCCGCCGGGGCCGCCGTCGCCAACGCTCGCCAGAGCCGCGGAGTCGCCGCCGTGACCGCCTTTGCCGCCGTTGCTGGAGGCGTAGATCCCGGCCGAATTGGCGCCCGACAGAGTGATTGTTCCCGAAGTGGTGAGATTGACCGTCCCACCCGTGCCGCCCGCGCCACCATCGCCGCCGAACGTTCCCTGGCCGGGGCCGCCATCGCCACCGTTGGATTCGGCATGGATCGAGTCGTTGTTGCTGGCGGTGATCGGCGTTCCGGGATCGCCTGGCCCGCCGTCGTTGCCGCCGCAACAGCCGCTTCCTTGCGGACCGTTGCCTCCGTTGTGGATGATCGTCACCGGGGCAGCGTTGGCGGGCTGCGGAGCGAGCAGACAGCCGCATAGCGCGATCGTTACGATGGCCAGCGCGCTCGATCCGGCAAGCGCGGAACGCTGCGCCTTCAGACCCTGCGCGGAGTGACGGGCAACGAGATTCGATTTGGCGTACATCGCTAGGCCCCCATTGGCATTGAGCGGATCGTGGCGGATTGCGCCATCGCGCATTCGTCTCGCGGAACGAGACATGCAGGCGCTGGTGCCGTCTTTTTCACGGCGGATACACGGAGTGCGGAGACGGGGGTGCAGGCGTGAGACACGCGGCCGGCGCGTCGCATCGCGATCGGCGCGCGCGCACGAACGCCGGTCAAACACACACGTGAATGGGACTTGTCGCCCCCACCCATCGCCCCGCATCCCCCAGATGATGCTGGCGGCTCTCCCAGTCCGCCCGGCGCCGCCCCTTTACGTTACGTCACTTTGTGTTGGGAAACGGCTGCCGCGCGATATTAGTGTTTGTTGTTGTTAGATACAATCAAGGATCGGCTGGCTCGTCCCTGCGCCGGGAAAAAATGGAGCGCGGCTTGCGTCAGCGGAAACTTCCGAACCAGCCGAAACTTGCGGCACTGCAAATCCGCTCGGCGCCGTTTGCGAAGCGTAAGCATATAGAACCGATTTCCGGCCTTATGCGGGTGTACTCTTTTCGTAGGGTAAGAGACCGATTTCGGCGCATGCCGCTTTTATGTTCAGCCGCGGAACCGGCTGGGGAACGCGGCAGTAGATGAAAGCTGCGGCGCAGTAGTCGTCGCGGCGTTCGGCGATGCCGGCATAGAACGGCTTTTCCGAAGGCGATTGCGGATCAACGAGTTGCCAGCCGTTTCCGGCCGCTTCGTACTTTTTCAGCATGTCCTTTCGATCCGCGGGTATTCCCACCGCGCCGATTTGCTGGATGGTCGCCGTGAATGTGTCTTGGAATACGATCGGATCGGGTACGTGCCAGCGGTAGAAACCCACGAAATCCGGCATTCCCGCCGCCTTGTTCTCGGGGGCGCAAACGTAAAGCGGCGCGCCGGCATAGAACGCCGTGTGCTGATGCATGCCCCAGGCGGCCCCGACATAATCTTCGAGTCCGGTGCCGCAGATGGTCGGCCACGCCTCGTCGCCGTCGCGATAGAATTTGAATTCGCCTTCGCCGTACCAGCCCATGCCGTCCTGCAAAACCCGGATGCCGACGGCGCTGCCGAGAAATCGCCCCGGCCCCTTCAAGCCTTCCGCGATCACGAAGTCCTTCCTGAGCGTCGTCGGATTCTCACGTCTAAAACTCACGTGCAGATAGCCTTCGCCGCCGCCGAATTCCTCCAGCGTGTAGTCGATCTGGAAGTAGAACTCGATCGGCTTGGGGCCCGAGTTGGTCAGCGCCAGGCGGGCGCGCTTGCGGAACGGCATCGGAAAGTAAGCATTGAAACCGCGTCCCTCCTGCACCGAGGTCAGCGCCGAGAAATAGGCTGTGGTGCGGCCGAGCGGCAGCGCGAAGAAGTCGAGACAGGGCACGGAGATGCTGGGTTCCGCGTTGCCGTCGTAATAGGCCTCCATCCACACGGCGCGCATCTGTTCGGGCGCGGCGGGCGGAAAGGTCATCCAGATGCGGCGGATGCGGCCGGGCCCGCCGATGTCCGCCAGGGTGATGGTCTCGCCCGGTGCAAGGCGGCGTGAGGGCGAGCCCTTGCGGCCGTGGGCGGCCATTCCGCCTTGACCGCGGGCGCCTTTCGGATTCTCGAAGCTGATCGAGCGGCTGTCGAGCGCAGCGTCGATGAGGGCTGGGTCGGCAAAGGTCAGCATACGGAGCCTCCTCGGGCCAGCGCACCGCGCACGGCACACAGGAACGCGACGCGGTCGTGCCGCGGCGGCCCTGCCATGGCGGGCTTGGCGCCGGGATCGATCAAGGTATTTGAGCCGTCGGCCATCGCGGCGGCGGCGACGGCCGCCGCGGTTCCGGCGCTTGCGGCGATGAAATCACGGCGTTTGAGACCGGTGCGGTCTTGACTCATTGCAGCACCTCCATTGCTCACGACCAGACGGATTTCAGCGTCCAGACATCTGCCTCTTCGATTATCGCCGCCTCGTCCTTGCCCTCGATCGAGACCGTGTAGGCCCCCTCGTCGGGGAACATCAGTTCGCTGATGGTTCGTTCGCCGTCGTTGGCGAACACTTCCACGGAGGACCGGTCGACGATCATGTCGAGCATGATCTCGCCGTTTCGCGGAGCCAAAGCCGCCGAGTTGCCCGAAGCGAAGGTCGGCATGCTTGTTGGCCCCATCCGAGCCACCGACAGCCGGCCGGCGGTCGCATCGTAGTCGATGCTCATCACCGTCATGTTCCGGGCGCTGACGACCACGGCAAACCCCGCGGAGTCCGCGGTTCTGAGCCGCGCGCGGATCCTGTGCGCGGCGTCCTTGGGCGCGGCGTTGAAGAGGAGCTTTCCGTCGTTGCCCGTCGCGACGCCGGCAAGACGCGTGCGGCGGATTTGAAGCGACGCGAGTTCGCGCACGGGTCTCTGGATGATCGTAGTGCCCGCGGGATCGGCCCGCAGCGAGACTTCGCGCGGCAGCGACATGGCTCCGCGCCAGGGCGAGGTGGGAGCGTCCTGCGCATAGCGCGGATTGGCCATCCAGCCGATGGTCAGGCGCCGCCCGCCGGGCGCATCGTTCCACGACGCGCTGGCGTAGAAATCTTCGCCCATGTCGAGAGAGACCGATCGCGGATCGTCTGCGGCGAACGTGTTGCCGTCGAACTCGCCCACGAATGCCTGACCGCCGCAGCCCGAGCCCGCCTTCGTCGGCGAGGAGTCCACTTTCAGCACCCACTTGAACTCGCCGGCGTGGCCTTCCACCGGCAGCCTGAACAGGTCGGGGCATTCCCAGACGCCGTCGATTGTGCCGGCCGGCCCGAACTCGCCTGTCTGCGTCCACGCCTTCAAATCGGGCGACTGGTAGAAAGCGACTTTGCGCTCGGCCGCGCGCGATACGGCCATGACCCACTTCTTCGCCGGCTCGAACCAGAACACCTTGGGATCGCGGAAGTCCTTCATGCCGAGATCGAGCACGGGATTGCCGCCGTATTTCGTCCAGGTGCGGCCACGGTCGAGGCTGAAGGCGATCTGCTGGGATTGCAGCCCGCCGTTCTTTTCCGCAAATCCGGTGTAGACCGCCACGAGCGGTGCGCGGCCGGCGGTGCCGAACCCGGATGTGTTCCCCCTGTCGAGCACCGCGCTTCCGGAGAAGATCATGTTGCCGGCATCTTCCGGAATGGCGACCGGAAGCTGCTTCCAGTGCATGAGGTCGGTGCTGACGGCGTGCCCCCAGCTCATGTGCCCCCATTTGTCGCCGAAGGGGTTGTACTGGAAGAACAGGTGATACTCGCCGTCGAGCCAGATGAGGCCGTTGGGATCGTTGGTCCAGTTCATTGCCGGCGAGAAATGCACCTGCGGCCGGAACGTCTCGTCGTACTTGCGCGCAGGCTTCGCCGCCGCCGCGCCCGGAACGATCGCCGAGCACAAAAGCGACGCCACTGTCTGCCGGCGGTTCAGATGCGGACCGTTCATCTTTGCATCAGTATCCGATCGACTTGCGCATGGCTTCGAGCGTCACGCCCTTGGTCTCGGGGAAGAACCTCGCGACCACGACGAGCTGGACCGCCATCGCCAGCGCGAAGAATACGAACGGCAGCCCCTTGGAATAGGCAGCGGCAAGCGGGAACGCCGTCGCAATCACCGCGTCCATGAACCAGTGGGTGGAAGAGCCCAGGCTCTGACCGCGCGAACGCACTTTGGTCGGAAATATTTCCGAGATGTAGACCCAGATGACCGCCCCTTGCGAGAAAGCGAAGGAAGCGATGAACAGCACCAGCATCCACAACAGCCAGTCCTGGTGCGTACCGGTGAGCTGGATGAAGGCCGTCGCGGAAAGCGCGGCGATCAGGCCGACCGAGCCCGTCAGCAGAAGGGTCTTGCGGCCGACACGGTCGATCACGGTCAGCGCCAGCAACGTGAAGACGAGATTGGTGGCGCCGATGATGACCGACTGCAGGTCCGACGACACCTTGCCGAATCCTGCGGCGGCGAAGATGTCGTTCAAGTAGTAGAGAATGGCGTTGATGCCGGAGAGCTGGTTGAAGGCGGCGATGCCGATCGCCAGCATCATGGGCTTGGCGTAGCGGCTCCAGCTCAAACGTGCGCTTCTGCCTCCCGCGGCCGCGTGCTGCGCGGCGTAGGCGTCGAGTTCCCCATCGATGTCGCGCACGCCGATCTTTTTCAGGATGTCGCGCGCTTCCTTGAAGCGCTCCCTGGCCGCCAGCCAGCGCGGGCTGTTGGGGATGGAGAGCAACAGGAGCGAGAGCAGCAGCGCGGGAAGGACCGTGACGCCGAACTTCCAGCGCCATTCCCCGGCGCCGAGATCGAGCGTGCCGATGAGCCAGTTGCTGAGATAGGCGATGAGGATGCCCGAAACCACGTTGAGCTGGAACATTCCCACCATCAGCCCGCGGCGCCTGGGCGGCGATATCTCCGCGAGATAGGTGGGCGCCAGTACGGAAGAGGCGCCGATCGCAAGTCCGCCGAGCACGCGCGCGGCGATCAGCACGGGAAGGGTGGGGGCGACGAAGCAGCCCACGCCGGAAATCACATATATGAGGGCGATGGCGCGCAGGCAGTTGCGCGCTCCGTGGCGGTCGCCGGGAAGCCCGGCGGACATCGCTCCCAGAAGCGTGCCCCACAGCGCGCTCGAAACCGTCATGCCCAACGCCGCCGGATCGAGATGGAAGGCGGCGGTGAGGCCTTGGGTTGTGCCCGCGATGACGGCCGTATCGAATCCGAACAGCAAGCCGGCCAGTCCGCCGACGAGAATTCCCCTCACCAGTGTTGCGTTCATGGTCCCCGCCGCGGTGTAGCTGAAGTCGGATCGTATCACGCCGGCCGGGCGCTCGGGTCGCGGAACCAGCCGTTGCGATAGCCCCAGTGCAGAAACAGATCGGGCCACGGCGCGGGCGACTTGCCCTCGGCTCCTCGGATGCCGAGACCGTGACCGCCTTCCTGGAAGACGTGAATCTCGGCGGGCACTCCCGCGCCGTGAAGGGCGCCGAACATCGCCATGCCATTCGGCACAAAGGGTACGACGTCGTCGTCTGCGGTCAGGCACAGGAAGCTCGGCGGCATTTGGGCGGTCACGAGCCGTTCGCACGAATAGGCCGCCAGGGTCTGTGGCGAGGGATCGCTGCCGAGAAGCTTGCGCCGCGAGTCGGCGTGCGTTCCCTCGAGCATGGTGATGACGGGATACATCAGCCCGGCGAAGGCGGGCGCGGCGTCCTCGGAATCGGCGTCGTCGACGCGTTCGTAGACTTTCGCGCCGGAGCGCGTCGCCAGGCTGGCCGCGATATGGCCTCCCGCCGAAAACCCGAGCACGCCGACGCGTTTCGGATCGATGCGGTAATTCGAGGCGCCCGCGCGGATGATGCGCATGGCGCGCTGCGCGTCCTGCAGCGGCACGTCGGCGGCGTCGGTCCAGCCTTCCGCCGGCAACCGGTACTGCAGCACGAAGCAGGTCACGCCCGAAGCGCTGAGCCTGCGCGCCACGTCCAGTCCTTCGTTGTCGAAGGCCACGACGGTGTACGCTCCGCCCGGCACCACGAGCACGGCCGATCCGTCGGGATGCTCGGGATGGAATACGGTCAGGGTCGGCACGCCCACATTGGTAAACAGGCGATGGTGGTACGAGAGCGGATTCGGGCTCAGCTCTTGAATGTGAAGTGTGAGTTGGACGTCTTGTCCGCCCGGAGGCAAATCCGGCCACAAGCTTACCACTTCCGCCGGATCTGCGGGCAGGGTGCCGCCCTCTGCCAGTCCGGCCTGCGCGCGTTCGCACAGTCCGGCGATGGCGACCGCGCCGAACCCGAGCACCGTTCGTCTGTCCACTGCGTCCTCCGTGTGCGTCCGCGCCTCGTTGTCGTGCGCGGTTGAACAATTCGCAGATTCGCGCGGCAGACGCAGACCAGCGCAGCCAAAAGCCCGTTCGCGGGCCGGCACCCCTCACGCATCCCGTTGTCCACTGGGCTAGGACCGGCGAGAGTTCGAAATCCGCCATAGCCGCTTTTGTCGCAACCGGCGCGCGGCGCGCGGCAGCCGTGCGCATCGGTCGAAGCATTCACGCCCATTGTGATGTGCAAGCCGCGATATAGTCATATATAATGTGCAATTCATAAGTCGTTGCGGCGGCGGGTCGGCATGTCCATCGTCAAGGCGTATTTCGACAACGAAGCCGCCATAAAGCGGTACTTGCGCCGCTTCGTGCGCCGCAGCGAGGATATCGACGACCTCGCGCATGAGAGTTTTCTGCGCGCCTACGCCGCCGAAGCGTTGCAGCCGATCAACTCGCCCAAGGCTTTTCTTTTCAAGGTCGCGCGCAACCTGGCCCTGAACGAGCGGGCCAAGCTCGCCAATGCGACAACCGATTCACTGGAGGATTATCCCGAACAGGCTGTCATAGCTGGCACGGAACAAGTGACGCTCGACGACGAGATGGATGCACGCCAGCGGGTTCGCCTGCTGGCGCAGGCGATCGCAAGCCTGCCGCCCCAGTGTTCGAAGGTGTTCTTGCTCCGGAAGATCCACGGTCTCTCGCACAAGGAGATCGCGGATCGCCTTGGCATTTCGGTCAGTACGGTGGAAAAGCATGTCGCTCTTGGTCTCTTGCGCTGCAGCGACTTCCTGCGAAAGCAGGGCTACGAGACCGGCAGGCCCCCGGTCCGGCCGGCTGCCGCGACCGGCCAGGTCGAAAAATTGGAAGCGAGACGCCAGGCCCGGGTGAGAGATGCGTGATTCCGAAAAAACCGTCGTCCCATTCCCGGATTCCTCCGCGATCGAAGCGGAGGCCTCGGAGTGGATCGTGCGCCTAGACGGCGGCGATGCATCGCCTGCGGATTACGCGAAATTCCAGGAGTGGCAGTGCCGCAGCCCCCAGCACCGTGAAGCGGTTCAGCGCCTTTCGGCCCTGTGGTCCGAACTCGATTGCCTGAAACACTACGCACAGGCCGAAACGGACACTTCCACGGAACGTCCGCGGATGGGGTGGCGGCAAGTGCGGCACCCGTTCATCTATGCCGCCGCCGCGTGTCTGGCCGTCGCCGTGGTGTCGCCTCAGATCTACAAGCAACTCCAACCTGCAGCGCCCCTGGTTTTCTCCTTCAGCACGGCTGTCGGCCAGGAGAAGACCGTGACGCTGCCCGACGGAACCGCGCTGCACATGAACACCGGCAGCCGCGTGGAGATTTCCTTTTCGGACGACCGGCGCGACGTCAAGCTGACGCGGGGAGAAGCCTATTTCGAAGTGACGCACGATCCCGCACGCCCGTTCACGGTCCACGCCCACGACGGTCTGGTGCGCGACATCGGCACGGCATTCGACGTGCGTCTGCTGCCGAAGGCGGTGCAGGTCACCGTCACCCGCGGCAACGTGGAACTTTCGGCGCTGCGCCGTGACGGCAAGTCGCCTCAACCGGCGGAAAACCGCCTCGGTGTGATCGCCGCGGGGCAGAGCGCCGTGTTCGACCGCAAGGTCGAGCGCTTGGAGCTGCTGTCGAATGCCGCGATGAATCGCGAGCTGTCGTGGCGCAACGGCGTCCTCGCCTATGCGGGGGAACCG
>Ga0335069_10012784_pt1 | contig 11797 bp, 13 predicted proteins | sample Lox_Sample_11_FD_206714 | JGI IMG/M metagenome (GOLD analysis project Ga0335069, IMG submission 206714) | Soil microbial communities from Loxahatchee National Wildlife Refuge, Florida, United States - Lox_Sample_1.1 | ecosystem: Environmental > Terrestrial > Soil > Wetlands | place: USA...
CCTGGCGGGCGATGAGAAGCGTGCGGCGGATCATGCTGCGTTCGCCCTTTCCACGACGGCCACGAACACCTCATGCAGGCTCGGCGGCGCCAGGTCGAAATGACTGGGGGCAACACCGTGTGCGAAGCAGGCCGGAAGCAGCGCGCGTCCGTCGGCGCCCTCCTTCAGTTCGATCGTCCATAGCGGCCGCCCCGGCGACGGTGCCTCGATGCGGCCCACGCCTTCGACGTCTCCCAGGAACGAGAGGTCCGCGTCGGCACCGATCTGGGCGCGGCGCGGCAACAGCCTCTGCGCCTCTTCCAGCGTCCCTTCGAATTGCTTGCGTCCGCGTACCAGGATGACCAAGCGGTCGCAGATGCGCTCGGCATGCTCCATCGTGTGGGTGGAGAACAGGATCGTCTTGCCCTCGCGCGCCAGAGCGCGGATGAAATCCTGGAGTTCGACCTGGTTGACCGGGTCGAGGCCGGCAAACGGTTCGTCGAGGATCACAAAGTCCGGATTGTGCGCCACCGCGGCCATGAGCTGGACCTTCTGGGCCATGCCTTTCGACAAACCCTCGAGGCGCACGCGCGCAAAGGCTCCCAGCCCGAAGTGCTCCAACAGCCCGCGGGCGCGCCTCAGCCCTTCGGTGCGCGATAGTCCCTTCAGGCTGGCAATGTAGGCGATGGCATCGTCGGCGCGCATCCGTCGGTACAGCCCGCGCTCCTCCGGCAGATAGCCGACACGCGGACGCATGCGACCGACGCTGCTTCCCAGCACGCGCACGCTGCCCGCGTCGGGAGCGTAAAGCCCAAGCAGCATGCGTAGCGTGGTGGTCTTGCCGGCGCCGTTCGGCCCCAGAAAACCCAGGATGCCGCCGCGCGGCAGTTTGAGATCGAGGTTGTCGACGGCGGCCAGCGCGCCGAAGCGCTTGGTGACGCCGCTCAGCTCGACCGCCCAATCCGGCATGAAATCCCCCTCGCCGCAGCAAAGAGAGGGGATGGAGCGGTCGGCGTCAAGTCTGACGCGCGCAATCGGAGCAGACCGCCAGTTCGACGGTGATGTGGCTCAGGCTCGGGTAATGCGCCCGCAATACCGCTTTCAGGCGCTCGCCGTCGGCTTCGTCGCCCGCCACCGACACGATGAGGCCGCGATGGCCGGGACCGAGCCGCCACAGATGCAGATCGAAGACCCTGCCGCCGACCTCCCGTTCGGCGATTTCACGGATGGCTTTGGCCATGCCCGGGTCGTCTTCGGCGTCGAGCAACACCAGAGCGCTGTCGCGCGTGAGCCCATAGGCCCAGGAGGCGATCACCGCCGCGCCTACCACGCCGACGAGCGGATCGGCCCATTTGATCCCGAAGAAGAGTCCGGAGGCGAGCGCCACGATGGCGAGCACGCTGGTCGCAGCGTCGGCCAGCACGTGCAGGTATGCGGCGCGCAGATTGTTGTCGCGGTGCTCGAGGGCGTGGTCGTACCCGTGTTCGTGAGGATCGTGCAGGATCGCTGCGCTGGCGATGTTCACCAGGAGTCCGATTGCGGCGATGACCAGGGCCTCCTGGTAGCGAACGCCGACGGGCGCGATCAGGCGACGGACGGATTCGACCGCCACGCCGACCGACAACAGGCCCAGCACGATCGCGCTTGCAAAAGCCGCGAGGTCGCCGAACTTCCCCGATCCGAACGAGAATCGCGTGTCGTGGGCATGGCGGCGCGCCAGCCAGTATGCGGCCGCGGCAAGGCCGAGGGCTCCCACATGGGTGGCCATGTGCACGCCATCGGCGAGCAGCGCCATCGAACCGAACGCCAGACCGGCGACGATCTCGACCACCATGAAGCCGGCGGTGAGCAGGGTCACCGCACGGGCGCGCGCCTCGGCGCGGGCGTGGCCGTGGCCGAGAAACACGTGTTCGTTCGTCCAGTGGGTATGATCGTGCATGCCGGTCAGATTAGTTGCCGCAGTGGCAAAAGAAATGGGCCGCAGGATCTGGGAATCCCACGGCCCGGATAAGCCGTCAAATCGATGGGGAGTTCAACGGCTCATTAGTTTTCGTCGGAGGTTCCCGACTATAGTTGCTCATTTTCTGGGCTATCGGGTGACCAGGCGCAACGCGGTGTCGGGTCGCACAGCTTTAGGTATTGCAAAATCAACCAAATCCGTAACGGAAGATTGTTCGGGTCGCCCGTCCAAGGTCCAAAACGGAAACATCGCGCATGGGCCGCCCAGCCTGCGGCAAAGAGCTCACCCCGGCGGGGGGCCGTGCATGTAGCTCTCGACCAGCGAGCCCGAGATCAGCCGCCAGCCGTCCACCAGCACGAAAAAGATGAGCTTGAACGGCAGCGAGATGATGACCGGCGGCAGCATCATCATGCCCATGCTCATCAGGATCGAAGCCACCGCCATGTCGATAATGAGGAACGGCACGAAGATCAGGAACCCGATCTCGAACGCACGCTTCAGCTCGGACAGCATGAAGGCCGGCGCCACCGTCGTGATCGGCACCGCCTCGGGCGTTTCGGGTATCTTCTTGCCACCCATATCGAGGAACAGCTTCAGATCCGACTGGCGCGTATGGCCGAGCATGAACTTCTTCATCGGCACCGCCGCCTTGTCGAGGCCCTGCTCGGTCGTGATCTGATTGTGCATCATCGGCTCGATGCCCGAGGCATAGGCGTCCTTGAGCGTTGGCGTCATCACGAACAGCGTGAGGAACAGGGCCAGCGACACGATGACCGAGTTGGGCGGACTTTGCTGCAGCCCCAGCGCGGTGCGCAGCAGCGACAGCACCACCACGATCCGCACGAAGCTGGTCATCATGATGAGGATCGATGGCGCCACGCTGAGGATGGTGATCAGCGCGATGATCTGCATCATGCGGTCGGTGAAGAGGCCGCCGCCCGAGAAATCGATGGAGAGCCCTCCGCCCGCCGCTGCGCCGGCCTGCGATGCAGCCGCGGCCGCCTGGGTCGCGGCATGCGCGGCGCCGGGCAGGATGAGGAACAGCGCCAACGCGGCGAAGAAGGGCAGACGCTTCATGGCTGCGGCTCCGCCGGCGGCGGCGCAATGCAGGTCTCGATCACCGAAGCGCCGCTCTGCGAAATCAGCACCAAATGCTCCACGCCGTCGCGACGAATGAGGGCCAGGCGCTGGCGGGGCGACAGCATGAGGCTTTCGACGATCTGCAGCCGGCGCATCTTGGCGGGCTTGGCGATGCCCGGCAGGCCGAATTTGCGCGTGGCAAGCCCCGCGGCGCCGATCAGCCCGAGCACCAGCAGCAGCGCGGCGAAGTAGCGTGCAAAATCGAGGACGTCCATGACCGCGATTGAATGCCGTCAAGCTTAACTGGCGGTTAAGCGCATACGGAATTTGCCGGGCAGCTTTTTCCGCTTGTGTTAAGCGCGGCTTAATCGTTCACGCGCAGCATGGAATGCGTAAAGCCTAACACTTGGTATACGGAGCGAAACGATGGAAGTCGGCGACCTCCCCCTGATGACGATGCTGAAGGACCGCATGGCCTGGCTGGGCCGCCGCCAGGACGTGCTGTCGCAGAACGTGGCGAGCGCCGACGTGCCCGGCTATCGGCCGCACGATCTCAAGCCCCAGGATTTCGAGACCACCCTCAAGAGCGCGACGCGAATTTCGGGGGTCAGCCTTGCCGTCACGGATCCGCATCACATCTCGATCTCGCAGGACAGAGGCGGCTTCGAGGAAACCGAGAACGCCGACACCGGAGCTTCGCCCAACGGCAACGCGGTGTCGCTGGAAGCCCAGATGATGAAGGTCGCCGACACCCAGGCGCAGTTCCAGGCGGCCGCCAACCTCTACGCCAAGGCGATCACCATGATGAAGACCGCCATCGGCAGGTCTTCGTAAGGAGCGCGAACATGGACTTTTCGACTTCGATGGCCGTCGCCGCTTCCGGCATGCGGACGCAAACCGACCGCATGAAGACGATTGCCGAGAACATCGCCAATGCCAATTCGACGTCTCCTACCGCCGGAGGCGAGCCGTACCGGCGCAAAATCCCCACCGTGAGCACCGAGTTCGACCGCGAGCTCAACGCCACCCTGGTCCATTCCGGCCATCCGGTCGCCGACATGAGCGACTTCCGTACGCAGTACGATCCCGGCAATCCGCTCGCCGACAAGCAGGGCTACGTCAAGCTGCCGAACGTCAACAGCCTGGTCGAGATCATGGACATGCGCGACGCCCAGCGCTCCTACGAGGCCGATCTCTCGGTGATCGATGCCACCAAGGTCATGCTTTCGCGCACCGTCGACCTTCTGAAGAAGTGAGCCGCGCAATCGCCGCCGCGAAAGCGGAACCCGAGTGAAAGGAACAACCGATGGCCGTACTTCCCGCCGCCGCAGCCGCCGCCTATCAGGCCGTCGCGAAGATGGGCGTGAGTGCCACCCCCACGCCGGGCGTCGTCCCCGCGGATGCGCCCGGAGGCTTCGGCGAATTCCTGACGGACGCGCTGAAGAACTCGGTGCAGACCATCAAGCAGGGCGAGACCATGGCCACCCAGCACCTCGCCGGCAAGGCCGACATCATCGACGTCGTCAACGCGGTGAACTCCGCGGAGCTCACCCTCGATACGGTCGTGGCGGTGCGCGACAAGGTGGTCGCGGCCTACCAGTCGATCATGAACATGCCGATTTGACGGAACACACGATATGGACGGCGCTTCGGCCATCGATTTTGCACGCTCCTCGATCTACGTGCTCCTGGAAGTCATCACGCCCGCCATGCTGACGGCGCTGGTCGTCGGTCTGGCCATCGGCCTCCTGCAGGCGCTGACCCAGATCCAGGAAATGACGCTGACGTTCGTGCCCAAGATCATCGCGATCTTCGTCGTGCTTCTGATTTCGCTGCCGTTATGCGGCGCCGCCATGGGCGGCCTGATGACCGACATCGCCCAGCGCATAGCGGCTTACTAGCCGCCATGTGCAGAAACCGGAAATCGGAAATCACAATTCAGAACCGCGCATTTCTGATTTCCGACTTCCGGCTTCCGACCTCTGAGGGCCACGAGGGCGGCGAGAAATGACTATCACGCTTCCAGGTCTCTCGGGCGCCGTCCTCGTGTATCTCCTCGTGTTCGCGCGCACCGGCGCCATGATCATGCTTCTGCCGCCGATCGGCGACGCCAACGTGCCGGCCCGGGTGCGCCTCATTCTGGCGCTGGCGATCACACTCGTGCTCGCCCCCACCGTCACCACCACCTACCCCCAAACGGCGCCCGAGAACGCCGTCGCGCTCGCGGTCTTGATCGCACAGGAGGTCACGGTGGGCCTGATGATCGGCGCCGTCGCCCGCATCATCGTCAGCGCGGTGTCGGTTGCCGGTTTCCTGATCGCGGGTCAGACCGGACTGTCCTACGCCGAAACTCTCGATCCCACGTCCGCCGGCCAGCAGGGCGCGGTGGTTGGCAATTTCCTCTCGATCCTCGCGGTAGTGCTGATCTTCGCCTCGAACCTGCATCATCTGGCGATCGGCGCCGTGGCCGGCTCCTATCACCTGATCCCGCCCGGTACGCCGCTGCCCACCGCCGACATGGCGGAACTGGCGATCCGCACGGTGAGCGGTTCGTTCGCGCTCGGCTTCCAGCTTGCAGCGCCGTTCCTGGTGTTCGGCTTCGCGGTCAATGCCGGCTTCGGCGTGCTGGCGCGCCTGATGCCGCAACTGCAAGTGTTCTTCGTCGCCATGCCGGTCAACATCCTGGTCGGCTTCGTCGTCATGGCGCTGCTCATCGGCAGCATGATGAGCCTGTTCCTCGGCTTCTACGCCTCCCAGATGGCGCAGTTCATGTGAAGGCGAAAGCGAACAGCCGATGGCCGACGACCGCGACCCTTCACAACAGACCGAAGAACCGACACAACGACGGCTCGATGAGGCCCACGAACACGGCGACATCGTCAAGAGTCCGGAGCTTCAGACCCTCATCCTGCTCTTGGGCGGCACGCTCGCCATCGCCGTCTTCGCGCAATCGGCCGCCGGCGAACTGACGCGCCTGTTCCGCATCTTCCTCGCCAATCCGGACGAGTTGGGTACCGATCCCGGCGAACTCATGGCGCTGATGCGCCACGTCCTCGTCAAGCTCCTCATCGTCGTCGGACCCGTTCTCGGCATGCTGATGGCTTCGGGCCTTGCCGCGAACCTGCTGCAGCATCGCCCCGTACTGGCGTTCGACCGGATCAAGCCCGACTTCAGCAGGCTGTCGCCGATGAGCGGGTTCAAACGCATCTTCGGCGCCGACGGCTTCATGAATCTGGCCAAAGGACTCTTGAAGATCGCCATCGTCGGCGCGGCGATCTGGACGCAGCTCTGGCCCGAACGCGGCGCGCTCGAAGGCGTGCTGGAGCAGACCCCCCAGGCCGTCGCCGGCGACATGATGCACCTGCTCTACAAGGTGCTGATCGCCACGCTCGCCTCGATGACCTTCATCGCCGTCGTAGACTACCTGATGCAGCGCTTCCAGTTCATGAAGCGCAACCGGATGTCGAAGCAGGAGATCAAGGAGGAATTCCGCCAGACCGAAGGCGATCCGATGATCAAGGGCCGCATCCGCGCCATCCGGCTCGAGCGCGCCAAGCGGCGCATGATCGCCGCCGTGCCGCAGGCCACCGTGGTGATCACCAACCCGACCCATTACGCCGTGGCGCTCAAATACGAGACCGGCAAGACGGCGGCGCCGGTCTGCGTCGCCAAGGGCGTCGACCAGCTCGCCCTCAGGATTCGCGAAGTCGCCAAGGAGCACAACGTGCCGGTCGTGGAAAACCCGCCGCTCGCCCGCGCATTGCACGCCTCCGTCGAAGTCGACGAGATGATCCCGCCCGAACACTACAAGGCCGTCGCCCAGGTCATCGGCTACGTCCTCAAGCTGACGGGCAAGCTCAAGCGCAATTAGAGCGCAATCCGGAAAAGTGTGACGCGGTTTTCCGCCGGATTGCGCGAACAGCAAAGAACCCCACGCATGATCCGATTCAATCTGAATGGATCATGCGTCAGCGGCACATCTTGTCGAGGACCGGCACAAAATCCTTGCGCGCCGGAACGGCGGCAAGCCTGGCATCCTGTGCCGCATGTTCGAGATCGGTCGGCGGCGCGGGTGCAGCGAGATCGACGAATCCGTCATAGTACGGGTCGCGCTCGGCTTCGGCCAACGACACGAATTCGAATCCCTTCGCGCGATAGAACGCCAGCAGCTTCGGCATGGTGCGCGCCTCGAAGGCGCCCAAATGCATCAGCAGCACGTAGGGTATGTCGCGGCCGTAAAGCTCGTCCGACAGCTTGCGGGAATGATCGAGGCTGTCTTCCGCCGCCGCGAAATAATCCCTCTCCATCTCGGCGATCGAGGCCTGATCGTCCTTTGCCGCGCAGCGGGCGTAGGGCTCGCTGTAGGCCCAGTCGTCGAACGTCATGGTCACGGTGCCGACCCGGTAGCCGCGCGAGGCGAGAAAACTGCGCACGGCCGCCCGCTTCTGCGGCGTGTCGCCTTCGTCGAGAAAGGGATAGCGGAACCAGTGCCAGTCCGCGCCCGCGGAGTTTTCGGCCAGCACTTGCTCGCCCTTCAGCACGTCCGCCTCGAAGTCTTCGACCGTCAGCTTGCTGAGACCGGGATGCGACCAGGTGTGGTTGCCGAACCCGAAGCCGGCCTCGTGCCACAGTTGCAGCACTGGCGCAGCTTCGGGCTCCTGCTGCAGCAACCCCCCGTTCACGAACCCCGTCGCCGACGAAACCCCGGCCGCTTGCAGCGCGGCGATGATCGTCTTGGCGATCTCGACCCGGGTCGTTCCGGGCGGCATCGGCGCATGTGCCGGCAGATCGTCGAAGGTCAATGCGAGCTGCGGCGCCGCAAAGGCAGGCGCTGCAAAAGCAAGGAGTGCCGCAAGCCATTTCATGAATATCCCCCTGTCCATGAATTACTTCCGCGCGCGCTTGCGGATATGCGCGTGCAGCATCGGGTTTGGAGCCGACAGCAGCGCGGCCGCCGCCGTCTCGCCCATGACGCGATAGCCCTGCGGCCCCGGATGCAGCCCGTCGCCCGAATCGTAGGCCGGATTGAGGCGGTCAGGCTTGATCGGATCGCGCATCGCCGCGTCGAAATCGATGACGCCGTCGAACAGCCTCTGCCCGCGGATCCAGGCGTTGACCGCTGCGCGGTCGGCCTCATTCGCGGCATCGGGGTGATAGTACCGGTTGTCCATGAGCGGCATGATCGTGCCGATATAGGCCTTGAGCCCATGCGCGTGGGCGCGCGCGGCGATCTGTCCATAGGCTGCGATCATGCGCGCGACCAGCTGCTCGTGTTCGGCGGGCGGGACGGGATGCTCGAATGTGAGCGTGCCGATGTCGTTGATGCCCTCCAGCACCACCACGGCTGCCACGCCCGGCTGGGCCAGCACGTCGCGATCGAAGCGCGCCAGAACGTTGGGACCCTTGCCGTCGTCCAGCAGGCGGTTTCCGCCGAGCCCCGCATTGAGGACTGCCGTTCCCCGCGGGGCGAGCCTGCGGGCCAGCGCGTCCGTCCAGCGATCGTTGCCGTTGGTGGTCGAGCCGCGGCCGTCGGTGATCGAATCCCCGAGGACCACGACGGCGCGCGCACGCGGCGCCGCGGCGACTTCGACATCCGCAAGCTGATACCAGTGATCCACTGTCTTGGGATCGGCAAGGCGCACATCGGATACACGGTCGCCCGGCGCCAGGAACGACGTGACCCGCGAACCGGGGTGGCCGGTTTCGACCGCCGGCGGCTCGCCGTATTGGATGGTGACGGCGATATCCGAAAATGGCCGCACCGGCGCCGCGACGGGATCGGACAGCCAGCTTGCGCCTGCCGGAATGACCACATCGGAGCGGCCGGAGAAAGTCACAGTCCGGTCCGTGGCCGGGTCGATCGCACCCGCCCCTGCCGGTCTTGCGACGTGCACGGCCTCAAGATGCAGAGGTTCGGTGCCGAAGGCGTTCGAGATCATGAGCCGGAACGCCGATCCGCCGACCGTAACGCGCACGACCTGCCGGAGAGTCGAATCCCGCAAATCCTGCGGCGGGATCATGTTCTCGGGCTCGACGATCTGCTGCGCGGCGGACCAGCTCGCCACCCAGTGCGAGGGGTGCGCCTCGGCGGCCGAGGCCGCCAGGACCAATCCCGCCGCAAGCGGGGCTCTACGCAAACTCCCGGGCTGCAAATATCCCTTCATTTTGTTCACTTTAGTGGCCGGGTTCGGCGCAAGCCATCCCCGCGCCTTGCTTTTCCAGGGCGGCAAAATTGCCTAAGGTCGGCCAGGTTCGAATCAGTATGGCGCTACGCAGCATCGTTGAAAGTGACCCTGGTGTGCCGGCCGGCCGTTGGCGCTGGGCCGCGCTGGGATTTGTCGCGCTGGCGCTTGCGGCCGCGGTCCTGGCGGTTTCCGCGCCCGCCCTGGCGCAATGGGCGGGCATCGCTCTGTTGCTCGGCATCGCCGCGGTAGGCGGGCTTTATCTCTTCGGCCTGTTGCGGCGTCAGACGGCGGGCGAACCTCGCCGCATCGCCGAAGCGGCGGCGCGCGCCAACGTCGCCTGGGCCATCACTTCGGCCGATGGGGCCGTGCTCGACTGCAACGATGTCTACCGCCGCATGGCGGGTTCGGAAGGCGATGCCGCCGCGCCGCCGGAACTGGCGCTCGCAGGTGAGGCCTCCTCCGCCGTGCTCTACCGCCTCACCAAGGCGGCGGCCGAGGGCGCCGCGCGCGAGGAGGCGTTTCTGGTCGCGCCGGGACTGGAGATCGTGGCGGCGGTGCGTCCCTTGCGCGACCGGCAGGCGGTGTGGTGGTTCACGCCGCGGCTGATGGCGAACGCGCGCGCACCGGCACGGCCAGAGGCCAGTGGCGACGTATTCCGCGATGCGCCGATGGGCGTGGCGTTCGCCGACGCCGAAGGCCGCCTTGGCGAAGTCAACGGCGCGTTCCGGTCCTTCTTCGCGTCCGCGGGCGCGCTGGCCGGAAAGGCGTTCGGCGAACTGGTGGAACCCTCCGACCGCGACCGTGCCCTGGAGCTGATCACCCGCGCCGCACGCGGCGAATCCGATGCCGGCTCGGTGGAGGTGCGCGCCGCCGGACAGGGCGAGCGCATGGCGGAGCTGTTCGCCCATCCGGTGGCGGACGGACGCGTCGTGCTCTACCTGCTCGACGTCTCCGAGCAGAAGGCGCTCGAGATCAAGTTCGCGCAGTCGCAGAAGATGCAGGCCGTGGGTCAGCTCGCGGGCGGCGTGGCGCACGACTTCAACAACCTGCTCACCGTCATCATCGGCAATTCCGAATTTCTGTTGATGCGCCACCAGGCGGGCGATCCCTCGTTCAAGGAGATCAACGAGATTCACCAGAACGCGCTACGCGCCGCGACGCTGGTGGGGCAGCTTCTCGCCTTCTCGCGCAAGCAGACCATGCAGCCCAAGGTCCTGGTCGTGCGCGAGGTCGTTGGCGAACTGGCGCTGATGCTGCGCCGCCTGCTGCGCGAGGGCATCGACCTCAAGCTGGAGCACGGCAGCGACCTGTGGCCGGTGCACGCCGACGAAGCGCAGCTTTCCAACGCGATCATCAACCTCGTGGTCAACGCGCGCGACGCCATGCCCGACGGCGGCACGGTGACGATCAGGACCGCCAACGAGACCACCGCCGCGGCCGCCGCGCTCGGCACCGCCATCATGCCGGCGGGCGATTACGTGCGCATCGAGGTGGCCGACACCGGTACCGGCATCCCGCAGGAGATCCTGGGCAAGATCTTCGATCCCTTCTTCACCACCAAGCCGGTGGGCCAGGGCACCGGCCTGGGCCTTGCCACGGTCTACGGCATCGTCAAGCAGACGGGCGGCTTCATCACGGTGGAATCCGAAATCGGCAAGGGAACGACGTTCCGCATCTTCCTGCCGCGCTTCCGCGCCGAGCAGGCCGCCGCCGCGCAGGAGCAGGAGCGCGCCGCCCCGCGCGACGTCACCGGCCAGGACACCATCCTGCTGGTGGAAGACGAGGAAGCCGTGCGCAGCTTCGCGGCGCGCGCGCTTCGCATGCGCGGCTACAACGTGATCGAGGCATCCGGCGGCGAAGAGGCGCTCGACCACGTGCGCGCCGACAAGGCGCAGATCCATCTCATCATCACCGATGTGGTAATGCCCAACATGGACGGCCCGACGCTGGTGCGCGCCGTGCGCACGATCCGCCCGGACATCGCCGTCATCTTCATGTCGGGCTATGCCGAGGAAGCCTTCCGCCGCAACGACGAGAAGGCCGAGGACCTCTACTTCCTGCCCAAGCCGTTCGGCCTGAAGCAACTGGCCGCCAAGGTGAAGGAAGTGCTTTCCGGCGCCCCGCCGGCGAAGAAGCTGGGCACTTCCGATTAAGTCCCAACCTATCTCCTCGCGGCCCACGGCAGCATGGCTTCGAGCACGTCGTCCTTCAAAATGAAATGGTGGAACAGCGCGGCAGCCGCGTGCGCGCAAGCAAGTCCGGCAAGGGCGACCGCGCCCCACACATGGATTTGGTGGAACAACTCGGCCAGCGCGATATCGCGCGGCACCAGCACCGGCACGCTCCACACGAAGAGATCGAACGGCCGGCCGCGCCAGGCCGAGTCCGCAAATCCCGCCAGCGGTTCGCAAACGAGCAGCAGGTACAGCGCCCGTTCGCTCGTTTTCGCGGCCCATTCCATGACGCGCGGCAGGTCCCCGGGAAACGGGGGAAAGTGCGCGAGGCTCGACCGCCAGGCGAAGCGCAACGCGGTGATCGCCCAGACCGTCGCGCCCGACGAGCGGTGGAGCAGCAGCAGCGGCGCAAACAGCGG
>Ga0335069_10012785_pt1 | contig 11797 bp, 9 predicted proteins | sample Lox_Sample_11_FD_206714 | JGI IMG/M metagenome (GOLD analysis project Ga0335069, IMG submission 206714) | Soil microbial communities from Loxahatchee National Wildlife Refuge, Florida, United States - Lox_Sample_1.1 | ecosystem: Environmental > Terrestrial > Soil > Wetlands | place: USA: Florida...
CATGCTCATTACCGGTGGAACGTTCACGGAGATCTTTGCAAATGGTACGCTGTTCGGCACGGATTCCGGAAGTGCCGCCAGCACCGGCAACGCAAGCTCGACATTTACGATCACTTATGTGATCACAGGCGGTACCGGCGCGTTTGCGGGCGACAGCGGTTCGTTCACCCTCACCGGCACGAGAGCGTCCACGACGAATTCGTCGATAAAGTCAGTAGTGGGTTCCTACAATGGATCGCTGACGGTGCCGATCAAAGGTTCTTTGCCGGCGGCGGTTCCTGAGCCCTCTAGTTTGCTTCTGTTGGTTGTCGGTTTTGTGGGCCTGGTTGTGTGGCAAAACCGTCGCCCCGGTCTTGCTTCCTAGCGTTGCCCGGCCGGTAGAGTATACGCAATAGCCAGCGCGCTCCAACTGGCAGCCCCAGCCGAAATAAACTGATTGTTCCCGAATGGATAGCCTGTTTCGTAGTAAGGCTGCGTCGGATATGAGCGCGTCTTTACCAGCCAGGAGCCGTCCTGGTATTGGGTCTGCTGCAGGAACCGAACACCGTTCTGGTATGAGGTATCGGTAGGGGGAACGCCGGCTATGTGCAGAGCGTATAGCGAAAGACCCGTCGCGTAGGCATCCGGCGTCATGCCATCACGTTGCGCCCACCCTCCGCCGGACAGTTGCCGGCTGACAATCTGATGAGACGCGGCATCGATTTGCACTCGCGCAGCCTTCGTCCACACCAGCCCCATCAGTTTCATGGACCGGTCTTCGGCCGAGTGCGCATCCGTGACCCAGAGCCAGCGGCGGGCGCGGGAAATATTCTCCGCCACGGGACCCTTTCGCCCAGCCATCGGATACAAGGTCAACGCACGCGCGCCCATCGCAGTCGCCGTAACGAGCGTATCTTCCATGGGCGGCCGCGAAACTCCGTTGGGCGTCCACGATCCGTCGGGCATCTGCAATGCGGAGGCGGCATGAATCAGTTGCGCGATCATCTTATCGAAGGGATGCCGCTCCGCCGCCAGCGCCATCATCGAGTAGCCAATGGCGATGATGTCGCCACCGGGCTGATCGCCCTGCATGGCAAGATCGCCGACTAGTTTATACGAGGTCTCGATCTGTTTGAGATTCGTTTGTTCCATCGCCTCATCGATCGCCATCCCTCTCCGGCGCGCTTCGGCAGCAGCCATCGCTACGAGAGCCTGGCTGTGACAGCTAATGCAAGCCCGCTTTTGATAGCTAACGGGCGCGGCCGGCAGGAGCAAGTTAACCGCTCTCTCTACCGAGACCCGTGGATCGGCGATGCCACCTGGCTGAGGTTCGGGATAGGCCTTCTGGCGCGGCCCGTGTCCGCGAGTCGCGCCAAATTTTTCCAGCACGGCGATCTTGTCGCGGTCGTCCCGGTAAATCGCCCAATCTAGCGGGCGCTCGCCATCCAGGTCTTCGGCATTGGGATCGGCGCCATTTTCCAGCAGCAGCTTGACGGTGGGAGCGCCCGCTTGCTCAGAAGCCGTTGCAGTCATCAACGCGGTGCGGCTGTAAGGCGCCACTCGGGCATTCACGTCGGCGCCCCGCTCAATCCACTTGCCGATCAACTGGGGATCCTGCCAATGCACCGCCGTGGCGATGGCGTCTTTATCGACATTCGCGCCTTTGGACAGCAAATATTCGAGCGTGGGTAAGTAATGCCGGGCATAGCGCACATTGCTGCCGTAGCCCGGCTCGTTGGGGTCACATCCGTGTTCGACGAGGAATCGGACGACATCGACGTCGGCTGAGAGCGCGGCCCTACCCAGGGCGTGCAAGCCGCGCCGGTCCTTGGCATGGATATCGGCGCCGTGATCGAGCAGTAGCTGCAGCACCGGTACTGAACCGGGGAAGCCGGCTGCGATCAGTAGCGGTGTGCGGCCGAGATTCCTGGAATGGGCATTCACATCCGCACCGGCATCCACGAGCAATTTTGCCTTGGTGGCGTCGGGAACCGCCCACATCAGAGCCGTGGCGCCCGCCTTATCGGCGGCGTTCGGATCGGCGCCATGATCGATCAGCAGTTTGATGCTGGCTGCGTCGGCGAATAGTACCGCATCCATGAGCGCGGGCGTGCCATCGGCATCCCGCGCATTCGCATCGAGCCCGCGTGCGAGCAGTCGCTTGAGGGCAGGGCTGTCCGACTTCTCAATCGCCTGAAAGAGCGGCTCCGTTACCGGTGGCTCTGCTCCATGGAGCCCTACTGCCAGCAATAGCCCAAGCATCCAGGTGCGCATAGGTTACCGGCTTCCGAAGGCCAGTAAAACGTTGCCCGGAATACCGCCGTTCCGTGGATAACCGGACGTGATGAATACCATCCCGTTCGCGACCACGGCTCCGGGCCCGTCGATTGAGCCGCCTTTGGCCTTCACGCCGTTCACGCTATCGAAATCGCGGGCCGTGTTGAAGTCCCAGAGAATCCGCCCGTCTTCGGCCGAGTGAGCGCGGAGATGGCCATCCACTGACGTCGCGAAAACCACTCCGGGAATGGCTGTTACAGCACCGGGCTGAGCGGGGCTGCATCCGGATGGCGCGTTGCCGGCGCAGGGCGCAGGAGCTGCGTGCCACACCTGGCTGCCGTCCGAAATTTTCAACGCGGTCAAGCCGCCGCCTTGCTTCGGATCGAGGACGTATCGGCGAGTATCGAGAGGATTGGTGGGCGGCGTACGGACGACGTCAGAGACAGTAGCGTAGACCTGCCGGCCGTCGGTGGCCATGCCCCATTGAACGCCGCCGTTGGTGCCGCCAATTCCCACCCGGGTCTGCCAGACGATGTCGCCCTTTTTGGCCGGATCGAGCGCAAACACGATCCCGGACTTTTGGCCGGCCAGCAACAGCTCGCGGCCGTCCGGCGCGGTCACCAGGATGGCGGACGATCCAAAATCGAAATCGGGACCGCACTTGGAAGGATCGCTACGGCAAGTGCCGTTGAATACATCCGCCGGGGTGATCTGCTTGGACCACGCGATGGCTCCGGTGGCCATGTCCAGTGCGATGACTGCGTCGCTCGTATTGGTGGCCGGGTGGGAATAATTGTCGCCTGTAGTCACGTACATCAAGCCACGCTTTGCGTCCAGCGTGGGCGACGACCAGATGCCCGCTCCGGACGGCCCGAATTGCAGGACGCCATCCGCGTTCTTACCGGTCGGCGCCGGTAGCGACGTCATATATGTCTTCCAAAGCAGCTTGCCGTCCTGGATGCGTAGCGCGACAACGCTCCCGCGGAAGGTGCAGCAAGGGTACTGCGGGTCTGAGGAACGCGTCTCCTCCCAAGACGCGACAGGCACGTAAACGGCGTCTTTGTAGGCGAGGGGCGCGGCAGTGAGCCGGGTGGAATCATGCGTCTCTATGTGCTGCTTCCATAGAAGGTTCCCGGTTTCCGCCTGAACCGCGTAGAACCAACCGGTCATGTCGCCGAATAAAAGAGCATTCCGGCCGTCGAGCGGCGCGGCAACGACTCCCGATCGCACCGGCCCGTTTGCCTGAAACACCCACTGCAGGCACCCGCTCTCGGCGCGCATCGCATAAATTGCCCCGGAGGCGCTTCCAACAAAAATCTGGCCGTCGATCAACGTAGGCGGCGCGAACGCGGTGATATCTCCGTCAAATCCGAACGCCCATTTCAGCTTCAGCCCGCGAACTTGATCGAGAGTCAGCTTAGCCGATTCCGCCGGTTGAAAGCGTGCATTGTTCGACCCGGGACTCCATCCGTTCCAAGAGGACTTCGGCGTGGCGGCGATGCGAACGGTACGGTCCGAGCAGAACGCCGCAGGCGGCGGCCCGGCGGCGGGCGCTGTCGTTCCCAAATAGTTGGCGACTGCTGCGCGATCATCCCGGCTCATGGTGAAAGCAACCGCCTGCATGGCGCCGGTATCGAGCGCGCGCAGGATACGGGCCGACGGCATCTGATTGAGCGCGGAACGAGGAGGAATGCGGGAATTGGCCTGCTCATGACAACCGGAGCAGCGCTGGCGATAGACGTCTTCTCCGGAAGGCGCGGCCAGCATGGCCACGGGAACCAGTATCAGGACAAACTTCATTCGGAAGTAAGTATACTGCGAGCTCAAAACCGCTGCTGCCGGCGCCGGCTGTATTCGCGCAGTTGCTCGAGCTGGCCGCGGACCATGGCGTTGGTCGGGTCGAGCGCGAGTGATTTTTCCAGGTTCGTGATGGCCGAGGCGTCGTCCGGTTTGCGCGTATAGGCGAAGCCCAGCAGGGCATAAGTCCTGGCGGAATCCGGATTGAATTCCAGGTTCATTCGCAGCAGCGCGATGGCGTCGTTGGGTCTGGCCTGCACCACGCGCTGCACCATTTCGAGCAATGCATCTTCGCTGAAATCATAGGCGGCCCGCCCGTAATATTGCTTTCGCAGGCTCCGGTATTGTTCGACCGCGGCCGTTCCGCCCTGGGTGGTCATCGTCCGAAGAATCACGTTGGCGAGAGGCTGGGGAATCGCCAGCCCACGGTGGCAGGTCACGCATTCGACACGTGTCGAATCGGCAGGAGGTTTACCGGTAGCGTCCTGGATCTTAGCGTTAAGGTCGCGGGTCATGGCCATCATCGCCCGCGCGACTTCTTTCTTAGGCTCGGGCTGGCCGCTGCCTCGCGGCGCAGAGTGGCAATAATCGCACTTCACGCCCAGCGCCTTGGAGATCTCCTCCATGTTCATGGTCTGAGCGGGGAGGAGGCTGATGGCTAACAGGCCCAGAACCGTTAGCCTCGAACTTACTTGCATCGGTCCGCGAGATTGCGCTTCTCTCGATATTTGTCGTGGCAGTTCTTGCACGCCGTGGTCATCACGTCGGCGACATCGGTCATCTTGTCCTGATTCTTGGTTTGAGCCGCTGCGTAGGCCGCCATCCCCGCCTCCCGAAGCTCCTGAACGAACTTCTCCCAATCGGGATTCTTGACCGGAACATCCAGTCCATTGGCGCATTTACGTCCCGGTAGCATGAGGAGATTCGCCACTTCGGCGATTGCCAATGCACTGTTCTCCACGGCGTCCCACTTTCCGTAGGCACTCATCAGGAGGTCGGTCGCCATGCTGGGGTCCTTGGCTCGCTGGACGTCGGACGGATTCGTGTCCTGTGCCGCAAAAACGACGTTGGATTCGGGATAAAGAGTCCCCTTCATCAACTGGCTCAGGTTCGCGTGGACCGGGAGCGCAGGCGGCGCCTGAGCCTGAGTGGTGATTGCGCTCCCGACAAGAAGTACGAGTACCGCTTTGGTCATTAGTGCCGGATCTGGGAAGTGATGTCCTTCAGTTCGTAGACTTCGCAGTTGGCTCGTTCCCCCAGAAGCCCGGCGTCTGGGAACGTACTGGGCGTTAGCGTGCGAGGCGTCATTACCCACGGCTCCGCCAGCACCTCGGGATCCTCGACGGTGACTTCGTACAGGATCTTGTTGCCCTTGCGAGTGAGCTTCTCGATCACGTGCATCTGATCGGAATGGAAGAAACCACCCCGTGCCAGCCAGGTGGTATCGACGAAGGAGATAGAGTCGAGCAACAAAGTGTCGCCCTCCCATTTGCCCACTGTATATCCATAATAGGTGGACTCAATCGCCTTCTTCTCGTCGTGCTTGCGGCCATCGGTCGGGATGATGCGGAATTCAGTGTTTCCGCCGCCCCCGTCCGCATACTGACCATAGAAGAAGATGATGTCGTTATCCGACTGGATGATGCGCCGGGGCGGACCATGCCGCGGATTGCCCAGCGGCTGGCACGTCATCACCGGATCTTCCTTATTCGTCCACATGTCGAGTTCCTGGACCTTATCCCAAAACTCCGGCTTGTAAAGGGGACGATTCGGGCCAAATCGCGAAGGCGCCTCGAATTCGAAATCCATGGTTTGATTGAGTGCCCGGGAACAGCCCTCCTGCTGGGTGGGGTCGCAGCGGCGATTGCCGTAGCGCCAGTTCATGCCGCCGAAATTCCAGTTGCCGCTCAGGTCTGGATGTCCGTCCGGCCTTCTGGGTGTCTGCGCCTCTGCTACGGCAGGGTCCCTCTTGAATTCCGGCATCCGCAATGCGACCGACGGCTTGATAGCGGCCTTCACGCTCGCCGGCACGGGCATGACCACATAAACGCTGCCTGTTTCCGTCTGGTTCGTCGTCAGGTCCCGAACCATCGCGCCGTTGTGGCTCTCGGTCATCTTGCCCGCATACAGCGCGTCCACCTTGTTCAGTGGATTGTTCCAGTCCTGATAGTCGGCATAGGTGAACTCGGTGGTTTTCGAGCCGTGCTTGACCACCAAGCGCTCGGCCATGTTCGTGTCATTCAAAGTGGCGGTTGCGATGGCGCCAGCGACACCAGGGATCGGGTAAGTTACGACGGCTTTGCCGCCTTCCCACGATAGGGATGTCTCGCCCGCCTTCATCACGCCGTTCTGGAGAAGTGTGCCGGGGTTGGCGCCCAGTTCGGCGTTGGGCGCCGCCGCCATGATGGCGGCTTTGGGCGCGCCTTGGGGACTGGCCCACAGGCGTATCAGCCGTTCTTCAACTGCCGCCAGCATCGGAGTCGCCTTGCCTTTACCAGCAATGATCTCTGCGCCCGCGATGTCCTCATTCCAGGCGTATTCGCCGTTCACCACTTCAATGTTCGAATACGTCTGTCCGTTGGCCCGGGTGCACGTGTACTGAACGCGCTGCCCCGGATACTGATAATTGGAGCTGACACGGTATTTCGTCAGCGCACAGGGCTGTCCGTCGACTTGTATCGTGCCCTTGCCCTGGTATTCGAGCGACGTGATCAGCTCATGCTCATCGACGCCTCGCAGCATGCCCGTGTACCAGGTCCAGTTGAACAGCACCGCTCGCAGGTCCTTGGCGTCCTTGGCGGGCCGGTAAGGCGGAGGGGGATCCGGAAAGCCGAACTGGGCCTGCGCACCCACCGGCGCGAGAGCGCCAATGAGGAAAGCGGCAGCAACGGCAATCCGCGCCCAAACGGGCTTTCGTTGAAGAGCCATGGTGTCCGCCGGGGTTGACTATTCGTTCGGCTGACCGGCCGCGATTTGAATCACGCGTCCATCCGGCATGATCACGGTCCTCAGGAATCCGAGGGGACTGCCATCCCGCGCGGGGAGGAATTTCACTTTGATTTCGTCGCCGGCATGCAGCGCGTTCGGTCCGGTCTTGCCAATCCCGCGCTGGGCCAGCGCCGTGGCGGAGCCGAGCGTCATCACCCAATCGGTGGTTGACCCATCAGGATTTTTGACGGTGAGAGTCAGCGACCCGTGGGGATTCGAGAACTTAATGCTCGCGACCGTACCCGACAGCTCCTTCTCATTCTTCATGTCATACACGCCCGCGAGGGAATGATGAGCCAACAAAGAAACACTGGCGGCCATCAGCAATCCCAGCAGCGCCAAACATGCAAAAGTTCGTTTAATCATTCGTTCGCCTCCAGAGAATTGTGGCCGGCGCCAGCGCCGTCACCATAGGACCGCCAGTGAGTATATCACCATGAGCGCCTTGAATCTAAAGGCGCTTGACAGGCAATGTAGGTTACTTGACGTAGGCTAATAATCGGCCGGCTGTAATTGCGCCAAACCAGCAGGCGAGCGATGCCCATGCGAGCATTTTGGCGCTGCCTGGCAGCGGCCCCTGATCCAGTTGCGGATTCTCGAAGACTTGCCGGCGCATTCGGACCAGAACGAATAATCCTGCAAACACGAACGCCATCTTGATATAGAAATCCAAAGTGGTGAGCTTGGTGGTGGCGTCGGCCACCAGCATCATGGTCCCGCTGATGGCGTTAATCCAGAAACCGAACCACAACAGCGGAAATACACGGGCAAAGGGCTTCATGGGAACCGCGGGCCAGAAACCCAGCACAATCAGGCTCAGCATGGCGCTGCCGCCGGCCACGATCGACATCCCCAGCGTGTGAACGATGAGAATCGTCGGGAACGCCCAAATGGTAGGGGCGTCTTTCACCCATTGGCTGAACGCCAGATTTTCGAGATAAACGAGAAACGCATGCATGTATTATTCCTTGCGGCCGTTATTCCTTACGTTCCTGTCGCGCCGTGGCTCGATCCAACACAAAGGCGACGACGCCAACGACCACGGTTACGATCGACACCCAAACAATTGTTCCGACAACCAATGGCATGAATTCCTCCCTCGCGATGAACGGCCGGCTAGAACGCGTTACCCAAGAATGGCAACATGCTTCCGAAATACATTACAGCCACCCAGAGGACCACGGCCGATACGGCGGCGAACTTGGCCGTCAGCGGAGCGTCTTCACCCGGTCCCAGAGACCACGGTTCATCGAAAAGAGTGAAGTACACGGCGTTCGCCCCGGCCAGCATCACAAGGCCCACTTTCCAATAAAACGACTTATTGTGTATGTACTGCAGGGGAATTCCCACGAAGAACAGCATTCCCGTGACGACGTTTAGGCCGAATCCCAACGCGGCCCAAGGCAACAGCCGGTGCAGGGATGCGAAAGACACGCCCTTCATAAAGCCGAGAACGCGTAGGTCCACAAGAAACACGACGCCCAACAACAGGCTCAGGCCGATGAAGTGTAGAGTTTCGCAGGTTGGCCACATCCAAGGGGTCTCGGTCACGAAGGAGCCCACGGCACGCGCCAAACCAGGTCCGGGCGGGTCGGCTGGCTGGCTGGCGCGGATTTCCTGGTGACGGATTTCGCCGCCGATATTGGAGGCGCGCGCCATCAAGCCTAAGCTTGCCAGCGTCAGGATGAGGATCACTGCCAGATTCCAGTTCGGCACGCGGCCCAAGCGGCGGAATTGCCACAGTGCCAGCCAGGCGAACGCTCCGGTGACCAACAGGAATGCCATGGCCACCAAGGCCGCGCCTTCATGCGCTTCTATCATGGATTGTGATAGGCCCGGTAGCGATTTAATGACATCCTGCGCACCATTGCCACTCATGTAGGTGGGGATAGCGATCAGAGCGATTCCCAACAGCACAACCAGGCTGGCCCGCTTCAGGTCGTCGCTCTTGGCGATAAGGGAAAGCAGAAACAAACCGCCGCCGATGATCGTGCCGATGGTCGGAAAATGATTCAACAAGAGATGAATGTGTGCCAGGTCCATAGTGACTCTCAAGCCTGCGGCGCAGGACTTGCGAATGTCCGAGCGAGGATGAACCGCCGCGGCGCCGCTCGATTACTATAGCACCGGAGCCTTTTGAGGAGCGGCTTAGAGCACGGTGCGGCGGTGGAAAATGGTGCCGGCGCGATGTCCCATTGAGTGCCCAGCGTTCGCCAGATGGTCGGGGCCCCGACAGATCGCCGGTCGTCATCGGCTCAGACTCAAGGCGGAGATTCGGCCAAATTCCAGCGCCGCGTCTCGGCGGGCAAAATGCGGTATCGTCGCGACAGGAGGTTCCTGACGATGACACCTGTAACAGAAATGGAACAAGCGTCGATCGACTTGCTGAAAGCTTATGGCAAGGCAAGATCCACGGTCCAGGGTTCCCCCCTGACTGCCGATGAGTTGCTAAAGACCGATGCGTACTGGCGGGCCTGCAACTACCTTGCTTTGGGAATGATCTACCTTCAGGACAATCCGCTCTTGAAGACGCCGCTGAAGCCCGAGCACATCAAGAACCGGTTGCTGGGACACTGGGGTTCCAGCCCGGGTCTAGCCTTTATTTATATTCATTTGAACCGGTTGATCAAGAAGCTCGATCTGGAGATGATCTTCATGGCGGGGCCCGGGCATGGCGCGCCCGGGGTGCTGGGGCCGGTGTACCTGGAGGGCACGTATTCGGAGATTTACTCGGACAAGAGCGAAGATGAGCGCGGAATGCGCGAGTTTTTCAAGCAGTTCCGGGCGGTGTCGGCAGTCACTGCACTCCCGAGACCCCAGGGTCCATCCATGAAGGCGGTGAATTGGGATATGTGTTGTCGCATGCCTGCGGCGCGGCGTTCGACAATCCCGATCTGATTGTCGCCGCCGTGGTGGGCGATGGAGAGAGCGAGACCGGGCCGCTGGCGACCGCGTGGCACATCAACAAATTCCTGAGCCCGATCCGGGATGGCGCCGTTCTCCCTATCCTCCACTTGAACGGTTACAAAATCAACAACCCCACGCTGCTGGCGCGCATCAGCCACCAGGAGCTCGAGGACCTGCTCAAGGGATATGGCTGGACGCCCCACTTCGTGGAAGGTTCCGATCCGGACAGCATGCATCAAGCCATGGCTGCGACCGTGGAACACTGCATCGGCGAGATCCGGCGCCATCAGCACGATGGCCGGCGGACCAGCATGGCAACTAGGCCCCGTTGGCCCATGATTGTGCTTCGCTCGCCGAAAGGCTGGGGCGCTCCGCGCGAGGTTGCAGGCCACTATCTGGAAGGGTTCTGGCGCGCTCACCAAGTGCCGCTGACCGAAGTCAAGAGCAATCCCGAACAATTGGCCATTCTCGAGAGCTGGATGCGGCAACAGAAGCCCGAGGAGCTGTTCGACGCGGACGGAAGGCTTCGCGAGGAACTGAGAGCTTTGGCGCCCGTGGGGGCGCGCCGGATGGGCGCGAGTCCGCATGCCAACGGGGGAGTTCTCAAAAAAGCCCTGCGGCTGCCCGAGTTCACTGATTACGCTCTGAAGGTGGATCGCCCGGGCTCGATCGAGGCCGAGAACGTGCCGCCGCTGGGCAATTTTTTGCGGGACACGATGCGCCTGAACATGACCAACTTCCGCGTCTTCGGCCCTGACGAAACCACATCCAATAAGCTTCAAGCGGTGTATCAGGTTGCGAAGAAATTCTGGATCGAGCAGTATTTCCCGGAAGACCAGGATGGCGGCGAACTGGCCAGAGACGGACGGGTGATCGAGATGCTGAGCGAGCACACCATGGAGGGCATGCTCGAGGGTTACCTGCTCACCGGGCGCAATGGATTCTTGTCTTCCTACGAAGCGTTTATCCACGTGGTCGACTCCATGTTCAACCAGCACGCCAAGTGGCTGTCGATCTGTAACCGTCTGTCGTGGCGGCGGCCGATTTCTTCGCTGAACCTGCTCATCACCTCGACAGTCTGGCGCCAGGATCACAACGGTTTCACACACCAGGATCCAGGCTTTCTGGACGTAGTGCTGAACAAGAGCGCGGCTGTCACGCGTATCTACCTGCCCCCCGATGTGAATTGCCTGTTGAGCGTGGCGGATCACTGCCTGAGAAGTGAAAACTACATTAACGTCATAGTCTCCGACAAACAACTCCATCTTCAATATTTGGATATGCCGGCAGCGATCGAGCACTGTACCAAAGGCATCGGAATCTGGGAGTGGGCGTGCAACGACCAGGGATGCGAGCCGGACCTGGTGATGGCCTCGGCAGGCGATATTCCTACTCAGGAAGCGCTGGCGGCGACAGCGCTATTGCGTGCGGAGTTTCCCGACTTGAAGATTCGTTACGTCAACGTCGTCGATCTTTTTAAGCTGGTGCCCTTCACGGAACATCCGCACGGACTTACTGCGAGAGACTTCGACTCTCTTTTCACTACAGATAAGCCGATCATCTTCAACTTTCACGGATATCCCTGGCTGATTCACCGGCTGGCCTACCGGCGCACCAACCACAATAACCTGCACGTGCGCGGTTATAAGGAACAGGGGAACATCAACACGCCGATGGAATTGGCGATCAATAACGAAATCGATCGTTTCAGTCTGGCAATCGATGCGATCGATCGCGTCCCCAGACTTCAAAACATCGGCGGCCACGCCAAGGAAAAGTTCCGCAACCGGCAGATTGCGTGCCGCGCCTATGCGCATCAGTACGGCATCGACCCGCCGGACATTACAGG
>Ga0335069_10012786_pt1 | contig 11797 bp, 13 predicted proteins | sample Lox_Sample_11_FD_206714 | JGI IMG/M metagenome (GOLD analysis project Ga0335069, IMG submission 206714) | Soil microbial communities from Loxahatchee National Wildlife Refuge, Florida, United States - Lox_Sample_1.1 | ecosystem: Environmental > Terrestrial > Soil > Wetlands | place: USA...
CATGCATATCGTACATGCGCGTTTGTTTCTTTTCAGTATAAAAATGTCAAAGATCTTTGCATCAGTGCTGTGTTTCCAAAGCTACGATGCTTCACGTCCGTATATGTGGACTAATACCTTCCTTCGAAGGTATCGAGGCAATTATATACTGTGGCTTGTAAGAAACGGCACAATGCGACTCCACTGTTTGTGGATAACTTGTCTCGGAAAAAAGCTCTATTTAAGCATCTTCTCTACCTCGACAAGTCAACGCCACAATACCTTACGGCCCAATGCGAGTCAATTATAAAGACGAGGGAGTACCCTCTTTCTTTCAGAGAGTTTTCATGGTCTCGTCAGTGTTTCCTTTGAGAACAGAAACTGGCTGTTGCTCTGCCACTACTAATGCATACCGACTCCAGCGCTTAAAGCCGATTTTTCTCACCCTACCACTCTCAATCAGGTCAACGAGCTCCCGCTGAATCGTCTTGACACCATATTCGGGTAGATTCAGCGCTATGTCATTAATACTTAAATCCGGCGCAGAACGAAGCACCTCTAATATGCCCTCGGAGCGCCGACTAAATGGAATGTCCCTTTTATTAAGGACATTCTTATCTAGTTGACTGTCCTTTATAGATACAATGTCCTTTATGACATCGCGCCTGTTCTCAACGACATCTATCGACATAAGATCTTCTCTAGAGAGACGAATGTTTTCAGAGAGGGTTGAGCGACGCGATGTCTCTAAAAAGGCACCCAAATCGTCAAGAGCATCTGTCAAAATATCGGCGTTCTCGAAAGAAACAAAGCCTGAGATTGCCAAGATTCTAACCAACGAGAGAAGATTGCGCAATGATGACTCAATCGAATAGGTCTTTGTGGAACCAAGAGTCCGCATTTCATCGCGAACTGCGAGAATTTGCTGTAGAAGATTAGCCGACTCAGATCTGATTATGCCGCGAATGGGTTCCTGAGGACTAATGTGATTGGTGAGGAGGTACATTGCAGCGACGAGACGTTCGGCGCGACGGTATGCGCGTTCTGCCATCTTATTATCGCCAAATGGATGAATACGTGTCTGTTTGTCGACGAAATTTGAGATATTTTCTGTCCTTTGTCGGTCTATCTTTAATTCCATAGATGGTGAATTGAATGTCCTATAGTCTCACTTATTTATAGTATATATGACCTTTAGGTGGGTGCAATATGTGGTATCTCTCTTTTTGCTTTCGTGCTTCGATTAGCACGCCATTTTTTTCGCTTACGTGCTATCATAAAGCGCATGAAAAAGGATGTGAGAAAGCGCCGACGTAAGGCGCGTTCTGATGAACTGAGCGACAGCGTTCCAGAACGTAAACTCAACGTAAGCAGAGAAGCGCTGCGGGGAGTTTTTGCAATTTTTGCAATTGCAATTGCTATTTTTCTTATCGTTGCTGAAGCGGGCAGCGGCGGAACATTTGGCGGATATGTATACACTAATCTGAACTGGCTCTTGGGAGTGGGGTATATTCTCCTTCCCATTTCGCTCCTTCTTTTTGCTTTTGCTATCTTTCGCTCATTTGAGCGGCAGTTTGGGTGGGTACATACGGTCAGTATCCTTGTCTTTCTCGTTGCGGGTATGGGACTCGTAAATGTCGCATTCACCGGCGAGGGTGGCGTTCTGGGTGCGGCGGTATCAAACCCGCTTATAAGCGCTGTAAGCACGACGGCAACTGTGGTTTTCTTGATTGCGTTTATTGTGGCTGCACTCATCATTGCATTTGATATCCAAGTGAGCACACTCATGAGCGCGCTGCGGCGTCGCATTCTTGAGCGACGTGCCCTCGAACAGGTCGTTGAAGCGACACTTGAGAGCGTGCCGGTTACTGGATTGGATGTCGAAGAGCCTGTTGAGACTCACGAGGAAAAGGTGCGTTCTGAACAAGACGAGGCAACCGAACCAAAGAAGGCCACGGTCGCATCATTCTTTAAGAGCGAGGCGCCCGCGGAAGGATTTCCCATTATTGCGGCTCTTGGAGAGGAATATGAGCCGCCGCCGCTTTCCATCCTGGGGAAAAATAGGGGAAAACCTGAAGTGGGTGACGTGAAGGCAAATATGAATATTATCCAAAGAACGCTCCGGAATTTTGGCATCCACGTAGAAATGGATGAGGCGTCGATCGGACCAACGGTGACGCGTTATTCCATGAAACCAGCTGAGGGTGTTCGTCTCTCAAAAATACTTACCCTTCAGAGCAATCTCGAGCTCGCGCTCGCCGCCTCGCCTGTGCGCATCGAAGCGCCCATTCCAGGGAAATCGCTCGTTGGCATTGAGGTACCGAATATTGCGCGAACAACTCTGGGGCTGGGACCCTTGCTCTCTGAGGAAAGTTATGCGGGTTCTGATAAGCCATTACTTCTTTCGCTCGGGCGAACGATTACCGGACAACCGCAATTCGTCGATCTCGCGAAAATGCCCCACATGCTGGTGGCTGGCGCGACAGGCGCCGGGAAATCGGTAACGATGCATAATTTTATCGTCTCATTGCTCTACCGTTGTTCTCCCGAACAGCTCCGCTTTATCATGGTTGACCCGAAGCGAGTCGAGCTCACGCTCTATAATTCGATTCCGCATCTCTATACTCCCGTCATTACCGATGCTAAGAAGGCCATTCTCGCTCTCAAATGGCTCGGCAAGGAAATGGATCGACGTTACAACATTCTTGAAACGCATAAAGTACGTGATATTTCCTCATACCATGAAAATATCGTCGCACCTCAAAGAACAATGATGCAAGCGGGTACAGAGAGTAACGAGGAGAAGATGCCCGAGGCAATGCCGTACATCGTTGTCATCTTCGATGAACTTGCCGATATCATGCAAAGTTATCCGCGCGAACTCGAGGGTGGCATTGTGCGTCTCGCGCAAATGAGTCGCGCCGTCGGCATTCACCTCGTCCTCTCTACCCAAAGGCCGAGCGTCAAAGTGATCACCGGCCTTATCAAGGCCAATATTCCCGCACGCCTCGCACTTCAGGTGGCCTCGCAGATCGATTCGCGCACCATTCTCGATATGGGTGGCGCTGAAAAACTGCTCGGAGCCGGCGACATGCTCTTCCTCTCGGGCGAGATGTCAAAGCCCCGACGCATTCAGGCTTCGTATATATCCGAAAGCGAGGTGAAGAAGGTCGTTGCCTATCTTGCGAAGCGATCTGAAGGAACGCTACCGAGCGAGATCGATTTTTCAGATGCAGGCAGAGTGGGAGGCGGCATGGATCCTATCTTTGCTTCAATGGGAAATGCTAATTTAGATGACGAAGAGGATGACGAATTATATCCGGAGGCAAAACAAACCGTTATTGAGGCTGGCAAAGCTTCCACCTCATACCTTCAACGCAAGCTCGGCATTGGGTATGCTCGCGCGGCGCGACTCATGGATCTTCTTGAGCAGCGGGGCGTCATCGGGCCGGCAGACGGCGCAAAACCACGGCAAGTGATTGGCGAAGGGAACGCGGATGAGCTTGCACGCGCTGGGGTGTCGGATAATTCCGATGAGGGTGAGGCTGAGGATACATGAGCTGAGTAGCTCTCCGCTTCAAATCCTTCCCTATGCCGTCTTACCACAACAGCTACCTTACGCGCATTGCCTTTGGAATATTTTTCCTCATCATTGTTTTTTACGCCTATTTTGAAGCGCGCGGATTACTCTTCGGCCCCACCATAAGCGTCGATCCGCTGCCTTCTGTCGTACAAGCTCCTTATATACTCGTTCAGGGACAAACGACGCATATCGACTCTCTTATGGTCGATGGACAACCGATTCCTATTACAGAAAGCGGCGCGTTTCAGGATCCGTACATCCTTGCGCCTGGCGCAAACCGAATTGTGTTCGATGCCAAGGATCCGTATGGCAACTCTACCGAAAAGATCGTTGAAATCGTCTATCAAGTGCCGGCTACAAGTTCTCTCCCCGCATTCATGGCATCATCGACTCCCGATACCTCCGGAGCGTCATCAACAACTCCAACAAGCACATCACCTCTTGGTCAATAGCTCTGACACGCTGATCTGATACACTATAAGGAGACCCCATTATTCGCTAACTACTCATGACAAGAGGGGTATGGCATTTACAAAAAAAGTGAAGGCGCCGACCAAATCAATCGGCACGGGAGAGAATAGAGATATCGATCGCGCGCTCGCAGAGATTAAAACAAAATTCGGCGACGAAGCGATTATGAAATTGGGCGACGCGCCCAAAGTAGACGTTGATGCAATTCCGACAGGCTCGATCGGCGTCGATTGGGCGCTCGGCATCGGCGGTCTTCCCCGCGGACGCATTATTGAAATCTTTGGTCCAGAAAGCTCAGGTAAAACAACACTCTCGCTCCATGTTATTGCGGAAGCGCAGAAAAAAGGCGGTATCTGCGCGTTCATCGACGCCGAACACGCGCTCGATCCGGAATACGCAAAAAAAATCGGTGTTGATATCAACTCGCTCCTCGTCTCTCAACCCGATACAGGCGAACAGGCGCTTGAAATCGTAGAGTCACTCGTGAGGAGCGGAAAGATTGACGTTATCGTCGTCGACTCCGTCGCCGCGCTTACACCTAAAGATGAGATCGAAGGTGATATGGGACAGAGCCACGTGGGAAAACAGGCGCGTCTCATGTCGCAAGCGCTCCGAAAACTCACGGCAATTGTCAGCAAGACCAAAACCGTCGTCATTTTTATCAATCAGATCCGCATGCAAATCGGTGTCATGTTTGGCAATCCTGAAACCACACCAGGCGGCAAAGCGCTCAAATTCTACACATCGGTGCGCATCGATATTCGTCGCATCGCGCAGATTAAGAAAGGCGATGAGGTTATGGGCGGCCGGCACCGCGTGAAGGTGGTAAAAAATAAAGTCGCGGCGCCATTCCGGCAAGTAGAATTCGATCTCATGTACAACGAGGGCATTTCTAAAGAGGGTGAAGCGCTCGCGCTCGGCGAGAAGCTCAATGTCGTCGCGAAATCTTCGGGCGGCGTCTACACTTACGGTGACGAAAAACTCGGCCGCGGCTATGACGCCGCACGGACGTATCTGCGTGAACACAAGCCAGTTCTGAATCAGCTTCTCAAAGATATACGAAAGGGTCTCGAGAGCGGGAGCATTGGAACATCTTCCGACACAGGCGCAGAAACATAGAGGTCATCCCGGAGGATGACCTGATTTCTTGTGTTCGAACCACTGCACGATGGCATATCTTATTTGTCGGCGAGGAATTCCCAGCTTCACGGCCTCCCTTTCTTGTTGAGGCGTAAGTTTGCCGCCAATCGTTACGGAAACCCTCACAGAATGCCAAAATGCCTGTAAAGATCTCACCCTCTCTCCCGAACCCATTGATTCTCTCCCCTCTCTTCGTTGCGGGAACCGCCTCGAGTCTAACTTAAGAAAAGGTGGACAACAAGCACCGCATGACTATAATGAGCCCCTATGTCAATGATCTCATACAACGAAGTGAAGCCTGGTGTTGCCGTCATCGTCGACGGTGAGCCATTCCTCTGCACGTGGAACAACATCATGAAAAAGCAGCAGCGCCGTCCGGTCAACCAGACGAAGCTCAAGCACATCATCAAGGGCAACTCGATCGAATATTCCTTTCAACAATCCGACAAGATCGAAGAGGCTGAGATCGAAAACAAGCCTGCCGTCTTCATCTACGAACGCAACGGCGAATGGTTCTTCCACGATTCGAAAGACAAGTCGAAGCGCTTCGCCGTCACTGAAGAGCAAATGGGGGGAAATGGGAAATTCCTCAAAGGCAACACCGAAGTCGAGACACTCTGGTTCCAAGGCAAACTCTTCCGCGTGCGTTTGCCGATCAAAATGGAGCTCAAGGTCACGGAAGCCCCGCCGGACGTGCGCGGCAACACCGCGCAAGGTGGTACCAAAGTCGTGACGCTCGAAACAGGCGCGACGATCAATGTCCCGATGTTCGTCAAAGAAGGAGATTCAATTCGCGTCAACACGGAGACAGGCGACTACGTGGATCGGGTGTAATGAATATAAATAGTTCAGGGCCCGACGCCTAGTGCGCCGGGCCCGTCTGAACTAGACCGATCAGTCAGTCTAGTAGTAGTCTGTGGGGAGCCACTCTTTCTCGGTGATTTTGTGCTTGTACGTGACAAGCACATAACCGATCGTCGCGAGGGCAATCGCCCCAATAGGCAGGAAGTTATTCAAAAAGGTGGACATGAGATGCACCTCCTAAATCCCAAATTACTCCTGTTTCTCAAGGAGTCAAGCTATTGGGTGCGCAGAATTACTTCTGCACGTACGGGAGCAAGCCCATGAATCGCGCTCGCTTGACGGCAAGCTCGACGGCACGCTGTTGCTTGGCAGTGAGTCCGCCGCGGCGGCGGCTCACCATTCGCCCGTGCGGATTCACAAACTGCTTGAGCAGATCGATGTCTTTATAATCGACGTACTGGATATCGTTTTGTGTAAGGATGTTTGCCATAAATAAAACAAGGATAATAAACTCAAATATTAAAATGGAATGTCATCCGGGTTGATGTCCTCCTTCGGATAATCGATACCTGCACCTCCGGAGCTTGCCATTTCGTCCACTGGTTGTTCCTGATCGTTGTGCCCGCGCGCTTGCCCTGAGCCTGACGAACGGGGTCCAAACTGAATGCGATCGGCCACCACTTCCGTGCGATACTTTTTCTCACCGGTCTTTTTGTCGTCCCAGCTCCTCGTTTGCATGCGACCTTCCACGAAAACCGAGCTTCCCTTCTTGAGATACTGGCTCACCACATCGGCCTGCCTACCAAAAACAACAACGTTGTGAAAATCGGTCTGTTCCTGGTTCTTGCCGTCGCGATCCTTAAAGATGCGGTTGGTCGCAATCGAGAAATTGGCAACGTTCATCCCGCTTGAGAGAGCACGCAATTCCGGATCGCGAGTCAGATTGCCGAAGAGGATCGCCTTGTTGATGTACATATGGACTAGTTGTTTTCGTTTAAAAGATATATTAATCGGTTGTCAGGGTTTCGAGCGCTTTGTCGAGATCCTCTTCAGAGACGGGTTCGGCACTCTCTTCGGCGCGGCGCGGCGCGGTCTTAATTGTATCGGAGCGACGCACTTCGCGCAGCGTTGAAATCTTCATCCGCGCACGTGTTTCTTCACGAACAGTGCGGAAAATGATGAATCGAAGAATATTTTTGTCGTTCTTCAGAGCATTATCGAGAAGTGCCGAAGCAGCAGTCGGAGCCTCGAACTTAATCCAACCGAAGAAGCCGCGGTCGTATTCGACGTTTTTATCTTCCTCACGATGAGTCATTAGGTATGAGAGCTTCATCAGGGTCGGCGCGCCTTCAGAAATAAATGTACCGCCTGCCTTCTCGATAACGGAGCGGATTGCACCGACTACTGCTTCGAGATTATCCTCGAGAACTGTCGGCACGATATGATAACCAACCTCATAAATGCGCTGCACAACTCCCGGCGCTTCGTCGGATTTCGTTTCAAGTACGATTTCTTCTGCCATATGTAGCGGGCACTTTAGCACGTGCGAATCACTATCGCAAGACGACAGCGCATTGTATCAGAGATCGACATTGAAGACCCGACGGGCATTTTCAAGCAGTGTTGAAGCCGTTTTTTCGAGGGTCTCACCCTTGATCGCGGCGATTGCTTTGACCACTTCGGCCACGTAAGCTGGCTCGTTGCGCTTGCCCCGATACGGAGTGGGCGTAATGTAGGGCGCGTCGGTCTCCGAGAGGATCATATCGAACGGCGCATTGCGGACAACCTCGTGATAATCCTCGGTGAACGTCAAAACGCCGGTGAAACTCAGGGTAAAACCGAGGTCGAGAAATTTCCTGGCAACTTCCCAATCGCCGGCGAAAAAGTGTACGTCGCCACGAACCTTCGCGTGCTCACGCAAAAGAGCGAGCGCGTCCTCATAGGCATTTCTTATATGAAGCATCAGCGGCTTTCCTACGTTGTTTGCGAGCTCGATCTGAGCGACAAACGCTTCTTGTTGTATTCGCTTGGTTTCCTCCTCGAGACGGTAATAATCCAGCCCACACTCACCAAGCGCAATGACGCGCGGGTGTCGCAGCAATGGTTCGTACGCATCCGCATCGAACGTCTCTCCGCGAGACATGAAGCCTTCCTTGCCCTTCGAAGCCTCGGCGAAGGAGTGGCCGAACTCCTTCGCATCATGAAATGATTTGGATGTATGGACCGGATGCAGACCAACCGTCGCCCACGCGTTGTCGTATTTTTCTGCCAACTCTATTGCTGTTTTCGAGGTATCGAGCTGCGTCCCGACAACGTTGATACCAACTCCCGCCTCTTGCGTCCGCTTCATCACCTCGTCGCGATCGTTCTCGTAAGCTAAAAAGTTGGTATGCGTATGTGCATCGAAGTATTTCATAGTATATTCAATCTTTCGCATCCCATTCCGCGTAGAAACGATCGAGAAATTCCTGCATGAACACATGGCGTTTTTCGGCGATCATACGAGCTGTTTTCGTATTCATCCGATCCTTCAAAAGCAATAACTTCTCGTAAAAATGATTAATCGTCGGTGAGACTGATGTGTAATAAGCATCTTTAGAATGGTGGTTTTCAGGTGGAATTTCAGGATCATAAATCGGTCGACCTTTTGCGCCGCCGTATGCGAACGCACGAGCAATACCGATTGCTCCGAGCGCGTACAGGCGATCAGCATCCTGGACGATCATTCCTTCTAATGTCGGCATATCATCTGCGACACCGGCGCCTTTAAATGAAAGTTTTCGAATAATGTCCATAATCTTTTCTGATACGTCGGATTGAACGCCGGATTCTGCAAGCAGCGTGATTGTCTTTTGTTCACCCTCTTCTTCGGTTGCGTAGAATTTACGATCACCGACATCATGCGCCAGTGCCGCTAATTCGACAAGTTCTTTTTCCATACTTAATCCCTGCGCGCGAAGAGATTCTCCGGTTTTTTATTAGTACGGATTGCTTCTTTGATCGCTGCCGCGGTTTTGGGCATAAAGGGTTCGAGATTTGTCGCCGTCATCGAAAGATGCTGCACGAGCCGGCTGATGATATTCTTACCCCGCTCCCGCTCGGCAGGATCGTCGGATTTCACCATGAGAAACGGTTTCTTGTCTTGAATAAATCCGTCTGCCTGCGTGAGGTGTTCCCAAATGAACGCCATCGCAGCGTTGAAGTCATAACGATCCAGATGATAACAAAGCGTGGGATTCAGTTGCGATGATTCTTCGGTCAATGCAACAGGACCATCGAGGTTATCCTCGGCGAGCTTCATGACGCGCGCCGCCTGATTGCCGAGACCATTGGCAAGATCGGCGTTGTAGGCTTCTTTGAAGCGTTCCATCGTAACATCGGAATCTTCAGTCGGGTGAATGTGACGCAATAAGAAATGGCGCAGTGCGTCGGTCCCATACTCTTCAACGATACCCATTGGCTCGATCACATTGCCGAGCGATTTACTCATCTTCTGTCCGCGAGAGGTTATAAATCCGTGATAGAAAACCCGACCGGTCGGCGGCAGCCCCGCGGATTTGAGCATTGCCTGCCACATGATCGACTGAAAACGCACCTGATCTTTGCCTGCAAACTGAACAGTCTCCCCTTTCTGCCAGAATTTTTTGAAGTTTCCATTCGCGTCTTCAGGCCAGCCGAGTGTTGAAATGTAATTGGTGAGTGCGTCAAACCATACGTACATGACCTGCGTATCATCGCCGGGCACTGGCACACCCCACGGCATCTTTTCTTTGACGCGTGAGATGCTGAAATCCTCAAGCCCGCTTTCGAGGAACTTGATCGCCTCCTCGCGGCGCCATTCAGGAATAATGACGTTTTTGTCGGAGAGATACTGGAGAATGTAACTCTCGTAGCGACTCAGGCGGAAGAAATAATTCTCTTCCTCGATCTCGATCAAATCCATATTGGGATGGTTTTGACATTTACCGTTCACGAGGTCGCTCTCTTTGACGAATGCTTCATCGCCGATACAGTAGAGGCCGCGGTATTTTTTCTTGTAGATATCAGAGCCTTCAGGACCAACGTTTTCGGCGCAGCGTCGCCACATTTCTTGCGCCGCCACGATGTGATGCGAGTCCGTCGTGCGAACAAACGCATTGTACGTGAGATCGAGTTGCTTTTTGAGATCAGCGAATTTTGCAGCGTACTCATCCACATAGACCTGCGGCTCTTTGCCGAATTCAACGGCCTTCTGATAAATCTTCTGACCATGTTCGTCGGATCCGAAATTGAAGAACACTTCACGGCCACGCAGACGTTGATAGCGCGCGATCACATCTGCCTGCACAATCTCGAGTGCAAAGCCGATGTGCGGTGCTGCGTTGACGTACGGAATGGTCGTCGTCACATAAAACGGCTTCGGGGAATCCATACGAGAGTTGTATCAGGATTTATACCGTGCTGGCAAGCGCCCATGCTCGATATCGCGCACGAATTCCTGAACGGTTGCCGCGATCGGCACGGAGAGAATGATGCCCAGAAAGCCGGCGAATTCCCCGCCGACGATAAGGGCGAGAATAACGAGAAGCGGCGGCACTCCCACGACGCGCGTCACCACGAGCGGATAAATGAGATAATTCTCGAATTGTTGCGCAATCACGAACATGCCGACCGTGAGCAAACCGAGCGTGATACCGCCGGTCGCAAACGCAACAGCAACGGCGGGAATGGCAGAAAGCGTTGGCCCGAAAACGGGGATGATTTCGAAACAGCCGGCAACAGTTGCTAAGACGAGCGCATCCGGCACCCCGAGTATGGTGAGTCCGAGAAATACCAAAACGCCCATGATGATGGCAAGGAGCAACTGCCCCTGCATCCAGAGTCCGATTTTGTGCTGCGAGCGGCGCCAAAGCCCGAGCACATATTCCTGTTGATTTTTGGGAACGATGATACGCAAAAAATCATCGACGCCGGTTTCAAGTACCGCAAAGTAAAACGAAAAAATGATGATGAGTACAAAGGAGAAAATCCCGCCAAAAATCTGGCTCGCCGTATCGAAGGCGTTGTTGAAGACGCCGATGTCGAGCGCGTTGTGAATGTTATCGAGAATACTTGATGCTGAAACCGTCGAAGGCGCCGGCAATCCCACGATATTGGCAAATTGATCGAGAACACCCGTTTTATTGAACGTCTCGAGGTAGCCAGGAAACGAGCTGATGAGGTTGGAAATGTCCCCAAAGAGCGACGGGAGGAAAAAGTAAAAGATGCTGAAGAAGACGACGAAGAGCAACATATAGATGAGCAAGACCGCGATGGTGCGCGGGATCTTTCGTTTGTGGAGACCTTTGACGCCCGGCTCGATCGCCGAGGCGATGACGATCGCGGTGAGTATGTCGAGCACGGTGCCGCGAACGAAATAGAGAAACACGAAAAGCAGGAGGCATAAAATGACCTTCATGACCGTGCCGGTCGTGATCGAAATCGTTATATGCCCCTCTTCTTTCATACCGCAATCGTAGCACGGGCAAGCCCCTATGCCAGTATTAGGAACGCTGTAAATAGGAAACGAGCTCGCCTATCGCAATGCGCTCCTGTTCCCCCGTATCGCGATCGCGGATAGTAACGGTATTTTTGAGTTCCGGTTTTTCACCTAACGTATCGAAGTCAACTGTGATGCACCACGGCGTGCCGATTTCGTCCTGCCGGCGATAGCGCTTGCCGATGTTGCCATTGTCGTCCCACATCACCTGCGGCACCTGCTTTTTGAGCATGAGATAGACCTCGCGCGCTTTTTCGACAAGTTCGGGTTTATTTTTGAGAAGCGGGAAGACGGCCGCTTTG
>Ga0335069_10012787_pt1 | contig 11795 bp, 7 predicted proteins | sample Lox_Sample_11_FD_206714 | JGI IMG/M metagenome (GOLD analysis project Ga0335069, IMG submission 206714) | Soil microbial communities from Loxahatchee National Wildlife Refuge, Florida, United States - Lox_Sample_1.1 | ecosystem: Environmental > Terrestrial > Soil > Wetlands | place: USA: Florida...
TGAAGTTCGAGTGTGAGAAAGGCGATGGGCATCGGTTGGCAGGTGATGGCCGCACTATTTGCCGGCTCTTTCAAGAGTTACAATACGCCGTTGTGCAGAGTACTGCCGTGCAAATCTTCCAGAACTTCTGCAGGTACTATGTGAAAGATGGTCGCTCTCGTCTAAAACGCTCTGGCATACGCGCAAGTTTCTTGCTGGGAATAACTGTGGCTCTTTTGCTGACCGGATGCGGCGGAGGAAGTGGGGGCTCGCAGAACCAGCAACCGCCGCCCGCACCGTCGGTCCTTGCTTTGCCCACGAATACCGATTCGGCGGATTCTTCCAACTTAGCGAACAACATCTGGACCATTCATGCCGATGGAACCGGGGAAAGCGAACTGACGCGGTACGAGGGCGACGCGAACGTAACGGCTGAGGCCTTGCAGCCCATATTCTCGCCCGATGGCAGCAAAATCCTATACATCTCGGATGGTGCATTCGATGGGAGTAATACGCTGGCACAGTACTACTACTTCTGGGTCATGAATGCCGATGGAACGGGCAAGACTCCCCTGCCCAATGTCGGGCCAGCCGCATACACAGTCGTGGGCAACGCTGCCGACTGGTCGCACGATGGCAAGAAGTTGGCGGTCGCGGCGGCGCCAGGCAACGGAATCAACACGTACATCATGAACGCGGACGGTTCCAATCCAACCTTGTTGGCGGGACCGGCTTTCGGAGCTGTTTGGTCACCCGATGACACCAGATTGGCGTATCAAGGGCCTGACAACGGTATTTGGACAATTCACGCGGATGGATCCGCGGCGACAGAGCTCGCCACTGCTCCAGTCAATTCTGCCGCCAACGCTCCGGTCTGGTCGCCGGACGGAACCAAAATCGCCTTTGCTCTTTCGAACCTTCAATTCGGTGGATTCACGATTGAGATCATGAATGCGGATGGGTCTAACCTGAAGTCGTATCCCGGCTCGACCTATTTTTACAACCACATGGTGGGACGGATTGTGAACTGGTTGCCGGACAGCAGCAAGATCGTTTTCGAATCGACGGCATCGCTGGATGGGAATTCGAATAACCCGGACGTCAACGCGTTGAATCTCTGGGTAATGAACGCAGACGGATCCAACAGACATGCGATTACGACGTATACCGCGAATGGCGTCACGCTGTACGTTCCCACCGTTTCGCCCGATGGTTCCAGCGTAGCGTTCTTATCGAATGCTGCGTTAGACGGGAGCGACGCGCCCAGCCTTTCTACCTGGTGCATGTGGGTGATGAATTCGGGAGGAGGAGGAAAGTCGCCTCTGAAATCGCTGGCAAATGGCACCGGATGGAACACGTTCTGGCTTCAGCCGTCATGGAAGCCATGAGACCTGGGACAGAATGCCCATATCTCGCAAAATGCAGACATGGGCACCCCTGTTGTAATGATCAGTTTTACGCGATTACTTCGGCGGCGATACGTTCGGTGGCGAAGGCTTCGATCACGTCGCCGGCCTTGATATCCCCGTAGTTGGCGATGGAAATACCGCATTCCATGCCGTTGTGAACTTCCTTGGCGTCATCTTTGAAGCGGCGGAGCGAACCAACCTTGCCCTTGAAGACAACCACGTTGTCCCGCAGCAGGCGCACTTCGGAGTTGTTCTTGATGATGCCATCGCTCACGCGGCAACCAGCCACCGTTCCAACCTTCGGGATGCGGAAGGTTTCGAGCACCTCGGCGCGTCCCTGGTAGGTTTCCTTGATGGTCGGCTCGAGCAGGCCGCTCATGGCGCGTTTGATCTCGTCCTGCAACTCGTAAATGATGGAGTGCAGGCGGATGTCAACTTCTTCCTGCTCGGCGAGCTCCTGCGCTTTGCGCTCCGGACGCACGTTGAAGCCGATGATGATTGCGTTCGATGCGGAAGCCAGAAGCACGTCGGTTTCGGTAATGGCGCCCACACCAGAGCGCAGCAGCTTGAGACGCACTTTGTCGTTGGAAAGCTTCTGCAGCAGGTCGCTGAGCACTTCGACCGAGCCGTGCACGTCGCCCTTGAGGATGATGTTGAGTTCCTTCGTGCCGGCCGTCTTGATCTGTTCCGCCAGACCTTCGAGGGAGACGCGCGAACTCTTGGCGAGTTGAGCTTCGCGGGCTTTCTGCTCGCGATACTCGGATATGCCGCGGGCCTTGTCGCGATCGGCGACGACCACAAACTGATCTCCGGCTTGCGGGAGTCCTTCCATGCCCAGGATTTCTACCGGCGTCGAGGGCGGCGCGGATTCGAGCACGGCGCCACGATCGTCAAACATGGCGCGAACTTTTCCGTAGACGTTGCCCACAACGAAGTTGTCACCCGCATTGAGCGTGCCGTTCTGGACGAGCACCGTGGCGACGGGTCCGCGGCCGCGGTCCAGCTTGGCTTCCAGCACCACGCCGGAAGCGGCGCGTTCGGGTGTGGCTTTCAATTCAGCCAGGTCGGCGACCAGGCAAATCATTTCCAGCAGCAGGTTGAGATTTGTTTTCTTCTTGGCCGAGACATCGACGAAGACGGTCTTGCCTCCCCAGTCTTCCGGCATCAGTCCGCGATCCGCAAGTTGCTTCTTCACTCGGTCGGGCATCGCTTCCGGCTTATCGATCTTATTGACGGCCACGATGATGGGAACTTCGGCAGCGTGGGCATGATCGATAGCTTCGAGCGTTTGGGGCATGACACCGTCATCGGCCGCGACGACGAGCACAACGATGTCCGTGGCCTTGGCGCCGCGGGAACGCATGCGGGTAAAGGCTTCGTGACCGGGCGTGTCGAGGAAAACAATTTCGCGTCCGAAGGCGGGCGATTCGCGATCGGTGATCCGTACCTTGTACGCACCGATGTGCTGCGTGATGCCGCCCGCTTCGCCTCCGGCGACATTGGTGAGGCGGATGGCGTCGAGCAGCGTGGTTTTGCCGTGATCGACGTGGCCCATGATGGTGACCACAGGGGGACGAGGAACGGTTTCCGCCGCAGTTTCTTCACCACCGCCGGCAGCCGCGTCGACATCTTTCGCAGCCTGCTCCTCGAACGTGATCACGTTCGTGTCGGCGCCGAAGAAGCGAGCCATTTCGCTGGCAAGTTCAGCATCGAGAGTCTGGTTGATGGTAGCGAAGACTCCGCGAGCGAGAAGGCGCGAGATGAGGTCCTTGGCGCGAACGCCGAGCTTCTCGGCGAGATCTTTTACGCTGATGCCCTCTGTAATCGTAATGTTGCGGGTGATGGGCATCGGCTCGTTCGACACCACTGCACGCGGCGGCGGAACGTAGCCCTTCATCGGGCCTTCTTTTACACCCCGAGGAATGTAGCGCTGGCCAGGTCGGCGCGCGGGCGCACCCGGTCGGCTTCCGGGACGAACTGGTCCGGGAGGCGGCAGGCCGGGACCAACTCCGATGGGGCGTGTCCCCGTGGGAGTCTGGCGCGTGGGATGCATGGGCCGGCGCTCTCCGGGGCGAAGCGGAGGACGCGGCGCACCTACGCCGGGAGCTTGCGGGCGCGGGCGCTGGAAAATCGGCTGACCGGGTACGGGACGTCCGGGAACTGGTCGAGCGGTTCCGATCGGCGTACCGGACACAGGCGTTACCGGACGCGGCGGGGGAGCTTTGTAGACAGGGCGCGGCCCGGTCTGCGGAACAATCATGCGCGGCGCCGGTGGGGCGGGCGGTCCAGCCGGAGGTGCGGGCGGACGCGGCGCTGCCACTGGAGGCTGCGGTGCGGCAGACGCGGCAATGGGCGGTGTCGCAGGGGCGACTGGCGGCGCAACAGGTGGTGCAGGCACCGGCCGGGGCGGAGCCACGACGGCGGGCGCAGGAATTACTGGAGCCACAACGGGAGGTGCCAGCGGCGGGGCGGGCTTCTCCGCGGGAGGCGGAACGATAACCGGGCGCGGCGGCGGAGCAACTGCTTCCCTTGTGATCGGCGGAGCCTGAACAGGCGCTGGCGGCGGAACTGGTGCGACCGGAGGTGCAGGCGCTGCCGGCTTCGCCACAACGGGTGGGGCGATAGGCCTTTGTACCGGTGGCGGCGGAGCCGGTCTGGGCGGCGCCGCGACAGCTTCCTTCTGCTGAGTAATGGCCTTCAGTACATCTCCGGGCCGGGAGATGTGCGACAAGTCAATCTTGGTCTTGATTTCTTCTTCGCCGCGTAACGGTCGGGACGACCGTGAAGCTTGCGCCGGCGCATCGGAAGATCCGCGGATGTGGGCGCGTACTTTTTCTGCTTCGTGCTCCTCGAGCGAACTGGAGTGAGTCTTCTTCTCCGTCACTCCGACGAGCGGAAGCACGTCGAGAATGGCTTTGCTTTTGACTTCCAGCTCCCTTGCGAGATCGTTGATTCGAACCTTGCTCATCCGGCCTTTCTTGCACCCCGCGCTGTGCCCTAGGTCTTCATCGTAGCCTCACGGAGTTCAGCATGTTGCATGGACGCTACAGTTGTGCCGAAGCGTTCCATCACTATTCAGTTGTTTCTGTAGCGGAGCTTTCTTGCGGCTCCTGCTCATTTTCTTGCGATGCGACGCTGGGTTTTTCGGCGGCGTCCGACGACCCTGCGTCGGCAGCTTCGCTGGAGGCCTCTGCAGAAGCGACAGCCTCCTCGGTGATTGCGCCTTCGGCGGGCTCTTCTGCCGCGGCCCCGCCGTCCAGGCTCGCAAAGTAATTATTCACTGCGAGGCTGATTTTTTCCACCGTCTTGGGGCCGATGCCCTCAATAGCTTCCAATTGCTCCGGAGTCATGTCGGCGAGGGCTTCCACGGTGGTAACACCCGCGGCCGTAAGCTTCTCGACGATGCCTTCGCCCAGCCTAGGAACATTCTCGAGCGGAGTTGTCGTAGCGGGAGCCATGGCTGCCATCTGCTGCTCGACTTCCTGCCGCTTCTCTTCTTCGCTCTTGATGTCAATCTTCCAGCCGAGCAGCTTGGCCGCCAGACGGACGTTCTGGCCTTTCTTGCCGATCGCCAGCGAAAGCTGGCTGTCATCGACAACAACTTCCAGGTGCTTCTCAGAGCTGTCGACGACGGTGACGCGGGAGACCTTCGCCGGCTGCAACGCTTTTTCCGCGAAGGTGACCGCATCTTCGTGATACTCGATGATGTCGATCTTCTCCCCGCGCAACTCGCGGATGATCGACTGGACCCGCATCCCTTTCATGCCCACGCAGGCACCGACGGCGTCCACGTCCTTGTCTTTCGACATGACTGCGATCTTGGTCCGCTCCCCAGCTTCGCGGGCAATGGCGCGGATGACGACCGTGCCATCGTAAATCTCCGGCACTTCGGTCTGGAACAGATGCTGCACGAGATCCGGGGCCGCACGCGAGACGACAACGCCAGGTCCCTTGGCAGCGCGTTCCACGCGGGCGATCACAACCCGAACCCGCTCGCCGATGGCGAAGGATTCCAGGCGCGACTGCTCTTTGCGCGGCATGCGAGCCTCGGCCTTGCCGATATCGAAAATCACATCGGGACCTTCGACGCGCTTGACGGTGGCATTGACAATCTCGCCGACGCGCCCGATGTACTCGTTGTAAACCGTATCGCGCTCGGCCTCGCGGACCTTCTGGAAAATGACCTGCTTGGCGAGCTGCGCGGCAATGCGCCCGAGAATGCCTTCGGTGGCACGCGGGATGAGCAATTCGCCGCCAACCTCCAGCGAAGGATCGACCTTGCGCGCGTCCTCCACCGTGATTTGCAGGTTAGGGTCCTCTACCTGCTCGGGCGTCTCTACCACAGACTTGACCGCGTAAGCGCTGATCTTGCCCGTGTCTTTATCGAGCTTGGCGCGAAGGTTTTCCTGCGACTTGTAGTACTTGCGCGTAGCCATAACAATGGCGTCTTCCACCGCGCTGACTACAATCTGCGGATCGATTCCCTTCTCGCGACTTACGCCTTCGATGATGTTGTAGAGCTCGCTAGCCATAAGAATCAGTTATCAGTTGCCAGTTACGGCTTCCGGTCCCTGCCAAACCTACGGTGCATCTGCGCTCCGGAAGCTCGGCCTTAAATTTCTGGTACCAAATTCGCTTTTTCCACGTTCGCGAATTCGATTTCTACCTTCTTGCCAGCCGCGTCGCCCATCTTCTTGCGCGACTTGTGACTGGCCACGCTTAAGTCCAGCAACAGGCGGCCGTCCTGAAAACTCTCCAGCCGTCCTTCAAAGTGCCGCGTGCTATCGACCGGCTGCCTTGTCGTCAGCTTCACGCGGCTGCCGGTGAAACGCGTGAAATCCGCTGCCTTCACCAGCCTGCGATCCAGGCCCGGAGAGGAAACCTCCAGCGTGTACGAGCCCGGCATCACATCTTCCACATCAAGGATGGTGCCGAACTCCCGGCTGAAGTTCGCGCAGTCCTCATGCGTGACTCCCGCCAGCGGATCGTTCCCCGCCGATGGCTTATCGAGAAAGACACGCAGCATGCGTGCCTTGCCGCCGCCAAGAAACTCAACTTCCACGACCTCGAGTCCGCTCGAGGCCGCGACGCGGTCTGCGATCTGCCGCACACGTTCAACGTCAAGCGCCATGAATCCAGTAACTTACGAGCTTTGGCCGCGACACCGCAGGGACTGAAACTAAAAAGTGGGCTTGCGCCCACTGGTGTGCTTCGCCAAATGCCGGTTACACAGCAGTTCTCAATTTCCTAATATACGCCCGGCCCACATAAAAGACAAACTCGCGCCCCAAGCGGTTCCTGACGCGGATTTATGACAAAACATGGTGGCAACTGGAGTTACAATCCTGACACTGCAGTGGAGGTTGTATGTCGGCTTTCCGCTCGCCTCTCTCGTTTCTCGCTGTCGTCCTCCTGTTTGCCCATATCCCATCATTTGCCCAGACGCGTGGAGGAGGCGGCGGCCGCGGCTCCGGGTCTGGATCCGGCAGCTTTGTACAGCCGGGGACCAATGCGCGTAATGCGGCGGTGATGGGCCGCGGCGAGAATTTGAACGTGAGCGGGCGTCTTCCGTCAGCGGCGGACGAAGCCAAAGTGGAATTTCGCAGCCAGACCTTCCTGGTGCAGGTTCCTGTGGTGGTGACCGACAAATCCGGAAATCACATTCACGGGTTGAAGAAAGAGGATTTCAGCGTCCTGGAAAATGGGAAGCCGGTCGGTGTGTCCGTGTTCGAGGAGTTGACCGCCAACCCGGGGCCGCTCCCCGAACTGAAAACTCCGGCGGGACAATTCCGCAACCTCACGCTGGATGGACCGCAGCCAAGGAACGTGGTTGTCATCGCGCTGGATACGGTCAACACTCCATTTCTTGACCAGGCTTATGGGCGGCGCGAACTGGTGAAGTTTCTCTCCCATAACATCGATACCGGTCACGTGCTCGCGTTGATGCTGATCACAAGCAAGGGTTTGCGAGTCGTGCAGGGATTGACAGGCGATCCAACTCACCTGATGCAGGCGCTGAAAAAAGCGAGTGGCGAAGTTTCACAGATGGAAACGATCAGCACGGATGCGCAGGCCGATGCGGCGACCGGATCGATACCCACAGCCTCGTTCTCGCCTTATGCGGACCCTTTCGATGCGCTGGACTCTTTCATCGAGCACGGAGACGCCGTGGAAGGGCAATTCTTTCAGCAGAATGCCATCGAAACCACGATGAACGCGTTCCTGGGTATCGCAAATTCGCTGTCAGGCGTGCCCGGCCGCAAGTCATTGATCTGGGCGACGGGCGGATTCCCCTTCAACATGGACTCTCCGGCAAGCGTGCCCGGAGGATTCTTATCGACGCTTTACGAGCGAACCATGCTCGCGCTGAACCAGGCGCAAGTTTCGGTGTATCCGGTGGACATTCGCGGACTGATGAGCAGCCCGATGCTGGCGGCAAGCAATCGCAGCAACACGGTGCGGGGCCTGGACCTTTCCCGTCAGATCACGAACCGCATATGGCTGGAGCAAGCGAAATTCGACACCCTCAATGACTTTGCCGACATGACCGGAGGCCGGGCGTTTTACAACACGAACGACATCGCCTCCTGCTTTCAACGCGCCGCTGACGATGCATCGTCGTACTACATGCTGGGATATTACCTGGATACCAGCAACAACAAACCGGGATGGCGGAAGCTGCAAGTGAAGCTGGATAAGAAAGACGTCGAGGTGCGCGCCCGCAATGGATTCTTCGTCACCAACGCGACCATGAACCCGATGATCAGCCGCGATCTCGACATGCTCAACGCAATCCATTCGCCGATCGAGGGCACAGGAGTGGCCCTGAGCGTGGAGTGGCTGACAGTGGCTTCCGATGGGGACAAGAAGAAGGCCGTCTTCATGGCGCACATGCCGGCGGGAACTTTAAGTTTCGATCCGGCTGGACGGGATCAATTGAATTTTGACTTTGCCGCACTGGCTTTCGACAAAGATGGCAAGACTGCGGGCCAGGCGATGCAGCGATTCACCAAGGCTGTTCCCCCGGATCAATTACCGTCGGTGCGCACCAACGGGATCGGCTTCCGCAATGCCCTGGAACTGACGCCCGGCCAGTACACGGTCAAGTTCGTGGTGCGTGACAACGTAACGGGGAAGGTGGGCAGCGTCACCGCGCCGCTCACGGTTGATGGACAATAGAGCGCGATGCTCCGCCTCAACGTTTGGGACAGATTGCTTCTTTCTTTTCTGTCGTTTATTTGCCTGAATTCCTTGCGCTCTCTACAATAAAAGTTCACCCACGCGATTGGGTCACCCCAAAAATCCATGATTCATTTTCCAGTTCCTGAAGCACTTACTTTCGACGACGTCCTTCTCCTGCCCGCCCGTTCCGACGTGGTTCCGGCGACCGCCAGCACGCAGACACAGCTCACGCGCAGCATCAGCCTGAATATTCCGATCGTCAGCGCCGCCATGGACACGGTTACGGAATCGCACATGGCCATCGCGCTGGCGCAGCAGGGCGGGCTCGGGATCATTCATCGCAATCTGACCATCGAGCAGCAGGCGAATGAAGTGGACAAGGTCAAGCGGTCCGAGAGCGGCATGATTGTCGATCCCGTGACCATGCATGCGACCGACAAGGTGAGCGACGCGCTGGAGGTCATGCGCAAATACAAGATTTCGGGCGTACCCATCACCGACAACGGCAAACTGGTGGGCATTCTCACCAATCGGGACCTGCGCTTCGAGACGCGCTTTGACATTCCGATAGACAAGGTAATGACCAAGCGCAATCTCATCACGGTGCCTGTGGGTACGACGCTGGAGGAAGCGGAAAAAATCCTTCACCAGCATCGCGTGGAAAAGCTTCTCGTGGTCGATGACAAGTACATGCTGAAGGGCTTGATCACGGTCAAGGACATTCAGAAAAAGCTGAAGTATCCCAACGCGGCGAAGGATTCGCATGGACGGCTGCGGGTAGGTGCGGCGATTGGAGCCACGGGCGACTTCCTGGAACGCGCCCAGGAATTGGCCGAGGCCAAGGTGGACGTGCTGGCGATTGATAGCGCCCACGGGCATTCGACGAAAGTTCTGGAGGCGGTAAAGCTGGTGAAGTCGAAGTTGCCCCACGTCGAATTACTGGCAGGCAACGTCGCCACTTTTGACGGCGCATGTGAACTGGCGCGGGCCGGGGCCGATGGGATCAAAGTAGGCATCGGGCCAGGTTCGATCTGCACGACACGGGTGGTGACGGGCGCGGGCGTGCCCCAGATTACAGCTATCGCGGAGGCGTACCGGGCGACCAAGGATTTGGGAGTGCCCATCATTGCCGACGGCGGAATCAAGTACTCGGGCGACGTGACCAAGGCGCTGGCAGCAGGCGCCGGTGCGGTGATGATCGGGTCGCTGTTTGCAGGAACGGACGAGAGTCCGGGTGAGTTGATTCTGTATCAAGGCCGCTCGTTCAAGTCGTACCGCGGCATGGGATCTCTGGGGGCGATGGCACAGGGGTCGAGCGAACGCTATTTCCAGACCGCGGAGGGGGACTCGACCGCATCCGTTTCCGCGCCCGATGGCGAATCGAACCGGCTGGCCAAGCTTGTGCCGGAAGGAATTGAAGGGCGAGTTCCCTATCGCGGGTCCGTCGCGATGATCATCTACCAGATGGTGGGCGGATTGAAGTCGGGGATGGGCTACTGCGGATGCGCGACGATTCCGGAACTGCTGCAAAAAACGCGGTTCGTGCGCATCAGCGGCGCGGGATTGCGCGAAAGCCATGTCCACGACGTCATGATCACGCGCGAAGCGCCGAACTATGCGATCGAATAGGCTGTGCGGGAGACTGCTCAGCGATCCCGTTTCCGATGTCCCACTCAATCCAAGTTCGGGACTGAGTGGACGCCTTTGATGCCCTGAGCCAGAAAGTGAATCGACTCATCCAGATCGATTGAGCCACGATCGTCATCAAGTTCTGAAAGCGTGGATCGCCGCAATCCTGTGGCTGATCGTCATTGCGATTGAATCCACCGCGTGGCTTTCGGCGCACAATACGAGCCGTATCCTGTATCCGCTGCTGCATTTCTTTTTCAAAATTAATTACGCGCGATTCGAGCACTTGCACTTCTACCTCCGCAAGGGTGGGCACGTTTTTGGCTACGGCCTGCTGAGCATACTTCTGTTCCGCGCGTGGCGAGAGACGCTGCCAGCGCCGGGCGATCCGCGCTGGACACAACGCTGGGCGAACATTTCCGTATTGGGGACAGCCCTGGTGGCAAGCGCAGATGAGTGGCACCAGAGTTTCCTGCCTTCCCGCACCGGCCGGTGGGAAGACGTGGTGCTGGACACCTGTGCGGGAATCGCGGCGCAGCTTCTCCTTTTTTTGTTCCTCCGTTACAGCTCACCGAAGAACCAAACCCGCTGACTTTCGTCTGATCTTTCATGAACACCTTCCGGTTGACGGTGGCGCGGGCATATGTTACAGTTTGTAACGCTACAATGACTAACACACGGCAAGCACGTCTAAAGAACCTGGGAGAGGTCGAACAAGCAGTCATGGATTACGTCTGGAGCCACGGCCCGAGTACGGCGGAAGAGTGCCGGGAGGCGCTGGCTTCCACCAGGCCGATGAAGGACTCCACGGTACGAACTGTGTTGCGCCGCCTGGAGGACAAGGGATACCTGAGTCACTCGGTTGAGGGGCGCACTTTCGTGTACCACGCCGCCGATGCGCGCGAGAACGTTGCGGTGAGGGCAGTGAAGAACATTATCGATCGTTTTTGTGGCGGGTCGGCCGAGCAACTGGTGCTCGGAATGGTGGACAACGAAGTATTGGATCGCCAGCTGCTGGAACGCCTGGCGCGCAAGATCGGGGAGAGCGAGGGCCGGGCAGCGAAGCGAAATTCCAAGAAGGAAGGCAAACCGTGATAGCTCATCCAACGGGAACCGAGTTCAGCGTGATGGGGCAGGTGGCAGATGTCGCGATCCGCAATCTGGCCGTGGCAGGCGGAGTGGGATTGGCCCTTTTCCTATTCCGGGCGCGGCAGTCATCGACAAGACTTTCTGTGTGGAAGGCTGTGTTGTACGTTTCACTGGCGATGCCTCTCTTGAGCTGGCTGGTACCTGCATTGCCGGTCCAGATGCCCCTGTTATTGCAGGAACAGATTGACGGTTTGAAATCTGCTCCCGTTGGAGATGTCAGAAGAGTTTCCGAGGGCAATTCCGAGCCAAGCGTTGTTCCCGCACACGCGACTCCCGCTATCGATGTAACGGCGGGGGCTACTGCTGAGTTCGGGCCGACTCCCATTTCTCACAAGTCCGAGAGGGCGAGTTCTCATTTTTGGGCAGCCGTTGAATGGGCGCGCGTCGCGTTCTGGATTTACCTCATTGTTGCCGCTCTTCTGCTGGCGCGCCTCGTTGCCGGCATGA
>Ga0335069_10012788_pt1 | contig 11795 bp, 13 predicted proteins | sample Lox_Sample_11_FD_206714 | JGI IMG/M metagenome (GOLD analysis project Ga0335069, IMG submission 206714) | Soil microbial communities from Loxahatchee National Wildlife Refuge, Florida, United States - Lox_Sample_1.1 | ecosystem: Environmental > Terrestrial > Soil > Wetlands | place: USA...
GCCCAGGATCAGGACGATCAGCGCCACCCTCCGCAATCGACTCACGTGTCCTCCGTGCGCGGGCCCAGGGCCCGACCGTAATCCCACAACGCGTAGACCGACACCGCCGCGGTGGCCCAGGCCAGCGGCCGCACCAGCGGCGACTCCGCCACGAACGCCACCAGCGTGAGCACCTGACCCACGGTGACCGCCTTCCCGCCCGCGCGCGCCGGGAGCGCCACCGGCCGGTGCCGGATCCAGACCGTGAGGGCGCCCCCCACCGCGACGATGTCGCGGAGCAGCACGCCGGCGATCTCCCACCACAGCAACAGCCCGCTCCGCCACAGCGTGAGGAACGCCGACGCCATGAAGAGCTTGTCCGCCACCGGATCGAGCACCGCGCCCAGCCGGGATCCGCCGAACCGCCGGGCGAGCTTCCCGTCGAAAAAGTCGGACGCCGCGGCCACGCCGATGATGGCCAGGCGCAGTGAAGGCCCGTGCACCAGCGGGAACGCCACCGCCAGTGGAACGCGCAGGGACGTGAGCGCGTCGGCGGGGGTCAGCCACGGTTTCACTTGCCCGTCCATTCCCCCTCGGGTACCTTGACCCTGTGGACCTCAATCTGCTGAAACAGGCGGCCATCTTCCAAGACCTCGACGAGGGTGAGCTCGCCCGGGTGTCGGAGGTCTGCCGCGAGCAGAAGTTCACGGTCGGCCAGTACGTGTTCAAGGAGGGCGAGCCCGGCAACCGCCTCTTCATCATCGCCGAGGGGGAGGTCCGCATTTCGCGGACCATTCCCGGTTCCGGCGAAGAAGCCCTCGCCATCCTGAAACCCGGCGCGAACTTCGGAGAGATGGCGATCTTCGACCGGTCGGAACGGTCCACCGACGCGATCGCGAACACCTCCTGTACCCTCATCACGATTTCCCGGTCCGACTTCGAGCTGCTCCTCGACTTCAATCGCGACATCGCCTACAAGGTGCTGTGGTCGGTGGTGCGCCTGCTCTGCGCCCGCCTCCGCGTGACGAACGACAACCTCCGGTCGTTCCTCGCGATGTCGATGTTCTAGAGGCTCCCCATTCGCCGGTCTCCGCTCCTCGCCCTCGCCGCCCTGCTCGCGGCCTGCTCCAATAGTACCGGTTCTTCCACCCAGCCCTACGTCGTAGTGCTGCCGCTCGTGGATACGCTCTTCACGGGAGACTCGCTCGCCTCCCTCGGCGCCACCTACTACACCGCCGCCGGCCAGGCCGAGGCCGGCACCGTGAGCTGGAGCAGCTCGGCGCCCGGGGTGGTCACCGTCGACCCGTCCCTCGGCACCATCCACGCCGTCGCCCCGGGGTCGTCGGTCATCAGCGCGACCATCAAGAACGTCAGCGGACAGGGGCTCGTGATCGTGACGCCCGCACTCTCCGTCACCCTGCTGCTCCCCAATATCGTGATGCTCGCGCAAGATACGTTCGTGGTCCCGGTTTCGGTGCGCCGCCAGGGCGGCGCTCCGCCGGCGCCCTGGTTCGACGCCCCCGCCAATGCGGTCTTCACGATCGACTCCGCGACCGGCCGCGTCGTGACCGCCGTGTCCGGCCCCGTGCTGCCCTTCCAGGTGCACGCCGACTCCCTGTCCGCGAGCGGCTCGGTGCACGCCCTCGCGCCGGCGGATACGTCCACGGGCGCGGGCGCCTACACCGTGAACGGGAGCGTCACCGCGGCCCGCACCACCACCGCGCGGGGACAGAACTACACCCGGGCCGGCGACACCCTCACGTTCCTGCTCACGCTGCGGGTGGTGGTGGGAAGCACGACCACCGAGCAGGTGAACCTGACCAGCCGGATCCCCGTGAACGGCGCGCCCGATTCCCTGCCTCTCGACTCGGTGTCGGTCACCGAAGCGCAGGGCACCACCTTTCTCTGCCGCCCGCCGCGGTCGGCCGCCGTCTGGAGCTCCACGGCTTCCTCCGGTGCCCCTCTCCTCGCCGTCTCCCGGCCGGGAGGATGGATCAAGATCCGCGAGGAGCATTCCGTCACCGGGGGAAACGTCGTCTCCGGATCGTTCTACTTCGTCGGGCAGCGCGCCGACTACTACGGAGACCCGTCCGGTCGGCTCGCCATCCGGGGCAACTTCGTGGCGCCCCTGATCCAGAATACCACGACCTGTCACTGATGGAGCACCCATGAACCGCTTTTCCCCGTACGCCGCCGTGATCCTCCGGATCGTGGTCGGTCTCGTCTTCCTGCACCACGGAATCATGAAGGTCCACATGGGGCTCACCGGCGTCGCCGGGTTCTTCCACGGCGCCGGCATCCCGTTCGCCACGATCTTCGCGGGCGTGGTGATCGCGTTCGAGACGGTCGGAGCGGGGCTTCTGGTCCTCGGCATCATCCCGCGGATCGTCGCCGCCGGGTACGTCGTCGAAATGACGGTCGCGATCCTGGTGGTCCTCGTGCCCGCCCACCAGCCCTTCGAGCTGGAAGGGGTGCTCTGGGCCGCGTCGATCGCGTTGGTGGCGCTCGGCTCCGGACCGCTGTCGCTGGGACAGATGCTCAAGAAGGCCTGAAGGCGTCAAGCAAAAAGCGTCAGGGAGAGACGTGTCGACGTCCGCCCCTGACGCTTTTCCTTGACGGTGCTGCTCGACGGTTTCGGACCCTAGTGCAGGATTCTCAGCAGCCCCGCGTCGGCACTCCCCCGGAGAAAGCTCTCGGGATCCGTCGCCGGAATGGCGACGCCCGTCTGTTGCCGCCCCCGTTGCGCCGTCTCAGTCATGTATTGGGCGAGCGTCCCGTCCGTCTCCCCCGCATCCGCCTGCATCTGCCGGACGATCTCTTCCCAGGTGCCGGCGTACAGGGCCCCGGAAGCGGTGCGGACGCGGTGCTCTTCGCCGCCGCCGGCCCCCGTCGCCCGTCCTTTCATCCCTTGCAATTCGGTCAGCAGGGTGCCGAACAGCTCCAGCTGGCGGGGGTCCCGCACCTGCCCGTCGGAGCCCAACGCCTCGATCTCGGCGAGGACCAGATCCTCGGGGTCGGCGTCCCCGGTCAGATCGTTCAGCCGGCCGTGCCAGGGTACCAGCTCGGGATCGTCCTCGGGAAGACGGTAGACGCTCTTCTTCAGCTCGATGAGCCGCCAGATGGCGAGGCCGTCGAAGTGGTCGTCGGGCTCGGTGCGCTCGAGGTGGAAGAGGGCCGCCTCGTATTCGCCCCGGTCGTACAGCAGGTTGGCGAGGTAGATCCGGGCCTCGCCGTGCGCCGGATCGAGCTCCAGGGCGCGCCGCAGCCAATGGAGGGCGCCGCCCTCGTCGGTCAGCCGGTGCGCCGCGTAGCCCACGCACGCCGCCGCTTCCGCGGAATCGGGATGTGCGGTGATCGCGACCTCGAAATACCGCCGTGCCTGCTCGAGCACGCCCTCGCGGAACAGCGCGCGGCCGATCTGGAGCATCAGGTCGTGGTCGTCCCGGAAGCCCAGCTCGAGAATCCGGTCGAAGCAGCCCGTCGCCCCGTCCCGGTCGCCGAACTTGAGAAGCACCTCACCCAGGCCGGCGAGCGCGTCCTCGTGATCCGAGTCCAGGCCCACCGCCTCTTCGAAGGACCGGCGCGCCCACACGTATTCCTCGCGCGCCAGACGGGCGTAACCCATCCCCACGTGGAGCTCCACGGCGTGGGGATAGAGCGAAAGCCCCTCGCGAAGCACGTCTACGGCTTCGTCGTATTGTCCTTCATTGTAGAGCTGATGAGCGCGTTCGTCGTATTCGTCGGAGCTGAGGAACTGATCCGACATCGAACGGAACCCCCGGGATGGTTGCGCTATCATACGACACCCCCTCCCGTTACACAAGCGCTTGGGGCGGCGTATCTTGACCGACCATGCCCAACCAACCGGAGCTCGCACCCGAGGGGTCGGTCACCTCCCCGGCCGGTTTCACGGCCGCCGCCGCCCACGCCGGCCTCAAGACCGGCGGCGCGCTCGACGTGGCCCTCCTGGTGAGCGCCACGCCGTGCGCCGCCGCCGGTGTCTTCACCCGGAACGCGGTCCGCGCGGCGCCGGTCCTCTACGACGAAGACCTCCTGGGCGAACGTCCCGGCCGCATCCGGGCGGTCGCGATGAACGCGCGCGTGGCCAATGCCTGCACCGGCGCCGACGGGCTCAAAGCCGCCGCGGCGATGGCGCAGGCCGCCGAGCAGGCGGCCGGGCTGCCGCCGCGCACCGCCCTCGTCCTGTCCACGGGCGTGATCGGCGTCCCCCTCCCGGTGGAGCACGTGGCCCAGGGGCTCACGTCCGCGGCCCGGCGCCTGACGGCCGAAGGCGGCTCCGAGGCCGCGCGCGCGATCATGACCACCGACACGCGGCCCAAGCACTGCGCGGCCCGCATCGAGACCCCCACCGGCACCATCACGGTCGGCGGGATCGCCAAGGGGGCCGGAATGATCCACCCGAACATGGCGACGCTCCTGGGGGTCCTCACCACCGACGCCGAGCTCGACGCGGCCGCCCTGGCGCCGATCCTGCGCCGCGTGGCGGACCGCACCTTCAACGCGATCTCCGTGGACGGCGACACCAGCACCAACGACACCGTCCTGCTCCTCGCCAACGGCGCATCCGGCGTGGACCCCACCCGCGATCCGGGGCTGGCGCAACGGTTCGAGGCGGCGGTCCAGCTCGTGGCCCGCACCCTGGCGCTCGCGATCGTGGAGGACGGCGAGGGCGCCACCAAACTCGTCGAGATCCAGATCCGGGGGGCGGCCACCGAAGCCGCCGCCCGCGACGTCGGCCGCGCCATCGCGCGCTCGGCCCTGGTGAAGACCGCCCTGTACGGCGCCGACCCCAACTGGGGCCGCATCCTGGCGGCGGCAGGCGCCGCCGGCGTCCCCATCGCGCCCGACAAGATCGCCCTCGACGCCGAGGACGACGCCGGCTGGCTCGAGCTGGCCCGGGCCGGAGGGACCGCCCGGCCCGACCTCGCCCGGGCCCGCGCGATTTTCCAGGGGAAACGGGTCCGCCTCCGCGTCGACCTGGGACTCGGCCGGGCGGAGGCGGTGGTGTGGACCTGCGATCTCTCTCCGGAATACGTCCGGATCAACGCCGACTACACGAGCTGATCCGCTAGGGCGTCGCGGGTTTCCGGGGCCGGACCGCCCCCTGCATCGCGCCGGGGGGCAGGGGCTGCGGCGGCACCGCGGGCAGGATGGACTTGATGCGGGCCAGCGCCTGGGGCCGCGTGCTTCCCCGCTGCACCTCGCGCTCCGCGGCCGCCGCCACGTCGAGCAGCCGGTGCGCCGACATCCCGGCTCCCACCGCCGCGATGATCAGGTCCGCCGAGGAATCGGGCTGGAATCCGCGGGCCTGGAGATCGGCGACGGCGTGCAGCGCGAACCCCGGCAAGGAATCCTTTACGGCCGAGACCACGCGGGTCACGACCGGCTCGGGCACGCCGCGCGCCAGCGCGATGGACACCGACACCAGCTCCCGGGCCGAGTAGGGCGCCGGGGCGCCGGCGTGCCGCAGCAGGTCTCGGGCACCCCGGAGCCGCCCGGCCTCGGTGTTGACGGCCGACACGATGAGATCGGCCGAGGCGCCCTTGGCGCCTCCCTCCAGCGCCTTTTCGATCAGCGGCTCCGTCGGAAGGCTGTCCTGCACGGCCTTCGCGATGGCGGCCTGGATCCCCGGCAGCGCCGCGGCCGGCACATGCCCCTCCAGCCGCCCATCGGGCTGCTGGAACGCCAGCGACAGGAGCAGGGGAACGAGGATCATTGCTGAGTGCGGTGCGGCCGGACCAGGAGCACGGCGTTCTGGCGGCCGAAGTCGTCGTCCACGTACCGGCCCGCCATGGGATCGGGTACCCACCGCTCACCGTCCACGACGAACATGTACTCGTGCTGGCCCGCGGGCAGAATCACCCGCGCGTCCCACACGCCGTCGTGGTCGTCGTCGGACAGGGGCGTGGCGCCCGGACGCCAGTCGTTGAAGTTCCCCACCACGGCCACGGAGTGGGCCTCCGGGAACCGGGCGACGAACTGCGCCACGCCCTCTTCGGCGCCGAGGACCGGCTTCGGGCCTTCCGGTGTCCGCCAGAGCAGGGCCGCGAGCAGCACCGCGATCACGAGGCTGTAAACCGGTCGCAGGCTCACGGTGATCGGCTGCGGCGACGTCACCCAGCGGCGGAAGCGCTGGATCGGCGTCGCGAGGGGCCGCCGGACCGCCGCCATCACGCGGTGCGCCACCGACCGTCCGGCGGGAACGGCGGACAGGGAGCGGGAGAGGGCGTCGAGGCGCGCCACCAGGGCGCGCTCGCCGGCGTCCAGGGCGGCGGGGTCGAGCTCGCCGTCCAGGGCCCGGTGGATCCGCGGATCGAGTTCGTTCTTCATGACTGCTCCTTGAGCGCCGCCAGCAGCGCTTCCCGGGCCCGGTGGACCCGCATCTTCAGCGTGGGAATCCGGGCGCCCGTCACCGCCGACATCTCCTCGTAGCTCATCCCGTCGAGATGCTTCAGCACGAACGCTTCCCGTTTCTCCGGCGCGAGCATCGCCAGCGCCCGCTCGAGCCGCTCCAGCTGGTCCGCCCGGTCCACGCCCTCGTCGGCGTGCTCCGGAGCGGCGATCGGCGGGGCGTCGTCGAGCGAGACGTCACCGACGGGGCGGCGGGCCAGGTGGCTCTTGCAGCGGTTCGCGACGATCCGGTAGACCCAGGTCCGGAACCGCGCGGGGTCCCGGCAGCTGCCGAGGTGCCGATACGCGCGAACCAGCCCTTCCGCCACCGCGTCCGCCGCCGCGTCCCGGCTGCCCATCATCCGGGCCGCGAAGCGCAGCAGGCCGCCTTCATAACGGGCGATGAGCACGCCGAACGCCTCCGCGTCGCCCGCCAGCACCTGGGCGACGACTTCGGCGTCGGACGGCTCCCCGGCTGCTGTCAACGAGACCTCGGAAGAGAGGGGGGGGTCACGGTCCGGACGGGGGGCCTGTGGGACGTGATCCGTTCTGAGACGCCCGGGGGCGCCGCCCTGAGATCGAATATGTGGGGGGGCTTAGTGCGTGGGAACGGCGACCGCGGGGGCCAGGACCAGCCGGACGGCGGCCAGGAACCCCGACGCGCGGAGGCCGGCGCCGCTCACCGCGCCCGCCACCGCCTCCAGGGCGGCCTCGGCGCGCCGGCGGTACTTCAGGTCCCCGGTGATCCCGGACAGCCGCAGCAGGAACCGGGCGGCCCAGGGATTGGCGGCGGGCAGGAGGTCGTCCAGCGCGCTCTCGCTCCGGTCGGCCAGGGCGGGGATCGGCGCGCTTTCGGGCGTCGCGTCATAGAAGCCGCCGAGCGGGTCCCCGTAGCTCCGCTCCATCACGGACGAAAGGTCGCGGGCCACGTCCAGGTACCGGGCGACGCCGGTGGCTTCATACGCGTCGAGCGCCGCCACCGCCACTTCGAGCTGGTCCTGAAACAGCCCGTCCACCGAACCCACCAGGGTGTGCCGCACGCCGTACCCGGAGGCGTACACCTGGTGCAGGAGCGCGTCCAGCGCGCCCAGGGCCGCGCGCTGCCCGGCGGTGTCACCCACCGCGCTCGCCGTCTCGAGCAGCGAGCCGATGGCGTAGGCCTCACGGTCCGTGAACACGGTGTGGTCGGTCGGCTCGAGGAGCTGGTGCGCCAGGGTCCGGCTCTCGCGGCGCGCGGCGAGCTGGTAGCGGGGATCGGCGGTGAGGACCCAGGCGAGACTCAGGTCACGCGCCAGCCCCGCCCGCACCACGACCGGCGGATCGTCGAGCGCGCCGTCCGCGCCTTCCGCGCCCGAGTCGAGCATCGCGTCCAGGGCCTGGCGTCCCGCCCGGAGCGACGCGGTGTCGCCGCGCGAGCCGTACTCGCCCAGGAGCAGCCCGATCGCCTGCGTGACCACGAAGCCCGCGCCGGCGCCGGGGGCCACGACGGCCGCCCGCACCTTCGCCACGCCCGAGTCCACCGCCGGCGCCCGGAGCACGCCACGGACGTTCATCCGGCTCGACGCCATCTGGCGGACCACCGCGGCGCGCTGCACCACCGCGGTCCGGTCGGCGTGGTAGGACCGCGCGAGGGCGGGCAGGATCTGCTTGAGCCCGCGCCCGGTGATGGGATCGTCCGGTGCGAAGTAGGTGCCGCCGAAGAAGGCGGCGCCGTCCGGCGTGAGCACGACGGTGAGGGGATAGCCCTCGAGCCCCGCGATGGCCCCGACCTGGGCCTCGTACCGCCGCGCGACGTCGGGCCGCTCGTCGCGGTCCACGCGCACCGGCACGAAGAGGGAGTCGATCAGCGCGCCGAGCTCGCGGTCGCCGTAGGCTTCGCGGTCCATGACGACGCACCAGCGACAGTCGTCGGCGCCGACGTAGAGGAGAATGGGGCGGTCGAGCCGCGCGGCCAGCGTGAACGCGTCGCGTCCCCACGGCTGCCAGCTCACCGGCTGGCGCGCCGCCCGCGACAGGTAACGGGTCTCGGTCTGGGCCATCCGGTTGGTCAGCGGCCCGCGCTCGGTCGCGCAGGCGGCGCCCGCCAGGGCCAGGAGAACGTACGAGGGGTGGGGTCGCATCGTGAATGGCCGCGCAAAGATACCCTGCCGGGACCCGCGACGTTCCAGGCCTTCCGCCGCCCCGTCCCGGGAGGCCCGGCTCCCACGGCGGAAGCCGCCCGTATTATGTTGCACCCGAACGGGACGCCCCCGCCCGGGTGTGCACTCCCGGCGACCGAGCCCCTGACTCCCAACGGAGGGATGCATCAATGGCGAAGGGTGGAAAAACGCCGATGGCTGCGGATGAAGGCTATTGCGTGAAGTGCAAGGCCAAGCGGCAGATCTCGAACGCGCAACAGGTCAAGATGGCCAACGGCCGTCCCGCGATGAAGGGCGTCTGTCCGGTCTGCGGCACGGGGATGTTCAAGATCCTTCCCCCCCAGAAGTAGTCGCCTTCGAGCAGGACCACCGCGCCCCCGGCTCCGGCCGGGGGCGCTTCGTCTTCAGGACTCGGCCATGAACGGGTAGGGATAGTCCGCCGGCGGCACGAAGTTCTCCTTGATGGCCCGCGGAGACACCCACCGCACCAGGTTCAGAATCGATCCGGCCTTGTCGTTGGTGCCCGACGCGCGGGCCCCGCCGAAGGGCTGCTGGCCCACCACCGCGCCGGTCGGCTTGTCGTTGACGTAGAAGTTCCCGGCGGCGTAGCGAAGGGCCGTTTCGGCCTCCCGCACCGCGGCCCGGTCCTGCGCGAACACCGCCCCGGTCAGCGCGTAGGGCGAGGTCCCGTCCACGAGCGCCAGCGTCTCCTTCCACCGCGCCGCCGGATAGACGTGCAGGGTCAGCACCGGACCGAAGATCTCGTCGCACATCGTCTGGTACCGGGGATCGTCGGCCTGGATGACGGTGGGGCGGATGAAGTACCCCTCCCGGTCGTCGCACTCGCCGCCGAACAGGACCTTGGCGCCGCTCGCTTTCCGCGCTCCGTCGATGTAGCCCTTGATCTTATCGTACGCCTTACGGTCGATCACGGCGCCCACGAAGTTCTTGAAGTCCGCGGGATCTCCCATCTGCATCCCCGCCAGCATGGCGCCGACCCGGTCCCGCACCGCGGGCCAGAGGTTGTCGGGGACGTAGGCGCGCGACGCGGCACTGCACTTCTGGCCCTGGTATTCGAAGGCCCCGCGCACCAGTCCCGTCGCGAGCACGTCGGGATCGGCGCTCGCGTGGGCGAGCACGAAATCCTTCCCGCCGGTCTCCCCCACCAGCCGGGGATAGTCGGCGTAGCTCGGCAGGTTGTCCGACACCCGCTTCCACAGCATCTGGAAGACTTCCGTGGACCCGGTGAAGTGGATGCCTCCCAGGTGCCGGTCCGCGAGGAGCAGATCCGAGATCTGGCCGGAAGGGCCGGGCAGGAAGTTGATCACGCCGGGGGGGAGACCCGCCTCCAGCAGGATCCGCATGATGGCGTAGTTCGACAGCGTGGCGGTGGCCGCCGGCTTCCAGACCACGGTGTTCCCCATGATCGCGGGGGCCGTGGGGAGGTTGCCGCCGATGGACGTGAAGTTGAAGGGCGTAATGGCGTAGACGAACCCCTCGAGGGGCCGGTGGTCCAGCCGGTTCCAGGTCTGTCCCGGCGACAGGGGCTGCTCCGCGACGATGCGCTCGGCGTAGTGGACGTTGTAGCGGAAGAAATCGATCAGCTCGCACGCCGCGTCGATCTCGGCCTGGTGCGCGGTCTTGCTCTGCCCCAGCATCGTCGTGGCGTTGGCGAAGGCGCGCCGGCGCGTGGCGAGCAGGTCGCCGGCCTTGAGGAACACGGCCGCCCGGTCGGCCAGGCTCCAGCGGGACCAGTCCTGCCAGGCTTCGCGCGCCGCCTTGATGGCGCTCTGCACCTCGGCCGGACCCGCCTGATGCACGGTGGCCAGCACCTGCCGGTGGCGGTGCGGCGCGACCACCGGGATGGTCTTGCCGGTGCGGACTTCCTTCCCGCCGATGATGAGCGGGATGTCCATCGTCTGCCCGCTCAGATCGGCGAGCGCCTTCTTCAGGGTCGCCCGCTCCGGGGTCCCGGGCGCGTAGGACAGGACGGGCTCGTTGGCGGGCGTCGGGATTCTGGGGATGGAGTTCATGGGAGGCGAAATCTAACCCGGGAACCCCCGGACGTTTACCTAGTGCGATGACCATCGACCCCCGGACCCGGATCGGCCACGTCCACCTGACGGTGGCGGACTTGGAGCGCGCCCTGGCGTTCTACCGCGACGTGCTCGGGTTCGAAGTCACCGCCCGGTACGGACCGGAGGCGGTGTTCCTGTCGGCCGGCGGCTATCATCATCATGTGGCCCTCAACACCTGGGCGGGCGTGGGCGCGCCGGCCCCGGCCCCGGGCACCACCGGCCTGTATCATTTCGCCATCCTGTATCCGGACCGGAAGGCGCTGGCCCGCGCCGTACAGCGAGTGATCGACCACGGCATCCCGCTGGAAGGGGCGTCCGACCACGGGGTGAGCGAGGCGATCTACCTGCGCGACCCCGACGGCAACGGCGTGGAGCTCTATCGCGACCGGCCGCAAGAAGAATGGCCGCGTGCCGAGGATGGATCCCTCACGATGCACACGCGGCCACTCAACCTGCGGGCGCTCTTCGCCGAAGCCTAAGCCTCGGTCACTTCTTGCCGGTCACGGGCGGATGCATCACGGCCGGTGACGGCTTCGGCCCGAAGAAGTTCTGCACCGGTGCCGACTGCCCCCGCGGAATCATTCCCGACAGGTCGGCCAGCTCGAGCGCCGACACCGCCATCACCGTCGACGCCTGCTCCAGATCCCAGGGGATCGCCTTGTCGTACGTGTCCGACTGGGAGTGGTGCGTGTGGTTGTAGCCGCGCGTCAGCTGATCGAAGTTGAACGCCGGGACGCCGTACGCGAGGAACGACAGGTGGTCGGTGCCGCCCTTGTTCCCCTCCCGCACCGAGTCGGCATTGAGCGACGCCACCGGCGCCAGGATCGACTTCCACAGTCCCGCCAGCTCGTTCCGGCCCTGCAGGGCCTGGCCGGTGATGGCGCCGACGCCGTTGTCCAGCACGATCACCGCCTGAATCGAGTCGGCCTCGCCGGCATGGGCCTTGGCGTACGCCTGCGAGCCCAGGAGCCCTTCTTCCTCGCCGGTGAAGAGCACGAACCGGATGGTCCGCTTGGGCTTCACGCCCGACGCGGCGATGATCCGCGCCGCCTCGAGGGTGGCGATGGAGCCGGTGCCGTTGTCCGTGGCGCCGGTGCCCAGGTCCCAGGAGTCCAGGTGCCCGCCGACGATCACGACCTGCCCCGGATGCTCGGTCCCTTTGATCTCACCCACCGTGTTCCACTGGGGC
>Ga0335069_10012790_pt1 | contig 11794 bp, 9 predicted proteins | sample Lox_Sample_11_FD_206714 | JGI IMG/M metagenome (GOLD analysis project Ga0335069, IMG submission 206714) | Soil microbial communities from Loxahatchee National Wildlife Refuge, Florida, United States - Lox_Sample_1.1 | ecosystem: Environmental > Terrestrial > Soil > Wetlands | place: USA: Florida...
AGCTGCGAGCCAGGGCGATGCACCCAGTTCGCGTAGAGATCGTTGGCATACATCACGGCTAGGGTCAGAACGATCAAGAATGGAATGCAATAGAGATAAGCATGAAAGTTGGCAGTCTGCGTAAAGCTGATTCCAAATCGCAGGGCGAAAGCGAGCAGAATGCCTAGGTTGGCAGCAAGGATATCTATTGCAACGACACAGTGGTTCGAGCAAACGATATGGGCAATCTTACGCATCGATCGTCACCAATACTACTAGATTTACCTGCCTCTTTTGAGAGCCAACAAGACGTACTCAGACTGTGAACGAATGCCAATCGGAGCCGAGGATCGATAGCTGGAACTGTTGACGCAGAAAGGAAAACTGAAGTCTTAACTAACCGACGTCGCTCGGTGACGTCACAGCTTCTTTGTGACCCAAACTGGTATCAACCGGCAATGCTGCTTCAAGAATCCGCAGGTAACTGTTGGCGATTCCACTCGGTTGGAAATTGGATTCCACAAACCGACGACCTCTCTGTCCTGCTGCGACCGCTTGGTCGGGATTGTCGCGATAATCACAGATCGCCTGTGCAAGAGCGCTAGGATCCTCGGGTTCGATACACACGCCACAGTTGGCCAACGCGATCAGATTTGCCGTATCGCTGCCGCGGTCTACTGCTGCTACAGAAGGTTTCCCGGCAGCCATAATGCTAAACAGCTTGCAAGGCACGGACTCCGTGGTGAAGCCACGCTTAAGCGGAATGAGGCAGACGTCGGCAGCTCCATACATCGCGGGTACGCTTTCGTGAGGCTGATACGGAAGGAAACGTACATTCTTTAAATGCAAGGAATGGCAACGCTCCTCCGTCTGGGGCTTTGACGCTCCGTTGCCGACCAGAAGGAACTCAATATCAGTCCGTTCCCGAAGCAACTGAGCACTGTCCAACACTACATCCAGTCCCTGCGAGAAACCCATGTTGCCGGCAAAGAGCACAATAAATTTGCCGTCAAGACCGTAACGTTTGGTGAACTCATTAGGCTTGGGTACAGGCTCAATAAAGTCCGTGTCGATAAAGTTCGAGATAACCGAGAGTCTATCGGGAGGCACTCCCTTCTGGAGGAGCTGACGTCGGAACCCTTCTGAGATCACTGCAATTTTGGACGACCTCGAATAGACATAGCGTTCCATTCGTTGAAGGACTCGAAGTGCCCTAGTGTTGGTCAAAACGCCAGCCCGAACTGCCACGTCAGGCCAGATATCCTGGACATTGTAGACAAACGGTGTCCCGCGAATTCGGCTGATGAGGTCGGCAACAACTCCGTTACTCAACGGTGGAGAAGGGACAAGAATTACGTCGTGAGCGGGTAAGGTAGCTGCTCTCAGTAACGAAAGAACGTGGAAAGTACCGTATCCCAACAGCCGTTGCGCAATGCTCGACTTGTCTTTGGGGATATAGGTACGAAGCCGATAGATGTTCATTCCATCGCGTTGCTCGTGGTACATGAGCTTGTTGGAGTACTCCGGCCAAATTTGATTGTTGTCGTAGTGGGGAACGGAGGTGACAATTGTTACCTCATTTCCGCGCGCGACAAACTCCTCAGCCAACTTCGTCATGATGACGCCGGTTGAGCACAGGTCAGGCCGGAAGTATGTGGTTAAAAGTAGAATTCGCATCTATATACCGTTTGGGTCAGATTAAGCGTACACTGCGGCGGTTTTCTTCGCCTCAACTTGTGAGCTGATCCAATCGAACGTCTTCTTGATACCTTCTTCCAGGGGTTGGGATGGCTTCCAGCCCAATTCCCGCTCGATCAGACGGTTGTCTGAATTGCGCCCTCTCACGCCGAGAGGACCCGGAATATGTTTGATAACCAGGTTCTTGTGCGCGATCTGCATCGTCATTTCAGCCAACCCTTTGATGCTGATCATCTCCTCGGAGCCGATATTTACCGGTCCCGAAAATTTCGATTCCATCAAGCGGCGCACACCTTCCAGGCACTCGTCGATATATAGAAAAGAGCGAGTCTGCTTGCCATCCCCCCAGAGCTCGATTTCTCCTCCATCCGGTGTTGAAGCAACTTTCCGGCAAATCGCCGCCGGCGCTTTCTCGCGACCGCCTTCCCAAGTCCCTTCGGGCCCGAAGATATTGTGGAACCTGGCGATGTGAACCTCCATTCCATAGTTTCGTGCATATGCCTGGTATAGACGCTCGCTAAAAAGTTTCTCCCAACCATACTCACTATCAGGAGCGGCTGGATACGCCGATTCTTCGGAGCAAACCGGATTATCGGGATCTTGCTGATTGTGCTCTGGATAGATGCAGGCAGAAGACGAGTAGAAGAAACGTCTAACTCGCGCTCGATGACCTTCCTCAACCACGTTCAGGTTGATGGTGGCGGAATTGTGCATTACGCATGCGTCATGCTCGCCAGTGAAAATATATCCGGCACCTCCCATGTCAGCGGCTAGTTGGTAAACATCCTGCATCTCACGCAAGGCCTTTTTGACAGTCTCCACCTCCCGCAAATCGCCGATGATGAACTCGTCCGCGGTGGTTTCCGAGAATTCAGGATATTTCAGATCGACACCACGGACCCAATAACCTTCTCGTTTCAGGCGAGTGGCCAGATGACTACCGATAAAACCGCCTGCGCCAAGTACAACCGCAGTTCTTTTGGACATGTTCCTCCCGAAGCTAATAACTCGTCCCCGTCAAGAGGACCCGTCGCAGGTTCTCTAGTTGCGAACCAAAATAAAAGGTGTTTAGAAATGCATTTCTTGCGTTAAAAGAATATTCCTGGAACCTGCTTTGAATCTCGAAGTAGGCAGCGTAAATCGCACCCGGATTTTCTGCTGCTACGAACTTTCCATTGACTCCGTCTTGCACAAATTCAGAAAAAGCTCCCGTGTCGGTAGCCAAGACAGGTGTACCAAACATGAAACACTTGGGTAGGACTCCACTTTGGGTAGATCTGCGATAAAGATTCCACACGCAAATGCTTTCCCTAAAACAAACGTTAATTTCGTCAGTCTGCAATGGGCGGCCACATTGAATTTTAAACTTGTGTGGGCTCCGCTGAATCAACTGATCACACGAATCATGTTCCGGCATAGGGTCGGCGGACGCAATCAGAAACTGAATAGGTAACTCATTTTCCAAACAGTAGCGCGCAAAACTGAGAAACATATCGAAGCCGTGACTGCGGCAGATGGCACCAATATAGGAAAAGTACCGGCGTTGTTGTTGTCCCGGTAGGGTCGAGCTTTCATCATCAAACAAGAGAGGAATACGGTGGGGTGCACCGTTATATCGAAAGTCGCGCTTTTCGTAAACTTTCATACCGTACTGTGAGGGGACAATAACTGCATCCGCAGCTTTCAGCATGCGTATGGACAGTAGGTATGCCAAGGTGAGTTTAAGTTCCCGAACGATGCCTTCTGTGCGAATACCGTCTACCAATCGTTCTCGGGGTTCGTGGTAGAGATAGATTACTCGTGTTCCGAACAACTTCAGCTTAGCTACGAGCGTTTCGTGCGCTGGGGAAACGTTCATCACGATTGCGTGCGTGTAACCGTTCAGGGACAGTGAGCCTCTGTAAGCCCGCAACGGGGCTACAGCAACAAGATCGGCGAAATCGGCGTAGGCTGGATCCACCAGGTATTCGACCGCATATCCTAGCGCATTGCAGGCCTTGGCGAAGGCTATCATGTGAGAGACGAAAGCGGGTTTGAATCGCAGCGAAATGAGAGCTACTCTTCGTGGCTCGCCTGCGGTTCGGTTCGCCGAAGTCCTGGGATTCGGTGAAACACTCTCGGCGGTGGCCATGGGCAGAATACTCATAACATTATCCCAAACAGGCATTCGTGTCAGTAACCGTCTGGTGCCAGCCTGCCGTTCATGAACATCCGTGACCTTCAACCGATAAGTGCAAATTGTTGTTCGAACTCGTCGCCAAGGTCTGTCGAGGTGATCGCTGCGGATTCGCAAGTGCTTTAGCGCTTTCACGTTGCCTTGCGTAGCTGTCGAGAAGGTCGCGATGGCAATACCAGTCATCGAACCTGGAGAACAGTCTAAATTCTCTTGTGTACCCGCGCTTTTCAAGCAGTGTCTTCAGCAGTTCGCGATAGCTCCGGACATGGTTATGCTCAACGCTTATTATGAGGGGGGTGTGAGCTGCAAAGTCGAACGCGCCAAGAATGTCGAATTCACTTCCTTCGGTATCTATTGAGAGATAGTCGAATATCTTAGGAGCTGCATGGGTCTGGAGCAAATCATTCAAGGAAATCGTTTCTACCCTGATGCTCGCGGATTTTTCGGCTCGAGCTTGTCCATGATGATCGTTGTTTCGAAAGCTTTCAATGGTCGCCAATTCAGGCGAATGCTCGGCGACAAGGAATTCTAAACTTTCCCCGGAACTCTTCCAGACGCATCGTGTGTCAATAATGCAACTCCTGTTCTGCTTTAATTCCGGGTGCCAAAAGGGGTTAGGTTCACAGACTATTCCTTCCCAGTCATACATCTTTTCAAGGACAAAGGTATTGCTGATTTCCTTCCCGTTCGTGGCCCCGAACTCCACGAAGAATCCGTTCCTTTTGCCGTTTAGCTTAAACAGGACGAAGAGATCCTGAAAGAGTTGGGCTCGGCTGATCCACCGGTTGCGAAGACAAAAACTCAGGAAATCAACTTCCTGCTTGGTCTCTTGCCACTTGCTTCTAGTTTTTGCGTTAGGCATAACGATAAGTAAAACGCCTTCTGGCTCCTATCTGCACAGTTTAGGAGGAAACATTGGTTGAAATACACGACGACGAGTTTTGGAACACGCGAGTATATTTCTTCCAGAATAAGGGTGATCAGTTGTCGATGAGTTGCGCAGCTTGTCTGGACACAGACTCCGGGGCCTTTCTGGGGCGCGAAATGATGCTTGGAAGTAGGAAGTTTTTCGAAGATCTCCATTGCTCAAGATGCGAGTCCCTCTGGATAGCGAGGAACGGTGGCAGCTAATCTTGTAATCGAGAACCGCATACATGAAAGGCCTTCAAATGCGTTCCTTTTAATGGATGTAGCCCTTTGGTCACCAATTGTTGTTTCGAGCAATGCTGAACTAAGCCCGTGTTGTTTCGTGCACCGGATCCAAGGATTCTGGCACTTGCAGTCTTGAAGATTGATTAGGAGGCTTTATAGCGGTGCACACATAGGCTTCTCCGAGGTTCCACCGGTAGAAACCGAAGAAGAAACCTGGAATGCCGTGAAGCAGTGAAAAGGGCATTCTGTTCAGTATAGGAACTCCAGACAATCCGGTTGTGCCATCATTCTTTATCTCCAAGCCTGCGTCCTGCAGGGCCTGACGCCAAAACGAAGGAGCGTTTAGAGATATGTGGGTCGGGTCATCGAATCCCTGCCATCGGCTCTTCATGATTCGCGCACCGAGGCCCTTCGCATTAGGAGTAGCTAACACCAAGAGTCCACCGGGACGAAGAACTCTCCATACTTGAGAGAGAAAGTCTCTTGGTCGTTCCAAGTGTTCCACGATGTGCAAAGCAAAGATAACGTCGGCACTCTTGTCAGGAAGCGGAAGAGAACATGCGTCACCCTTGATCGTACTAAGTGTTCGACACCGAGACCGCGCAACTTCCAGCAGCTCATCGCTGGCATCGACACCAAGCAACTCGTCGTCGGGAAACCACGAGCGAATACAACTCAGGAGAAAGCCCGGGCCACAGCCAACGTCGACGATGGTGATCCGCCGGCGAATCGTCCTCTTGAACTTCCTCAGCTCGCGTCGCCAGATGTCATAAGAGCACATCCTATATACCTTCTGGGCTTTTCCGCGAGGTGTGCTCTCCGGTTGGGGCATGTAACGACAGGATTCAGACATATGTCAGCTCTGATCTTCCCTCCGAACTAGCGCTTGATTCTTTCCGGATGTTATGGCCAGTAGTCCCAAAGAAACCCATCCTGCCGCTTCGAATTTTGGTATGAAGAACCAGTTGGCTACGTAGAGCATTGCCCACGTCCATCGCAACCCGCGTGACCTGACATGTTTTAATCCCACGATCAAACCAGCAAACAACACAAAAGCGGTAACCACGAGCCCGGCAGTGGAAGCGCCTGCAGAAAATGTCGAAAATGTACTTTCAATCCAGGAAAAGTCGCTGCTCAGCAAGGCCGCGAGGGTATTAACTTTTGTGCGAATTTCTGCTGGATTGCTCGGTAGTAGAAAATCCTTGTAGTTAAGCACAATGAGGAAGTCAGGTACATTGCGCCAAGAACTTACTCCTGTGGTCATCAACTCGATTACCGATCCTGTATCCTCAAACGCCTGACGAAGGCGCTCTCCGAAGACGAGGAACGCAAATCCTGCTCCGGTCAGGACACAGATGAGCGAAACAGCTGTGTTCTTGACCCGTAGCCCAAAGGAGGGCCCGAAACACATAGCCACGATCAGCACCGACAAACTACGGGTCAGAATAACCATTACGAGAGTAATGACTAAGGCTTCGCCCAATAGGCGCCGACGTGATGGACCAGTTGCGCTTCCCATTCGCGACACCAGGAGGGCCAAGTATAGAGCGAGCGGCGCAGCCAAGTAAGAAGGCTCTGCGCGAAGCCCTGCGCCCCTCCCACCAGCCCCGAGAGACATATCCTTGAAGATCGCCGTCCATTGCAAAGGATCAGAAACCGCTTGGAGCACCCCGATAATAACCGTAAAGGTAATACAGAATCTAGCGAACCTATGTAGATCGACGAAAGTCTGCTTTCCAATAGTCTGGCAATCAAGCGCTGCGTAACCTACAGCCAAGGTCATACTGAAGCAGAGTAGATTGAATGCGGAATACCCGAGTGTTTCGCTAGGTAGCGCCGGCAGTAACAGAAGCGAAAGGCAGCCAACGGGAGAAGGGAATACCCATAGCCAGGAAATAATAGTCAGCAACTCCCTAAGTGGCCACTCTAAAGGGTAGAGAATCCCAAACGGGAAAAAGGTCAGTAGCATCGCTGTAACAAATCGCCAGCGAATCGGAGGGAAAAACGCCTCCTTGATTAGCCAAGGATTGTGGCTGCCCGCGCGAATTTGTCTGCTCAAATGAGCAGAATGACTCTGCATATTACCGTTTCTTAGTTTGCGACAAAAATGTTGGTCGCCAGTTCAGGATCCGGAGACTGTTTTCGCCTAAAGAGCTCTCTTTGGTGTTGAAAGATCGCGACTGACCAGGCAAACCCGACAATTCCAGTGCAGATGAAGTAGACGATCGCCACCCCTTCGTTTCCCCAGTGTTTTGCAACCAGGAGAACGCCAATCAATGTCACAGCAGCCACCGCGATGGATTGTTTCAGATAGGGTTCCTTTTTGAACGATCGCAAATACACCGCCATACCCTGCGTGACAAAACTCCCAATTGCGGTCAACAGGAGAATGAAGAAAACCATTGGGTTTTCCATGCGGGCAGCGAGCTTCGGCATCATGTGTTGTAGCGCGACGACAGCCCCTAAGCATGCGACGGCCAAGAGCGCTATCAGAGCTACCGATTGCTTCAAGGTTCGAAAAAAGAGCTTATCCAGCTCACGCAATCTTCCTGTTTTTACGAAATGTCCGAACGGTGTGGCTTTCGGAGCAATCCAGGAGAGAACGACGACCGGTAGAATGCCAACAATACTAAGTGTCAAACCCATCTTGCCAGCGTCTGCTGCGCCCCGATACCAGAACAGAACCGGAGTAAAGATCTGCATTGTGAAGTACGAACACAACCAGGTTACAGCAGTCCTCCATTGGAACGGCCATACTTCGTGTCTCCATGACACACCATTCTTGCCGACGGGGCATCGGAGGAGTGATAGCAATAATGCTCTCCGGCCGGCGAGGAAATACAAGCCGACGGCGATCGCGCCCAAGTTAACCAACGCGCAAGCATAGAGACCATGACCTGTGCTAATCGCTGCCCACGAGAGAACAACAATCATAGTCGCTTGTTGTACGCGAAGCATGGCCACCTGCTTGATTTCCTTGCAGCCTTCAAGAAATGAATAGAACGGTGTAAGTAGAAACGTTATGGATGTCGCAAGTACCGCCGAGATCCATGGCCCAAGCCAGTCGACGTTGGATGTGTCCTGAGTTCTTCGTGAAAAGAAGACGATACCTAACGGCAGAAGAATCACAACAAATGCTGCAGCAGCCCGCAAATACCAACGGAATGTCAGTTGGAGGATGGATGCCAGCCGCGCATGCACGACCGGATCTCCTTCGACCGCTCCGCAGGGATGAAATGTCAGATGTACCGATTCATGTGCAGCCGACTGTAAAATGACAAATGAAAATCCAAGTTCGAAAATGGTTTGCAAAGCCATTAGGCTTAGCAGCGTGTAGTAAATTCCCTGCTGTATTGGCGTTAAGAAATGGGCTATGAGCAGCACCGTGCCCGTGCTACCTATAATCTGAAGACCCCGCGCGGTGACCGTATATCCAACGACACGGTCCAGTCCGGTACAACGCTTCACAGCTGGCCAATACTTATGTCGGAAAATGGTCACAACTACATTACCTTCTCGATGTCGACAGCAACCCGTTTGTGCTACGCGGTTTCGTCGTGATTCGAAGAATGCCCTTTGAGCAATCTCTTGAGGAGAGTCATCTTCTCTGCCTGTTCCGGTTGGAATTCTTGCACTCGTTTCACAGACTCGACAGTCATAACCCAAAAGCACGCTCCGAACAGCGAGACGATGACCGCGATCGGAACTATGAAGGACAGCTTTGGCCAAGAACTCCTGTCAGGCACAATGGCTTGGTCGACAACTTGGACCAAAGGAGCTTCCTTGGATTCGTCGAGTTTGGCCGCTTCGAATTGCTTGGCGAGAAGTTCGAATATGGTTTCGTAATATTTCACATCTCGCAGGCGCCGCATGTACTCAAGTCCGTATTCCGGGACCTTCCCCGTTTCGATTATCGGGTCTCCCTCCGCGCTCGGCCGCTGCGACTCAAGCTTTGCGAGTTCATCCCGGAGTCCCGCCACCTGCTGTTCGATGATTTGTACTTGGGGGTTCTGCTCCGTGGCAAACGAACGCATCGCACGAAGTTCCACTTCCTTCGCGGCCATTTGTGCCTGCAGCTTGCCAATCGCTTCGATAATCGCTCTGGCCTGACTGTCAAGATGAATCATGCCGGTCTTTTGCTCGGTCTCCTTGAGAGCAACTTCGGCATTCGCGAGATTATCTTTGGCCTGTTGGAGCTGCTGCTCAAAGAACAGACGCCTTTGGGCCGCTTCTGAAAAGGCCAGATGCTGCGTCATTCGGTGCAGTTCCGCTACATAAGTGTTTGCAATGTCAGCTGCGCGCAGTGGATTCTTGTCTTCTACAGATATTTCGATGAGGCCGCTTTTGTTGGCGACAATTTCGCTATTCCGGAGAAGCTCTTTGCGGGTGTCCGACAGATGCTTTTTCCGATAGACGCTCTGGAGAGAAAACTTTTCGATGATTGAGTCGGCGATCGTTCGGCTCTTGAGCATGCCGATGTAGAGGTCAGCGCTGTTCTTCAGTCCTAAGTCCTTGCCAGCCATTGAGGCGAGAGAGCCAAGACTTGATCCTGCCAGTTGATTCATGATCATGGTAGCCGTGGATTGGGACTGCTGCGGGGGCAAGACCACTGTTTTGGCGGTGTACCATTTGGGCGAAAGCAAGCAAAAAAGGACACCCATCACCGTTCCGGCAAGGGTAATCTTCAAAATTTCTGACTTTCGTTCCGCAAAGAGAATCAGGAAATCTAGAAAGTCCCACTCGCGAGGCTCAGTCTCCTGGAGTACGTGATTGCTTTTCACAATCGTACCCGATTGTTGCTCTGTTTGAACTGTATCCAACTTCATCAAGAAATCCTGTCTCTACGGCGATAATACCTTGATCGCGGCGGCACCAAGTGCGAAGTTCGCGAACACCTGTGACCAGTCTCGCAACGCTCGCAGTGTACTCATGGTCCGAGGCTTCGACGGCACCACTATGGTATCGCCTGCTAACACCTTCATTGAATTGAAGTTGCCAGCCCAGATTGACTTATGTTCTTGCTTGCTCACGACCGATCCGTCGGCGCGGATTACGAAGACGTGTCCGCCATCACCGCCACGCGTTACGCCCCCAGCTTTGCGCAAGTAGTCTCCGAGCACCTGGCCATTCTGGTAAATGAACGCGTTCTGGTTGTAAACCTCGCCGACCACCTGCAGGGTGTCGGGATAGGGCGGAATCACGAGAGCGTCACCGTCTTCCAGCGGCAGAGGAGGCAAATTGCTTGCGGTGTCATCTGTGGGATTTAGACCTAACACGATTCTGCCGGTGGCCTTCATCTGCCGGAATTTTGCAATCTGCTGCCGATCGTACTCGAGTTGCTGCATAACGATCTGGCTCTCTTCAGCCGTGGCGGCGCCGCCTGCTTTCGCAGACTGCGCGCGCAGGTCGCGTTCCATTTGATCCGCCGCGTCCTCGATTCTCTGCTGCTGTTCTTGGCGAGTGGATTCCCGGGTGAAGATCGAAGCATACAAGTAAGCTTTCGGAGTGAGCCCACCAGCACGAATCACGATTTCACGGAGCGTTTCACCGGGCTGGGCGCGGTATATTCCAGCCGCTTTCACTTCTCCTTCGATGCGGACAAACTTGGTTCTCTGTTCCACGGGAACCGACATGTCGCGTTGGGAGAAGATTGTGATGACATCGCCTGATTGCAGAACCACGTTGGAATCGGAATTAGGATCGGCAATCGCCTGTCCTAGATTGAAGGGGACTAGTTTCGTGCTCAGATCTTCCGGATTCAGCCGCTCGATCACCGCGTACTCCCAATTCACTTCCGCGGGAGTCCGCCCTAGCTTGTTCTGTTTCTCCGACGTGGGAAGACCCCATTCGGGTACCGGCTTTACAAGTTGGTCCTGCCGGAGCCAGTAATCTCGCGTGATGACTGCCTCACGAGTCGGCAGAAGGTCGTGGATCTTCATCCCCTCGTGCCATGGGTAGCGTCCGGGTTGCGCCACATTGCCTCGTAAGGTCACCGCATTTTCAAACATCGGCGATACTGGGAAGACGCGCAGAACATCGCCGTCCTGCAACTTGCGCGCGAGCGCTTCTTTATCGAGCGGGAACTCCTCCACTTTTCGGGCCGTGCGGTCCGCGATACGTTCCAGGACGGCTCGGCTGTTATCGGCGGTAGCAGTCAGTCCACCTGCTGTTTCAATTTGATCGCCAACCGTTGTGGTGCCACGAAGTTCGTAGATGGCCGGCTCATTGATGCTTCCCACCAGCGCGACTTGGGGCCCGACAGGCGGAATGAGAATGATGTCGCCCGACTGAAGTACGACATCGTTGGTTTTGTCACCCTTCACTAGAAGGTCGTAAAGGTCGAGCTCAACCAACGTCTGATTGTTTCTCTTGAGCGTGATGTGACGCATGGAGCCCATGCCATCAGGACCGCCGGAGGAGAACAAGGCATTCACCAGGGTGCTTAACGAGCCGACAGTGTAGGTCCCGGGCTTTTTCGCGTGTCCGACGACCAGGACCTGGATCGATCGTAAGCGGCCTAGATTTACCGAAAGATCAAAATTCTTGTACAGGCGTCCGATGTTGTTCTTCAGGTAATTCTGCAACTGGTCGTAGCGGACGCCCGCGACGCTGATACTGCCAACTTTCGGCAAGTAGATTTCGCCATTTCGGTTGACGATCACCCTTGCCTGTAGATCGATCTGGCCCCAAGCCTGAATAATCAACTCGTCCTTGGGACCAATAACGTAGTCGCCGGGAATCGGTCCGCGGTCAACGGGAGCGAATGTGCTGGGCACCTCATTGAATAGA
>Ga0335069_10012791_pt1 | contig 11794 bp, 10 predicted proteins | sample Lox_Sample_11_FD_206714 | JGI IMG/M metagenome (GOLD analysis project Ga0335069, IMG submission 206714) | Soil microbial communities from Loxahatchee National Wildlife Refuge, Florida, United States - Lox_Sample_1.1 | ecosystem: Environmental > Terrestrial > Soil > Wetlands | place: USA...
GAGAGCCCGGACGATGTGAAACTGGCGCCGTTTGGCGAGCCCGAGCAGGCGCCGGATACTCCCTACGAGAAGCGAACGGTTGAGGCTCCTTGCCGCCGGACCGTGACACGGGACCTGTTGAGCGGCGGCATCACGGTCGATTTTCCGCGCTGGGTGAGCGAGACTGAAATGACAGACATCGACCAGACCTTCACATCGCGAGGCTTCGCGCGATACACGATCCGGGAAGGCGATCCGCTCTCAGCCCGGATCGACACCGACTATCGCGTCAGCCTCAAGCGCACCGATGTCACGGCCACACATCACAGCACCGGCACCATGACCTGCGACGCGACCCATTTCCGCATCGAGGTCAATGTCGAGGTCTATGAGAATGAAACGAAGGTATTTAGCCGCCGCTGGGACGAGCGGATCAAGCGTGATTTCATGTAGGCGCCGGCAGGGATCGCACGAATTTCACAAAGCCCACAAGCTGCGCCTTGATGAAATCCCGAGTCACTGTATCGGTGAGCTTCAGGTCCTGATCCACCTTGGTCTGTGCCTGGCCGACCATGACTTCCGGGCGGTTGAAGACGAGGGCTTCCACGAACACCATCACCTGCCGGAGGTGATATTGCATCCGTGCGCCACCCAACGGACCCTGGGAGGCAGACTGGATGAGGACGGGTTTGCCGGCGAAGGGCTGATTCTGCAGCCGTGACAGCCAGTCGATGGCATTCTTCAGCACGCCGGGAATCGAATAGTTGTATTCCGGCGAACAGAAGATGACGCCGTCGGCCTTCCGGATTGCCTCGGCCATTTCGGTAACGATCTTCGGAAAGCCCTGCGCCTGGACATCGGCATTGTAGAACGGCATGTCGCCGATTCCCGGTAGGGCCGTGATGGTGACACCATCGGGGGCGAGCTCGGTCAGGGCCCGCTGGACCGCGGCGTTGAAGGAGGCCTTGCGCAGGCTACCGCAGATCGAAACCAGGCTGAGCGGGCGACCGTCGGCCATCGCAGAATTCCTTTCTGGCGGCAATCCGTCGATTTGCACTAGGGCGGGGAGGCGCGTCGTGCGAGAATAACCCGGCCGGGAACGCAGCGGAAGGCTTAGTGGTTCCGGCCTCGGGGGTCCGATGTCCGACGCCGTCAGCAAGTCCAGACCGGGCGCCTTGACGCGCGCTCAACGGATGAACCTGCCGTTTGCTGTTGCTTTGGTCGCGCTGCTTCTGGTCGGTCTCCCGGTTGCGGTTTGGCTCGATCTGCGCGACCTCTCCGGCAACATCCTCCAATCCCAGGCGCTTCGGACCAGCCAGATCATCGACGACATGCGCAGCTTCTATGCGTCCGATGTCGTTGCCCGCGTATTGGCGGCGCATCAGCAGGTGAAGCCGGTCCACAACTACACGGATATCGACGGCGCAATCCCGATCCCGGCGACCCTATCGATCCAGCTTGGGAAGAAGATCAGCGCGCAGAACGCTTCGGTGCAATATCGGTTCGTGTCGGACTACCCGTTCATTGGACGCGAGCGGCACGAACTGGACACGTTCGAAACCGACGCGCTTGCCAGTCTTCGCATCAATCCGAAGCAACAGATCGTGCAGGTCTCGGGATCGATCTTCGATCGCAGCGTCCGCATGGTGAGCCCGGTTATCATGGGAGAGGCCTGTGTCGCCTGTCACAACACCCATCCCGACAGTCCGAAGAAGGACTGGAAGGTGGGTGACGTCCGCGGGATCCAGGAGGTCTCGATCCAGCAGCCGTTGGCGGTTAACATCTTCGCCTTCAAATACACGCTGATCTACTTCGTGGTCATGGCACTGAGCGGGTTCGCCTTCATCGCCATGCAGCGGCGGCAGGCGGTGACGATCTCCGAGATGAACGAAGACCTGACCGTCGCCAACGAGTATCTCGCCACCGTCTCCATGAAGATCGCGCGCTACCTGCCGCCGCAAATCTACAAGAGTATCTTCAGCGGCGAGCGCGATGCCACCATCGCGACCGAACGCAAGAAGCTCACCATCTTCTTCTCCGATATCCAGGACTTCACCGGGACAACGGAGCGGATGCAGCCGGAAGAGCTCACCAGGCTGCTCAACGAATATCTGACCGAGATGTCGCGGATCGCGCTGTTTCATGGCGGCACGATCGACAAGTTCATCGGCGATGCAATGCTCGTCTTCTTCGGCGACCCGGAGACCAAGGGGGTTGAAGAGGATGCGCACGCCTGTCTTCTAATGGCGGTCGATATGCAGCGGCGCTTGCAAGAGCTCAACGCTGCCTGGCGCCGGCGTGGCATCGAAACCCCATTTCGGGCACGCATGGGCATAAACACCGGCTACTGCAATGTGGGTAATTTCGGCAGTGACGATCGCATGGACTACACGATCATCGGCGCCGAGGCGAACCTGGCGGCGCGCCTGCAGGCGATTGCGGAGCCGAACGGGATCGCGCTCTCGTACGAAACCTACAGCATCGTCCGCGATCTCGTGCGCGCGAGACCCTTGCCGCAGATCACGATGAAGGGGATCAGCCATCCGGTCGTGCCCTACGCGGTCGAAGGGCTGCTTGGGGAGCTATCACAGCGCGCACGCGTGATCAGCGAGCATCAGACCGGGATCGATCTCTTTGTCGACCTTGACGTCATCGACCGCGACGTGGCAGCGCGAACCCTGCGACTGCTGAACGAAGCGCTGAACGCCATAGACGCAAAACGGACGCGCGGCGACGGGGAGGCTACAGCCGTCCCGCCTCAATGATGCGCTTCAGAAAGGCGCGGGTGCGCTCGTTGCGCGGACCGCCGAAGATCTGCTCCGGCGGACCTTCCTCATGCACCACGCCGCCGTGCAAGAAGCAGACCTTGGAGGCGACCTCGCGTGCGAAACCCATTTCATGGGTCGCGAGCAGCATGGTCATGCCCTCCTCTGCGAGATCGCGCACGATGTTCAGCACCTCGGAGACGAGTTCCGGGTCGAGCGCCGAGGTGATTTCGTCGAGCAGGAGAACCAGCGGATCCATGGCGAGCGCGCGCACGATCGCCACGCGTTGCTGCTGGCCGCCGGATAGCCTGTCGGGGTACTCGGTCGCCTTCTGCTCCAGCCCGATGCGCTTCAGCAGCGCCGTCGCGCGTTCCTCGGCTTGCTCGCGCGGCAGACCGAGCACCCGCACCGGTGCGAGAATCACGTTCTGCATCACGGTCATGTGCGGGAAGAGATTGAAGCTCTGGAATACGATGCCGACATCGCGCCGCAGGGCGTCGAGGTCGACGCCGGGGCCGGTCACGCGATCGCCGTGTAACCGAATTTCGCCGCCCTCGATCGACTCCAAACCATTGATGCAGCGGAGGAGGGTGGATTTCCCACAGCCCGAGGGCCCGATGAGACAGACCACCTCGTGCTGCTCAACACTCATGTCGAGGCCTTTCAGGACCTCCATCGCGCCGTAGCGCTTCACCACCTGCCGGATCTCGATTAGCGCCATCGCGACTCCCGTCAGCCGCCGGCACGCATGCGACGCTGGTCGCGCTCGATCAGACGATCGACCAGCCGCGTTTGTGGTATCGTGATGAACACAAAGAGGAACGCGACGGTTGTAACCGAGGAGAGGTTGAAGTGATTGCTGGCGATGATCTTCGCCTGGTTGAAGGCGTCGATCGTGCCGATCACGTTCACCAGCGCCGTGTCCTTCTGCAGGCTGATGAAGTCGTTCAAGAGCGGCGGGATGATCCTACGCACCGCCTGTGGGACGACGACGTGGCGCAGAGTCTGGCCGAAGCTCAGGCCGAGCGACCGCGCCGCCGCGGTCTGGCTCCAATGGATGCTGTCAATGCCGGCGCGATAGACCTCGGCGACATAGGCGCCATAGGTCATGGTGAGCGCCAGGATCGCGTACCATTCGGGCGGAAAGTCCCTGATGATCGGCAGACCCGTCAGCGGCAGGCCGAAGCCTACCAGATAGATGGTGATGATCGCCGGTAACCCGCGAAATACATCGGTGTAAGCGGTGGCGATCATACGGATCGGTCGCCCGGCTTCTCCCGGCAACAATCGGGCGATCGCGACCACGAGACCCCAGATCAAGACCAGGATCTCGGCGATGACGAAGATATAGATGTTGGTCCAGAAGGCGTTGAGGACCAATCCCCGCGAGTCCCAGATCAGCGACAGCTTGAAAAAGGTGAGGCCGACCGAAACCTTGTTGGCGATGATGAAGAGCGCGATCGTCAGGATCAGGACCAGCGCAGCGCCGGAACCGAAGGTCTGCAGTGCGCGGTCGCGGGCCGCGGCGCCTTGAACTCGCGCCAGGACAATGTCGTTGGCCGCAACGGCTTCGCGCGCGCGATGCGCTGCGCTGAAGGACCAAAAGGAGGGGATGAAGAGCAGCAGAGGCAGAGCGTTTGCGACCCAGAGAATGCCCCTCAGGACCGGCCAGTCGGCGCCGGATTCCGTCATCGCCTCGCGTACCGCGCCCGTGACCCAGTAAGTGGCGGCCGTCAAGAGGAGGGCGACGGCGATGGCGAGAAGTGCCCAGTCAGTGCCGGGACGCGGCGGCACGGGCGTACGCCAGTGCTCGCCACGATCAGCCCGGTGCTGCGTCAGGGTCTCGGCCATCGGTGCGTCAGTCGGCTGGATCCATCATGCAAACGGCCCTCTCCAGCGGGTGAGCGAGAGAGGGCCGTCGCTTCCGTCCGGTAGTCAGGGCTTGAAGTAAGGGATCTTGGTCGGATCGGCACCCCACGCCGCCGCCAGGTACTTGGCGGCCAGTGCCTTCAGCGTCCCATCGTCGATCAGCGCCTGGATAATCTTGTTGAGCTTGTCCTCATTGGGCGAACCCTTCGGATAGAGCGCGCCGTAGGTCTCGCCAGTGCTGTACTGGCCTTCAACCTCGAAGAGACCGTTCGACTGCCCGGCCTGCGCGAGCACGATCGAGGTGTCGGTCATCGCGACGTCGATCTGCCCGGCCTGCAGCGCGGTGAACATCGAGGGCGTATCCGGGAACACCTTCGCGGGAGTCGCGGGTTTCAACTTGTCATTCACGAAGTCGGCGCCGGTAGTCGCCTGCTGCACGCCGATGCGGGACTTCTTGATCGAGTTCTCGTCGATCGATGCGCCCTTCTTCGTCATCACGCCGATGTCGGACGAGAAATAGGGGACGGAGAAATCGACTACCTTCTTGCGCTCATCGGTGATCGAGATCTCGGAGAGCGCGAGGTCGAAATCCTTGGTCTGACCGGCGACCAGCGCGTCCCAGGCGACGTTCACGACCTTTACTTTGTCGAGGCCGGCGCGGTGGGCAATGTTGGCCGCCATGCAATACTCATAGCCGTCCTTGATCGTGTCGGGCGTGTCGCCGTTCCACCAGCCGACGGCCGGCAAGTTGACCTCGACGGTGAATTGTCCGGCGACCGCCGGCGTTATTGGCGTCTCGCCTTTGGTCCCCGTGAGCTCGCAATTGCCGATCATGTCGGCGGCCAACGCGGCGGTCGCGGTGAGCGCGGTCGCCGCTGCAAGCACGGCGGAGCCGGCCAGCGCGGCGCGGATGGATTTTCGGATCGTCATGAACCTCTCCTGGTTGGTTTTGTCGCGGCGCTGCGGTGTTTTCCCGCGCCCGTTCTCTGGTGGGATTCGCAGCCCTGTTTCCTTATGCTCGACCCGGCGTCCTGGATGCCTTTCCGAACCCTCGCATCGCATGGTCATCCGCTTGCCGATAAACAGTGCCGCAATCGGTTCGGCCGCCCCCGCGGCTTCGAGGTTGCTGCGCAAGCAGCCTTGCCGGCATCCGACCAATCCGCGGCAGTACTGTCAAGAGCATACTAGCCGGTTGAGCGCTGAAACGAGCATGCTCGCTACTTCTTCTTGAAGTCCACCCCGTTCAGGCTGGCCATGAAGTTGACCATCCGTGGGACGAAGCGCTGGGCATAGCCCATGTTCTCGGCCAGAACGAAAGTCTGGTGCACCGTCTCGGCAATGAACGAGGTGGCGAAGATCTCCTCGGTCATGTTGGTGTAGTAGCGAAGATCCTTACGTGCCGTCGCGATGCCGAACTTCAACGCCGAATCGTCGTCCTGCAGCGGCACTTTCATCAGGCGCTGGAACATCACTGAATTGGCGCCGCCAGCGACAACGATGTCATAGAGCGCCTGCAGGTTGACATCGGCCTTAGCTGCAGCAGTGACCGCCTCGGAGACCACGGCCGCCGTACCGAGCGCGATGAAGTTGTTGATGAGCTTCAAACGGTGTCCGGCGCCGATGCCGCCGGCATGGATGATCGCCTCGGCAAAGCATTCGAGCACTGGGCGGAGTTCCGCCAGCGTCGCGTCGTCGCCGCCCGTCATCAGGCCGAGCTTCCCGGCCTCGGCTTCGGCCGGCGTCCGCGTCAACGGCGTGTCCGCGAAACGCCCACCCTTGGCAGCAACATCGGCCGCTATCTTAATGGTCGAGCTTGGCTCGGCCGTGCTGCAGTCGGCGACGATGAGCCCGGGATGAATCCCTTCGAGCAGGCCGTCCTTGCGGTAGACGGCGTCCTCGACCTGCAGCGAACCGGTGACGCAGAGGAAGACGATGTCGCTCCCGGCAGCGATCTCGCGACCGCTATTTGCCTCAGTTGCGCCGAACTTCATCAGGCTCTCGATCGGCTGCCGGTTTCTGTGTGCGAGGACTGCGAGCTTGTGGCCCTTCGCCAGCAGGTTCTTGCCGATCCCGTGGCCCATTAGGCCGGCGCCGATCAATCCGATCCGCTTACTCTCCGCCATCTTCGCCCTCTTCTCCTCTGGAGATTGTCGGCGGGACAGTACAGGCCTCGCTGCCGCCTGTCAGCGGCGCTGCTCAGCCGAGTGCGTAAGGCACGCTGCCGAGGACCAGCGCCGTAACCCCGCGGAGAGTCAGGTCCTCGTTCCAGGGGTAGGGGCGGATATCGGTGTTGGCAAGCAGGGTCTCGACCAGAGAATCCTTCAAGCTCCGCCGCATGCTGGGTTCGAGATATTCATAGGCGCGCACACCGCTTCCGGAGACCAGTATCAGGCTGGGGCTCACCAGGGCGATGAGGTTGGTGAGGCCGAAGCCGAGCGCGCGCCCCGCCTGCTCGAAGAGCCCCAGCGCCACCGGATTGCCGCGTGCCGCGAGATCGCAGAGCACTTGCATCTGTTCCTCGGAGGGATGGAGGGCATCAGTGTTGGGGAGATCGAGCATCGCACGCGCGTCGCGATAGAGCGCGTAGTCGCCGACGAAGCTTTCGATGCAGCCGCGGCGACCGCAATGGCAGAACGGCCCGTCCATCTGATACTTGGTGTGGCCAAACTCGGCCGCGGCACCGGTTCTACCGTCATACACTTTGCCGCCGACGATCAAACCCATGCCGACGCCCGTGCCGAGCATCAGCACGGCCATGTCGTCGACGGTCTGGAACTCCGGCCGGTTGCGGAGCGCGAGCGCAATGCAGTTGGCGTCGTTGGCGGCGTATATCGGCAGGCCGAATCGCTCGGCCAGCGGTCGCACGATATCAGCGTCGCGCACGCTCAGGGCCGGGCTCCAGGCGACGACGTCAGAATCCCGCACCAGGCCCTGCACGGCCAGGCCGATGCCAAGGCAGGGGCCGTAGCCTTTGGCCAGAGATTGCTGGCAGCGTTCGATAGCGTTGGCAAGAACCTGGATGAGAGCCGGTGCGGAGAGCGCGCGGGTATCGAGGCTCACCGTCTCGGTGGCTGCGGTCGCGCCGGTGAAATCGCCAAGCGCTACTTGGACCTCGTTGATGGAGAGCTTGAGCGCAATGACATGCGCCGTCGCTGGCACCAGCTCGATCGTGACCTTGGGCCGACCGCGGCTGCGCCCGCCATCGCCGAAATCGCGCTCGAGCCGCTCGCGCAGGGCACCTGCACGCACCAACTCTCCGGTGACTCCGGAGACAGTGGCCGGACTCATCTCCACGATCGCACTCAAGTCCACGCGCGCCTGTGGCCCATGGATCCGCAGCGCCCTTAGGATGCGGTCGCGGGTCGGGGAGGTTATCAGTTCCGGGCTGATGCGGTTCATCGGAGGACGTTGCACACTGCCGGCAGTATTTGTTCAGTCTCAAAAAGAAATGCGAGAGACTAGGACCTATGTCAATGCAGATCGCGCGAGATCGTGCCTCAAGCGGATTCGAGTGGACGTGCGGCCGTTGGATTTTTGCGCCGCAACATAGTCCGACGGCCGGATGTCGCGGGCAGAAGCCCGAATTTCACTTGACGATTGCACGGTGACGCCAGCAAGTTAAGTTCAATGCTCGAAGATAATAACGGGCTGTAACGGACTGCTTGCGTGATCCGGCTCGAATCCGGCCACGCCCCGTCATGCGACGAGCAGGCATCATCCACGGGAGGGAATCATCATGAAGCGCTTGTTGAAGTGGGCTTTGCCCGCGGTGGCGTTGGCCGCGGCAATCGGCGGGCAGGCGGTCGCGCCGGCTGCCGCGCAGAACTTGGTGGTCGGGGTCAGCTGGTCCAATTTCCAGGAGGAGCGCTGGAAGACCGACGAGGCGGCAATCAAGGCGGCGCTCGAGAAAGCCGGCGCGAAATACATCAGCGCCGACGCGCAGAGCGATCCGACCAAGCAATTGAACGACATTCAGAGCTTAATCGCCGGCGGCGCGAAGGCGCTGATCGTGCTGGCGCAGGACTCAAAGGCAATTGAGCCCGCGATCAAGGCAGCGCTCGACGAGGGCATTCCGGTGGTCGGATATGATCGTCTGATCGAGAATCCCGGCGCCTACTATCTCACCTTCGACAATAAGGAAGTGGGGCGGCTCCAGGCCGAGTACGTCTACAAGGTCCAGCCCAAGGGCAATTACGTCTTCATCAAAGGCGCTTCGACCGACCCCAACGCGGACTTCTTGCATGACGGCCAGCTCGAAGTGCTGAAGGCTGCGATCGACAAGGGCGACATCAAGGTCGTGGGCGAGCAATACACCGACGGCTGGAAGCCCGAGAACGCGCAGAAGAACATGGAGCAGATCCTCACCGCGAACGATAACAAGGTCGATGCGGTGGTCGCCTCCAATGACGGCACCGCCGGCGGCGTCGTCGCGGCGCTGACCGCGCAGGGCCTCGCCGGCATCCCGGTCTCCGGCCAGGACGGTGACCATGCCGCGCTCAACCGCGTAGCGCTCGGAACCCAGACGGTCTCCGTCTGGAAGGATGCCCGCGAGCTCGGCAAGGCGGCCGGGGAGATCGCCGTTCAACTGGCCAAGGGCACTAAGCTTGCTGACATTCCGGGCACGGTTCAGTTCAAGAGCCCGGGCGGCAACGTGATGTACACGACCTTCCTGAAGCCGCAGCCGATCACGAAGGATAACCTCAATATCGTGATCGATGCCGGGTGGATCTCCAAGGACGAGGTCTGCCAGGGCGTACCCGCCGGCAAGGTCGCAGTCTGCAAGTAAGCCAGGCCTGACGCAGTGACCCTCACCCCAGTCCTCCCCGATCTCGGGGAGGGCAGGGGTGGGGCATACTCCCAAGGGGCGATCTGCATTATCATCGGCCCCAAGACGCTGCTCAGGGGACAAACGATATTTCTCACATGAACTCGATCCGAAGCCTGTTCTCGCGCCTTGAGATCGACGAGCGGCTGCTCGGCATGCTGTTCAGCCTGGTGGTGATCTGGGTCGGTTTCCATATCGCCTCCGATGGCAAGTTCATCACGCCGCGCAACCTCTACAATCTGGGCAACCAGACCGCCTCGGTAGCCGTGATGGCCATCGGCATGGTGCTGGTCATCATCGTCCGGCATATCGATCTTTCGGTCGGCTCGATGCTGGGCGTCACGGCCATGGTGATGGGGGTGATCCAGGCGTTCTGGCTCCCGCCGCTCTTCGGCTTCAGCCATCCCATGATCTGGATCGTCACTGTTGTCGCGGGAATCGCGATCGGGGCCACACTCGGTGGCCTCAACGGCTACATCATCGGCTATCTCGGTGTCCCGTCCTTCGTCGTCACCCTGGGGGGCCTGCTCATCTGGCGCGGCTGCGCCTGGTGGGTGACCTATGGCCAGACGGTGGCGCCGTTGGATCAGACATTCATGCTGCTGGGCGGCGGCGTCTACGGCACGCTGCGCGAGACCGGGAGTTGGATCGCCGCCGCCATTGCAGTGGTGGTCATTGGCTACGCCGCGCAACGCCGGCGCCGGCAACGCATCCGTTTCGGCTTCCCTGTTCGGCCGGTCTGGGCCGAAGGCGTGGTGGTGGGAACGACTTGCTTGCTGGTGCTGGCGTTCGCCGCGACCATGAACGCCTATGAGATGCCGGAAGTGGCGGCAAAGCGCCTCGCCGAGTCGAACGGATGGACAATCCCGGAAGGCGGAATGCACCTCTCAGAGGGAATCTCGATCCCAGTGCTGATCGTCGCGGTCCTGGCGGTCGCCGGCTCGATCCTCCTGAACAACATGCGCTTCGGGCGCTATGTCTTCGCCATGGGCGGCAATCCAGAGGCAGCCAATCTCGCGGGCATCGACATCCGCCGCATGACCTTCTGGGTCTTTGTGCTGATGGGCGCGCTCAGCGGCGTCGCGGCTGTGATTGCCTCGGCACGCCTGCAGTCGGCAGGCAACTCGATCGGTACCAACGATGAGTTGAAGACAATTGCCGCGGTGGTCATCGGCGGTGCTTCACTTGCCGGTGGATCGGGCACCATTTCCGGGGCGATCATTGGCGCGATCGTGATCCAGAGCCTGCAGAGCGGCATGTCGCTGCTGGGTTTCGATGCCTCGCTCCAGAATATCGTGACAGGCCTCGTGCTGGTGCTGGCTGTCTACATCGACCAGCTGTATCAGCGACGCCGCAAGTTGTGACAGAGGGATCGGCAGCGATGGCGGATCAAAATCAGGAAGGGCGGCCGCCGCTGGTGGAGATGCGCCACATCTCAGTCAGCTTCGGCGGGATCCGCGCCGTCGATGACGTGTCGGTCGATCTCTATCCCGGCGAGGTCGTGGGCCTCGTCGGCCACAATGCCGCCGGGAAGTCGACGCTGATAAAGGTTCTATCCGGTGCTTATCATGCCGATTCCGGCGAGATCTGGATCGACGGAAAGCCGGCCCCCATCCACAACGCGCGCGACGCGCGCGACTGCAACATAGAGACCATCTATCAAACTTTGGCGCTCGCCGATAACCTGGACGCCTGTGCCAATCTGTTCCTCGGGCGCGAGCTGGTGCAGTCGGGTGGCCTGTTGGATGAGGCCGCGATGGAGGACGCGACCCGCAGGGTGATGAAGCGCCTCAATCCCAATTTCGTTAAGTTCCATTCCCCGGTCTCAGTACTCTCGGGCGGGCAGCGGCAGTCGGTGGCGATTGCCCGCGCAGTCCACTTCAACGCGCGGATCCTGATCATGGATGAGCCGACCGCGGCGCTCGGCGTCCAGGAGGCGCGTGGGGTCCATGAGCTGATCCGCCAGCTGCGCAAGGAAGGGCTTGGCATTTTCCTGATCAGCCATGATCTCCACGACGTCTTCGATCTCTCCGACCGCATCAGCGTCATGAAGAACGGCAAGCTGGTAGGGACCGTGAGAACCGCCAATGTCACCAAGGACGATGTGCTCGGGATGATCATCCTCGGCAAGATGCCGGCCGAACCGCCGGCCAAGCATTAGCGCGGCAGCAAATAATTTCACAGAAGAGCAAGTCATCCGGCTGCAACATTCCGAGCTGAATGTTGCAAATCGAAGAGCTTGCAAAGCAATGCTTCTACAGTGTCTTAGGAGCGCTCCAGGGCTCGCGGTAACCCATTCTTAAGCCCTTGGCTCTAGGATAATCCTCTCACTCGAGATTGCGCCGCCAGACCGGCG
>Ga0335069_10012792_pt1 | contig 11793 bp, 4 predicted proteins | sample Lox_Sample_11_FD_206714 | JGI IMG/M metagenome (GOLD analysis project Ga0335069, IMG submission 206714) | Soil microbial communities from Loxahatchee National Wildlife Refuge, Florida, United States - Lox_Sample_1.1 | ecosystem: Environmental > Terrestrial > Soil > Wetlands | place: USA: Florida...
GACGGTCAACACAAACATAAATGTGGACTTCGCCGCGAAGCTGGAAGCCGCAATAGCCCGGACACGCGAGGTTCGCAAAATTGAGGTTGATATCTAGCGCGTTGAGACTTGGGTACGCTAGCGCCCTCCTTCTGTGGGCCACTTTTGCGCTAGCCCAAACCGACTGGACCAAGCCTAGTATTATCCCTGTGCCCGCAGGGACGAATATCACGACCAATGTGCCGTCGGGCGTTGGGGCGGTGACGCTTTACACGATGGGGGCGATCGGTACGTGGCAGGTCAACTTGCCGCCGGCCCCAGAGAACGGGGTCGTTGTGGCCCTGAGTTGCACCTTTACTGTTACCGCTATCACCCTTGCGACGTACGATCGGTCCACCTTTCCGGTTGTTACGTCTTGCGCCGCCAACCAATACATTCCGCTACAATATTCCCACGCCAGCAACAGCTGGGTACAGGTTGCGGTCAACGGCAACCCTGGTGGTGGTAGTGCCACGCTACCGTGGATTAGCCCCACAACCTTTGGGGCTGTGTGCGATGGGAACACCGATGATTCAGCAGCTATTGGAGCCGCCTTGGCTGCGGCTGCCCCCGGGCAGACGGTGCTTTTTCCATCGACCCAATGTTTCTCGTCCACCGGGATTACCATCCCGGCAGGGATAACGGTTGATCTTGGTGGATTCATCCCTGGCAATCCGGTTAAGGGCGGGGGCATTATCTGTGCGGCAAATACGGCTGCGTGCGTGACGCTAGGAGCTTCATCCTCAAACGGAACAGTAACAATCCGTAATGGTGTGGTGTCGCGCCAAGGAACTCCCACCTCCGGGACAATTGGCATTAGGGTTTACGGCTACCACGATGTGATTAATAACGTGGTCAGCGACAACTCTGATCAATGCTATTCATTTGTTGCCGATTTAATTGCTCGTGCTGGTATCCATGCCGAGGTCTTTGGCGGTTCCGCACAGCGCTGTTCTGACGTATTTGTTGACGTTAACAGTTTTCCTGAGGTGCAATGGTTTGGTGGACGGTTAGGGGCCAATGGTACGGGCGACTATAACTCGAACACATATGTTAGAACCGAAGGTGGGCTGTCTGGAACATCTGGCGGCCCTAACACAGTGCAGTTCATCGGGGTTCAGTTCAACACCGGCGGCGCCGGCGACGTTCAACATTTCTGGGAGTTTGTTAGGCTCGGGACCGGTGGTGTGCCAGGAATCGATGCCACCAACTTCCGCGTTATCGGTGGTCACATTGAAGGTGTGAAAGGAGCCGACTTCTATTCTGATTCGACTTGGAACACGATCGACCGGGTCGCCATTAGTGACGTTACCATCAACAATCCGTCCCATCCGATGTTCGCCCTTAATGCTGTGGCCCGGGTAGCTGAATGGGACATCAGCAATGTCCTGATGTACGTCTCTGATTTGACGCTAGCTCCAAGTAGCTTCGATTCCTTCCATATTACAGGTGGCCGGATCACCGGCACTATGCATCTGACTGGCACGACAGGGTCAATCGCCAGCATCGCCAACCTCGAACATAACGCTAATTTCACCCTCGATGGCGTTTGGACGCAGTTCAACGGCTTTGGAGAGAGCTATTCTGGCGGGTCATCATTCATTAATAGCGCCACCGGCAACGTCACAGTAGACAATGTCATTAGCGGCAGAACGTCAACTGGGGTTGTTAACGCACCACAAACGATCTCGGCAACAAGTGGGCAGGCACTGGCCAAGGTTAATGCCGTTTCTGGCTCCGATGTTGCGGCGACCAGTTATCAGAGTGCTGGGACTCCTAAGTGGCAGATCGGTAACAACGGCACCAACCAGTTACGGGTTTGGGATCAGGCAAACGCTAGCACAGCGTGGTTGACCGTCACAACCGGCGGTAACGCCACAATCGGGGAGAATTCGGGCAATGTCTTGACGGTTAATGGCAAGATCGTTGCCGATCAGTTTCAGGGCGGGTCTGTTACTCTCCCAGCGGTTCTAGATGCCCACAGTTACGGCGCCAAGTGCGATGGCAATACCGATGACACGACAGCCCTTCAAGCTTGGGCCGCAGCAGCCGCTACCAATGTAAATCTTACATTATCGGGGAATTGTGTCTTCAAGACCGCACCCCTGCTCTTTAGTGGGTCTTCCGGCAATATCAAGAACGTCACCATCATGGGTCCGGGGATGCTCACCTATTCAGGGAGCAACACCAGCACCGATCTGGTTGAGATTGGGGACCCTGCCGATGCGACCCAGTGCGTGATCAACGGCTGGACCGTCAAGGATTTGCGGATCAACTCTACGACCGTTATGACTGGGGGCGACGCCCTTAACGTCAGCCACAGTTGCCAGTCCAACATCTCTAACCTGCGCCTCGGTGAGTTTACCGGCAACCTGTGGCGGGGCCTTGAGATCAACGTGGCCGGTTATCTTCGCCTTCATGGGATGCACGTTCAGGGTGCGGCCGATACTGGCGAATATCTCCACGGTAATGCTTCTTATATCTTAAGTGATATGTGGCAGGATCAGGTTCAGATTGGCGGCAGCCGCATTGGTCTTAATATTGCTGGCCGGGTCGTGCTTACCTACGCTTCGGGTGAACTGTTTAGTAATGGCACCAGCATCAAAGTTACCCGAGACGCAGTGACTGGAGCCACGCAGAAGCAGGGAATCTATCTGGGTCCCGGCCTATTCGTAGATGCTAACGACATAACCAAGACGCCCAGTTGGAACGCAACAGTTACCGGCATAGCCGGTCAAGTCCTGTCCCTGAGCACTGTTTCTTCCAACATTGCCTTTCTTGACCCGGTTTATGACGTTACCACTTCCAAGAATATCGGGGTGGTATCCTCCTGGGATAGTGGGTCGGTGACGTTGCGGGCCGCTGCTCTCAACACCGTCACCACAGGCGATACCTTGCGGATCGGGGCATTCGGACGTGGGATCTGGGTTACCGATCCTGCCGATGCTGCTAGCTCCGCTAGGTCCCACATCGTTATGACCGGCACCCATATTTCATTCGCTTCAGACCAGAACATCCTGATCGACCCTGCCGCCCAGACGTGGGATATTCGTCAGACTGGCGGCACCATGTATTTCTGCCAGTGCGTTAATGGCGAAGCCGCCCTCGAGAACTACTCGACCAACGGCAATATGGACATCCAGTTTACCGGCACCATGATAACCAACAACATCTACCAGGATCTATTCAACGTTACAGGCGCCAAGCCCATCCAGTTGTCGGGGGTCAGGTTTGACGCCAACCCCGCAAACATTACCGGCTCGTGGTACGGCGACTACATCAGCAGCGCTGGCCTTGTGACTTACGGCAAGTCAATATCTACATCGGGCGATCGGGACCTGGAATCTTCAATCGCCAACTTCACCGACACAACATCAGGCAATACTTTCTCGTTCAAGCCTGAGCAGCCAACTGGGCTGATGCAGCTGTGCTATGGTAATGGTGGGTGCACCGGCGGTATCAACGTCCCTGGGACGGTGCAGACCCCACAGGTAAACATCACCCAATCGGCACGCCTTAGCGTGGGAAAGAACGTCAGCGATCTGCCAACCTGCGACACGACCACTGGCGGCACCCTATATTACGTCCTTGATGCTGTAGCGCCAGCCTACAACACCGCGTTGACTGGGGGCGGGACTATTCGAGCACTGGCAATGTGCAACGGAACTGCATGGGTAGCACACTAATGAGAATCCTTCTCGCCTTCCTCGCCGCCCTCTTCGCGACAGCCGCTGAGGCCCAGCAAACGGACCCGCCCTTCACGTGGGGCAACGCGGTTCTTTGCGCCTACAACGCATCGCTACCGGTAATCAACACCGGCCACTTTGGCTATGTCCAGTGTGACAACCACGGGCAGCTGCTATCGACCGCGACCTTTACTGGGTCGATTAGCTTTACCAACTTCACTCCATCACCGGCTTATGCATCGCCCTTGGCAGTTGGGGCCACTAGTAGCCGGGTAGCCCTGCCATCAGGCACCACTGTTATTGTCTACAACACCGGTTCATACCCGGCCTATGTGAAGCTTGGCGATAACACGATCACTGCCGATACTACTGGTGATTATATCGCCGCTAACTCTTGGCTTGCCTTTGCCGCAGGCACCAACACTTACCTCGCAGCTATTGAGACGGCAGGTGCAACAAGCCTTAACATCTCTGGCGGTACGGGTGTGCCGTCAGGCGCTGGGGGCGGAGGCGGGTCTTCTGGCGGAGGTGGTGGCGGCAACGTTGCAGTTACGTCTCCAGTTGGCCATACCACTGCCGACACCAACGCCGTGTCGATCGTTCCATCTGCAACAGCTAGCTTCCCGGTTACTGGCACATTCTGGCAAGCCACCCAGCCAGTGTCTATCGCCACGATGCCATCTACCCCGGTGACCGGTACTGTCACCGCCAACCTCGGGACGATTGGCACCGCCGCTACGGCCGCCAACCAAACTACCGGCAACACCGCTCTTACCACAATCAACACGACTCTCGGGTCGCCAATGCAGAATAGCGGCGGGTCCGTTACCGCTAATGCAGGGACCAACCTCAACACCTCGTTGCTAGCAACTGATGCGCACTTGACGACCCTCGGCACTAGTGCCCTAGCAACCGACGCCCACCTAACGTCATTTACTTCTGCAAATCATGCCGATTTGACGGCCCTTGGGACAACCTCCCTCGGCACCGACGCCCACCTCACTGAGACCCACAAGACCGCAACCTCTTCAGCCGCTACCAAGTCGGTGCAGATCGAAGGTGTTGCCGGAGGCACGGCGGTCCCAGTATCTGGATCGTTCAGCCTTGCCGGGTTTGCGCCAGGAGCATACGTCTCCCCAATGGCGGTGACCTCGTCCTCAAGTAGAACGGCCCTGCCAGCTGGAGCCACGGTTGTCATTTACAATGTTGGCTCCAACAACGCCTACGTGACGATCGGCAACACCAGCGTCACAGCCACAACCTCGAACGACGTTGTGTATCCCAACTGCTGGATCAGTTATTCGGTTGGGGCCAATGTTGATATTGCTGCCATAACCTCGTCCAGTACAACGACCCTGAACTTGGCTGGCGGCACTGGCATCCCGTCAGGTGGTTGTGCCGCAGTTCTGACAGGCGCTAGTACCGTCACAGCGAACCAAGGCACAGCGGGCGGATCGGCGTGGCCAGTGTCGTTGTCCAGCTTGCCTGCTTTGTCTGCGGGTGCTGCTACTATCGGTGCGGTGTCGCAGGCCTCAGCCCCGTGGCAAGTTCAATCGAACAGCGCCAATCTTGCCACGCACACTGATATCACCACGCTAGGAACTTCGGCCCTTGCTACAGATGCCCATCTTACGGCGTTAGGCACAACCAACCTTGCAACTGATGCCCACCTTACCGCCTTCACCTCAGCCAACCATACCGATACGACCGGAGTCACTTCTGCTGTTCAGGCCTTGGGCACTGGAGCCTTGGCGACCGATGCACACCTCACGGCTCTTGGCACTTCAGCCCTTGCAACTGACGCGCATCTGACCACATTTACCAGCGCCAACCATACCGATCTTAACAACGTCTACACAGCTGTTACCAGCCCTATCCCGGCACAGACCAATCATAATGTGCTGATCGGGGCGATCGAAGGCAACGGTTCTGCCGGTTCGTCAGACACCCACGTTGTAACGGTTCAGGGCATTGCTGGTGGAACGGCGGTTCCGGTTAGTGGAACGCTATCGACAACTTGGCCCGGAACAGCGGCGGTAACTACTTACGGTGTGTCGCCAAGCTCTGGGACGGTTCCGGCCACCAACTCAGCGCTTACCAGTATCAACGCTCACGCGGCACTCGAAGGTGCCGGTGCTGCTGGTAACGGGGCCCAACGAGTAGTTGCAGCCCAGGACACAACGACGATTGCCGGGTCGGCTCCGGGTACGGCTGGCTCCGCCAGCGCCAATGTAGTGTCGGTGCAGGGCATTGCATCGATGACACCGGTGCAGGTGACACAGGGTTCATATCCGACCGGGGCAACGGCCGAGACCGCTAGCGCTACTGGTACCACTGCGGCTACCACAGCTACGTTAGCTGCCACAAGCGGTAAGACTACTTATATCTGTGGGTTTAGCATTAGGGCCAACGCCACAGCAGCCGCTACTGGCAATGCTACAGTTACCGGCACCATCACTGGCACGATGAACTTCACGCAGTGGACAGCACCACTTGCCAGCGGGCTTGGGGTGCTTGAACCTATGGCAGGGCAACCTTGCATTCCGGCCAGCGCCACTAACACCACAATTGCAGTCGTATCAGCAGCCCCAGGCGCTGGCGGTACGGTGTCGGTTACAGCTTGGGGTTACCAGCAGTGATTACTAGGCGCAAATTCCTAGCATCTGCGGCGCTGGCATTAGTGTTGCCAGCGCCTACGTTCGCGCGTCCTGGTACTGATAGCAGTTACAATGTTTCGATTGGTAACGTTGTTACGCCAGTTATTACACGGGTTGGCGCTAGTACATCGCAGGCCAACACCATCAACCTTCCGTCAGGATATCAGCCGGGCGACTGGAGTATTATTTGCGCGGGCCGTGGGGGATCGACCACGCCGCCAGCCTTGCCCAAGGGATACCTCCCGATCCTTACCAAGGCGAGTTCGGCGTCTAGTGCTACTTCATTTCGGATCGGCTACAAGGTTCTCGCCGCATCGAGTGGTGAAACGTCAGGGATATGGACGAACGCCAATATAATGTCCTGCGTCGTCTATCGGCCGCCCGATGGATGTACGCTTGGGGTTGGCGCCCCGGCGTCCTCGACCTCGACCAATAACACGGTCACCTATCCCGGTCTGACGCTGGCCGATGCGGTAGGCGGCAATTCATGGGTGGTTGGGTTTGGCTGTGTCGCCAACAAGACTGAGACCATTGAGACCGCTCCATCGACGATGACCAATATCGCGGCCGGAACGATCGCGGCCGGTGCGGGCACAACTTATGCCATTGCGGCATTCGACACTAATGCCGCTGTATCCAGCTTCGCATCGGCCAACGCTACCACTACCGGCACGGCGGGCAAGTCGGTTTCAGCGACCATCGAAATTCTGATGATGGCGAAGGGCTCGGCATTCCCACAAGTCGTGCAGCGTGTCGGTGGCAACGGGCTATCGGCCAGCAACGGTAGCGAGATCGGTAACGCTTTCGCTCAGGTAATTCCCAATCCGGTTGGGGCTGGTAACTGTCTGATCTGCTCAATGACTTACCCCAATGGCGCTACGGTCGCCATCACAGATAACAGAAACACTTGGGGAGCGGCTTATTCCCACGCCACCGCCTCCGGCGCGCTCGATTCTGCTGTCTTTGTGTTGGGTAACGCCGCCGCTGGGGCGACAACGATCACAATGACTTTCAACGGCGGCACAGGAACCATAAACGGGTTTTCTTTCTGTATATTGGAACTTACGGGGATCGACACTTCCAGTCCGACTGCTGGGCAACATGCGACTTCATCGCCCGTTACAGGCCCAACAATAACTCCGGGTAGTTATACGCCGACCAACAACGATGCAACTGGCGGCAACGTCATCTATACCTACTATGCCAGTTCAGCGACCGGGCCGTCTGTTGCGCCCGTCAAGGTCTTTACTCCAAGCACTTACACGCTCTTGAGCACTGGCATCTTCGACGACGCTGGCGGCAACACTGGAGGTACCGCCGCCACTTATACAACACCATATGCTGAGAGCTTATACCTACAAGCAACAGCGGCGGCGATCAATCCGCCTTTGTCATTCTGTGGTGATTCGAGTGACGCTTATAACGCCTGCTCGGTGGCGTTGAAGGTCAACTCTGGGGCCGGGACCGCACGTCCATCCGGGATTAAAATTGCGGGCACTCATGTTTACGGCTCTAGTGGTGGGAGTACTGCAGCCAACACGACATGGAGCATCCCGGCTCCAATGGTCGGTAATTGTCGGGTTCTATCCATGAACACCGCAAACAATACGACAATGGTCGTGCGGGATAGCGAGGGTAACGTCTGGACTCCCGACGGAAACAGCGCTGAGTTCTGGTATTTGGCAAACGCAGTCCCAAATCAGAACCTGACGATTTATCTTGATTTACCAACCGGCGCTGATTCGGTTTCGTCTGGTGTTATCTGGGATATTGTCGGGGCGGCAGCATCGCCCTTTGATATTTCCTTGGCGGCAAACCAGAGTGATAGCTGGACTTCGTCGCCGTTTACACTGACAGGCAATCCGGCTCCGACCACGACAAATGGCCTTGTTCTATGCTCTATCGCCACAGGTACGGGGCCATGCTATTCGGTAACAGCGCCATCCGGGGCCGTATGGGATTTTGTTAATTACACCGGCAACGCTGATACCGGAACACTGGAGTTCGGCAACATTGCCGCGCATTACTATAATGCGAGTTCTGGAGCTACCGGGCAATGGAGCTTTACTGGACGGGCGACCGGCGGTTCACCTAACGGCGTGACGGGCGGCGGTTGGATGGCGTTGAAGCATGGTTAAGTTCCTTACTATAATTGCCTTATTGCTTTGTGGAGCCGTCACGTCGGCGTGGGTTCATGGAGTCGGCACGTCGGTTGTTGTGGGGGGCGATCCGACGATTGGACTCTTGACAAATTCGACTGGTGGTGGAGTGAACTGGAGCGACGGCTACGCTAACTGGAAAGAGGCTGGCTTACAAGCTGTACCTCTGTACGGATATATCGATACTGTTTCCGGTACGACAGCGACTTTGCACGCCACGAATCCTCCTGGAGCAAGCACCTATACGCCGAGTTATGCGCTTGGCGTCGGGCAGATTATTAGCGGCACAGGAGTGGCCAGCACAACTACGATCACAGCAGCTAAGAATGATCCCTCCGCCAACTCTCTGACCGGAGTTGGAGGCGTCGGAACCTATTCCGTGGCATGTGCCGGGGGATGTTCGGCTGCGGGCAGCAGTGGTTCTCCCATCTCGATGCACGCGAAGGGAATACCCAATCGTTGCGCTTCCGCCTCGTTCACAGCACCCTATCCACCTTGCCAAGCATCAGCCCCCTTATCTCCAACCGGCGGCAGCGATGTCAATTTGATTCAGAACGCAGTCAATGGGTGCTCGGCAGGACAGGTTATTCTCATGAATGCTGGCGTTTTTCATTTGTCTGGGAACAGCGTCTTCATCAGTGGCGGCACTGGTTGCACGTTGCGGGGGGCAGGACCGGGACGGCAACTCAGCACTGGTTTGAACATCATCAATGGGGGAGGTACGGTATCTAGTATAGCAAACGCTTGTACATCAGCTGGGGGAACCGTCACAACCTATGGCGTAGGCGCCTTCTGCGCCGACTCCACTGCGACTCAGATCGTCAGGACTGATCAGTCTAATAGTGCAAATCTGGAAGTTCAAGTTCCTGGTAATCTCTTTTCTGATAACGAGGGAACCGCGTATAATCTCATCGTTGATGCAGTGCAGGGAGACACCAAAGTCATATTAACATCGACGCCTACGGGTCTCAATGCTGGGGATCTCATTTTCATTGACGAGGTTAATGGTCACTTCAACGGGACTACCGTAACGAATTATGACCCAATTTCTTGGTGGAGTCCTAACGATGCGGGGGACAGCAGTTTCCGATCATATGGAATGCGTCGTGTCGGAAGCACGATAGGCGATATGATGGAAGTTGATCATGTTAGCGGAACTACAGTCTATCTCACTGATGCGCTGACCTATCCATATCATATAACGAACGCCTCTACCTGCCCGAATTGCGCTGCGCAGATCTACCGCTTCGGAAACCCAATGGTGAAGGGACTTGGATTCGAGAACATGTTCCTCTGGAATGCAGTGGAAGGCAATATCTCAATTACGAATTGTGCCTACTGTTGGGCCAAGAATATAGAATCTGATTGGAGTCAGAACGGAAGCATTAAGATAGTTACAACATTTCGAAACGAGATTAGGGATTCCTATATGCATGAGACGCCGACACCTATTTCTGGTGGTGGAGGATATTTGCTTCAGATTCAGGGCGGTGCTGCGGAGAATCTTGTTGAAAACAACATCATGTGGTACGGTAACAAGGTGGATGTGATGCTAGCCGCTGGAGGCGGCAACGTCCTTGCCTACAATTATATGGATGATGCCTTTGGTTCAACATACATAGATCAGGTTGAAGCTGGAATAAATGCGTCGCATTTGACAGGTACGCATTTGACCTTAATGGAAGGGAATTACGCACAGAACTTCAAGGGCGACACTTATCATGGTAACGTGTTCTTCAATACGTTGATGCGAAACCAGTTCTCGGCCATTCGTGGGTCGTCAGCCAAGACTGCGGGGAATCCTTCTCCCTTAAGTCCTGTCTACCCTCCGCTGAATACCTATAGCTATACCGATGGGGTTGGGCACCATAATTATGGTGACTACGTTGGTGAAACTCGAAGTGGAGTGGATGTGCAGGCGTACACTCGATATCACAATTTTATCGGGAACATCTTGGGTTCTAGTGGACAGGTACCGATCACCGAAAGTGGTGAGACGCCGGAAGGTCCGTTTATTAATCAGGTTCTTACGTCCGCTCAATATGATGCAAGGAATACCGGAAAGAATCCGGCAATGTGGCAGTTTGGCGAGGTGCAGGACGATAGCGGTACGCTCTGTCCTGGCAGTGCGCAGTATTGTGTTCCAACCCCGAACACGGCCTTACCGACCATGACTCGTACCGCCAACTGGGATTTCTACACCAATACCATGACCTGCTACGACAAGAACGCTGGGCAAGGCGGTTCGACAGATCAGGGCTGCTCCGGCGTCACGGTTCCCTATTCTTTTTATATCGCGTCACAAACTCCACCTGCGTTTTGGCCCTCGAATACGTCTACCTACCATTGGCCGTGGGTCGATCCGACGACCGGGACGACCTACACCCTCCCGGCTAAATACTGCTTCGAGCACGGAAAGATGCCAGGATGTATATGAGATCCACCAGCCGCAAACCCCCTCCCGTCGGTCTGGTGGTGGCCCCAGCGTCTCGCCGGGCGTCGTTGGGCTTCGCTTGGCTCGATGGCGCTGGGGCCTTTTGTTTGGTGACTAATGGACGATAAACTCCTAGCTTGGCTCGCCTCCGTGCGGGACGACCCGCTAGCGTTCACGCTAGGGGCATACCCTTGGGGCGAACCTGGCCTTCTTGAGAAGTATGATGGTCCCGATGAATGGTCTCGTGATCTGTTTGAGCGCATTCGTGTTGGGTTGCTTACTCCTAACAAAGCAATTCAGGAAGCTACTGCCTCCGGACATGGGATCGGCAAGTCCGCAACCGTGGCTTGGATTATCCTTTGGGCCTTCTGTACCTTCCCAGACTGCCGAGGTACTATCACCGCCAACACTGAGACCCAGCTTAAAACCAAGACCTGGGCCGAACTCGGCAAGTGGTTCAACCTTTGCTTCTTCACCCGCGAACACTTCAGCCTAACCGCCACCGCTCTCTTCTCCAAAGATCCGGACCGCGAGCGGACGTGGCGGATCGATATGGTGCCGTGGTCGATAAAGAACCCGGCGGCCTTTGCTGGCCTCCATAACCAAGGCAAGCGGGTGCTGTTGATCTTTGATGAGGCTTCTGAAATCGCCGATATTATCTGGGAGACAGCTGAGGGCGCACTGACTGATATCGATACTCAGATCTTGTGGCTAGTGTTCGGCAACCCTACCCGCAACACTGGCCGATTTCGTGAATGCTTTCCTGGAGGCTCGCATCATGAACACTGGCATTGCCGACAAATCGATAGCCGAACCGTCAAGATCACCAACAAGGAACG
>Ga0335069_10012793_pt1 | contig 11793 bp, 5 predicted proteins | sample Lox_Sample_11_FD_206714 | JGI IMG/M metagenome (GOLD analysis project Ga0335069, IMG submission 206714) | Soil microbial communities from Loxahatchee National Wildlife Refuge, Florida, United States - Lox_Sample_1.1 | ecosystem: Environmental > Terrestrial > Soil > Wetlands | place: USA: Florida...
ACGCGATGGAGAAGACCCGCGATCCGCGGCCCGAGCTCGTCTACCAGTACGCCGATACACTCGTGATGACGGGCCAGATCGCGCGCGCGCGCGAGGTGGCGAAGCAGCTCACCGTGCCGGCGCACCACGAGCTGCTCGAGGCCCGCGCGCTGATGCAAGAGGGCCACCTGAAGGAGGCGCTCGAGCACTTCGACGAGGGGCTGCGCCTCTGGCCCGACAATGCGGTCGCGCGCTACTACGCCGCGCGCACCGCCGAGCGGCTCGGCAACCTCGCGCGCGCGATCGACGACTACCGCTACTCGATCCGCGCCGGCATCGGACAGACCGACGCGCGCTTCCGCCTGGCGCGCCTGCAGGAAGCGGCGCGCACCTACGACGTGGCCGTCGGCGTGGCGCGCCAGTCGAGCACGGAGGTGCCGCCGGATCCGGAGGCGGAGCTCGTGGCGCTTCGCATCCTGGCGCGACTCGGCCGCTTGAACGACGTCCAGGCGTTCGTCCTCGGCTACTCCCAGGACCCCGAGCGCTGGGGCCGCGCGGTCGCCGCGATGGCGCAAGGCGTGCGCGGGAGCCGCGGCGCCGCCGAGGCGGCGCGCTTCGTGCGCGGTGCGCAGCCGCTCGATCTCACCGATCCGCAGAACCTCGATGCGCTCACCGAGCTCGTGAGCGCGCTCTGCGACTCGGGCGACGCGGCGGGCGCGGTGAAGGCCGCCGACGCCGCGATCGCGAAGCACGACGACGTGGCGAGCTTCCACGCGCTGCGAGGTCAGGCGCTCGCCGCGGCCGGGAGGAAGGACGCGGCGCGCGCGGCCTACGAGCGAGCGCTCGCGCTCGATCCGAAGAGCGAGCCGGCGCTGCTCGGCCTCGCGCGTCTCGAGGTCAGGGAGGGCCACCCCGACGCCGCGCTCGCGCGTTACGCGGACGCGGTTGCGGCACAGGGGGACGTGGATCTCGGCGATCCGGCGCCGCGGCGCGAGTGGGCCGAGCTGCTGCTCGCGCAGGGGCGCAGGGACGACGCGATCGCGCGTCTCGAGGATCTCCTGCTGCACGATCCCTACGACGGCGAGGCCGCGGCGCGGCTGGCGGTCCTGCGCGCCGAGAGCGAGCAGACGCGCGACGAGGCGCTCTCGCTGGCGAAGCGCGCGGTCTTCTTCGGCGGGAGTCCGGAGGCCTGGGAGGCGCTGGCGCAGGTGCAGACCGCGCGCGGCGACTCGGAGCAGGCGGCGCTGGCGAAGTCGCGCGCGGAGCGCGCGCGCGCGGGCCACGAGGCTCCGCCCGAGGCCGAGCCCCCCTCGTCCTGACCGCCGCGAGTGTCACGGCAGCCAGGTGCGAATTGCGGCTTCGATCGCGGCCGGGTCGCGCTCGTCGTCGAGGCGGAGTGCCAGCCGCTTCGCTTCGCGCGCGACCGTGCGGTTGCCGGCCGAGCGCATGCGCGCGGCCAGCCCCGTCTGCGCGAGCGCCACGCGCGCGGCCTCCGCGTCGCCCGCGGCGGCGAGCGCCCGCGCGCGCAGCACTTCGTCGCGCGCCGAGCTGGTGGCGGGAATCAAGGTGTCGACCAGCGGCAGGGCGTCGCGCGCGAGCGCGCGGTCGCCCGACGCGACGCGCCAGACGACGCGCAGGCGCAGCGCGTCCTCGAAGAGCGGGCGCCCGGGCGGCAAGGTTGCGAGCTCGTCGTCGAGCGCGCCCAGCGCGCTCCAGTCCGCGGCCTCCTCGGCGATCCAGCCCCGCGCGACGGCTCGCTCGGCCGCGGAGGGATCGCGCAGCAGCGACTCCGGCGTGGCCTCGCCCCGGACGATCGCCCGCCGCTCGAGGCGCAGCTTCGCCGCGCGCGCCTGCGCGGAGTCCGGGTTCTGCGTCAACGCGCGCGCAAGCGCCTCGCGAGCGGCGCTCGGTCGTTCGTCCGCCGTGGCGACGAGGGCCTCTGCCGTCTCGCGCTCGACCGGGTCCTGTGTCGCCTTGGCGACCCGCTCGGCGCGCGCGTCGAAGCCGCGCGCCAGCAGGCGCCGCACGATCTCCGCGCGGTCGAGCCCCGGCGTCGGCGCCAGCAGCGGATCGTAGTCCGCGAAGGGATCCTCCTTCGAGAGCGACGGCGCGGCGCCGCGTCCGATCGAGGCCGAGCGCATCTCCATCAGGTTGCGATCGTCGCTGACCCGCGTCGCGCCTTCGGCGTAGCGGCGTGCGCCGTCGTCGTCGAGCGCGAGCGCCGCCGCCACCGACTCCGGCGTGGAGACGCCGAGCGCAGCGAAGTCCTTCGGCGCCGCCGCGATCGCGCGCGACGCGTTCTCCACCATCGCGATCGGCTGCGGCGCCGCCATCAGCAGCAGGCCACCGGGCGTCGGCTGGTAGACGTTCACGTGCGGGAAGATCTCCAGCAGGGTCGCCACCATCGAGCGCAGCAGCGCGTCGTCCACGAAGGACTGCGCCATCCACTGCGCCAGGATCCCGTCCGGCGCGAGCCGCTCGCGCGCGAGCTCGAAGAACTCCCGCGTGTAGAGGTGCGACGCGCCCCCGGTCCAGGGATGCGAGGGCTGCGACACGATCAGGTCGTAGCGCTCGCGGCTTCGCTCGAGCGCGCCGCGCGCGTCGTCGAGCACGACGTGGACGCGCGGATCCGACAGCGGGTCGAGACGGCGCCGGTCGGCGATCACCCGGTTCGCGGCGATCACCTCGGGCTCGAGCTCGATCACGTCGACCGACGTCACGAGCGAGGACACCGACTCGAGCACGACGCCGCCTCCGAATCCGATCACCAGCATGTGTCGAGCCTCGGGTCGCGCGATGCTCGCGGCGCCGCCGAGCCATTGCGCCAGCGAATCGCCGCGGACGTGCGAGCCGCGCCGCAGCACGAGCGACTCGGGCAGCCCGTTCGTGCGCAGGCGCCAGCCCGCGCCCTCCTGCGAGAGCATCACCGTCGCGCTGCGCCCGACGCCGAGGTAGAGGGTCGTGCCGCGCGCCTCGCCGGAGATGGCCGAGCTGCGCAACAGGTGCCAGGGAATGCGCGGTGGAAGCAGAAGCGCGGCAAAGGCAATCGACGCGAGCGCGGCGGCGCCGAGCGCCGCACGCCGCACGCCGCCTGCCGCGAGCGCGCACAGCGCGAGCGCCAGGTTGGTGCCGATCGCGAGGCTCACCATCCCGTGGTACTGGAGCGCGGGCAGCAGGAAGAAGCCGGTGCCGACCGACCCGGCGATCGCGCCGAGCGTGTTCCACGTGTAGACGCGCGCGCTCGCCGGCCCGGCGTCGGCCTCGCCGCGCGCGAGCACCCGCACCGCGAGCGGGAAGGTGGCGCCGATGCAGGTCGCGCCGGGCAGCAGGGTCAGCGCGGCGACGGCCGCGTCCGCGAAGAGCGGGTCGCCCGCGCGCGACGCGATTGCGCTCGCGAGGTCCGGCATGCGGTCGAGCGCGTAGAAGGCGAGGGTCGACAGCGCCGCGGTGCCGAGCTGCGCCGCTGCGAAGGCGCGCGAGGCGCGCGCGGCGTCGCGCGCGAAGCGCACCGCGAGCGCCGAGCCGAGCGCGATGCCGGCGAGGAAGCTCGCGAGCATGCAGGCGAAGCCGTAGACGCTGCCGCCGAGCAGATGGCCGAGGAGCCGAGACCACATCACTTCGTAGCTGAAGGAGACCGCGCCCGAGATCAGCATCACGGGGAGGATCCAGCGGCCGGGCGCCCGACCTCTCGCGGTGTCAGCAGTCAGGTTCGACGACGCGGTGGAGTCGCTGGCGCCGCGCGCGGCGAGCACCGCGGCGACGAACACGAGCGCGTTCGCGCACACCGCGACGAGCATGGTCCCGCGCAGGCCGAGCGCCGGAAGCAGCACGAAGCCCGCCGCGATCGCGCCGAGCACGGCGCCAGCGGTGTTGATCGCGTAGAGCGCGCCGACCCGTGATCCGACCTGCTCGTCGCGATGCACGGCGTGGCGCGTCAGCAGCGGCAAGGTCGCGCCCATCAGGCCCGTCGGCACGAGCAGGATCGCGAAGGACGCCGCCAGGAAGAAGAGGGCGCTCGCGAGCGGGTTCGTCTCGCCGAGGCCGCTGGCGCGGAAGAGGCCGACGTAGATCGCGGTCATGCCCCGCAGCGCAAAAGGCACGGCCAGCGCCGCGAGCGCGATGCCGAGCTCGAGCAATCCGTAGACGCGCACGGGGCTCCGCACGCGGCGCACGAGGCGCGTCGCGACGGCGGCGCCCGCCGCGAGGCCGCCCATGTACGAGGCCAGCACGGTCGCGATGGCGAGCTCGGAGGTGCCGAACACCAACGCGAACTCGCGCGTCCACGCGGTCTGGTAGATCAGCGCGGCGAAGCCCGACAGGAAGAAGCAGAGCAGGACGAGCGCGAAGCGCGGATCGAAGCTCACGGAGCGGCCGGCGCGCGGGCGTCCGCGGCCTGGCTCGCCTGCTGGCCCTCGCCGGCCCGCTGGAGGATCTGGTTGCGCACGTTCTCGCTCGGCTCGCCGCTCGCGAGCCAGCGGCGCGCGGCCTCGGGATCGCGTCGGAGCCAGGTGTCGCCGATCGACGCGAACGTGATCTCGCGCAGTTCGGGGTTCTGGAGACCCCGCGCGACGGCGAGCGCCGCCTCGGGGTCGGTGATCGCGAGCCGGGCCGCGTGCACCAGGAGCGCCGGCTCCAGCCAGAGCTCGTGGGGCGCCGCCAACAGCCAGGCCGTAGCCTGGTCGCGCCACCCGAACGACCAGGCGACGTAGGCCTCCTGGACGGCGTCGTCGCGCTGCTTGCCGTCCGGCTGGGTCGACAGCCAGCGCATCGCCTTCTCGCCGTCGCCGAACTGCGACACCCAGCCCTTGGCAGCGCGGGTGAGCAGCCCGTCGCCATTCGGCCCGTTCGCGTGGCGCGCCGCGAAGGCCGCCGTCTTCTCCGGATCGATCGGCGCCGCGGCGCTGACGACGCGCCGGAACAGCTGCAGCTTGAAGCGGAGCGCGTCCTCCGGCGGATCCTCGGGAAATGCCTCGGCCCACGCGAAGGCTCCCTCCGGTCCGTCGCGCAGCACGTGTCGGCGCGCGATCGGCGACATCGACATCAACGCATCCACGCTCGCGCCGAGCGAGCGCACGTACTCGATCAGACCGGGCTGTCCCGAGGCGTCCCAGCCGGACATCAGGCTGTCGATCGACCCGCGCTTCAGGAAGGGATCCACGAGACCCGCGTAGGCATCGCGCGCGGCCAGCGGGTCGCGCCGCGCCCACGCCTCGAGCACGGAGTGCATCACCAGTGGGTGGTGACCGATCGCGCTGTTCTGACTCCAGGTGAACGCGGCCTTCGGATCGAAGTCCGCCCACCACTCGGCGAGCAGCACGACCTCGATATCTGCGACGTCGAGAAAGACGGTTTCGAAGCCGGCGCGAATCTCGGCTAGCTGGTCGGGACCCGACTTTCGCAGCAGGGCGGCGAGCGCCTCCACACCCGCGAGCCGGTCGGGATCGAGCAGCGCGGCCTGCACCGCCGCGGCGACGGATCCGTTCGGCGCCAGGGTGGCGGCGGCCTTGCGCGTGTGGGCGGGCGCGACCCGGCCCTGGCGTTCGCCGACCGCGAAGCCGATCCCGCCGGCGAACCCCGTGGTAAGCAGCAGCGCGATGATCCAGCGGGCTCGGGACACGGGGCGCGCAGTCTAGGGGGCCGTGGAAGCCGCGCGCAACCGGAAGATTTCTCGCTTTCCAGCTGGAAAATCGTTGCGGAAATGTGGAAGACGTTTTCCGCGCGGATCGGCAGAGGGTACGGTTCGCTCGAAGGCTCGAATCGGAAGAAGCCTTTGGTTCCGGTGGAGTAGCGCGTCCGATCGCCCCGGAGAATTCGGAAGAGATCGAGGCATGTGTTTTGCACTTCCTTCCCTCGACTGGACTCGTGTCTCTCGCACGACTCCCAGGAGGAGAGCTTCGGATGAAGATTCGACGCAACGCCCTGTTAGGCGTGATGGCGCTGTCGGTTGCTACGGGCATGGCGACCGGCGCTCAGGCGGCTCAGTACCTGATGTCCGGCACCTGGAAGTCGAACCGCGGACCCCAGATCATCATTCCCGTCTACGCGGGAGCGCCCTGCAACGGCGTGTTCTGTGGCCACGGGCTCGTGACCGCTGCGGGCCCGAACCCCGGCCAGCAGCTCACGCTTCCGGCGAACCGCTTCCACGAGAACGGTGGCGGCGTTCTCGTGCCGGTCCCCGGCCCGACGGTGGTGCAGCTGACGACGATGCTCACCGCGAAGGGGCCGCAGAACACCGCAGTCTTCAAGGCCGGCCCGAAGGCCTCCCGGCCGAATCACGTGGCGCCGATGGGGACCTTCCTCAATCAGAACTTCGCATGGTGCCCCACCGCGGTCAAAGGCGGGGGGAAGCTGGACTGCCTCACCGCCAAGGCATCGGCGTCGGGCGGCACCCACTTCCGCCCCGGCCGAATCCGCTATACCACCGGACCGAACGAGTTCGGCGGTGTCGCTCAGGTCCTGCTGAAGGGCGGTGGAGAGGTCACCGTGTACATCGGTGGCACTGTGATGATGCAGCAGATGCTCCACAACCCGTTCGGCGGCGCGAGTGTGTTCGCCCCCCAACAGGGCGGAGGCGCCTTCAAGAACCTCGGTCATGTGAATCTGGCGTCCGGGTTGATCACGGTCCAGACCATGACCGTCGCCATGCAAGGGAAGGCGACGACCGGTGGCGTCATCACGGCGCCGGGTATGAGCGCCGGCCATGGGGCCCCGGAGACCAACTACTCCACCGGCTTCCCCTTCACGACCGGCAAGGTGCAGGCCGACAACCCGACCACCGGCAACGGCCGCGGCAAGACGACGTTCACGCTCACCGGTATGGACATCATGACCGGCATGGGCGGCCGCAACATCGTGCTGGTGGCGAGCGCGATCACCAAGCGCATCATCGCCGGCACGACCTACATGCACCTCGAGAACCTCAACATGACGCTCTCGCCGCTTGCGGTGCCGTCGATGTCTCGCGGCGCCTACGCGGTGGCGGCTCTGCTGCTGCTCGCGACCGGCTACGCCCTGCGGCGACGCCTGGCGTAGACACGCTCTGCTTCGAAGGCACGGAGGGTGCGGGCCTCGCGGCCCGTACCCTCCTGCCATTTTCGTCCTCCGCTCGGCTTCGCCTCGCTGCGCGCGGCGGCGTCTGAGGGAAGTGCCGCGCGGGTCTTCGCCGCCGCTTGCGGCGACCCGCTCGCCTTCGGCGAGCTACGCCGTGCTCGTTCGACCTCCGCGCGGCTCCGCCTCGCCGCGCACGAGTTCGCGAGATGGACGCGAGACCGGGTAAGCCCGCGCAGGCGCACCGGTTGCCGTTTCCAGGGTCAGATTCCCTTCGGCCGCGTGCCGATCACGCCGGCGGCCTCGAGCGCGTCGATCTCCGCGTCGACCAGCCCCAGCAGTCCGCCGAGGATCTCGCGGTTGTGCTGGCCTAACGTGGGCGCCGGAGCGCGCATCCAGCGCGACACCGACGCGAAGCGGAAGGGCAAGGTGACGACGGGATGCGCCCCGGCCACCGCGTGGTCCATCCGCTCGTAGAAGCCGCGCGCGGCGAATTGCGGGTGCGCATGCGCCGTGCGCGGATCGACGAGAGACGCCGCCGGCACGCCGTGGGCCAGCAGATGCGCGACCGCCGCGTCGGCCTCCTGCTGCGCCGCCCAGCGCGAGAGCTCCGTGTCCAGATGGTCCTGCGAGGCGCGGCGTCCGGCGTGCGAGTCGAGCGCCGGGTGCCGCACCCACTCCGGATCGCCGAGCGCGCGACGGAGGCCCTGCCACTGCGCATCGTTGGCGACCGAGACTGCGAGCCACTGCTCCTCGCCGAGACACCGGTAGAGACCCTGCGGCGCGGCCCACGGCGCACGGTTGCCCTCGCGCGCCATCACGTGGCCCGTGGCGGTGTACTCGATCACCTGCTCGGAGGCGGCGTTCAGCGCGCCCTCCACCATCGCGCACTCGAAGAGGTGCCCGCGGCCGGTCGCCTCGCGCTCCGCGAGTCCGACGAGCGCCGCGAAGGCGGCATGCATGCCGGCCAGCGGGTCGCACGGGCCGCGCGGGATGCGCGGCTGATCGTCGGCGTGGCCGGTCGTCCAGGCGAGCCCCGTGATCTGCTCCATCGTCTGCGCGAAGCCCACGTGATTGCGCCATGGACCGGAGAGCCCGAAGGCCGGCATGCGCACCATCACGAGCCGCGGGTTCTCCCTCCGCACGTTCTCCCAGTCGAGGCCGAAGTTCTCGACGACGCGCGGCGAGAAGTTCTCGACGAAGACGTCGCAGCGCGCGAGCAGCTTCTTCACCAGCGCGAGTCCGCGCGGGTCGGCGAGGTCGAGCGTGAGCCCGCGCTTGTTCCAGTTGGCGCCGAGGAAGAGGGCCGAGCGCTCCCACCACTCCGGCAGCGAGACGAAGGCGCCGCCGGCCATGCGCATGCCATCGGGTCGCGATACCGACTCGAGGTGGATCACGTCGGCGCCGAGCGCGGCCAGCATGCCCGTGGCCGAGGGACCCGCCCACCATGCGGTCGCGTCGAGCACGCGAAGCCCGGCGAGCGGCAGCGGCATGCCGGGCTGCGGCGCCCGGCCGATCCGGCGCTCGCGCGGCGGGGGAGCGGGATCGCCCGTGTGCGCGCCGAGGCGCGCGGGCGGCTCGAACGGGCGCAGGCCGCGGCCATCCATCAGGTAGGGACTCCGCGGCTGCACGAAGTCGCCGTCGGGACTCTTCACGAAGACGCCGCGCTCGCGGAAGTGCTCGTGCGCGAGCACGCTGGCGCCGTCGTGCACCGGCGCGACCGGGATCCGCAGCAGCGCCGCCTTCTCGACGATCTCCGCCGTGGTGTGGCGCGTGGTCCAGGCGCGCACGATCGCGTTCCACTCGTCGCGCCGCCGCCAGCGGCCGTCGACCCGCGCGAGCTCGGCGTCGGCCAGCAGGTCGGTGCGCTCGATCAGCAGCAGGAAGTCCTGGTACTGCTGACGCGAGTTCGTGTTGAAGCCGACCCAGCCGTCGCGGGTCGGCTCGATCGAGGGCAGCTCGACGCTGCGCGCCGGGCTCGCGAGCGGCGGGCGTCCGGCCAGGCTGTGGAAGAGATCCGAGTACATGGTGCCGGCGATGTTGACGACCTCGCAGAGCGAGAAGTCGATCTGCTCGCCGGCGCCGGACGCCCGCGCGCGGCGCACGGCCGCGAGCGCCGCGACCGCGGCGTAGGTGCCGCCGACCCACTCGGTGATGTGGCTGCCGGCCGCGAACGGCGCGCCTTCGGGCAGCCCGCGCGTCGCGAGCGACCCCGACTCGGCCTGCACCGTGAACTCCGTGGCGGGCCGCCCCGCATAGGGGCCTTCGCGCCCGAAGGGCGTGATCGAGAGGACGACGAGTCCCGGCTGCTCGCGGCAGAGCGCCAGCGGATCGAGGTGGGGCCAGTCGCCCGACTCCACCACCAGATCGGCGGCCGCGATCCACGCCTGCACCGCGGCGTCTTGCGGGGCGCCGACGACCGATCGCTTCGAGGCGTGGAGGAAGCGGAAGAACGCGCCGTCGCGACCGCGCGTGTCGGCGCCGCTCGCGCTGTAGCGCCGCAGCGGATCGCCCTCCGGCGGCTCGACCTTCACGATCTCGGCGCCGGCGTCCGCGAAGAGCTTCGTCGCGTAGGCGCCGGCGATCCCCCGCGAGAGATCGACGACGCGCAGATCGCGCAGTCCGCGCCGCAAGCTACGCGACCACCTTCCGATCGCGCAGCGCCGCGATCTGCGCGGCGCTGCGGCCGAGCTCGGCGAGGATCGCGTCGCTGTGCTCGCCGAGCGCCGGCGCCATCGCGCGCGGCGCCGACGGCGTACCCGCGAAGTCGACCGGTGTAGCCGGCAGCAAGGTCGTGCTCTCGCCGTCCGGCACCTCGACGAAGCCGCCGGCGGCGTGCACCTGCGGATCCTGCAGCACCTCGTCGACGCTCTGCACCGGCGCCCACCAGAGCTCGCGCTCGGCGTCGAAGATGCGGCCCCACTCGTCGCGCGTCTTCGTCGCGAAGACGGCGTCGAGCTCGGCGATCAGCGCGCGCGCGTTCGCGGCGCGCTGCGCGGGGCCCGCGAAGCGCGGGTCGTCGATCCACTCCGGATGGCCCGCCGCGCGCGCGAGCGGCGGCCAGTGGCGCTCACCCTCGAGCCCGACGAGCCAGAACCACTTGCCCTCGGAGTCGCGGTAGTTGTTGATGCAGGGGTTGCCCATGGTCGCGCGGTCCGCGACCTGGATGCCGACACCGAATCGCACCGCGACCGAGAGGTCGAACGAGATCGTGTAGAGGCCCTCGCGGAGCAGCGACGTCATCACGAGCTGCCCCTCGCCGCTCCGCTCGCGGCGGAAGAGCGCCGCCGAGATCCCGCCCGCGAGCGCGAGGCCCGCGTTGTGGTCGCCCATGCCGCCGCGCTGGAAGGGCGGGTGCTGACCGCGGCTCGTCAGCGACGCGGCGATCCCGGAGCGCGCCCAGAAGCCCGCGATGTCGTAGGCGGCGCGGTCGGCGTCGGGGCCGGTGAATCCGTAGCCGCTGATCGCGCCGTAGACGAGGCGCGGGTGGCGCGCGAGCAGGCCCTTCGGATCGAGGCCGAGGCGCGCGAGCCCGGCCATGCGCACGTTGGTCACGAACACGTCGGCGCGCGCGACGAGCTCGTGCGCGATCTCGCGGCCCGCGTCGCTCGCGAGATCGAGCGCGATGCTCCGCTTGCTGCGGTTGTCGTTCTCGAAGATCGGGTTGCTCGGGAGGTCCGCGCCGAGCATGCGCGAGAAGGTTCGAGCCGGATCGCCGATCCCGGGCGGCTCGATCTTCACGACGTCGGCGCCCCAGTCCGCCAGCACGCAGCCGGCCGCGGGCCCCGCCACCCAGACTCCGATCTCCACCACGCGGATTCCCTCGAGCGGCCCGGGCATGCGAGTTCCTTTCGCCGAGCCGCAGCTTGACCCGCGCACCGCGTCCGCGGCAAGCCCCGGCTCGCGCGATCCGCTCACTACACTGGATCCGCGATGACGCCTGCGCCGCCGGCATCCGCCGCGGGACCCGCCGACGGGAGTCCTCGGAGCGCGCTCGAGCTCTTCGGGCCGGCCGCGCGGGAGTGGTTCTCCGCGCGCTTCGGGGCGCCGACTCCCGTGCAGGAGCAGGGCTGGCGCGAGATCGCGGCGGGCCGTCACGCGCTGCTGTGCGCGCCGACCGGCAGCGGCAAGACGCTGGCCGCCTTCTTCGCCTGCATCGACAGGCTGACGCGCCTCGAGGCCGACGCCGAGCCCGGCGTGCGCGTGCTCTACGTCTCGCCGCTGAAGGCGCTCGTCTACGACATCGAGCGGAATCTGCGCGCGCCGCTCGACGGCATCCGCGAACGCGCGGCGGCGCGCGGCGAGCGCTTGCACATGCCGCGCGTCGCCGTCCGCACCGGCGACACGTCCGAGAGCGAGCGCCGTCGCCAGGCGCGCGCGCCCGCCGAGATCCTGGTCACGACGCCCGAGTCGCTCTACCTGATCCTCGGCTCGCAGCAGCGCGAGACGCTCGCGCGCGTCGAGAGCGTGATCGTCGACGAGATCCACGCGCTCGCGCCCGGCAAACGCGGCGCGCACCTCGCGCTGTCGCTCGAGCGCGTCGCCGCGGCCTGCGCGCGGGATCCGCAGCGCATCGGGCTCTCCGCGACCGCGCGGCCGCTGCCCGAGGTCGCGCGCTTCCTCGGCGGCGACCGCGACGTCGCGATCGTCGACGCCCGCGCGAAGCCGGCGCTCGAGCTGGAGATCCGCGTACCGGTCATCGACATGAACGCGGAGGCCGCGCGCGCCGTGCGGAAAGGGAAGGGCGAAGAGCCGCAGGCCGGCGGC
>Ga0335069_10012796_pt1 | contig 11792 bp, 10 predicted proteins | sample Lox_Sample_11_FD_206714 | JGI IMG/M metagenome (GOLD analysis project Ga0335069, IMG submission 206714) | Soil microbial communities from Loxahatchee National Wildlife Refuge, Florida, United States - Lox_Sample_1.1 | ecosystem: Environmental > Terrestrial > Soil > Wetlands | place: USA...
CGGGCGCCCCCGCAGGGCGCCCGCGATCTCGTACTCGTCGCCGTCGTAGCGGAAGGCGGCCGCGACCATCAGCGCCGGGTCGACGCCGATCGCGACGCAGAACGGCAGGTTGCGGCCCTGCGCCTCCGCCGCCTCGAAGAACTCGCGCAGGTGTCGCCACGTGTTGAGGTTCACGCCGATGCGATCGCGGCCCTTCACCTGCAGGCGCACGTACGAGAGGTTCTGGCGGCCGGAGACCGGGTCGCGGCCGATCACGACGCCGGCGTTGATGAACGGTCCGCCGTCCTTCGGCGCGTGCACGGGCACCGGCAGGCGGCCCAGGTCAACCGGGTCGATCTTGAGCTGCTGGGACGCCCCAGGGCCTTCGACTTCGACGCAGGGAATCGGTGCGCGCGTCGCCGCGTCGAGCACGGCGCCGAGCCGCTCGCGGGTGCACCCGAGCGCGAGCGCAATCCGGTCGTGCGAGCCGAGCAGGCCGCCCACCACCGGCATGTCGGCGCCCTTCACCGCGTGGAACCAGGCCGCGCGTCCTTCCTGCTCGCAGGCCCGCAGGAGCGCGCCGAGCTCGTGCACGCGATCGACCGGCGCGGTGAAGTCGTGGATGGCGCCGGCGCGGCTCAGCGCGTCGAGGAAGCTGCGCAGGTCGTCGATCGGTGGCATGCGGTCTCCGGCGCGGGGCGCGCCACGCGGCGCGGCGTGCGGCGATTCTGAACGCCGGCGCCTCGCGGTGCGCAGGGGTTCGCCCGACTGGATCGGTCACGCCGCGCATGGAACGATTGCCCGCGACGCGGCATCCATGCGCGCCGCAACGGGATGACGAATGGTTGCAGCCGGCCATCGCAGTATCGCCACCGCGCTCTTCGCGCTCGTGCTCGCGTTCGCCTCATTCGCGGCCCGAGCACAGGACAAGGTCACTGTCATCACCAACTGGTTCGCGCAGGCCGAGCACGGCGGCATCTACCAGGCGCTCGCCACCGGGCTCTACCAGAAGGCCGGGCTGGACGTCACGGTGAAGCAGGGCGGGCCGCAGGTGAACGCGATCCAGCTGCTCGCGGCCGACCAGGCCGACTTCATCATGAACCGCGATTTCGCCGTGCTGCAGGCGGTCTCCAAGGGCGTCCCGCTCGTGACCGTGCTCGCGCCGATGCAGTTCGACGCGCAGGGCATGCTCACGCACGACGACGTGACGAGCCTCGCGGGCCTGAAGGACAAGACGATCCTGATCGCGGGGACGGCGCACCTGTACTGGTGGCCGTGGCTGAAGAAGAAGTACGGCTACAGGGACGAGCAGACCCGGCCCTACACCGGCAACCTGCAGCCGTTCTTCAACGACCCGAACATCGCGCAGCAGGCATTCCCCACCGCCGAGCCCTACCAGGTCGCGCAGAAGGGCATGAAGTTCCGGTTCTTCCCGTTCGCGCAGGAAGGGTACCCGCCGTACCACGGCGCGCTGGTCACGCTGCAGAAGACGATCGATGCGAAGCCCGACATGGTGGCGCGCTTCGTGCGCGCGACCGCCGAGGGCTGGAAGAGCTTCCTCGCCGATCCCTCGCCCGCCGCGGCGCTCATCAGGCGCGACAACCCGAACATGACCGACGGCGAGCTCGCGTTCGCGGTGGCGAAGCTGCGCGAGTCGAAGGCCGTCACCGGCGGCGACGCGGCCACGCTGGGCATCGGGATCATGACCGAGGCGCGCTGGAAGCGCACCTTTGACTTCATGGTCGAGTACGGCCTCATCCCCGCGAGCGTCGACTGGAAGAAGGCCTACACGACGCGCTTCGTCGACGACCTGAAGGTGATGCCGTGACCTCCCCGGTTGCGGTGGCGTCAGGTACCGGCGAAGATGCCGTCCCGGCCTTCGACCGCCACGGGGAGTCCTCCACGATCCGCATGTCCCTGACCGCGGCCGCCGTCGCCGCATCGCTCGCGACGTCGGCGGCGCTGGCCCAGGCGAGCGCCCCCATGTCGCGCGAACAAGTCAAGGAGGAGACGCGCGCCGCCCAGAGAGCCGGTCAGCTGACGCCCGCGGGCGGCGGCGAGGCGCCCAAGGCTGAGCCGCACACCGGTCCGAAGATGACGAAGGAGCAGCGCAAGGCGGAGACGATGGAGGCCCGCAGGAAGGGCGAGCTCGCGCCGGCTGGCGGCAGCGTCAAGGAATCCAAGCCGGCCCACGCCAGCACGAAGACCAAGGCGCAGCGCAAGGCCGAAACGATGGAGGCGCGCAAGAAGGGCGAGCTGACGCCCGCCGGCGAAGGCGCGCAACCGCACAAGTAGCCCTCAGGCTTCCGCCAGCTCTTGCGGCCGCTCGAGCAGCAGGTCGCGGAAGTTCTGCGCGGCCGGCGACAGCGACCGATCGGCGAGGAACAGCAGCGAGAGCTCGCGCGTGATCACCGGCCGCGTCACCTTGCGCACGACGAGGCCAAGCGCCTCGGCGAGGCGCGTCGCCGCGGTCGTCACCACGCCGATACCGAGCCCGCCCTCGATCATGCCGACGATGGTGAGCGGCAGCACGGCCTCGTGGCTGCGCGTGAGCGTGATGCCTTCGCGCGCGAGCGCGAAGTCGAGTTGCTCGCGCACGGGGTTGCCCGGCGGCGGACCGATCAGCGGAATCGGCGCGATGTCGTGCCAGGTGATCTCGCGCTTGCGCGTGAGCGCGTGGCCGGGCGGCAGTACGACGATGAAGCTGTCGTTGAGGAGCCGGCGCTTGACGAGATCCTGGCGCGTGCCGCCGTCGGTGCCGATGCCGAAGTCGACCTCGCCGGCGCGCACGAGCTCGGGCACCTCGGCCTGCGAGACATCGAGCAGCGTGACTTTCACGCCCGGATAGCGCGCGTTGAAGCGCACGATCGCGCGCGGCACGAGCAGCGCGGCCTGCAGCGACGCGGCGGCGATCGACACGCGGCCGCGGCCGAGCGTCTTCAGCTGCGAGGAGCTTCCCAGCACGCTGTCGAGGTCGGCGAGCGCCTTGCGCGCGAGCGGCAGGATCTCGGCGCCCGCGAGCGTCAGCTTGAGCATCCGCGTGTGCCGGTCGAACAGGCGCAGGCCGAGATTCGACTCGAGCTCGCGCACCAGCGTGCTCACCGACGATTGCGAGAGGCCGAGCCGCTCGGCGGCGCGCGTGAAGTGCTGCGCCTCGGCCACCGCGATGAACGCGCGCAGCTGGCGCAGCGTGACGTTCATGCCCTCCGGGCCGGCCGCCTTATTCATCTTGGCTGGCGATGAATTTATATGATTCGACCTGTTCACCGATTGTAGTGAAAGTGGCATCGTCCGCTCGCATCACCGCTTCCCCCGAGGAGACACCGCATGTCCACGAGCGTCCGGCTCGGCTCCTGGTTGGCCCGCTTCGCGTGCGCGGCGTTCGCTTTCGGTGTGCTCGCCAGCGCGCAGGCGCAGGACAAGCTGACCGTGCTCACCACGTGGTTCGCGCAGGCCGAGCACGGCGGGCTCTACCAGGCCGCTGCCACCGGCATCTACCGGAAGTACGGCCTCGACGTGACGGTGAAGTCGGGCGGCCCGCAGGTGAACGGCATCCAGCTGCTCCTCGCCGGCCAGGCCGACTTCGTCATGAACTACGACTTCGCCGTGCTGCAGGGCGTGGAGCGCGGCTTCCCGCTCGTCACGGTCGGCGCGCCGTTCCAGTTCGACATGCAGGGCGTGCTGACCCACGACGACGTGAAGGGCCTCGGCGACCTGAAGGGCAAGACGATCCTCGTGGCGGGCACCGGCACCACGTACTGGTGGCCGTGGCTGAAGGCCAAGTACCACTACGGCGACGAGCAGATGCGGCCGTACACCTTCAACCTGCAGCCGTTCTTCGCGGATCCGAACATTGCGCAGCAGGCGTTTGCGTCGTCGGAGCCGTACCAGGCCCAGCAGAAGGGCGTGAAGGCGCATTTCTATCTGCTGGCCGACGACGGCTACCCGCCGTACACCGGCTCGATCACGACCACGCAGAAGATGGTCGCCGAAAAGGCCGACGTCGTGGCGCGCTTCGTGAAGGCGACGATGGAAGGCTGGAAGAGCTATCTCGAGAACCCGGCGCCCGCGAACGAGGTCATCAAGAAGGAGAACCCGAACATGACCGACGGGCAGATCGCCTTCGCCCTCCAGAAGATGAAGGAGATGAAGGTGGTCACCGGCGGTGATGCGGCCAAGCTCGGCATCGGCGCGATGACCGACGAGCGCTGGAAGAAGACCGCCGACTTCATGAAGTCGTACGGGCTGCTGAAGCCCGACACCGACGTCCGCAAGGCCTACACGCTGCAGTTCATCCGGGACGTGCACGTCATGCCCTGAGCCGGCATCGGCGTTCGCCTTCGCTCGCGTTCGCCGCCCGCGCGCCAGTCCCCGAGGAGACAACCGGTGAAACGCGAGATGGACATGTCCGCGCTCGGCGCTGCGGCCGGTAAGCCGCACGACGCCGGCCCCGTCGTTCTGCATGCCGACCGCGTCGGGAAGACGTATCCGAACGGCACGCACGCGCTCGACACGGCGACGCTCTCGATCCGCCAGGGCGAGTTCGTCTCGCTGCTCGGACCTTCGGGCTGCGGCAAGAGCACCCTGCTGAAAATGTTCGCGGGGCTCGAGTCGCCGTCGGGCGGCCGCATCGGCTGGTGCGACGAGCAGGGCCGCGAGTCCGCCGAGCCCGGCCGCTCGATGGCGATGGTCTTCCAGGAAGCGACGCTCATGCCGTGGGCGCGCGTCGCGGCCAACGCGCGCCTGCCGCTCGACCTCGCCGGCGTGCCGCGCGGAGAAGGCGATCGGCGCGTCGCCGAGGCCCTGAGCCTGGTGGGCCTCGACCAGTTCGCGAACGCCTACCCGCGCGAGCTCTCGGGCGGCATGCAGATGCGCGCCTCGATCGCGCGCGCGCTTGCCACCGAGCCGGGCGTGCTGCTGATGGACGAGCCGTTCGGGGCGCTCGACGAGTTCACGCGCAACCGCCTCGACGCGGACCTGCAGAACCTCTGGAAGGCGCGCGGCTTCACGGTGGTGTTCGTCACGCACAGCATCTACGAGGCGGTGTTCCTTTCGAGCCGCGTGATCGTGATGGCGGCGCGGCCGGGCCGCGTGATCGCGGACGTGCCGATCGACGGCCCCGCGGAGCGCGACGAGTCGTTCCGCGTCTCGGCGCCCTTCATCGAGTACTGCAGGGTGCTCTCGGATCACCTCGCGCGCGCGAACCGCGGCGAGCGCTGAGAGCGGCTCGCACCGAAACGGAGGCTTCCATGCTGAAGCGCGTGATCGACAGCCGCGCCGCGCGATTCCTCGCGCCGGCCGTGCTCGGTGTCCTCATCCTCGTGGCCTGGCAGGTGGTGTGCCGGACGTTGTCGGTGCCGGCCTATCTGGTGCCCGCACCCACCGACATCGCCGACACGCTCGCCGCCGACGGGCCGATGCTGATGTCGGCGCTGCTCGTGACGCTCAAGATCACGTTCCTCGCCTTCGGGCTCTCGGTGCTGCTGGGCGTGGGGGCCGCGTTCGTGTTCGTGCAAAGCCGGCTGCTCGAGGTGAGCCTCTTCCCGTACGCCATCATCCTGCAGGTCACGCCGATCGTCGCGATCGCGCCGCTCATCATCATCTGGGTGAAGGCACCCGTGCCGGCGATGGTGATCTGCGCGACGATGGTCGCCGTCTTTCCCATCATCTCGAACACGATCCTCGGCCTGCGCAGCGTGAACCCCGGCCTCGTCAACCTCTTCAAGCTGAACAAGGCGACGCGCTGGCAGACGCTCGCGCGGCTGCGCGTGCCGAGCGCGCTGCCGTACTTCTTCGGCGGGCTGCGCATCTCGAGCGGCCTCGCGCTGATCGGCGCGGTGGTCGCCGAGTTCGTCGCCGGCACCGGGGGCACGAGCTCCGGGCTCGCGTACCAGATCCTGCAGGCGGGATTCCAGCTCAACATCCCGCGACTCTTCGCGGCGCTGTTCCTCATCACGGTCACCGGCGTGCTGCTGTTCATGGCGATGGCGTGGCTCTCGAAGCTCGCGCTCGGCGGCTGGCACGAGAGCGAGATGGCGCATTGAGCGCGACCGCACAGGCGCCGCTGCTGATCCGCGGCGCGGCCGCGGTCCTCACCGGCCTGCCCGCGGACGAGGCGCGCAGCGACGCAACCGACCTGCGCATCGCGGGTGGCACGATCGTCGAGACCGGCCGGGATCTCGCGCCGCGTCCCGGCGAGCGGGTGCTCGAGGCGCGCGGCGCAGTCGTCTATCCCGGCTGGGTCAACACCCACCATCACCTGTTCCAGTCGCTGCTGAAGGGCATCCCGGCCGCCATCAACGCCACGCTCACGCCATGGCTGAAGGCGGTGCCGTACCGGCACCGCGAGCCGTTCGCCGACGACGCGATGCTGCGCATCGCCGCGCGCATCGGCCTCGTGGAGCTCATGCGTTCGGGCTGCACCACGATCGCCGACCACCACTACCTCTACTGGCCGGGCATGGGCTACGACCCGGGCGAGGTGCTGTTCGACGAGGCCGCCAAGCTCGGTGTGCGCTTCATGCTGCTGCGCGGCGGTGCGACCCAGTCGCGCGACGTGGAGAAAAGCGGACCGGCGCATCTGCAGCCCGAGTCGCTCGAGGCCCTGCTCGGCGGCGTCCAAGCCACGGCGCGGCGCTGGCATCGCACCGGTGCGCGGTCGATGACGCGCGTGGCGATGGCGCCCACCACGGTCACGGTGTCCCTGAAGAGCGGCGAGGCGCGCGAGGTCGCGCGCGCGGCGCGTGCGATCGGCGTGCCGCTGCATTCGCACATGTCCGAGACGGTGACGTACATCGAGCATTGCGCCGCGACGTGGGGCAAGCGGCCGCTCGAGGTGGTGGCCGAGCAGGAATGGCTCGGCCCGGACGTGTGGTACGCGCATCTCGTGCACCTCGACGCGGCCGAGCAGCGGCTGCTCGCGGAGACGCGGACCGGCATCGCGCACTGCCCGCAGAGCAACGGGCGCCTCGGCAGCGGCGTCGCGCCCGCGCCCGCCCTCGACCGGCGCGGCGTGCGCGTGTCGCTCGGCGTCGACGGAGCCGCTTCCAACGAGGCCGCCGACATGCTGGCCGAGGCGCACGCCTGCTGGCTCGTGCATCGCGCGCACGCGGGTGCCGCGTCGCGCGCGCGGCCCGAAGGGGCGGGCGAGGCAGGCGCCGATGCGGTCACCGTCGAGCAGATCGTGCGCTGGGGCACCGCGAACGGCGCGGCGACGCTCGGCTTCGACGGCGTCGGCACGATCGCGGTGGGCCAGGCCGCCGATCTCGCCGTCTACGACCTCGACGATCCGCGCTTCTTCGGCCTGCACGATCCGGCGATCGGGCCGGTCGTGAGCGGCGGGCGGCCGCGGCTCAAGTGGCTGCTGTGCGATGGGCGCATCATCGTGGAGGACGATGCGGTCCCGGGCGTCGACCTCGCGCAGCTGCGCGCCGATGCACTGGCGGCCGTGAAGCGCATCGCATCGATGGTGGCCTGAGCCCCCCCGCGCACGGTCGCGCGTTGCGTACGATCGCGCCATGACCGGCCCGCAGATCATCGTCCTCGCGACGCCCGTGTTCCTGATCGCCATCGCCCTCGAGTGGGCGATCGGCCTGCGCCGGCGGCGCAACACCTATCGGCTCGCGGACGCGCTGAACAGCATCGGCCTCGGGATCATGAGCCAGCTGATCGGCGTGTTCACCGCGCTGTTCGCGGTCGGCATCTACGCGATCGTCTACGAGCACGCGGCGCTCGCGCGGCTGAGCGCCGGGTCGTGGTGGGTGTGGCTCTTCGCGCTCGTGTTCTACGACCTCTGCTACTACTGGAACCACCGCCTGGGCCACACCGTCGCGCTGCTGTGGGCCGCCCACGTGGTGCACCACCAGAGCGAGGACTACAACCTCTCGACCGCGCTGCGCCAGACGTCGAGCGGCTGGATCGGAGGCTGGCTGTTCTACCTGCCGATGGCCATCGCGGGCGTGCCGCCGCTCGTGTTCGGCACCGTCGCGCTCGTCGACCTGCTCTACCAGTTCTGGGTGCACACGCAGCAGGTCGGGCGACTCGGCTGGTTCGACCGCTGGTTCTGCGCGCCGTCGAACCATCGCGTGCATCACGCCATCAACGAGCGCTACCTCGATCGCAACTACGGCGGCATCCTCATCGTGTGGGACCGGCTGTTCGGCTCCTATCAGGCCGAGGACGACGCCGAGCCCTGCGTCTACGGCACCCGCGCGCCGCTGCGCAGCTGGAACCCGGTATGGGCCAACCTGCACATCTACGCCGACCTGCTGCGCGACGCCTGGCGCGCGCGCCGCTGGTCGGACAAGGTGCGCGTGTTCCTGATGCCCCCCGGATGGCGTCCGGCCGACGTGGCCGCGCGCTGGCCCAAGCCGGCGTTCGCGCTCGCGGCGGTCGAGCGCTTCGACCCGGTCGTGCCGCGGGCTCGTGCGGTGCTCGCGTCGTTGCTGTTCGGCGCACTGCTCCTCGCGACCACCGGCCTGCTCTGGAACGCGCACCGGCTGACCCTCGTGCAGCAGGTCGTGACGGCGCTCGCGATCGTCGCCGGCCTGTGGGGCGTGGGCGCGCTGTGCACGCCGGTCGGCGCGGTGCCGCCGGTGCGCGGCGACGGTCGGCTGCCGGCGGGCGCCTGAGCGATCCGCCTTCTCGATTCGCCTCTATTCGATCGCGTACAGGCTGCCGTCGGCGCTGCCGAGGTAGACCACGCCCTCCTTCACGAGCGGCGTCGCGTAGAACGAGCCCACGCCGTCCTGCCGCACGAGGGTCTGCGGTCCGCCCTCGTGCCAGGCCGATGCGAACAGCCACGGCGCGTTGAAGCGCTGCTCGCTGGTGAGCACCCAGCCGCGGTTCGCGCGCGCAGCGTCGGTCTCGAACTGCCAGAGCAGGGCGCCGCTGGCTGCGTCGCGCGCCTGCAGCGTGCCGTTGAGCACGGCGGTCAGCACCACCCCGCCGGCCGCGACGGGCGACGAGAACACGTAGGCGCGCGTGTCCTGCTTCAGCCGCTCGGTGCCCGTCGCCGCGTCGACGGCGAAGAGCAGGGCGCTGTCGGAGGTGGCGAACCACACGCGCTCGCCGTCCACCGCGGGGGAGGCGTTCACCCAGCTGCCCGCCGTGTCGACCTGCCAGCGCAGCGCGCCGGTGCGCGCGTCGAGCGCATAGAGGTGGCCGTCGCGGCAGCCGGTATAGACGAGTCCGCGGGCCACCGCCGGCGACGACTGGAAGCCCTGCTGGTTGTGGATGAGCGGGTCGACGCCGGCCTGGAACATCCAGCGCTGGGCGCCGGTGCGTGCGTCGAGCGCGTAGAAGCGGCCGTCCCAGCTGCCCACGTAGACCAGGCCTTGCGCCAGCGCGGGCGACGCATGCACGACGTCGCCGGTGGCGAACGACCAGCGCAGCTCGCCGCTGGCCGCGTCCACCGCGTACACGTGACCGTCGCCGCTGCCGAAGTAGACGACGCCCTCGGCCACGACCGGGCTCGAGCGGTAGACGTCGAACGGGTCGGGGAACGTCTGCGTGCGCGGCTGCCAGCCGTGCAGGCCGCGCGCCTCGAAGCGCCGCTCGCCTTGGGTGGCGAATTTCCACAGCAGCTCGCCGCTTGCCGCGTCGAGCGCGTACAGCCGGCCGTCGTCGCTCAGCACGTACACCTTGCCCCCCGCGACCGCGGGCGTGGACGCGACCGGCCCGCCGGTGCGCAGCATCCAGCGCTGCCGGCCGCTGGCCGCGTCGATCGCGTAGACGTTGCCGTCCTCGCTGCCGACGATCACCGCGCCGTCGTGCCACACCGCCGACGAGACGATGCGCGCACCGGTCGGAAAGCGCCACTTCACGCGGTGGAACTGGCGCGGCGCGGCGTCTGCAGCAACGCCGGTGTGGGCGGCGTCGCCGCGGAACATGGCCTGCGCGAGGGCACCCTGCGCCGCGGCGGCGAGCACGGCCGCGAAGACGATTCCCCGCGCGCTCACGACGCGGCTCCGGGCGTGCGACGCAGCACGATCGGTGCCTCGAACGGGCCCTGCACGATCTGCCCCGAGATGCTGCCGTCGGGCGTGGCCCAGCGGCCTTCGATGCGGTAGTCCACCGCGCTCGACTCGAAGCTGACGAACTCGCGTCCCTGCACCACACGGTCCACCGGCAACGTGGTGGTGCGCTTGCCGACCACGACGATCTCTCCGCTGCCGCGGCCGTCCGACCCGTTCGCCACCTTGAGCGTGACCTCGCGCGCTGCTCCGCCGAGTTCGTAGCGGCCCGTCCACGTGCCGACCAGCTGTGCGCTGACCGGCGTGCCGGACGCCGGCACATCGACCTGCGCCGCGCCACTCCTGTGCAGACGCACGGGCGCGTGCTGCCCGGCCATTCGCAGCTCGCCGGCGAGCGAGCCGTCGGCCTGCGCCGCCAGTCGAAGAGTCGGCACAGGCTGCGCCGGCAGCAGGAACGCCGACGCCAGTTCGGCCTGCACGCCGGCGCCGTCGACCTGCAGCGCGCTGAGCGGCGCACCCTTGACGCCGCGGCCCGGCAGGACGATCGATCCTCTCCACCCGGCCGGGCCGGGGGCGATGTCCACCACCAACGGCTGCGGCGCGCCCGGCACCTCGGCCGTGCCCTCCCATCGCCCCGACAGATCCGCGGCGATCGCAGGAGGGGGGACGGTGCCCAACAGCGGAAGCGCACAGGCGGCGCGCAGCAACGTCTGCAGCATCGGGTCCTCCTCGTCGATGGCCGTGTGCGGCGACGATAGCCACGCCACGGCCGAGCGGCGCGCGCGCTGCGATGAAGTGCGGAATCCAGGGGGCGAACGGCGTCGGGTGGCACGACCGCTGCGTCCACTGCGCCCGAGCGCCGGTCGAACGGGCCGCGCAACGACGCGCGCCGGACCACCATCGGCGAAGTCGATGAATATATTCGACTAAGCGGCTTTACCCATGAAGTCGAACCTGCCAGCATGCCCTCCGATGACACCGGAGGCCGCGGCGATGGCGCGATTCGAGTACTGCGAGCCGGCGACGCTCGACGAAGCCGTCGCGCTGCTGCGCGCGGCGCGCGGCGAGGCCGCGGTGCTGGCCGGCGGCACCGACCTGCTGGTGCAGATCCGGGAGCGCGTGCGCCGGCCCGCGCAGGTGGTCAACATCAAGAAGATCCTCGGCCTCGACGCGTTCCGCTTCGATCCGGCGGAAGGCCTCACGATCGGCGCGCTGGCAACGACGCGCGCACTCGAGACGTCGGACCTCGTGCGGCGTCGCTACGCGGGGCTGCATGCGGCGGTCGTGCACTTCGCGTCGATCCAGGTGCGCAACCGCGCGACGGTGGTCGGCAACGTGTGCCGCGCCTCGCCCTCGGCCGACACGCTGCCGCCGCTGATCGCCGACGGCGCGACCGTGCGCATCCTCGGTCCCGACGGCGAGCGCACCGTCGAGCTCGAGCACTTCTGCACCGGTCCCGGACGCACCGTGCTGCACGATGGCGAGCTCGTCACCCACGTGCAGGTGCCGGCGCCCGCGCCACGCACGGGCAAGGTGTACCTGAAGCACGGGCGGCGCGTCGAGATGGAGCTCGCGACGGTGGGCGTGGCGGCGACGGTCACGGTCGACGAACGCGGCGCGCTCGCCGACGCGCGCATCGCGCTCGCCGCGGTCGCGCCGACGCCCCTGCGCGCACGCGCCGCGGAAGCCGCGCTGCGCGAAGCCGCGCGCAGCGCGCCGCCCGACGAAGGCGCTTTCGAGGCGGCCGCCGACGCGGCCGCGAGCGAAGCGCGTCCGATCGCCGACGTGCGCGCCAGCGCCGAGTACCGTCGCGAGATGGTGCGCGTGCTCGTGCGCCGC
>Ga0335069_10012797_pt1 | contig 11792 bp, 8 predicted proteins | sample Lox_Sample_11_FD_206714 | JGI IMG/M metagenome (GOLD analysis project Ga0335069, IMG submission 206714) | Soil microbial communities from Loxahatchee National Wildlife Refuge, Florida, United States - Lox_Sample_1.1 | ecosystem: Environmental > Terrestrial > Soil > Wetlands | place: USA: Florida...
CTTTCCGAGAACTGACTCGGGAGAACGCACTGAGTGACAGTCAGAGAATCAGATGGGCCTAAAGGATCCTCTCGATCTGCGCTTCACGCCCAATAAATTCGGCCCATAGACATTCGTGGCCTGATTGTGATCGAACTGGCCAGATCGAATTGTCGAATCGGCATCACGGGGCTCGGCTTCTTCGGTGAAAGTACGCTCAGATTCCAACCAAGCAGTCGATTGGGCGATTGGCCCCCCCCGCGCTCAGGCAACGCTATAAGTGAACGCGGCCTCCTCTTTTCTTGACTCCGTGGAAGGGTGGCGCGTAGGATGGCTACCAAACGGTAACGAAATCAGAGAGGAACCCTCGACGGTCACATTCGATCAGTTCTTCTCGCACACCCATGGCTCTGTTTCTTCCGAAGTCGCGCTTGCCGACTGAACCGCCTCCCCGGTGGTTCTGGATCAGTTCCCTTTCCCTTCTGCTCCTCGGGATCGGCTTCTTCGCCCTGTCTCTGATTGTAGGGGACCGGCAATCACGGCTGTTTCTCGCCGTCATTCCCATTATTTTGGTTTGCGCTCTTGCGTTGCACGCCTATTACCTGCTTCACGCCGGGAGGGAGCGGCATGCTGCTGCGGACGCTTTTTACGTGACAGACAGGGAGTTCGCGTCCATCTTCGAGCATGCCCTCGACGGCATTCTGATTCTCGACAACCAGGCGACTTGCCTCAATGCCAACCCTGCGGCCCTCCGCATTCTGGGTTTGTCTCGCCAGGAACTTCTCGGAAGTTCGTTCTCCCGTTTTTTTACGGACGAGCGGGAACTCTCCCATGCCTGGAATCTGCTGTTAAAGGACACCGACCAGCGCGGACACGCCCAACTCGTCCGCGGTGACAGAAAAAGGCTCTCCGTCGACTACGCCATCGCCGCGAATTATGTTCCCGGGCGGCACGTGGCGATTCTCTGCGACACGACCGAACGTCGCCAGGCCGAAGCCGCCCTTCGGCAGAGCCAGGAACTCCTCCAGGAGGTGACCGATCATGTCCAAGAAGTGGTATGGATGCTGAGAGCCGACACGGAGGAACTACTCTACGTCAGCAATTCCTATGAGGCGATCACCGGGCACTCCCTCCGGGAGATCCGCGAGAACCCGTCTTCCTACAAAGACCTGGTCCACCCTGAGGATCGCGCCCGCTTTCTCGCGAAACTCGAAGAAGCCCGCACCACTGGGAAGTTCGACGATGAATTCCGCATTGTGCGCCCGGACGGAGTTTCACGCTGGATCTGGAGTAAGGGCACTCGGGCCGGTGGCCCTGGCGAAGCCCCTCTCCGGCTTGTCGGCATCGCGCAGGATATTACCGAGAGAAAGCAGGCGGAGCTTGAGATTGCCAAGCACCTCGCGGCGGCAGTAGCGGCACGGGCCGAAGCCGAGGCGTTGCGGCTCTCTACCCTTACTTTGACCAAGAACTTGAGCATGGACGCGGTCCTCGATACGCTCCTTGCTTCCCTGTTGGAAGTTGTCCCTTACAGCGCCGCAAGCGTGATCTTGGCCGAAGACGATTGCCTCTACGTTGCCCGCACATCGGCTAAGACCGTGCAAATGCTAGAGGGCCAGCGGAATACGTTCCTCGAGCGCGTTCGGGTGGCACGAACGAGTGTCTTCCTTCCCGACACATCACAAGAACCGGATTGGGACGATGCGGGCGCCCTCCGAGGCATGCGTTCCTGGATCTGTGTGCCGCTCATTGCGTCCACTGAGCGTCCCGAGTCGGAACGAGTCTTGGGCCTGCTCTCGGTCGGCCATTCGTGTCCCTGTGCCTTTAGCGCTGAGCACTTCCGTGTCGCCCAGTCGCTTGCGATCTCCGCTGCTGTCGCCATTCAAAACGCGCGACTCTATGAGCGCGCGGAAATCTATGCCGCGGAACTCGAAGCCATGATCGGCAAACAGGGACAATGGCAGGCAAGAAAGGCCAAAGCCGACGCATGATAGCTCTGCATCCCCGCTGCACACCCTCACAAATAACCTCGCACGCTAGGGGTGAACCGCACGCATTGCTCTGAAGTCACCGCTCGGTTACGACGGCCATGTCATTCGAAGTCGAGGAGTCCGATTGACGTGAGTTTGGCCTTGGCCACTCCCGGAGAAGAGGCCTGCGATACCGCAGGTGGCGCGTTTAAACTGCCAGGTCGCCTCCGCCCATTCGAGGCTTCGCCGAGGAAGCCTGCAGTAAACTTACGACGCGGGTCGAAAAGGAACTTCCACTTTCACCGTGGTTCCGTGTCCTGGTTTGCTCTCGAGCTCAAACGTCCCGTTCAGCTGGCGCACGCGCTCTCGCATATTGATCAGCCCCAGCCCTCCGGATTTCCCGCTTCCGTCGGGATTGAACCCGACACCATCATCAGACACCACGAGGCAAACGCGACTGTCAGACCGGGTCAGCCGAACTTCCACCTGCTTGGCCTGGGCATGCTTCGCCACATTGCCGAGAGCCTCCTGGGCGATGCGGTAGATACACAGAGCCGCCCCGGGCGACAATTCCTTCACACTTTCATCGGCCTTATACGCAATGGGAATGCCGCGTAGCTTGCTGAACTCTTCGCAATACGAGGAGAGCGCGGACGGCAGACCCGCTTCCTGTAGCACGGCAGGGTGAAGCTCATGCGACAGTTGACGAATCTCCGTGCCCACCTCGATCAGCTTTTTCTCGACCTCTCTCACTTCTGCCTTGGGTTCCGAATCGGCTGGAAGCGCAATCGTCGCCGTAGCCAGCTCGAGAGCGAGCGACGTAATCTTCTGGAGAACGCCGTCGTGCAGTTCCGCGGCGATCCGTATGCGCTCCTCCTCTTGTGCATTCATCATCTGTTCGTTCAACGCGCCGATCTCGGCCTGGTGGCGCTCCAAGATCCGTTGGCGCTCTTCCAAAACGCCGACGCGAAGGCGATAAACGGTCCACAGCATCGCCACAAACGCGAGCACACACAGCGCGCGAAGCCAATTCGTCTGCCAATATGCCGGTGCGATAGAAAAATCCAGGAACGCACCGGCCTCGTTCCACACCCCGCTGTTGTTGCTGGCCATCACACGGAAGCGATACTTGCGCGGAGCAAGATTGCTATAGAACGCTTGCCGGCGATTGCCGACGTCTTGCCAATCGCGATCCCAGCCTTCCAGCCTGACGCGAAAATGCACCTTCTCCGGCGCAACGAAGCTGAGCGCGGTATAGTCGATTTCCAGGTCGCGCACCAGTGGCGGAAGCCTCGGCTGCGAGGAAGGTGCATCGCCGGACGAGCTTTGCCAGTAGGTCTTGCGGTCAGCGATAATTTTTTCGACCTGTACTGGCGGCGGGAGTTTGTTGAACGGAATGTGACGCGGATCTACCACGCTGACGCCATCCCCATGAGCGAACCAGAGTTTTCCGTCCAGGGACTTGGTGGCCCTTGGGCCGTATCTGCCAACAACGGCACTGCTGCGCACGCCGTCGGAACTGTCAAACACTGTGGTCTCGACCGTACGCTTCGAATTACTCGCCCACGCTTCCAGCTCGGAATGCGCAATCCGCACGAGGCCGCACGCCGTGTACAGCCATAACGACGATGCGTCGTCTTCCAAGACCATGCGGACGACGTCGCAAGGCAGGCCGTTCTTGGTTGTAAGGGTTGTGACGCGGCCGTCCTTGATGCGGCTGAGGCCCCCATCCGTGGCGGCCCAAAGTGCACCCCCCTGGTCTAGGAGCAGACTCCATACCAGGTCCGCGCCCAGGCCATCCTTGCTGCTCAGGGATGTGGCGAGTTCGCCTTTGTTGAAATAGGCGATGCCGCCGTAGAGAAATCCAAGCCATAGTCCACCTTTGACCGGATCGGGGAGAATGGCGGAAACACGGCGGTCGCGCTCTGCTTTGGACCACGGCCAGCTTACCGACTCGACACTTCTCCCGTCGACCAGATGCAGCAGACCGCGATCGGGATCGGTAATCCAAACCCCCTCGCGCGTATCGGCGGCTATCGCGGTCGACGCTCCCGCGGTTAGGCGGCCGGCGCGAGTAAATCGACCGTTCTCAAACCACGCAGCTCCGCCGCGGGTCGTGACCCAAATGCGACCGCGTGTATCCTCGGTCAGCGGCCCGATGACGTTGTCAGGTAACCCCCTATCCGTAATCTCGCGCGCGGTCGCGTATGTCGTAGTGCGACGACCCACCCTCGGCAAGTGAGCGGAGTGATAGATGGTGAGCTGGCCGTCCTTCCATCTATTCACGCCGTCATCGGTACCGATCCAGATACTGCCATCGCGTGCCGACGTCAAAGACCATGCTGGAGTCGACAATCCCTGACTGGCCGAGACTGTGGAAACAACGGATTTGCGGAAGCGATCGAGCCCATTGGTCGTGCCGACCCAGATGTTGCCTTCCCGATCCTCGAAAAACGCCAGGACAAAGTCGCTCGAAAGGCCGTCACTCTGCGCAAACCGGGTGGTCTTCCCGTGGTCCACATACAAGAGCCCCTGGTCCAGCGTTCCAATCCACAAAGCACCCTTGCTATCCCGCAACAGGCGGTTGGGCGTAAAAGGCCGGGTCAGGCCGGGTACGGTGTACATCTCGTTTTTGTCGTCGGTAATCTCCCACAGCTGACGGCCTTGCGGTGAGCTGGCAATGACAGTCAAGGCGGTCGGCTGATCGCCTTGCACCACGGCCCCGAAAATGCCAACCGGTTGCGCGAGGACCCGTCGCGGCGGGCCGGGCTGCCACTGCCACAACCCGGACTCGGCTCCGGCCCACAGACGATGCTGCGTGTCTTCGTGCAGGGAAAACACTCCTCCTTGGAGATACCCGTACGTGGAGGGAGCAACACTTTTCAAATCATCACGGCACTCGAATCGACCGCTCCGAATTTTGCATACCTTATCCTTTCCACCGAGCCAAATCGTTCCCTGATAATCCTCCAGGAGCGAGGATACCTCCACGGTAATCTCGGGATAGCGGGTCACTCGCCCATCCTTCAAACTTGCCAGCCCTCCGTACGTACCGATCCACAGCGTGCCATCGCGCGCGGCCAGCAGCGACAAAATCCTGGGGCTTGGGAGTTGTTGGTCCGGCGGCAGAGCCGAGCGGAGAAATCGACTACCATCGAAACGAACCAGGCCGAATTCAGTGCCGAGCCACAAATAGCCGTCGGGCGTCTGGACGATCGCCCGAACGCTACCCATCAATCCTTCGCGAGCCGCCCAGGCCGCATGCTGGTATTGACCGAGACCCACGGTCGGATCGAGCCCGAGAGCGTGGGGCGGCCACGCTAGCAGCATCACTGCCAGCATAGCGATCAGCGCGACCACATCGGGCGCTCGTCTCCTCGCTCTTCTCATAGGGCCGGCGTCCCATCTCCTTGACACTGCTCCGAATTATGAAGGCAGTGTGTCACGTTATTCGCTGATGCGTCATTCCTCTTCCGCTAGAAAGAAATTCTCAGCGCGAACTCCAATTGCCGGGAAGTTCCAGCCGTGCTGGTAATTTGCCCGGCCGCCGAGACGGGCGCCACGGTAAGAGGATCTGTCAAAGCACCCGCAAAGGTTGCAATTGCAGGCATCCCCAAGTTGGGATGATTCAAGAGGTTGAAAGCCTCAACGCGAAATTCTATGTTCCCGGCCTCACCCAGAAAACCAAGTTTCGTATTCTTGTGCAGTCCGAAATCAAAATCTACGAAGCCCGGCCCGTACAGAGAATCGCGCCCAACATTGCCCAAAGTCCCCACCGGTTGCAGCAGGAACGCGGCGGGATTAAACCATCGATTCGGATTGCCAGTGATAATGGACCCAGTAAATGCTGGGTTGTAGTTTGGCCGGTCAATGCCAGAGGTGAGACCCCCAGTCAAACCTGATCGTGACCGATTACCATTAACAACAGGGTTGAAAGGTAGCCCGTCTTGTGCGGTAAAGATGCCTGTCACTCCCCACCCGCTTGTCAGGGTTGCGAGCAAACGCCTCTCAATTCTCGGGGAGGGCAGATTATAGATAAAATCGGTCACCCAGATGCGCGGAATATTAAAGATGGATGGTCCCCGATCGAACCGTGGGTTGTAGGGGTTGGACGGGTACGTGCTGGTTGAAGTTGTCTCGCTCGCCAGACCAACGCAATTATCAATCGATCTTCCCCATGTAAAGGAGCTATGGAACTGCAGCCCACTTGCGAAGCGCTTATTCACCTGCACTTGCAAGGAATGATAGATAGAGTCTCCATAAGAATCACGAAAAAGGACTGCGCTCAGATTGGGATTTGTTCTCACAACCGCCTGGGCAGGGTTGGGATTCCAAAATGGTATCCCGTTGGTTATCCCTAGAGGTAAGTTGGGGTTGGCATCTCCAATGGAAGGAAGGTGGATGCCTCGCGACCCCACATAGGAAACAGCCAATGTCATCGAAAATGGCAATTGCTGCTCGATGGTCAGATTTTCATTGTAAAACCGTGCTTGTTGCATATCGTATTGCTGCGTGGACTGAACCTTACTCACTGAATTAGGCGGAAAAGTGAGCGGTATCGTAAACATGCCGCTCCCACTGTTGGTGAATGAGAATGGCTGTTGTTGAGGCATGATGTTAAGGAAGCCGTTATATAAATTGCCGATGTCATAGGCCAGGGACGCTCCGCCCCGAATGGCCGTCCTTCCATTGCCGAATACGTCCCACGCAAAGCCCAGGCGTGGACTTATATTCTTCCAAGTAAAGTTCCTAAAGTATGGTCCCACCGTCGCTTGTGTATCCGTCAATGGGTCGATTAGGGCGGAGCTCTTTCCGTGTACCTCAGTGTAATAATTGGGTGAGGGCTCGTATCGCAAGCCAGCGTTGATGGTGAACCTTGATTTCAGCCGCCAGTCATCCTGAACGTAGAAGCCCGTGGTATAAAACTGCCACGTCCTGTCAAGCAAAGAGCTGGGCAACTCTGCCGCATAGCTAGTCGTGACGCCAGCCAGGAAGGCCGCGATACTGGCAAATTGCAATTGCCCTTGGACTCTCTGACTTTGGTGCCCAAACTGCCGATAGCTATTAATCAAGGTTCCGAATTTCAACGAGTGACTGCCGACTGCATACATAAGATCGTCGCTGAGAGTAAGAATGTTTTGCGTCTGGTTGGAAATAAAGTTAATGGCTGGGCCGAAAGTCCCAGTGACACCTCCGATAGTGATCGGGCCCAAGGCCTGACCCGTCACTAGCGAGTATTGCGGACCAGAAAAAGGACTGGGGGATAGCCGCGTACTCGCGGTACGGCTAAATGAGATTCGAAAATCGTTCAGAAGAGACGTGGAAAAGATGTGAGTCTCTGACAACGTCGCATACTGATGGCGAGTGTTGCGGTCGACTACAAAGTATTGCGGATAACTGTTCCCTAATACCTGGGCGTCGTCATCAATCGTATATCGTCCGAACACTGAGTCTTTGTCAGAAAAGACATGGTCCATCCGGATTTGACCATACACGTCTCTATCGGGCTGGGTAAATGGCGTGGTGTACCCATTGTTGGGCAGGTTGGGCAGCGGATATAGCGCGAGCAGCGGAGCGACGACTGGCACAATCGTCACCGATGGGGTTGAACCCAGCTGCGGGCATGCTGTGTTCGTGATTACTGCGCCCGCCTCACCATGACACCTCGGTGCCATTACTGTGTTATTGACGGTAATTCCCAGACGCTCTTCCACCCCTTCAAACGTGGTGAAAAAGAACGTTTTGTCTTTTCGAATCGGCCCACCGAGCGAGCCCCCAAAATTGTTTCGCTTGAAGGGCGGCAGACGCCGAAAATTGTTTGCGACTGTCGGGCGATCGAAGTAGTTGGCAGCGTCCAGAGCGTTGTTCCGCAGATATTCAAACACGCTGCCATGGAATTGATTGCTCCCGCTTTTGCTTACCATGACGGTCTGGCTTCCGGCCAGCAATCCGTATTCCGCACTGAACGAACTGGTGATTACCCGATACTCCTGGATACCATCGAGTCCAAGGGTTCTTCCAGAAAAGGTGGCCGTGGAACCCCCGTTCGCGTCCTGCATGATGGCCCCATCCAACATGAAATTGTTCGAGCGCATGGTGGCCCCATTGCTGCTATACCAGGTTCCGTTGTAGGTTCCGCCCTGCGTTATATTCGGGCTAGGTGCAATCCCAGCTTGCAGCAGTGTCAAATTAATGTAGTTCCGGCCGTTCAGCGGCATGCTTGCTACCTCGTCCGCTTGCACCAAGCCATCAAGCGAACTGCTCGTTGTGTTGACCAGGGGCGCCCCTCCGGCGACCGTTACAGTCTGGCCTATAGTGCCAATTTGAAGCTCAAAATTTACGGAAATGTGGTCAGCTACGTGAAGGTCGAGATTGGGCTTCACGATACTCTTGAAACCATCCTTTTGTACCGTGAGTGAATACCTCCCGGGAGGGACGCTCGATAAACTGTAAAACCCGGTATCGTTTGTCGCAGCTGGATACCTGACATTTGTTTCTATATTAGTCCCCGTTATATTTGCACCAGCTACAACAAGGCCGCTAGGATCCGTCACCTTCCCGCTCACAGTTGCTGAGCCAGCCTGCCCGAAAGTTATCGCAGAAAACCCAATCATTAGGAAAGCCGCCAAGACTATTTTCTTGCATGCACGCAGCATCAGCCCTCCCCGTAGATGCTTCCACTGACGCTTTGCTGCCCACGGTTTCTAGGCCCGCCCCCTCCCAAAAAGAGTATCGAGTGTGGGCCACGTTGTTGCCCGTCCAGGCAGCCGGACCCTTCGTAAAGAGCGTGCTTCAAAATCACATACTGATAGAACTGCGCACGCAGAACTCCACCACACGAAGCAAGGAACAGGATTGCGAATAGAGCTACTCGTCTTTGCGCATGAGGCATACGGGGCATGTAGAGCATCTGAGGTATTTACTCCTCAGTTAATGTCGCCGTCGTTCGCATACACCTGGATCGGCATGTGACGACACTTCCGATTGCTAGACTATACTCCTCCACTGCCGCAATATCTTCCGTCAGGGTGAAGGCCTCAATCCTCTCTATCAGATTGGCCACCCGCGTTCGGTGCAACTAGCGCTTAGCCTCTGTTCTGACCCATCGAGAAGATGGGCTTCGTTTCCGATCTGAGTTCTTCAATATGTTCAACCAATCGAACTTCGGCCGTCCCAACAACTCCCTGACCAGCCCCCTCTTGGCCAGTCGACGCAAATGCTAGCGAGCTTCCTCGGCTCCGGCGGCGCCAACGGCGGCTTCAACCCTCTCTACCAAATCGGAGGCCCCCGCTCCATCCAGCTCGCCCTCAAGCTCCAGTTCTGAACAAGCACAAGGTATGCTGTTCGGTCTGTGTCGGGCCATCGCGGTGTGCGCATTGCTTGCGATAAAGTCGCGATCGGCAACTTATCGGAAACGCTCCTCCTCGCCCCATTATTGGCGACTTCCAGCGCGGCGACCATCGTGCGCTTCGAACCGCTATCGATTCTCTATCCGGGTGTTCCTTCTCTCCGCCTTTCCTGAGACTAGACACTTCTTTCTTTCTTCCCGATTTTCTTTGGGCTCACCGCTCGGGTAATTCCTCTCCGCTCCGGCCTACGCGTCTTCTGCTTTGTCGGTTCCGCCCTCAAAAACACTGGGTTCCCTCCAACAATGCAGACGCTAGCCTGCGACTCCACGCCCCCTCGCTCTCTGTCGTGCCCCAAACAAAACGGGGCAGAAAGAAAGGTAAAAGAAAATGTCCTATCTCAACTCTGTAACTCTCGTCGGATTCGTCGGTGCCGACCCGGAGCAACGTCAAGCGAAAGCGAACGGTTCGAAGTTCACCGTACTGTCGGTCGCCACGCAGCGCTCCTGGAAGAACGCCGATGATGAGTGGAGCTCGAAAACCGAGTGGCACCGCGTCTGCGTTTTTCGCCCGCGGCTCGCTGAGTATGTCGCCACGGCTGTCAAGAAGGGCGCGCACGTGCTCATCGAAGGCAGCCTCATCAGCTCGACCTACGAGCGCCCGAACGGCAAGGGCAAGAAGGCCACGGCCGCGAAGATCACCTCGTGGTCCATTCGCGCCGACGTCGTGCGCAAGCTCGATCGCGGCGAACCCGAGCCCGAGGCCGCTCCGGCCACTGAAGCCCCCGCGCCGGGCGACGCCCCGTTCTAGGGCGCCTCTCGTTCCGGGCCTCCCGGCTCTGCCGGGAGGCCCTTTTTTTGTTTGGCACCGTCGTTGGTCTCGGGGCTCGTGGCCGGAATACCGGCCAAAATGCGAAAAGATACCACTCGCCGCACCTTCCTGCTCACCATGTGCCCCCCGCAGGATGCCGTCTCCGCATTCCCGCGAAAAACCCAAATGGCAGAGCCCGTCCCCCGTTCTGTCACCGTACTCCCGTGCGCCAGGAGACCGGTTATGAGCGAGAGGCCAGACTGCCGTTGCCCCCTTTGCCTGATCGAGCGAAAACTTCGTGCGGAGCTTGCCGACCCCTACAACCACGAACGCCACCGGAGCTTCCTCTTCTCCTCTCCGCTTCTCGCGGGCTTCCAGACCGCCGGCGATCTTCTTTCACATCTGCAATCGCTGAACGGAAACTCCTCGTCCGACCCGCTCCTCCGGCAACTCCTCGAAGCAAGGGCCCTCTTCCCCGGCAGTATGGCTGACAGCGTGTTCATCCTCTTGTTTCTCCCTCTCCTGCACTCAACCGTCCGCCGGGTGCGCAAGCGCTATCCCGCTCTCACTCGTGAAGACCTTGCGCAACAGGCCCTTGGCGCCCTCCTCACCTGCCTTGCTTCCGCGCCCCTTCGGGAGCGCCACAGCTATCTCGCCTTTGCGATTGCCCGGAATGTGCGGCGCGCAACGTTCGAGTGGGCCGCCCGGGAAGCCAGGTCTCCCCTGGAGTCGCCCCGCTCTGATGATCCCTGGGAAATGAACTCCTTCGAATCCGCCGGGGAATCGTTCGAACGTGCCGCCCTCCTGCGGCATTTTTTCGGCCGCGCGGTCGGAGGCGGAACGCTTACCCCCGGCGAACTCGATCTCCTCATCCAGTTCAAGCTCGAAGGTGGAGCGGAAAACGGTGCCTTTTCGAATGCCGAACGTCAGCGGCTCAAGCGCCTTCTCGGGAAACTCCGAAGACTGGCCCGCGGGAATCGGGGGACCAGCCAGTGAAATTCATTGCAACCGCCGGCGGCGCTATCCCTCTTTCTTCGTCACGCACCGAGACCTTTCTGTTCACAAAACGTGTCGCAGGTGCGCGGAAATATATTTTTGTCCTCGCGCGACACGTTTTTCCGTTCTTCCGCTGATTAGGTATAGAGAGGGGAGTTCGCACGGAAATTCCGGCGCCGGTGGGCAAGTCGTTTAAGAATTGTTGCCGCCGGTGCCTTCCTTCGGAATGCGGCAGGGCCCGCTACGCCGGGTTCCCCGGCGGGATCGCTCGCGGCATCTGCGGAAGCCGGAGGAGCGGGGAAACCGCGTCGGGCCGTTCCGTCGGCAGCGTGTGAATCCCCCTCGAGATCGTGTGCTTCGAAATCCATTGTGAGGTTCCATGAAAATCAAACGTATTCCTTTTTCTGGAAGTTTCGGCCGCGCCGCGAAGGCCGGGGCCATTGGCCTTCTTCTCGCCACTCCCCTCCTCGCGCAGACCAATTCCCCCTGGGAGAACGCCGTCAACGTCTTGCAGACCGCCTTCACCAGCACCATCGCGCGCGGGCTCTCGCTTGTCGCCATTGTTGTATCGGGTCTCACCTTCGCGTTTGGCGAGGGCGGCTCGAAGCGCGTGCTCGCGGGCGTGCTCTTCGGCGTTGGCATGGCCATCGCCGCCGTGAACTTCCTCGCCTGGCTCTTCCCGTGAGGATGGGCC
>Ga0335069_10012798_pt1 | contig 11792 bp, 7 predicted proteins | sample Lox_Sample_11_FD_206714 | JGI IMG/M metagenome (GOLD analysis project Ga0335069, IMG submission 206714) | Soil microbial communities from Loxahatchee National Wildlife Refuge, Florida, United States - Lox_Sample_1.1 | ecosystem: Environmental > Terrestrial > Soil > Wetlands | place: USA: Florida...
GAAGGAGCCGGGAACAGACATTCCGGTCGGCGGCTGGGACCCCGACCCGCGCGCCGTCGCACTCGAGTTCGAGCGGGCCCGCGAGCGGGCGCTCGCGGAGCTCGAGCCGCTGAAGGAGGAGCTCCGCGAGCGCGCCCGGCGAATCGCCGAGCGCGAGGCGGAGCTCGAGCGGACCGCCCCGGCGACCACGGGCACCCCGGAGGCGGAGCTCGCGCAACGGGCGCGCGATCTCGCCGAGGCGGAGCGCGCCGCGCTCGAGGCGATCGAGGCCCGGGCCCGCACGCTCGACCTGCGCGCGAGGGAGCTGGCCCGCCGCGCGCGGGAGCTCGAGGCCGAGGGCGCGCTGCCGGACCCCGGTTTCGTCGGCTTCAGCGAGGGCTTCGAGACGTTCGCCGAGAGCCGCCGCAAACGGCGGGCGCCCGGCAGGTGAGCCGGAGCGAAGCGGCCGGGTCTCCGCGCGCCAACCCCGTCGACCCTCCCGACCTCGGGCTCGTCCCGACCGTCCGGCGGCTGCTGCGCCTCTGGCACGAGCAGTGGCGCCTCGTCGCGATCGGCCTCGTCTGCGCGCTCGCGACGACGATCCTCGCCCTCGCGATCCCGATCCTCGTCTCGCGCGCGATCGACAACGCGATCGTGCCGAAGAAGACCGGCGCGCTGATCCCCTACCTCGGCGCGATCCTGGTCCTCGCCGGGCTGCGCCTGTTCACGAACTACACGCGCCGCTTCGCGACCTCGCGCGTCGGCATCCGCACGGAGGCGCGGCTGCGCGAGCTGCTCTACGGCGCCTACCTCCGCTACCCGCGCGCGTTCTACGACCAGCACGCGACGGGCCAGGTCGTCTCGCGCGCCACCAACGACCTCTACCCGGTGCGCTACTTCATCGGCTGGGGAATGGTGCAGGGGATCCAGAGCATGCTGATGATCGTCGGCGTCGCGATCGTCCTGCTCGTCGTGAACTGGCAGCTCGCGCTGATCAGCTTCCTCGCGATGCCGCTGATCGCCTGGCTCGCGTGGCTGTTCGCGCACATCGTGATGCCGATCTCCCGCCTCGTCCAGGCGCGGAAGGGCGACGTGACCGAGGCCTCCGACGAGGCGGTGATCGGGATCCAGATGGTGCAGGCGTTCGGGCGCGAGGACGACGTCGAGGAGCGCTTCACCACGCGGGCCGTGGCGCTTCGGGACACGTCCTTGCAGCAGGCGTTCGTGGAGGCGAAGTTCCTGCCGAGCCTGATCTTCCTGCCGACGCTCGCGGTCGCGGCGGTGCTGTACGTCGGCGGGCGCGAGGTGATAAGCGGCACGCTCACGATCGGCCAGTTCGTGCTCTTCAACACGCTGCTCCTCCAGCTCGCCTGGCCGCTCGAGGCGCTCGGCTGGATCGTCAACCTCGGCCAGCGCGCGATCGCCTCGGCCGGCCGGAGCTTCGCGTGGCTCGAGGGGATCGCGCCGCTTCCCGAGCCCGAGTCGCCGCGGACGCTGCCCTCCGGCCCGCTCGACGTCGCCTTCGAGGACGTCCGCTTCTCGTACCTGACCGGCAAGGAGGTGCTGAGCGGTGCGAGCCTGCACGTCGAGGCGGGCGAGATCGTCGCGGTCTGCGGGCCGACAGGCTCCGGGAAGACGTCGCTGCTCAACCTGCTGCCGCGGTTCTACGACCCGACGGCGGGGCGCGTGCTCGTCGGCGGCGTCGAAACCCGCGACGTCACCCTCGAGGAGCTGCGGCGCGCTGTCGCTGTCGTGACGCAGCGGCCCGTCCTCTTCTCCGCGCTCCTGCGGGACAACCTTCTCGCCTCGCGGCCCGACGCCCCGTGGGACGACGTGCTCGCCGCGTGCGAGGCGGCCGGGGTGACGGCGTTCCTCGACGACCTCCCGCACGGCTACGACACCCTGATCGGCGAGCGCGGCGTGAACCTCTCCGGCGGCCAGCGCCAGCGGGTCGCGCTCGCGCGGGCGCTGATCGCCGACGCGCGGGTGCTCGTCCTGGACGATCCGCTCTCTGCCGTGGACACCCACACCGAGCGGACGATCACGCGGGGCCTGCGCCCGGCGCTCGAGGGGCGGACGGTGCTCGTCGCCACGCAGCGGCTCTCCACCGTGGAGCTGGCCGACCGCGCAGTCGTGCTCGACGGCGGCCGGATCGTCGAGGCAGGCGCGCCGAGGGACCTGATCGAAGCCGGCGGCCGGTTCGCGAGCCTGTTCGGAGACGAAGTCGTTGCGGCATAAGCCCCGCATCGGGCTCACCCGCCTGAGCCGCTACCTCGAGGGCCGCCGCCGGCGCGTCTGGGTGCTGATGGGCGCGGCGGCGGTGTCGGCCGCCTGCCAGGTCAGCGGCTGGCTGCTCGTCGGCGACGCCGTCAACAACGGAATCGAGAAGGACGACGTGACGCGGCTGACCGTGGTCGTGATCGCCTACGTCGCGGTCAACGGCACCGCGTGGGCGCTCGGCTCGTACCTGACGCGCGGCCTCGCCCGGGTCGGCCAGGGGATCGTGCTCGACGTCCGCCGCGACCTGTTCGGCCACCTCACCTCGCTCTCGCTGCGCTACTTCAGCGAGCAGAAGGCGGGCTGGATCATCGCGCGGCTCACCTCCGACATCGACGCGGTCTCGGACGTGCTCTCGCAGGGCCTGACGACCCTCGTCACGAACAGCCTCACGCTGCTCGGCGCGGTGATCGGGCTCTTCATCCTCGACTGGCGGCTCGGGCTCGTCGCGCTCGTGATCCTGCCGCCGGCGCTCGTGCTCACGCGCTGGTTCCAGGTGAAGTCGCACGGGGCGTTCCTGCGCGTGCGCGAGCGGATCGCCGCCGTCACCGCGCAGCTCGCGGAGTCGGTCGCGGGGATGGCGGTGATCCAGGCGTACAACCGCGAGGCGTACTTCCGGGCGGAGTTCGACGACCTGAACGGGCAGAACCTCGTCGCGAACACCTACGCGCAGCAGCTGAACTCGTTCTTCTTCCCGGCGATCGAGTTCCTCGGCGCGATCGCGAGCGTCGCCGTGCTCGGGTTCGGCGCGTACGCGTACGAGCACGGCACGCTCCAGATCGGCACGCTGATCGCCGCAATCGGACTGCTCGCGCTCGTGTTCCAGCCGCTCCAGGAGCTCTCCGACCTCTACGGGCAGGTGCAGTCGGCGGGCGCGGCGATGGAGAAGATCACCTCGGTGCTCGACACCGAGCCCGAGATCCACGACCAGGACGGCGCCCGCGAGCTGCCGCGGATCGAGGGCCGGCTCGACATCGACCGGGTCACGTTCGCCTACGGCGACGAGCCGGTGCTGCACGCGATCGACCTCCACGTGCCGCCGGGCGGCTGCCTCGCGCTCGTCGGCGAGTCGGGCGGTGGCAAGTCGACGCTCGCGAAGCTGATCGCGCGCTTCTACGACCCCGACGAGGGTGCGGTGCTCGTCGACGGGATCGACCTGCGCACGGTCAAGCTCCGGGCGTACCGGCGCCAGCTCGGGGTCGTGCTCCAGGACCCCTTCCTGTTCGCGGGCACGATCGCCGACAACATCCGCTTCGCGAAGCCCGAGGCGACCGACGAGGACGTCGCGGCCACGGCGGCGGCGATCGGCGTCGACCGCGTCGCCGCGCGCTTCGAGGGCGGCCTCGACCACCATGTCCGCGAGGGCGGCGCCGGGCTCTCGGCCGGCGAGCGCCAGCTGATCTCGATCGCGCGCGCCCTGCTCGCCGACCCGCGGATCCTGATCCTCGACGAGGCGACCTCGAACATCGACCGCCCGACGGAGATCCTGATCGAGCGGGCCCTGGACCGGCTCCTGCACGGGCGCACCTCGGTGATCATCGCCCACCGCCTCGCCACCGTCCGCCGCGCCGACGAGATCGTCGTCGTCGAGCACGGGCGGATCCTCCAGCGCGGCACCGAAGGCGAGCTGCTGGCCGAGGACGGGCCGTTCCGGCGGCTGGCGCGGGCGCTCGCCGACCCGGAGCACGGGCTCGCCTAGCCGCGCTCGATGATCTCGATCCGGGCGGCGGCGGTGCCGGCGTCCGAGCAGAGTCGAAGGGGTCAGACCCCTGACACGGCTGGTTCGGACCGCGACTGCAGCTCCTCGCGCGTGATCGCGAAGATCCGGTGGTCCTCCCAGACGCCGTTGATGCAGAGGTACCGCTCGGCGTAGCCCTCCTCGCGAAAGCCCGCCTTCTCGAGCACACGCACGGACGCTGCGTTCCTCGGCACGACCGCCGCCTGCACACGGTGCAGGCCCATCTCGCCGAACGCGATGCGAACGGTCGCTCTCACCGCCTCGGTCGCAAAGCCGCGGCCGTTCACCGCCTCGTCGACGAAGTAGCCGAGATAGGCGTTGCCGAACACGCCGCGCACGATCTCGTTGAGCGCGACCCGCCCCACGAGCTCCGGCGCGAAGATCCCGAACGCGTAGCGGCGGTCGGCGCGCGCACCCTCGATCCCCGCGGCGATGTCGGCCCGTTGCGCCTCGAGCGTGTACCAGTACTCGTCGCGCACGGGCTCCCACGGCTCGAGAAAGGCGCGGTTGCGCACCCTGAGGTCGAGCAGCGCCGGTGCGTCCGCGGGCTCGAGCGGCCGCAGCGAGATCAGCCCAGCAGCCACTCGTCGCCGCGCAGCAGGGGCACCGCCTCGCCGGCGGCGGTCAGCCCGTCCACGTCCACGTCCGGGCCGCCGATCATGAAGTCCGTGTGGACGCTCGCGTCGTTGACCCCGAGCGCCTCCAGCTCGGCGGGATCGAGCCCCTCGCCGCCCTCGACGCACTCCGGGAAGCCCTGGCCGAAGGCGATGTGGCAGGTCGCGTTCTCGTCGAACAGCGTGTTCATGAACGTGATCCCCGTCTGCCCGACACGCGAGGTGCCGTCGACGAGCGCGAGCTCCCCCAGGAACGGCGCGTTCGGGTCGGAGTCGAGCTGGGCGCGCACGACGTCCTCGCCGGTCGAGGCCGAGACCCCGGTGATCCGGCCGCCCGCGAACGTCACCTCGAGGTCGCGGACGATCGCGCCCTGCAGGACGAGCGGGCGCGTCGAGCGGACGTGACCGTCGGTGCGGAGCTTGTGCGGGGTGGTGAAGACCTCCTCGGTCGGCATGTTCGGGACGTGGCGCTGGCCCCACACCGTCTCCGTGGCGGCCGCCCCCCAGCGCGAGCGCTCGAGCAGGCCGACGGTGAGGTCGGTGCCGGGCCCGCGGAGACGGATCGCGTCGAAGCGGCGCTCGTTGAGCGACTCGGCCCGCGCAGAGAGCCGGGCGGCGTGCTCCATCCAGGCGGCGACCGGGTCGGGCTCGTCGAGGCGCACCGAGCGGGCGACCGCGTCCCAGAGCCGGTCGAGGTCGGGCTCGCCGAAGATCGAGCGCGCCCAGCCCTCCGTCGGGCACGCGATGATCGACCACGCGACGCGACGCTCCGTGACGAGGCGCAGCGAGGCCTGGACGAGCTCGGTCATCCGCGCCGCGCCGACCCGGCGTCCGTCGAGGTCGGCGAAGAGCTCGGGCTCCGGATCGCCGGAGACGGTGATGCGCGCGCCCTGCTCGGCCCCGGTCGCCTCGAGGCGCGTCAAGAGCCACGGCGGAGTGAAGTCGAGCGACGCGTCGGGGCCCGACGCGACGAGCGCGTGCTTCACGTGCTCGTCCACGTAGCGCGCGTCGACGTAGCGGGCGCCGGCCGCGTACCCGGCCCTCGCGATCGCGCGGATCAGCGGCGCGTGCTCGACGAGGCCGTTCACCTCGAGCGTCTGCCCCGGCCGGAGGTTGACGCCCACCTCGACGGCGAGTCGCGCGTAGCGCTCGAGCAGGTCGCCTTCCACGGCGGGAACCATAACGGTCGCCCCAGCCGGAAGGCCCGCGGTCCTAGGCGGCGCGGGCCTCGTCCCTCAGGATCCGCAGGCAGACCTCGACGACGTCCGGGTCGAACTGCGTCCCGGCCGCCGCCTCGAGCCGGCGGAACGCCTCGTTGGCGGAGAGTCGCTTGCGGTACGGCCGGTCCGTGGTCATCGCGTGGAACGCGTCGCAGACGAGGATGATCCTCGACTCGAGCGGGATCTCCTCGGCCACCTTCTTGTCGGGGTAGCCGCTGCCGTCCCAGTGCTCGTGGCATGCGCGAACGATCGGCCGCACCTGCTGGAGGCGGTCGATCGGCGCGATGATCCGCTCGCCGAGCTCCGGGTGCATCTGGATGATTGCCCTCTCCTCGGCCGTAAGGCGGCCGGGCTTGGAGAGGATCGACGCGGGAATCCCGAGCTTGCCGATGTCGTGGAAGAGCGCACCGAGCTCGAGCCGCTTCAGCGACGGGCCGTCGAGCCCGAGCTCGCCGCCGACCCTCAGCGCGAGGTCGGTGATCCAGCGAGCGTGCGACGAGGTGTACTCGTCGTTCGCCTCGAGCGCGTTCGCGAGCGCCTCGACGGTGGAGAGGAAGGTGGCCTCGAGGCTCTCGAAGTTGCCGGCGTTGGTGATCGCGAGCGAGGCCTGGTAGGCGAGCCCCGCCAGCAGCCGCAGCTCGCGGTCGCCGAACTCGACTCCCGCTTCGGGCCGCGCCGCCGCGATGCAGCCGTGGCGGCCGCCGTCGACCTGGAGCGGCGCGATCGCGAAGTCGTGCTCGAGCCCCGAGGGCACCTCCGCAATCGCGGTGAGGTCGCGCTCGGGCAGGATCACCGGCTCCGACATGTCCGCGAGGTCCGCGGCCAGGGCCGCCGGGTAGCGTGTCGCGAACGCGTGCTCCGTCTGCTCCTCGTCGTACCCGTGCAGCGCGCACGCGATCAGGTCGCCGCTCTCGCTCTCCTGCAACCAGACGGAGACCTGCGGCGACGAGAGGATCTCGGCCGTCCTCGCGACGACGAGGCCGAGGATCTCCTCCATCCCCGCCGCGGCGGAGAGCTCGCGGCTGAACTCGAGCAGTGCGCGTGCGCTCTGCGCCTCGCGTCGTTCCGCCTCGTAGAGGCGCGCGTTCTCGAGTGCGACCGAGGCGTGGCCGGCGAGCACCTCGAGCAGCCGGGCGTCGTCCTCGTCGAACTGGTCGAGGCCGAGCTTCGAGATCGCGACGACGCCGATCACGCGCGAGCCGTAGAGGAGCGGCACGGCAAGGAACGACTCGTCGATCGGATCCGTGCCCGGAATGAACGTGGCGAAGTCGCAGCGGGCCGCGTCGGCCAGGCGCACCGACTCCCCGGTCTGCGCGACCCGACCGGTGATCCCGTCGCCGAGCTTGCACGCGAGCACCTCGAGCGTGGTCTTCTCCTGGCCGGCGAGCTCGCCGATGAAGGCGACCGGAATCACGTCCTCGCCGTCCACCACGAACACGCGGCAGTTGTGGTAGTCGATCAGCGAGCGCAGCTCGTTCGCGATGGTCAGCCCGATCTGGCGGACGTCGTTGAGGCGGTTGAGCTTGCCGCTCAGGCTCTGGAGCATCTTCATGTGCGCGATCGAGCGCACGGTGCGCGCGCCCTCCTCGGTGGACTCAGGCCGCTCGACCGAGTCGTCCTCGAAGAACACGATCTGGTTCTTGCCGCGCGCCTTTGCGGTCATCATCGCCGCCTCGGCGCAGGCGATCAGCTCGCGCGGGTTCATCGCGTGCTTCGGCCCCTGCGCGATCCCGATCGAGACCGTCACCCGTCCGGCCTGGTCGAGGTCGATCTCCTCGAGCAGCTCGGTGAGCCGGCCGGCGAGACCGAGCGCCGCCGCCTCGTCGCACGAGGGGAGGATCACCGCGAACTCCTCGCCGCCGAGGCGGCAGACGACGTCGGAGCCTCGGACGGTCTGCGACAGCTCGCTCGCGAGCGCCTGCAGCACCTCGTCGCCCGCGCCGTGCCCGTGCACGTCGTTGACGCGCTTGAAGTCGTCGATGTCGAGCATCAGCACCGAGACCGCGTCGTGCGCACGGCTCGCGCGGCGCAGCTCCGAGCGCAGGCGCTCGTGGAAGTAGCGGTGGTTGTAGAGGCCGGTGAGGGAGTCGGTCTGCGCCTGGTGCTCGAGCCGCGCGCGCACGTGCGCGTTGTCGAGCGCGAGCGCGGCCGCGTCCCCGAAGCGCCGGGCGAGCTCGAACTCCTCGTCGGTGAACGTCGCGTCGCCCTGGCGATACATGTTCAGCGCGCCCTTGAGGTGCGCGCGCGCGATGAGCGGGATCGAGACGAGCGCCTCGGGCTCGTCGGCCGGCGTGCCCGGGACGACCTTCACGCGCGGGTCGAGATGAGCCTGGTTGACCAGCACGGCCTCGCGATGCTCGGCGGCCCAGCCCGTGATCCCCTCGCCGAAGTGGAGCGAGTGGCCGAGGAGCTTCTCGGCCCACGGGTCGCGCGAGAGCACCGGCAGGAGCAGCCGGCGCGGCTCGTCGGCCGAGTAGATCGTGAGCGAGTCGTGCGGGATCAGGTCCTCGAGCGTGTCCGCGATCCGCTCGAGCAGCGCGTCGAGGCTCTGCTCGGCCAGGATGTCGTGGTAGACGTCGGCGAGGCGCCGGTACGACTCGACGAGCCCGTCGAGGCGCGCTGGATCGCCCGCCGCGTACGGCGGGACGAGGTGAACGGTCTGGGCCGGCACGCCGCCGGCTCGCGCGTTCAGAGCGCGATCCACAGACGAGATTCCCCGGCGAGGACGCCGGAGGCGAGATGGAAGTTCTGCCGCACGAGTCCCTTCCTCGGGATTGCCGTCTCAGGATCGCCACGAGACAGCACGCTGGAATCCCCCATCGGAGGGAAACAGGCGGCTGACGTGGCGGCCCCTCTTACGAGGCCGGGGTGAGGTCAGTCACCCCAGTCGAAGTCGCGCGAGCGGCTCCACAGGCTCTCTTCGAGCTCCGGGAGTGCCTGCTCTGCGGTCTCTTCGGTGGGCCACGCGGCGAGGACGGTCTCGGCGGCCGGGTCGGCCTCGAACGGGGACTCGACCCCGTCGAGCGTCTCCTCGAGACGCGCCTGCTCCTCGGTCTTGAACAGTGGGTGGTTGTCGAACGGATCCTCGGGCTGGTACTTGCTGAGCGGCATGTTCCGCTCGAGCTCCGCGTTGCGGCGCTTCAGATCGAGGTGGTCCTGGATTACCTGGGCAAAGATGTTCGGTGTCTCAACCGGCATCGGTACCTCCGGCTCGGGGGCGTACGGGGACAGACGGACTCTACCGCTTCACGACGGAATTGTGTGGAAGAGGTTAGCAGTGTTTACGGATGTGTCAGCGGCAGGGGGACCGTTCCGACCCTGTTCTTCCCCGCGCGCTTGGCGTCGTAGAGCGCCCGGTCGGCGGCCGAGATCAGCTCTTCGGCCCTCGCCAGCGGCGGCGCGGTGGCGACTCCGAAGCTCGCGGTGATGCGGATCGCGGCGCCTCCAGGAGTGACGATCACGCGCTCGGCCAGGGCCGCCCGCACCCGCTCGGCGACGTTCGTCGCTCCGGCGACGTCGGTGCCCGGGAGGAGCAGCATGAACTCCTCGCCGCCGAAGCGCCCGGCTGTGTCGATCTCGCGCACGCTCTCCCGCAGCAGCTCGGCGAACGCGCAGATGACAGCGTCCCCGGCGGGGTGACCGTGGAGGTCGTTCACGGCCTTGAAGTCGTCGAGGTCGGCGAAGACGAGCGCCGTCGATCCGCCCAGGCGCTCGGCGCGAAGCAGCTCGGCCTCGAGCTCCTCCTCGCAGTGGCGCCGGTTGGCGAGGCCGGTGAGGCCGTCGACGAGCGCCTGCCGCTCGACGACGTCGTGGAGGCGGGCATTCTCGAGCGCGACCGCCGCCTGGGCCGCGAGCGAGCGGGCCGTCTCCTTGCTCTCGTCGTCGAAGTTCGAGCCGTAGAGGACGAGCGTGCCGAAGCTCTGCGTGCCCGAGGCGGCGAGCGCCAGCTCGAACGTGTCCTCGCCGGCCGTCGGGTCACCCGCCTCGATCACGTCTCCCGTGCGGCCGAGCAGGACGGCGCCGTCGGCGCGGGTCGCGTCGACCACGGTCTCGACGACGACGCGCATCAGCTGATTCGAGTCGTGGGTCGCGGCGAGGGCGGCGCCGAGGCGCGAGAACGCCTCGCGCAGGCGTGCGCGCTCGGCCTGGAGCTCGTCGAGGCGGCTCTCGAGCTCCTCGGCCATCGAGTTGAAGCTGTGCCCGAGCACCGCGAGCTCGTCGCGTCCCTTCACCTGGACGCGGCTGCTCAGGTTCCCGCGCGCGAGCTCGTTCGCGCCGAAGACGAGACCCCCGACGGTTCGCACGATCGAGCGCCCCTGGAGGAACGCGACGACCCCGATCAGCAGGAGCGAGAGGAGCACCGCGAGCAGCAGCTCACGCTCGCGCGACCGGTTGGCCGCGTCGATCCCGGCCTGCGGCGTCAACGCAGCGAGGGCGATCCCGGGCCGCTCCTGAATTCCGTTGCCGACCACCACGCGGAACCGGGTCGCACCGACCTTGACGCTCTTCGACACCCCGGCCGGAGTGGCGATCGTCCCCGCGGGCACGCTGGGAGCCCCGGCCACGACCCGGCCGTGGTCGAGGATCGCGATCGCGTCCTCGGCATCGAGCCCCGACCGCGCGCGGAGCCGCGCGGCGAGAGCCGAGTCGAGCCTGACCGAGGCGATCACCGTGCCGACGAGGCCGGCCGGGCCGAACACCGGGACCTGCCGCTCGATGGCGGGCGACGGCGCTGCGCCGACACGGAAGCCGTGCTGGCCGACCACCCGCAGGTCGGGCTGCTCGCGCATGAGGCGCGTGAGCGTCTCGCGGTCGTGCGAGGCGACCGCCTGAACGAACTGAAGGTTCCCGGCCAGCTCCGTCGCGGGCGCGGCGGCCGACGCGATTCCCTCCTGGAGCGCGGCGCTCGACGCGCGCAGACCGGCCTGCATCCGCGCGTCGACGAGGCGCGTCTCACTGCGCTCGGCCACCTGGCGGAAGCCGAAGAAGAAGCCCGCGAGCGGGATCAGCGCGAGCAACAGGAAGTAGCCCACGAGTTTGAGCCGGAAACTGCCCATCGTCAGGCCTTCGTCATGCCGCAATTTCATCTCGTTGACATCCCTCGATCTAGGGACTTGATCGGCCGCGACGCCCTATTCCATGAGGGGAACCGTCACGCGGGCGCGAGCGCCTCGCGCACGATGCGGTCCTGCTCGCGCTGGTGCGCGGTCGGATAGCCCTCGCTCGGGCTCGCGCGCCACGGCCGGCCGACGAAGCGCAGCGGTACGCCGTCGGGCCTGGCCTCCTCGAGACGGTGGCGGATCGCGCGCCACGGCCCCATGTTCTGCGGCTCTTCCTGCACCCACACGACCTCGCTGAGGTTCGGATAGCGCGCCGTCAGCTCGGCCGCCGCCTCGACCGGGAACGGATAGAGCTGCTCGAGCCGGGCGATCGCGATCGCCTCGGCGGCGGGGTAGCGCTCGCTGCCGACGAGGTCGTAGTAGACCTTGCCCGAGCAGAGCACCAGCCGCCGCACCGTCGCGTGGTCCGCGGCGGGGTCGTCCAGGAGCGGCGAGAAGCGTCCCTCGGAGAGGTCGGCGAGAGACGACGAGGCCGCCTTGAGCCGCAGCAGCCCCTTCGGCGTCATCACGATCAACGGCCGCGCGGTCGCGACGAGCGCCTGCCTGCGGAGCAGGTGGAAGTACTGCGCCGAGGTGGTCGGGTTCACGATCCGGATGTTCTCCTGCGCCGCGAGCTGGAGGAACCGCTCGAGCCGCGCGCTCGAGTGCTCGGGCCCGTTCCCCTCGTAGCCGTGTGGCAGGAGCACCGTCAGGCGGCAGCTCTGGCGCCACTTGGAGAGGCCGGAGACGACGAACTGGTCGATCACGATCTGGGCGCCGTTGATGAAGTCGCCGAACTGCGCCTCCCAGAGCACGAGCGCCTCCGGCGCGGCGACCGAGTAGCCGTACTCGAACCCGAGGCAGG
>Ga0335069_10012799_pt1 | contig 11792 bp, 5 predicted proteins | sample Lox_Sample_11_FD_206714 | JGI IMG/M metagenome (GOLD analysis project Ga0335069, IMG submission 206714) | Soil microbial communities from Loxahatchee National Wildlife Refuge, Florida, United States - Lox_Sample_1.1 | ecosystem: Environmental > Terrestrial > Soil > Wetlands | place: USA: Florida...
CGTCGCGTCAATATCGTCAACAACTCCCCATACACCGTGACTGAATTCAACGCGTCCAATGTCGACCAGAGGCGTTGGCAGGAGGACATCCTGGGTTCCAGCGTCCTCCGGCCCGGCGGTTCGGTGCTTGTCGACGTCGATGACGGCACTGGCCATTGCTACTACGATCTCAGGGCAGTGTTCGCCAACGGCAGGACGGTTACTCAGTATGGTGTGGACGTTTGCAGAATCTCTCGTTGGACGATCACCGACTGAAGGCCGACGCGCACAGCTAACGGAGTAGCCGCCCGCAGAGCACGGCACACGGCCCTGAGACAACTCAGGGCCGTGTGAATGCGCGTAGGCGATACGAACCCCGGAAGAGCACCCGACCCCTATTCGTACGATTAAAATAGCCGACGATCTGGCGGGAGATCGACAGCCCGAACCGGAACCGCGGTGCAAGCGCGGTTACCTTGGTACGGCGGTGCCTCGCCTCAGGGCGGGCGGTGGGCCGTGAGAACGATGGCGTGATGGGCGCACTGCATCCGACTTGCCGCCCAGGCGCTCGGCGAGATTGTGGGCGAGCGACGCCTTGATCTCGCCGAGCGCCTCCGGCAGGCGGCTCGTGATCTCGACAGCCGATAGGGTTGCCCTCGAGGCACGAAGGTGGTAAGCATTGGCGGACTCGCGCAGGTCAACTCGGGCAATGTCAGGGAGAATTGGGTGTTCGGGAGCGCAATGTGACAGACCCGGACCCGCTGGATGATCTCTTGGGCAGCAGCCCCGCCCTCGCGGAGGTGAAGAGCCGCGCTCGCCAGATGCTCGCCGGGGCAAAGGGGGGGCGTCGCCTCCCGCCGGTGCTGATTCAAGGGGAAACTGGGACCGGCAAGGGGTTACTTGCGCGCGCGCTCCACCACGCGAGCCCCAGGACGGCCGGGCCGTTCGTTGCGGTCAACTGCGGAGCTATTCCGGAGACCCTCGCCGAGTCAGAGTTCTTCGGCTTCGCGCGTGGTGCGCACAGTGAGGCACGCCGGGCGAAGGTGGGACTCTTCCAAGCTGCCGATCGCGGCACGATCTTCCTCGACGAGGTCGGGCTTCTCTCAGAGAGCCACCAGGCCAGGCTGCTCAAGGTGGTCGAGGACCGTCAGGTTGTTCCCGTCGGTTCCACGAGTCCTCTACCGGTGGACCTCTGGCTGATCAGCGCTACTAATGCGGATCTGTCGGCAGATATCCAGAACCATAGATTCCGACGAGACCTCTACGAACGTCTGGCGGTCATGACGTTCACCCTGCCACCGCTTCGCGAGCGGCCAGGCGACATCGTTCCCTTGGCTGAGCGCTTCCTGGCACGCTCGTGCGCCGAATACGGGCTGCGCCCGAAGACGCTCGCACCTGACGCGCAGAGCCGACTGGTCGAGCATCTGTGGCCGGGCAACGTCCGCGAGCTAGCCAATGTCATCGAACGGGTCGCCCTCCTGGTCGAGGCCGACACGATCCCCGCCGCACGCCTGGAGCTCGCGTCGCCGGCGCTGGTAGCAGAGCCGCTGCCCGCCTCGCCGCTCTCGACGGCCCGCCGCGATAGCCGCGAGCGCATCCTGGAGGCGCTGGAGCGGCAAGAGGGAAACATCACGCGGACTGCCGTGGTCCTGGGCGTCACCCGCAAAACGCTGCGGGAGTGGATGAAGCAGAAGGGCCTCTATCCCTACCCAGATTCCCGGGACCTTCCCGCCTCAGCTCAGGGGTCGGAACGAGAAGTACACGTGTGGGAACGGCGCCATGTCGCGTATCTCTTGGTGACATTCACGGAGGAAGCAGCCAGCCGGCGGCCCCTCCGGACGCTCGCGGCCAAGGCCGACGTCTTCGGTGGGCGCGTCGAAGAATGGACATCGGACGGCTTCCTCGTCGAGTTTGGTGCGGAGCCAATGGAGAATGCGCCGATGGCCGCCGCATTCGCGGCGCTCGCGATGTCGACCGCCGCGCAGCGGGAGCGTGACGAGCGCGAAGCTGCCGGTGAGATTCGGATCGCTCTCCACGCTGTGCACAACATGATCGCGGCGGGCGGATCGAGCCATTTGCTCGGCTTCGAAGGGAAGACAGCGGCGTGGACCGAATTGAACGCGCTTGTTCAGCGAGCACCGGCCAACACGATCGTCGTGAGCGCCTCGGCCGCGCCGTTCATCGATCGCCGCTTCCAGCTGACCCGGCTCATGACGGACGGTCCACGAGCATATCGCCTTATGAAGCGCTACGACGCCGCAGCCGGCTTCACGTTGACGGAGTTCGTCGGTCGTGAGAGTGCGCTCGAAGCCTTGACCCGGGTGCTCGGGCCAGGGCGGCATAGCCGTGGGACTGTCGTGGCGATCGTCGGGGATCCCGGGGTAGGTAAGTCACGACTGATGCACGAGCTAATGCAGAGTCTTGGGGGCTGGCGAATGCTGCGGTGCGGCGCCGTGCCATACGGACGCTCGATGTCGTATCTCCCGATCGTCGATCTTCTCCGTAGTGCGTGCGCTATCGACGACGACGACACCGCCGTCTCGGTGCATGCGAAGGTCACGGCCGCTCTTTCGACGCTGGAGGACCGGGTTACGGACATCTCGACACCACTCCTCGACCTCCTTCACGTCTTGCCGTCTGGTCACCCGTTTCTCACCACCGATCCGCCGGAACGGCGGCGGCGCACGCTTGAGGCATTCAAGCAGTTCGTGATCGCGCTTGCCGGACCTCAGCCTCTGTGCCTTGCCGTCGAGGACCTTCAGTGGCTCGATACCGAAAGTCAAGCCTGTCTCGACGTGCTCGTGGAGGCGCTCGCGGCCGCTCCGATCGCTCTCGTAGTCAACTACCGTCCCGAATATCGGCACGCGTGGAGCCACAAGTCGTACTACACGCAGCTTCGGCTCAATCCGCTCGATCCAGCAGATGCGCACCGACTGCTCTTATCACTCCTCGGTGACGACTCGAGCCTGACGTCGCTCACCGGCCTGTTGATCGAACGTTCGGAGGGCAATCCATTCTTCCTCGAGGAGAACGTCAAGCGGCTGGTCGACTCCGACGCCCTCGCGGGGGACCCGGGCCGCTATCGTCTCGTCCGTGCGGTGACGGCAATCGAGGTTCCGACTACAGTGCAGGCGGTGCTGGAGGCTCGGATCGATCGCCTCTCCGCTGACGCCAAGCGTGTCATGCACGCAGCGGCCGTCATCGGTACCGAAGTTCCGGTCGTGTTGCTGGAGGCGATCGCGGGCTTCGCGAGTGACCGGCTGGGTGCCGTGCTCACGGAGCTGCAGGCTGCTGAGCTGCTCTATGAGCACCGGCGAGGCGCTGCTGTCGAATATCTGTTCAAACACGCGCTGACGCACGAGGTCGCCTACGCCACCGTGCGCGAGGCCGACCGGCGCAACCTCCACGGACGTATCGTCGACGCGATCGAGACTCTTCACACCGGGCGGCTCACGGAGCACGTTGAACGACTTGCGCATCACGCGCTTCGCGGTCACGTGTGGACAAAGGCCATCGTGTACCTACGCCAGGCCGCCGGGCGCGCGTTCGCGCGTTCCGCCAACCGCGAGGCTGCCGAGTTCCTGGAAGAGGCCCTGGCCGTGCTCGAGCATCTGCCGGGGAGTCGTGGCCACCTCGCCGAAGCCATCGACATTAGACTCGATCTACGAAACGCCCTTCAGCTGCTGGGCAACCTCGACCAGGTCCGGCGCTACGTCGTGGACGCGGAGCCGCTCGTGCGCGCCCTTAACGACCCCCGCCGCCTCGGCTGGTGGTCTGCGTACGTCGGCCACTATCGGTGGATCACCGGCGCGGCCAACGAGGCGGACGGCTTCATTGCCCGGGCCGCCGTGCTGGCCGATGAAGTCGGTGACGAGAGTCTCCAGATCGTCGCCAATCTCTACTACGGTCTCGCCTGCATGGTCGCCGGTGATCATGCTCGCGCCGATCGTGCCCTCCGAAAGGTGATCGGTATCTTGGGTCCCGAGCGAATGTACGAACGGTTCGGGCAGGTGGGCTATCCTGCAGTGATGGCGCGTGCGTATCTCGTGTACTCGCTCGCTGAGCGAGGCGAGTTTGCTGAGGGCGTCACCCTCGGTCTTGAGGGCATGCGGCTAGCGTCAGTACTCGAACATCCTTACACCATCGGTCTCATGGGAGCGAACGTCGCCTGGCTCTACGCGGCGAGGGGCGATGTCGAAGATGCGCTCGCTCTGATCGAACGGGCCGACGCCGTCTCACGGGAAGGTGCTTTCATTCTTTCGTCGCCTCGCACGACATGGTATGTTGCGCATGTCCATCTGCGGGCCGGGCGAGTTGCCCAGGCCCTTCCTCAGCTAGAGGCGGTCGTCGCCAGCTTTGAGTCTGTTGGGATGCGTGTGTTCCAGTCCCGCGTCGCCGTCGATCTAGGCGAGGCCTACCTTGCGGTCCATCAGTTCGACGAGGCGCGCGCCGCCGCGGAGCGCGCCATCGCCCTTGCCGGAGAGCGCGATCAGCAAGGCCATCTCGCCTACGGGCTCAGGCTGATGGGGGCGATTGCCGCGGAGTCCGCGCGCGCCGAAGACGCCGAAGACTTTCTGGGGCAGGCGCTCATGCTGGCGCGGCGGCTCGGACTCGGACCGCTAGAGGCGCGCTGCCTCCTCGATCTCGGTGCGGTGTATCACCGGATGGGCAAGACTGTCGAGGCCGCCACGCACAGGGAAGCTGGCCAGGGGCTCTGTCGTGAGATGAGGCTGCGCGAGTGGGGTGGGAGGCGTCTGGACTGAGTCAGCGCGGCGCAACATCCGCAAGGGGCACAAGGGAGCGTTCCCGGAGACCGAAAGCGAAGGGGGGCAATCGCGCCAGTTGGGTCTCCAGATCGGCAATCCCTTCGGCAGTGTCCGCAAGCTGGGGCGCCCACGCTTGCGAGAATGCCGCAGTGCGGTAATAGCGCTCACACCCGCGGAGGTGTCTTGCGAGTGCGGCAATGAGGCGGCTCCTGTAGTGCGTAAGGCAGGTCTGTATCTCCTGGCCCGCAGCGATGGCCGCGAGGACAGCTGATGCCAGGATGGAGGCGCGGAGCGCTTGGCCGACTCCGTCGCCGTTCAGCGGGTCGAAGGAGACCGCTTCGTCGCCTACGGCGATGGCGCCGGGCACCACGAGCCAGGGGGCCAGCGATGGTGATCCGTCGGCGACGGTGACGTCGCTCAGGACTTCGCCGATGCGCGCCGCGATGTCTTGAGTTTCGGCGACGAGATCGAGGAGGCCCCGTTCCGAATGAGGGCTCTCCTCGGGGACGGCCGCCTGCACGACCGCACGACGTGGCCCCGTCGGCGCCATGAACACCCACCCGGAGCAAGTGTTCTCGAGCACGCTCACCGCGTCGGGTCCGCATAACGTGAACTCAGCGGCGAGAATCCGGCGTTGACCGAATCGTCGCCGGCTCGTGCGCGGGGACCCACGACCTCGAGCGCACACGTACCAGGTATCGTAGGGCGCGGTGGCGCTCTCGTCTGTGCGGTTCGGCGCGCGTTTACTCAAGGCCTCGACGAGCCGCTCTTCGGGCACGACGAGCGCCGGTGCAGGTACGGTGACGGCGCTAGCATCAACGCCCCAGCGCACGCTCCGAAACCGGATGGGATGCGCGCCGGCGAGAGCGGTAGGGACGCCGTCGAAGAGATGCGCAAGAAGGTCAACCGTGACCGGGTTGAGCACAACGACCGGCCCGCGATTGGACGACGTGCGCTCACGCGTTACTGCGAAGTGCTGGCGGGCGAGCAGCGAGGCAACGGAGAGCGCAGTGACGCCGCTGCCAAGCACATGTGCGCGCTGCACCATCAGCGCCGTGTCTCCGTTCGTGGCATAGATTCGGCGACGAGCCGCCGCATCCTATCGAAATGTGCTCCGACTCGCTGCCGATGGTGGTGGACCACCTCGTGGTCCGCGTCACCACCGCGTGCGGCAATCCGGTGGAGTGCATGGCCTATAAGGGATTCGCCCCACTTCAAGCGATTCGCCGGCCCGCACCAGGCCGCCAAGCGAGAGAGCCACGGTGTCTTCTGCCAAAAGACCGGCGCCACGCCTCGATCGGCGAGCCAGCGCGCGACGTCGTTCAAGCTGCGCATCGACGCGACAGCAGCCTCAACGAATCGACGCCCAGTACCCTCGTCGAGGCGGAAACTAATCTCGAGGGAGGCGATGATCTCGGCGTAGTACATGCCGCAGAGCCTCAGATAGCGCGCGTCGCGTGGGTCCGGCAACCGGTCGAAGCGATTCAGATAGTCCGGCGGAAGCCCCTGGAGGGAATTGTGTACGGTCTGAAACCGTCGATAGTGACCATCGCCTTCGTCGATCAGGAGTTTCACGATGGGCACTAGGCGCGCGGCTTCCGGGAACCAGTCCGGGCGCGCGGCGATGCTGGCGAGCGCTTCGATATACATGCCGGCGCTCGCGGTGCGGCTTTGCTGCTCGATCCGGATGAACCGGTCGAGTGTGTCGAGGGTCAGCGGCTGTGGGTTGAACGGCTGATTGGCGTATTGCTTCTCGCCAGGCGGATAGATCTTCCGGCCGCTCCGGGGCGTTGGGGAGGCGCCGATCACTTCGGCCCGTCCAGTCGACGGACTCCGCTCACCAAGCGCCCACAGCAGTTGGTTTGCCCAGACCATGTGGCGCATCTCGTCCACCGCGATAGCAAAGACCTGCTCGGCAGCCTGTGCCACCTCGGTCCGGACCTCGAACGGGTCCGGACGCGGCGCGAACCCAGTCGGCTGCTGGTCGAAACCGGTCCGACCGCCCTTGAGCGAGTAGAACGCGTAAAGGTATTCCAGGACGAGAGCGTGCTCGACAGTGGCAAGGTACCGCAGCTCGGCGATCGCCTGGGCACGCGTGAGTGGATTGGCGGCGGGCAGGGTGCGCCTGGCCGGCTTCGCAACGGCTGCGCTCGTCTCACGATCGTTCAGAACGACCGGTAGCGTGTCGTTCCAGGCGCCCTGCACCATGTCCTCGTAGGTGAGCTCAAGGTCACGCCGTTTCTTCGGTGTGCCGTCCTCCCCGATCCAACTCCAGACGGCGACGTCGTTGGCCGTGCGGTCCTTCCGCATGAAATTGAGGTTGTGCCCCGTTCCGTCCTCGGTGTCGACAAGATCTGGCTTGTTGGCTGCCCAGTAGAAGCAGTAGCAGTCGCGGAAGTCGTACATCCAGGGCGCGCACATCGTCTTCGTCAGCTCGCCGGGGTCACCGTCGATGACGCCGTCCTCGTCGAGATATCGGGCGCGCTCGCCGGCCAGCACCGCCGATTCGAGCTGATCGTCAGGCCCGCGCTTCACGGTGCACACGACGCTCTTGTCCGAGGACTCAAAGGCATCGCGCAACGGCTTGGTCATATCGCCAAGCTCCTCCAGCGGCACGAGGGGGCGCGTAGGCGGCCCAACGCCGATCATAATGGCGACGCGTCCCGGGAGCAGATCACGGATCCGTCGCCACACGTGCATGCCCAGCTGACCACGGCATGCGAAGAGTGACGGCTGGAGATCGACGAAGCGGCCGTACACGTACCAAAGGTAGAGGCGCCGGGTGAGGGGAGAATCGGTCTTACGGAGCTCGCATTGGCTCGGGAGGCCGGTCAGCGGCATGTCGACGACCACGGCACCGTCCGGGCGCTGGAACTCGAAGACCAGTCCGGGGAAGAACCGTTGTTCGAGCACGCGCTGATCGAATTCGAGGCCGGGATAGGAATTGTTCATCCCGCTCTCGGGCCGACTCGACATCGGATTGCCGCGAACAATTCGGTCGGCGCGGGCGGTCAGGTTGCGCGGGAAGATCTTGAAAGCCCTCGGATCGGCGGGTTCGTCCATGTGGTGGGTGTCCTCTTCCTCGAGTCTCCCTAGATCAGGGGAGCGATGGTCGGGTTCGCGAGGAGCTCAGGATCGCCGAAGTATTCGGGATGGGCCGTCGAGACCTCGACGTATGCGCGGACGCAGAACTCGAGCCAGCCGCGGATGTAGTCACATCCCGGTCGCCCGCGGAGACGGACCTCGTGATAGCAGCCACCCCCGCAGAGGTACCGTGCCCAGCAGTCCCGGCACGGTTCCATACGATCGACGTGACTCACGACGAGGTGTCGGGAACGGGCCGCCAGATCGGAGCCGCGCCGCACGTCGCCCATCGAGAACGCTGCGTCGTCGACGAGACGATGACACGCGTAGAGCTTGCCCTCGGCGTTCGCGCTGAGATAGGCAGCCCCAGCCCCGCAGGGGTAGGGGCGATGGCTCCCGCGGTGGAGTTCGACGAGCGCGGTCTCGAGGTTGGCGAAGCCGCTGCGGGCCCCGGCGAGCATGCGCGCTAGCGCGCGCTCGCCGCAGACGATCATGCGCGAGAGGAACGTCGCGAAATCATCGTGGCTAAACGCCATGCTCGGCGACGGCGAGACGAGTACCGCCGCGAATCCGACCTCGTCGAACCCGAGCCCAAGCAGGTGATCCAGGATCGATGCAAGGTCGCCGGTTCGCGGCGTGACGGTCACCCGTCCCGAGAGATGCCGCGGCCGCCGACCCTGTTCGAAGTTCTGGAGCCCTGCGATCAGGCGGTCGTAGCTGCCGCGGCCGTCATGCGTCGGCCGCGCCGCGTCGTGAACGGCCCGAGGCCCGTCAACGCTCACCTGGACCGTGAACGGAAACTCCGAGAACAATGCGGCATCTTCCCCCTTGATCAACGTGCCGTTGGTCGTGATGGAGAATCGGACTCGTCGCCCGGCGGCGGTGCCGACGCGCGCCGCGTAGCGCGTGGCATGGTGCACGACGTCACGATTCAGGAGGGGCTCGCCTCCCATGAACCCGACGACCACCGTCGCGCCTGGCTCGGCTTCGCGCAGGAGCGTGTCGATCGCAGCCTCGGCAACCTCCCGCGACATCATCCGGGCGCGGCCGCCGAATCGACCTTCGTCGGCGTAGCAGTAGTGGCAGGCCAAGTTGCAGGTTTGTGCCACGTTCAAGGATATGGCGCGGAGGGGGGGCGGGGGAAGCGGGCGGCGGCTGATGCGTCCGCCGCGACCACTCGCGTCGAGGTCAAGCGTGTTCAGAAGGGCCCGCGCGGCCCCCTCGTCGGCGCCGGAGAGCGCGCGCTCGACCCGGGCGGCGGCCTCGGTGTCGAGGTCGTAGACGCGACTGCCGTCGACCACGAAGAGATGCGCACCGCGCGAGCTTCGAAAGAGGCGGATATCTTTCACTGCGGAGCACTGCCAGGGCGCAGCGTCTCGACCCACCGTCGCACTAGCTCGTACTGCCGCGGCGTGAGGGTGAGCGGCGTGTCGCCGGCGTCCTTCATCAGGGCAGGCATGCGCCAGTCAAACATGGACTCGAGGTCCAAGGGGGAACGGATGGCGCGCAAGAACCTCTCCGGATCCGTCCGCACGAAGTCCGCGAGAGCCGCGTAGGTGACATAGCGGCGGTGGGCGATGCGCCCGCGCGTCGTCAATGGCAGCGGGTTGTGCTCGGGAGGCTCTCCCTCCGAGGCTCTCCCTCCGAAGGGTCGATTCCGTCCCGGCACATAGGTGTCGCCAAAGTCGAGCGCGACGAGCTGGTTCTCGACCTTGTCGACTCGGTCATTGAACACATCGAGGTTCATGAGTCCCATCGTTTCGAACACACGCTCCATGAGATCCTGAATCTCTCGTTCCAGAGCCTGTGCATCGGCCGTGTATTCGGGAGTGAAAACGTCCGCCCGCCGCACGCGGTCCGCGAGACCATCCGCGAGCGAGACAACATGTCGGCGATCTGGCGCGTAGTCGGGGGGCGCCACCACGATGCGGGCCCGCGCAACGTAGGGTTTGCCGTCAGCATCGGTGAGCGTGCAGAGGATGATTCCGTCACAGATGTCGTCGACGAGCCCATAGGACCCCTTGGCCTTGTCGCCCGCGTATTGCCCCGGCGGCCAGCCCCGTGGGTCGTCCGTAGGCATCATCCAGCCACACCACTTGGACTGGGCGTTCAGGAAGAGCTGCCCCTCGGGGAGGTCGACCGCAGGCCAGCGCCGCTTCAGATCGGTTGGACCGTAGAACCGTCCCGCGCCTGGCGTGAACCGCAGTCGCAATTCCGGCAGGATGGAGTTGGGCTCCGTGAGTTGCACGGTTCCGAGCTGGATGTGCTGGCCGACCGGGACCAGTGGCTTCTGGGCGCCCGCGGGAGAGCGGCCGAGGAGCGGCCGCCGCGTGGTGTCGGTGCCAGCGAGCTCGACGCGTGCCTCAATCCTCGTATCCGGATCCTGCGTCATGAAGAACGGCTTCAGATTCGCGACCTCGATCGTCCACCGAAGATTCTTGCGCGTCAGGCCCCAATCGGCAAGCACGCGGTCGGTGATCGGCGCTCCGTCAGGCGCACCGTTCCAGACCCCCCAGAGCTCGAAGAACGGACACACCGGCCGGAAACCATCCTTGTCTTTGAACGTGATCGCCTCCGGCTCACGAAGTTTCACTGTGCCGTCCTCGGCGACGTCGAGTGTTTCGGCTGGCACGATGGTCGTCTTCCCGGTCCCGTCTGGCGAATTGTCGTTCGGTCCCCAGTAGTACGCGTCGAGCGGCGTCGACGATGGCCCGATACGCGCGAACGCGAGAGGCGGAGAAATGAAAAGCTTGCGCAGCGTCGTCCGTGTCATCACGGGTCGATCGGCCTGTCACCGAAACGCGGCGTGGCCACGAGGGGATGATAGGCCGGGCGCGTCCCCGTCGGATATGGGGAGATGCTCTGCTCGAAATGGAACACGTCACCTGGGTCATACTTGCGCTTCACGGCCAACAGATCGTCGAACGCACGTCCCCAGTACATCCAGCGAAAGTCGGTGAGCGACGACCGCGGGTAATTCTGATACGAATGACCGTTGAAAAAGTGGCTCGTCATCACATCCATGTATCTATCGAGCCAGCCGACAGCGCGAGCTCGATCGCCATTATCCAACCAGAACGCGTCGACGAAGAAATCGAAGTCGGCGTCTCGATGGATGTACGCATTGCCGTCACGCGGGTAGGCGTTGATCGCGCCGCCGCACGGCTCGAGCACCGCGACTTCCTTCAGATCCGGGCCCGCCCGGTAGAATTGCACAATCTCCTCCCAGTCGGACCGTGAGAGCGTCTTGGCGATGAAGCCCGCTTGCTTGTCCTCTTTCCACGCATCGGGTACCTCGAAAACGGGACCTGGCGCATCCGGAGGTGTCCCGTCGAGGACCAGGTGGTTCAGCTCGCGATACTGGGAACCGATGGTGGAGACTTCGATGGTGCTGCCCGTGGTCGCGAGCAGTGGTCTGAGCTCGTTCCGCCCGTCCGCCTCAGAGCCTATGTAGATGCCGCGCACAAGCATCTTCTTCACGTTCCGCTGGGGTGCGAGGAAGCCGAGATAGCCGACCCGATCGGAAGCTCCCGCGCGCATATAGTGGCGTTGCAGCTCGAGGAGTGCACCGGGCGCATCATCAAGGCTCCAGCTGAGGCCGAACGCCCAAAGCGTGGGCACGCTGTGAAGCTGGTACGTGACCTCAAGCAGCACGCCGAAGTTGTTCCCGGTGCCGCCCCGGATGGCCCAGAAGAGATCGGGGTTCTTGGCGGGGGACGCTTCGACGATGCATCCGTTGGCCAGCATGACGCGGATCGCGAGGACGTTATCGCAATTCATCCCGAACCGACGCGAAGTGAAACCCCAGCCGCCACCCTGCATGTAGCCCCCGACGGCAACGCTTTCGCATGTCCCCCCTGGTACGTGCAACCCGTACGAATCAAGGATGCCATAGAGTTTACCGAACTGGGTGCCAGCCCCGACCACCGCGGTGCGATGGCCGACATCGACGTAGACGTAGCT
>Ga0335069_10012800_pt1 | contig 11792 bp, 7 predicted proteins | sample Lox_Sample_11_FD_206714 | JGI IMG/M metagenome (GOLD analysis project Ga0335069, IMG submission 206714) | Soil microbial communities from Loxahatchee National Wildlife Refuge, Florida, United States - Lox_Sample_1.1 | ecosystem: Environmental > Terrestrial > Soil > Wetlands | place: USA: Florida...
GTCGAGCGGAGCGGAGCCGAGGGTGATCAGGGCTTCGTTCCTCGCCTTCGTGTGCGCGTCCTTGTAGACGTAGGAAATCCACTGCGCGAACATTGCTAGTGCGCCACGAGTCTGTTGGAACTGCCGCAGCGCCGACCATTTCCGATGGAATACGGATAGCGTAGCGGGATGGAATGGATAACAGCTTTCGAACCGCGCACGCAGGAATTCTCGTGCCTTCGCGTCCGTGGTCGCAGTATCGACAGCAGTCCATTCGGGCGGAAGCTGGTTACGCCGCTCGAAGCACCAGTCGGCATATGCTTTTGCTACAGACTTGCGGATTTTGTCCGATCCGATCTCTTCGAACAGCCGCTTGCGGACGACCTCGCTAATCTCAGCCTCATCGTTCGCGATCAGGTCTTTTGCAACGCGGCGAACTACCTTATTGATCTTCTCCTGCCACTGAAGGTCGTAGTCCGACATCTCCACCTGACTGCGCGGCAGACTGATCACCGCCGCCGACCGTTCAGTTCCGGTCATCGCGACCGTCAAATTTTGAATGAACGCATGAAACTTGTCGGCATCACCGCCGCGATAGCGGTTGATATAGTTCAGAACCTCGTCGCACAGAATCAACACCGATCCACCAGCCGCTTCGACCAACTGCGCAATCGCGGTGGTGCCGGGAGGAATTTCCTTAGCTGACGTTCCGAGGACGGCTACGCCCTTGTCTCCGGCAAGCTGGCGAGCGACATCAATCCACGGCGTCTCGTGTCCCGCTGAAGGGTCCCAAGCATTGCCTACGAAGACCGCGACCTTTGCGCTGGGCACATTGCTCAACCCCGCGTCAGATAGCAGTTGCGCAACACCCGGATCGCTCTTAACCGAACTTCCGTGCTTGGCTAGATGGTAGAGAGCCGTAAGGGTATGGGTTTTGCCGCCGCCGAACTGCGTGACGAGCGTCATGACAGGTGCTGAGTTCTCCGTGCGTCCCGCCAATCGGCGCAACACCATGCCCATGTGCTCGCGCAATGCGCGAGTGAAGCAGGTGCGGGAAAAGAACTTCGCCGGGTCGCGATAGTCGTCCGGTCCTTTGTTCGCCGCTACCTGCTCAAGGGCAATGGCGAACTCGTCGGGATTGAAGGATCGTCCCTCACGCACCTCTGCGCGGGGCACCGTATTTTTGTACCAAGGTTCCATCTGATCTCTCAGCCGAGGTGTGATTAACCCTCACTCGTTTGTTGTGGCTGTTTCCACTTTTTTCGGTTCTTCAAAAATCCAAGTCTCTTTCTTAATAATGGAAACTATTTGCGGCAGATCGTTCTGCTGGAACTGCCCCCACTTCGCATTCAGTTGAAACTCAAGGTCCTCTTTTGGAATCTGGTACGACTCCGAATCGAATAACTTTCGGCTGAAAATAGTACTCCACTGTTCCCCCAGCCTCTCAGATGGATTCAGCGGCGGCTTATTTCGTTTTGCCATGTCCAACAGTTTCTGCCGAAGCTCCTTTGGCCCGGGACCGATGTACAGCCGCAACCATAATTCGCTTACGCCAAGGTCGAACTCGAAAAAAAGGATGCGCTTGCTATCGTGGCGGAGCGCAGGGGCATCAAGGCTTTTTAGCCAGAAGCGAACAAAGGATTTGCTGGAGCCATCCAGTTCCATATCGCTGCACTTGCTAACGAGAGCTTCAACAAGCTGACGAATAAAATCGCGCCGGTCGGGAATGTGCTGGATGATCAACTCAATCGCCTCTCGGTGCTGCTCATAGATTTGGCGACAAAGTTGCGAAATCTCTGATTCCGCCACGACGTACCTCCTCAACATTTCTGCATACTGTGTCAGCCCAAGCCGTACCGCTTCTTCTCCGATAGGATTAGAAGTGACCACACGATCTACAGCGTCACAAACCTGAGAATAGCTCATCGGAATGTATCTGTCGTCAGAAGGTCTATCTCCTTCGGGTGTCAGATAGATCGCGATGACCCTCCAGCCAGAAAATTCTCTTTCTGTAATTTCAAAGTACCTCTGCAACTGATTAGGACCTTCGTCAGCGTCGATCTTGTTTTCAATCGTTACAACAATCTTGTTTTGGTCATCCCGAATCGTGATGTCAATGTTCTCCCACTCCCTCAGAACCTTTGCCTTGTCAGCCTGCCACAAACTAACCTGCAAGGGGCCGAAACCGGGATTGCCAACAAGGGCTAATTCAAAGAGTCGTTTAAGGAAAGCAGTTCCTAGCCTGTGGCTCTCTTGCGGACTGAGCAAGTAGGCAAGAAAATTTGAATGTCTTAGTTCTTGTCGGATAGCTCCAAGTGCGGCAAAAATGTTGAATCTACTCAGTCGCGCTTCGATCTGCTCAAGTTCGCGATTGCCGACAACGAGGGCTTCTAGCAACCTTCGGTGTCGCTGTTCTTCAACAGATGGGTCGAGGCTCTGGGCTGTCTTCATCATGTCACGGTGCTGCTCATCTCGGGACAGCGAGCAACATTGCGTCGAGCAGGCGCTTCTCGTCGCTGTCCTTCGGATACAACCTAGAGAGCGCATTGGCGAGCCGCAAAAAGTCAGGTCCGCGCTGCGTCTCTTCTCGTATCATCGCCCGGAGACCGTTCGTCTGACCTCCACGCTGTAGCAGCATTGCGGCATGCAGGCGATCAAGGGTAGTTACTGGCTGCGGAGGAGCGCTTTCGGTTGTCTTCGCCACGGCGGTCTTGCGTCCTCGACCACGAGCCTTAATCTCAGGAGCGGCTCGGTCATCTTGCATGAACGCAAAACTATAGTTTCGGCTGGCGCTAACGTCTGCTTCGATTCGACGCGAGATCGCGGCGGCATCGGCTTCACCGAACAACTGAGACGCTCGTTCTACAACTGGCAGCAATCTAACAATGCCTTTTTCGGTCTCTATGATTCGCCCCTTCCATTTGTCGAGATGAATTCCGAGTGGTTGAGCGAACCGACGCGCAACGTCAAAGATTAGCGTGTATCCACCTCTCTTTTTTGGGGGTTTGTCTTCCTCTTCGTCTTCCTCAGCCACATCGTCGGTGTCGGATTGCTCACCAGCGGCTAACTCTGATTCAGTCGTCTGCAAAGTCCATAGGAACAACGCAGTCAGGCGCGAATCCTCCTCTAAAGCGCCAGCCGCACCATTCCGGGCTTTGGCTTCTGCTGTGCCCAAGACTTCTTCGAGCGCTAACCGACCTACGGTTTCCCATACATAGGAAAGGAAGCCGCGCTTGAAGGGTTCGTTAGCCAAGGGGTCGCCGCCAAGAGGAATCTCGCGACCCTCGGCGTCCTCGACACTTCGATAACGACTGTAAATCTCCATAGCAGGGCCGATACAGGCGAACACAAGGTCTGCCCCGCGTACACCCTCGGATTGTAACCGTTCAATCCAGTTGCCGACGCGATACGGAAGTTCGCGTAATACATCAGCCCAGTCGCCGACAGGAGCGTCTGTGCTCCTCGGACGACAGACGAGATGAACACTGGCAAGCAACATAGCCTTCGCACCTGCGCCGACTTTGTGCGCCATCTCGGTAGTGATGGGCCACGAGCCATTGATAACCAACTTGGCATCCAACATGCCCTTCAATAACGCTTCCCAGCCTTCTGTTGTCTTGTGCGCGAAAACAACGCATCCTATTCCGTCGCTGGAAAGGACGCGTCGAGCTTCATCAAAGGACTTGCTGACCGACTTCTCGAAGAACTCCGGCGTTTTCTTTTGACCGGCAAAGCCATCGTAGGCTTGATTCCATACGCATTCTTCCTGTTTCGGGGTCAGCCCACCCTCCAGCGGAACAGAGCTTGGAAGCAAGCGTGGGGGAAGACACCGCTTCAACCAAACGAAGAAAAAATCCGATAAATCCGCGTATGGAATGGCATCGTAGTAGGGCGGATCAGTGAACCAGATGTCCGCACTTGCGTCGGGCAATCCCAGATGTGCAGCGCTCGATTGTTCAACCTGACCCGCAACGCAACTATATCCGCAAAGACTTTCCACACTGCGGACGATATTTGAAAGTGACGTCGCATAACTTCCACTACTGTGAGAAGTAAGTACTGCCTCGGAGAAATCCCATGTGGCTGCGAGAGACTGTCTAGAAAACGCACCATGGGGGCATTCAGCGATTGGTTCCCATCGGCTTTGTGTATTCAACAATTCTGCAATCTTCGAAACGGACAGGGCAAGGATACGCGCAACAGCCTGATTGCCGTTCGGGACCTCGGCGTTTCTCCGAACGTGGTCACTAAGGACTAGCAAAGCCGCCTTCTGCCGAGCGGTAAACAAGTCGCCGAACGAAACAACTCCAAAACGGGTGACTGCTGAGAGACCACGAGCATTGGGCGACGGACGAATTGGATTGACAAGTTCACTAAGGGGCGGCTGTCCTTCGCGGGATTCAATCTTCGCCAGAATCTCTCTGGCGACTAGGATTGCACGATAGTCCTCCGAACGTGCCAAACGATACGCCCGACCCGTGCCCTTTTCGTCCAATGTGACCACCACCATCAGGCGAGCACCGCCTGTACGGTGTCCATTGGTGTCAAGCTCAACATCCGAGCCTCCGCGAGATATTCGCAACTGTGTTTTCACACGCTCGGCGGGCATCACGACGTGACATGCCAGACAAGTTGCTTTGCCCTTTGTCATCGTTCCCTTGCTAAGATCGGAATCTTTTTGTGGTTCGAAAATCTCAAGGTCTATGCTCGCCCGTGTCCCTTTTCCACGCGTAATCTTGTAGCGCAGGGCGCGTTTGCGATTGTTTTTCTTGCTGAGCCAGAATGAACGCACTAGCGGAATCTCGGTTCCGCAACTGTCACATACCACCGTTCTAGCCCAAAGGTAGGCAATCGGCTTTTCATTTTCTGTGGTGGGATACAGCCCGGAGAGTTCGCGTTCCACGTCGGCTCTAATCCTCTCACCTGCTTCTCTGAGTTCCAGCGCAAAGGATTTGTCGAGTCGCGGGATGTCTTGCAAGGTTGCCTTCAGGATTAGAGTGGCAACAGGGTTCAAGTCACTGGCGTTTGTGTCGCAACCGAGCCGCAGTGCTTCTAGCGGAATCGCACCACCCCCAGCAAATGGGTCGATAACAAGAGGTGATTCGTCGCCGTATGCCGCTTTCACTAAGGCCCTTGCGGCTTCTACGTATGATGGTTTTGAAGAGTTTCCCCAATTTGCGAAATCACCGATGAAACGCAGAAGCTCGCTTTGCAACTGTTTGTCGCTTTGCCCTGTGGTCGAACCTTGAACGCGGGGTAAGACATTCCGCGCCCTCCGCTTGAATTCGTCTGGGCATGCGGTATCACAAGGGTCGGGCAGCAAAAGCGCCATGAGCATCGCTCTGCATGCCGCCAGTGGTCGACGCGCCCACCAGAGATGAAGCGTCGAAGGGTGACTGTGGCGAACGGATTTTTCAAAGGCTGAATGCAGGCTTACAGCCGCTATCGGAAAATCAACTTCCGCCAGACGCTTGCACTCTCTGGGAATCATCTCGTGAATCGGCTCTTTCTTGTTCACGTTGTCTTGTTGGTGTCCGGGTAAAGCCGCAGGTCGGTAGACGCCACATTGATCGCCGACAGCGTCAAGTAATAGTGCTCAATCTTCCGAACCTCGATCCACGGCATCTTAGCCGGGTTCAGAATCGGCTCATTGAGGAGCGGCGACGGACTCTTGCAATTTGAAACGACGTAGAGCCAGAAGCAATCAGGTCTATCTTCCGCAACACGCTTTTCGTTCGGGGTTAGACAAACGGTTCCAGTGTGTGCGCCGATACCCTTTACTTCGATCAGCCGCAACTCTCCCGATTGAGGGTTGATGCTGGTGAGGTCATAGCCGAGGTTCTTCTCATGGACGTCAGTGACGACACGTCCCTGTTGCTCTTCATACTCCGCGACAACTCGCATCGCCGTCGCCTCAGTTTCGGGATCGGGGCGCAGGTTGGCGATGTCGGGACGGTCGCGGTCGGGGTGCGGCAGGATGATGATGCTTGTGAGGCGATCAACAGCCTGCAACGTGAGCGACCGCTGCCGCTCCATCTCCTGCCTGCGCGTCTCGCGCCTTTGCAGCAGTACGGAGTGACGGTCTTCGGCTTGCTTCAGATTGCCAGCCGCACCCTCGACGCCGCGTTCAGCCTCGCCCTCCCAACGTCCGATTGACGCGTCTTCCTTCGAAATCAGTTCGGTCAGAGACATCTCGATGTGGGCGGCGACCCGCTCGACTTCAGCTATGCGCTCTTTGCGAACATCCTCCAAGAACGGCAGCAGCGCGCTCTCCTGTAGCCAAGTTGCCGAGTCTTGCGCCGTTGCCAAGTCGGGTAGGTTCTTGGGCAGAGGGGCTGGTTGGAGATTGCCTAGAACCGTGGGGCCGGAGAGTCGAGACGTACCGTCGCTGTCGATTTCAACGGCGAAGAGCCGCTCATGGACGACATGACCCAGCCCATCGACAATGCGGGCGCGGTAGAAATCAACCCGCTTAGGACTATCCACCTCAAGCGAGGTGAAGCACGCTCCCTGCGCAAGGGCATCTCGCGAACTGGCGACCGCGTGCCTGCGCAGAGCCTCGAACAGCGGGTGTCCCGGCGTAACCCACTCTAGGTTGTTGGCGTCGGCGACCTCGCGATCTGTCGAGAATCGCGGATACCTCGCCGCAATCGGCTGGCACTTCCAGTCTGGTTGCTTCTCATATTGCCGAAGCGCCTGCGGAGTTGCCGTGGGTTCGAATGTGTACGGCAGGGTAGCGAAAGTTTTGAGGGTCAAAGGCACCAGCGGAGCCGAGTCTTTGATGAACCGAGCAATGGTCTCCGGCACAACACGACGCTCCTGCGCACGCGCTTTGCGCTCGATCAACATTTCTAGGTTCAGTTTTTTTGTGGCAAGTCCTTCGAGCGCGTTCTGGCAAATGGCTCGGAAGTGATCCTCTTTCACGTCACGCAGCAGGCGTTCCTCCAGATCAGCGTTACCGATCTTGCCCGCGTAGTAGTCGCGAAGGATGCGCTCGATTTCATTGGGAGGAAGAATCTCGCCGACGACGTTGAAGACCGAATCGCTTTCGAGTGCATCCCGAATCTCCTGCAACTTGTCGAGGAGCTTCTGGAGTACGTGACCTTCGATGGTGTTTGTCGCGACGAAGTTGAAGATCAGGCAGTCTTTCGTCTGGAGGTAGCGATGAATTCTCCCCATTCTTTGCTCCAGACGATTCGGGTTCCACGGGATGTCATAGTTGAACAGAATGTTGCAGCACTGGAGGTTGATACCTTCTCCGGCAGCTTCGGTTGCGACAAGTACCTGAGTCGCTCCCTCTCGGAACTGCTGTTCGGCGTAAAGCCGTGTCCCAGTCTCGTCTCGCGAACCGATGTGCATCCCACCGTGGATCGTGCCGACAGTGAAGTTCCATTCTTTTAGCTTTTTGACGAGGTAATCGAGCGTGTCCTTGAACTCGGTGAAGATCAGTAGCCGTTGCTGCGGATTGTCGAAGAAGCCCTGTTGCTTCAGCAGTTCTTGGAGACGAGATAGCTTCGCTTCGCACGCGGCATCCTCGACACGGATAGCATGCTCGACCAGTCCCTTTAATTCCTCGATCTCCACTTTGACCTGATCTGGATTCCGGGCGAGGCTGACGGCGGCGATCATGTCCTCTAGCCTTTCGCGTTCGGCGTCCTCCATCTCATCCAGTTCTTCCATGTCAGGGAGGTCCGTCGGAGCGAAACGCGCAATCTCTTGGGCTTTTTTCAGCATCTCGGTCAAACGCTTAGCACGGTTTTCAAGCGAGCGTCTCAGCGCGTAGGTGCTCGATGCCAAACGTCTTTGATACAACGCCATCAAGAAGCGGACGGCTCTGGCGCGAGGATCGTCGCCGTTTGCCGCTGCCCGATTCGACTGGGCTTTTACGAAAGCAGTAACCTCTCGATAGAGTTCGTCTTCGGCCCCGTCGATATGGAAGTCCACCGTGTGCGGGATGCGCTTCGTGAAGATTTTCTTGGCTTCCCATGTGCCGTCAGGCATGCGCTGCGGGAAGTAGACCATCGCTTCTTTCGTTCTGCGCAAGTAGAACGGGGCGTGACGGCGCTCCATCGCTTCGCGGATTGACTTCACGTCGGCGTATGCGTCTTCATCGAGGAGTTGAAGAAACAGGCTGAAGTTCGTCGGATCGCCCTTGTGCGGTGTTGCGGTCAAGAGCAGCAGGTTGTCAGAGGAGTCTCGAAGGAGTTCTCCCAGCGCGTATCGAGCGGTCTTCTTGGACGGAGGCGTCCACGACATACGGTGAGCTTCATCAACGATCACCAAATCCCACCTAACCTGCTTCAGTCCGGGCAGGATGTTGTCGCGCTTTGCGAGGTCAAGCGACGTGATTACCATCGGCGTTTCGAGCCATTGGTTAATCCCGAATTGCTCGCGGATCAGGTCACCCTTCAACACTACGAATTTCTCCTCGAACTTTTCCTTCAGTTCACGCTGCCATTGAAAAGTCAGATTGGCAGGACAGATGACCAACACCCGCTCGGCGAGTCCGCGCAGCTTGAGTTCACGGATCAGCAGACCTGCCATGATGGTCTTGCCCGCGCCAGCGTCATCCGCGAGAAGGAAGCGAACTCGCGCCAGTTTCAGCAGATAGTCGTAAACAGCTTCAAGCTGGTGCGGCAACGGGTCTACACGAGAAATCGAGAGTCCGAAGTAAGGGTCGAATTCGTATGCGATGCCGAGGGAGTACGCCTGAACGCCGATCCTGAGAACCTGCCCGTCGCCATCGTAAGTGTAATGGGGTTTCTGGACTTGAAGCTGCTGGAGATCGGCAGAGGTGAGGGTGACCTTGCGAAAGCGCTCGGTATTGACTCCGCTCAAGCCGACGACCCACGTGCCCGGCCCGCTTTCACGAATGGTCTCCACCCGCATCGGTTCGCTGAAGAGCGTACCCGTGACTACTTGTCCTTCCACGAGCGGTAGCGGTTGGATTTTTGCGGCAGACTCCGACACCTAGACTGCTCCCTCGACATCCTTAATTCTTGCAGTGATGCAAGCCTGTGGCTATCTGGGGAAGCAGGCTCGCCTGAAGCGCCAAACGGATGATTGTACGCCACTTTCGAAGGGCAATCAGCCCCGCCGATGCCGCCCACTCAATTTGCGAAATCCCTGTTGGAAGAGGAACTCGTTGGTGATGCGCTCCAGTTCCTCAGACTTGGCGTAGGTAGGGACATCAATATGCGAGACGCTCACCATGTACCAGTTCGCAGCGTGGCGAAACTCAGCCCATATTCCTTCAATGTCAACGCCATTCAGGTAGGTATTGACGGGAGTGTCTTGAGCAGCATGCGATTTGAGTGCGCTAGAAATAGAAAGAGTTGGGATTAGTACAGCAGGGTCAAGCATTGAGGAGTCGATGGAGTCGAGTTCCTCCACCGTGACGCGGGCTGAATGGTGATCTGCGTTAGAAACGGAGACCTTGCACCAATGATTGCCGCATTTGACTTGAACAAAGTAGCCACGAACTCCTCGCTTGTTGACGTAATTCCCACGCAGGAGGGTTTCGGCTTGCGGCGAGACAATGAGATCGGCAACCTCGTTCAGGGTCATTCTTCCCCCTGTTTCAATACGGCTCCATTGTATGGCACAACGGAGAGCGGGTCAGTGCTTTTGCGGGACACCCTTGCGGAAGCTCATCCTGAAATTACCGCTGTCCATCTCCTTATTGAGAGCGAGTCAGCGAGCGAGTCGCAACTCAGGAGAAAGCTGTAATGGAGCCAGCGAAGCAAGAACCCTTAGAGTCCGAAGCTGTCGAACAAAAGAGCATCATGCTCACCGTGCAGGTTTTGTGGGCTTGCCATGCGTGGAACGCGACCCCAGAAGAAGCAGCGAAACAGGTCGTCGCCGATCTGTTCGATCACCTTTCGAGCGGAGGCAGCGTGTCCGTGCATGTCGCCTCATCGGATGGCGCTGAACGCACGTTAGATGTGGCGACTCGGTCGCGGTGAGAGATTGGCGGAAATCGTCCAAGGTCATTGTGAGTTCCGCGTGCAGATGATCGTCAGGAGGAGAAATCTATTTCTTCTGCTCTGCTTTTCTCATTTCTTCGACCACCGCGTTCGATTCGGCGATGATCTTCGGCAATTGCTTGTTCCACTCCGCAACTCTGTCACGTTCTCGGATTGCTTCCTGCTTCCCTTTGTATTTCAGTTTCAACTCGTGGTAATAGATGCCGAGACCACCCTTCAATTGTTTGCCGTCAACGAGTCCTCGCACGATCAGTTGCTCAATAGCCTTCAGCGTTTTCTTAAATGCTGCCTCGAAATCGGGGGAAGCGGCGGTGATGCCAGTTAGGAGTTGAGTAAGCGCGTAGGTGTCGTATGACACGTCGGGATTCTCGTAGATGGCGATCAGAATCTTGCTCTCGTCGTCACTGTAAACGGGCGGGAAGTGTGCCATGTCTGGCTCCTTCTCGACAATCATAGGGTATTCGGAGCAGACTTGTCAGAGAAATCCCACATGGTCGAAGCAGCGACAACACGAACGCTTTGGGCAGAAAGACAGGTTGAAGAGGTATTGTCTCTGCCACTTATTTCGGAATTCGTGTTTCGCAGCCCGAAGCACAACGACCCAACCGAAAAAGAAGTCATAGATCACCTGATCGTCCACAAGGGCGAGGGCATTCTGATCTCTCAGAAGGCGCAAGAAGACCCCACGAGCCGCAGTGTGGAGAAGAACGAGTTGTGGGTTCTGAAGAATATTCAGGACGCATTGAAGCCAATTTGTGGCTCAATCAAAAGACCTGACGACCGCCCGAAATGGTGTGACCATCCACGCCGAGGCAGGGTTGAGTTCAGCACTCTTCCCCGCATAATCCACGGAGTTGTGCTCGTGGAAACGTGGCGTCCCGTTGATCTAAAGCAGATCGCCGATGAGTTGCCGTTGGAGTATTTGGGCGTGCCGCTGACCTACCTGTCCATTAACGACTTCCTGAACATCGTCTGGCAACTACGAACCCTGCCTGAGGTTCTTGAATATCTGAATGCCAGACGGAAGTTGCCAATTGCTTGCCTGCGTATGGTCGGCGATGAATTGCCTTTCTACGAGTTGTACATAATGAACGGCGGTATCGCCGACAGCCTCAAAAGTTGTTTGGGGCACGCGGATGCCAGACGCGCTACCGAAACTCACGATGATTTGCTGCGAGAGGCGTTGGAGCGCAGCGAAGAATATAAGCTCTACAGCGGTGAAATCGAGCGTGTAGCCCATGCCCTATCCACGAGAGACCCGAACTACGCTGACGGGCTACCGCCTGAGGCTGTTGCTCTATTCGACAAAGAAGGCGAACGGAAGAACTATTTGATTTTGCAGGAAATCCTGACCGACATGCGGCTGACTGAGCGAGCGATGATGGGTCGAAAGTTTCATGACGTGGCTGAGTCGATGCGGGGAAAGACCAGCGGTTTTACTTTCGCGGCTGCTCACGCCGATGGTAAGGATTGGGTTTTCGTTTTCATCTCGTGCAGAGGAGTCGATAAACCGACGCGACACGGGCGTGCCAAAAGGCTCGCCGGGGGTGCTTTGGCTCACTATCGGAAGAAGAACTGTCTCGTGGTTATTGACCGCGACGGGGAGCACTACGATCTGATGCTGACAAACCCTGAATACGAACCAGATGCGGCTGACATCGCAGCCGGAGAGGAACTTTTCGGGCACCTTCGTATGAAGACGGTTGACATCAGCCGCCTCTGAGATTTGCCAACTGCGCTTCGGTTAGTGGTTTTTGTCTTTGACGAAAGCATCCTTGATTCTTTCGATGACGTAGGGATCGGTCATCTCTCGTTCCAGATCGGGAG